>Ga0209755_10002305_pt1 | contig 26590 bp, 25 predicted proteins | sample TergutCo191P1_FD_187301 | JGI IMG/M metagenome (GOLD analysis project Ga0209755, IMG submission 187301) | Cornitermes sp. P1 segment gut microbial communities from Petit-Saut dam, French Guiana - Co191P1 (SPAdes) (version 2) | ecosystem: Host-associated > Arthropoda: Insects > Digestive system...
TCATTACAGTTTTCGCAGGTAGTATCTTCGAAGCAGCAATCACCATAACCGGAACAGTCGCACACCGCACCGCAGTCGCAATCTGCCTCATTACAGTTTTCGCAGGTAGTGCCCCCGTTGCAGCAATTTCCGTATCCGCCACAACACATATCACTATCACAACTACAGCATTCTTCTCCACAGCCGCAATTTTCTTCTTTCGTAAAAGAAATTCTATGCGGTTCGTAGGAGAAGTTTATATCCCAGTTGTTAATCGGATGTGTAATTATCTCATTATCAAAGCCCAATGCATCAACTGATACTCTGGCCGCACCGGGGATGCGCGCCCCTCCCGGCACATTTCCAAATGTTGCTGCATTAAGCGGAGGGACAAAGGCTCCTGCTGCTGCCCTATTTCCGTAGAAAAATACATTAGTTGTAAATCTCATTTCTGTGCCCGGCAAGTAAGAACGTCCTGTGGGGCGCGGCCGGGGTTCATTATCATTAAGCAGAACTCCTCTGTAATACGCTCTATGACGGCTGTCCTCTCCGTTATACCATCCACCGGAGCCTCTATTGTACATTCTAATAAACATTCCACCGCCACGCCCGGCATAGCTTCCCTCAACGGGAACATCGCCGACTTGCAGGATTCCGCGGGCTGTGTTGTTTATAATAAAAACTCTGTCCATCCATGTGCATGTATCGACATCCACATATACGCCACCGCCGTTACGGAAAGCTGTGTTTCCCGCAATAACAGGAGGGTTGAGCGGATCTACCGTAAAACCGTGAGTATTCCAGCCCAAGTAAAGCCGGCAATTGTTTTGCATCCAGATACCGCCGCCATCCCGGCTGGCTGTGTTCCCTGATATATCCCCGCCAAACATCATAAAGTAGCCCGGAGTACCGTAAAGAGCTAGAAACCCGCGCCCGCCTGTGATATATATGCCGCCGCCGTTAAGGTCTGCTGTGTTGGCTACAATAGAACCGCCGTGCTGGAAAAAGCGCCCAGGCATATCAAGTGTAGAAAAATGCAGCACCGAACTAAAGCCAACGGACACTCCACCACCGTTGCGAACAGCATGGTTTTGAGCAATAATTCCGCCTAGCATGTGAAAGTCTGACTCAGTGCAGACATTTACCCCGCCGCCATTTCCGCCGTCGAAAATTTCAATTGCAGGGGACACGAAGTTGCGGTTGCCGGCTATCATTCCATCATACATTCGGAACTGTGCATTTCTGGCTGACCCAAAAATCGCACCGATAAGTGAGCGGTCGCCTCTTATACTAACTCCCCCGCCATATGCAGCACTGTTCCCCTGTATGATACCGGTGCGCATATTCAAATCTGACGAATCAAGAGCTATGCCTCCGCCAAATCCCGACATCGAATTTTGAAGTGCCATTTCCCAAGCCGGGTCAACTCGGTTATTAACAATTGCACCTCCGCGCAGTTCAACTGTTGAACCGCCCTCTGCAAATATTCCGCCGCCTAACCTAGTTGCAATTGAATCATATAGCATTGAACCGCCAAACATATAGACAGTTCCGCTGTAAGCCGCAATCGCACCACCTTCACCATCCTCATATGTGAAAAATAACGGCGGTCTCAAAAGATCAATATCAATTGAGCGCCATGCTCTGGCATTGGCTATAACCGCACCCTCATGCATAGCCACCCTGCCACCTTGGCCGCTTGCCCGCACAAAACCAAAAAGCCCTGAGTCATCTCTTAGGTAAACTGCTCCACCATTTGGCGCGCGTACATTGCCGATAATACTATTGCGCACAAGGAGTCTTCCTGGAGTCGATATCAGGGTATTTCTTCCATCAACTTGAACACCGCCTGTAACTGATGCGCCCAACACTGGAATTGGTTCTCCCCAACCTCCGCCGATGAGGTAAACATTTTCTAAAACCAAGGTGCTGCCCGCGAACACTCTAAAGTGTCTTGAGCTACTCGCAACGAGTGCATGCCCGTTACCGTTTATGTGGACACGCTGAGTGTTCATCCCGCTACCTATGTTAACTGCGCCGGGTCCAAGCATTATATCGTCTGTTAAGTTAATTGTTACATCAGCCCGAAGAGGATTGTTTGAAAATGGGCTAGGACCGCTATAGATATATCCGCCGGCCGTAATACCAATACCATCGAGGCCTGACCTGGAATTTACATTTCCACTTCTCTGTGGCGCAACTGGAATGTTAGTCCAGCTTGAAGCCTCTGGCCAACTGGCTGGCACAGGACTTACCGCAGCCAACCCTTCTGACATCGGAATAGCCACAGCCAGCTCTTCTGGAGTTGGGATAATCGCGGCCAACTCTTCCCGGGTCGGAACATGTTCAGCCACATATTCTGATGCCGGATAGTATGCCGCTAAATCCGCTGACGCAGAATCAGCCGCAGTTGCCGCTGTTGCAACTGCGGGCAGTAGTTGGGTCACAACTATCATTAAGACTATTAATAACTTCTTTATTTTCATTGGCTAACTCTCTCCACAAACAGTGCTGATTTTTCTCATTATAGTAATCATTCTTTCCAGAATTTCACAGATTACGCAATACGTGGGCTGTATTGTAGACTAAATACGCATATAATTCAATACATAAATTCAAAATTTTGATATTTTTTATACACTTTGGCAGTTGTGCACAAATTTAATGCGTTTTCATTGGTGCTTTCGCACTAACTTTCTCATATTTTCGTCATCACTTAAATTAAATATATCCAATTTTTCAGGTCAAAATCCGCAAAAAAAAAGACCGCCCAAAACATCATTTTTGCATGTGGCAGAAGGGTTTCCCCTATCTCTCAAGTGCAGATCTCACGTTTTGGCACAGTCTTTATTTTTACAGAATTTTTATTTTTTCTCATATATGCTAAATTTTACATATTTATCACATTAACTTCTTTCATATAGGGTTTATTTTTTGCAACTATTCATTGCCCTCAATTCCTCTCATCTGCCGCAGGTTTTTTCTCACTGCTTTGGATAGATTCGGTTATAAAAGCATTTCCTCCAATGGTTGTATTTTTGCCTATCACCGTGTCCCCACCCAAAATCGTCGCGCCTGCGTAGATTGTTACATTATCTTCTATAGTAGGGTGCCGCCTCACGCCACCTAGCTTCTGTCCGCCCCTTGTGGAAAGCGCACCGAGAGTGACCCCTTGATATAATTTAACGCGGTTTCCAATTACAGTCGTTTCTCCAATTACAACCCCCGTACCATGGTCAATAAAGAAATATTCACCGATACTCGCCCCCGGGTGAATATCAATCCCTGTGGTGCTGTGCGCATGTTCGCTCATCATTCTTGGAATAATCGGCACGTCTTTTGTGTAAAGGAAATGTGCAATTCTATGTACAAATACTGCATAAAATCCGGGATACGTGAGAACTATCTCAGCTATGCTGGATGCGGCTGGGTCGCCCTCAAAGCCTGCACGGGCATCCCTAAACAATGCCTTTTGAATCTCTGCAAGGCTATCAAGAAGTTCAGCAGTTATTTTGCACGAACGCAGATCTGCCGAATGCTGACTGCTCTCTTTTTTTAGTGCCACCATAATCTCACCCGTCAAATCACGGCGCAAAGTTTCAAGCAAATGCGCAAGCCATACCGCCACAGGTGCCTGCTCAGACATTTCCCGGAAATATCCCGGAAATGCAGCCATTTTTATTTTGGTCAGAATCTCTACAATAGTTTCCAGATTAGGGTACTCGTCAGTAACATCATTTTTTGAAAATCCATAATACCCCTTTAGCAGCCGCTCCGCTGCCGAGGTAACAATATTATTATACATGCCTACCTATCCTCTAATATCCTAACATTATTATATAGTATAACATAGCTTCGCATCCGCAAACTATGAAAAAAATCAGCTAGCCTTCACTTTCAAACCGCTTTTCTGCAATCAGCTCACCGCCTGTCTTAATTATTTGACTGCCGTATTTTTTGTGCAATTCTAAAACCGCCTTGTCTAGCGACTCTCTGCGCTCCTTTGCGAAACTTGCGCCAAGATCATCTAACGTAAGCTGCCTAAACTCCGGCTCCGCAAACCCGCTCAAACCAACTCCCACCAGCCGGATGGGCCGCTTCTCAACCGCACTTAGCAGCGCAGCAACCGTTTCGTAAATTTCCTTTGCCCCATTTACTGCTTCACCGCTCTTTGAGCGAGTGATCTGCTTCATGTTGGCATACTTCACCTTGAGCGTAATAGTACGGGCAAATATCCCCTCAAGTTTAAGTTTCAGGCTCAGCTCTTTGGAGAGAAGTTTCAAAGCATCTTTTAGATAATCAATATCTGTAATATCCTGCTGAAAAGTAGTCTCCCTACTGATGGATTTGGCCTCTGCTTCATAGTACGGCTCCACAGGGCGGTCATCTATGCCCTCTGCAAGGTCAATAATCTGCTTGCCGTGATTGCCAAGAAATTGGGCAACCGCAGGTTTATTGTTCAAAATCCCCCTGACCGTCGTAATGCCTAACCGCTGCAAAGCCTCTGCCGTCTTAGGCCCCACCCCGAATATTACCCTCACATTTCTATCAATTATGAGCCGCTTTAGAGCCTCCGGGCTCGGAATTTCAAAAAACCCGTCAGGCTTCTTCTCTTCACTGGCAAGTTTTGCCGAGGTCTTTGAATAACCTATCCCTACAGAGCAAGTCAGCCCAATCTCCTTAAGCGTCCTCTCCTTAATCAGCCGCGCCACCTCTCTAGCCCCGCCGAAACTCCCCGCACTTCCTGTAACATCCAGAAAACCCTCATCAAGGGATATAAACTCCACGAGATCTGTATAGGTCAGCCAAATCTTATGTATCTGCTCTGACGCCTGCTTATACTTATACCCATTTGGGTGCATATATATCCCATCCGGGCAGCGGCGGTAAGCCTCTTTTATGCTCATAGCCGAACGGACACCAAACTTCCTAGCCTCATAACTGCAAGTGGCCACAACTCCCCGCTCATGGGGCAGCGCACCTATTATTAGCGGCAGGCCCTTGAGCTCCGGATTATCCCGCACCTCAACTGCCGCATAAAATGCGTCCATATCTATATGAATAATTGTTCTTCCCATTATTTTTCCCCGGTAAATGCCACTTGCCTAACTGCCTATCTCATATTATAATTATACACAGGCGCAAAACGCTGAAACTACAACACCACAACCCCTGTGCGTTACTGGTCACTGGAGCCGGACCGGGGATGACTAGCAGCCCCTGTGCGCCGTTATGGTACATAAACTATATGATTGCGCGACAATCATTATACCATACTATGCACACTTTGAAAATCTTAGCTGCTAGAATTGTTGCGGCTAGAATAGTTTGCAGTATTGGTTGACGAAAGGAAATTTAATTTCATGGCTGAACTTAGGTATAACCCGATAACAAAAGACTGGCTTATGGTCGCAAGCCACAGACAGGGCCGCCCGCAGATGCCCAAGGACTGGTGCCCGTTTTGCACCGGAAGCGGCAAGGTTCCGGCGCAGGGGTATGAAGTACTCAGATATCCCAATGACTTCCCCGCCCTATCGGCCTCCCCGCCGGTGCCTGACGATGTGGCAGAAGGCCTATTTATAACACAGCCCGCCTATGGGCGCTGCGAAGTGCTTCTCTACTCCGACAGCCACAACGCCAGGCTCTCTGACCTGACCGATGAACATGTTCACAAACTCGCGCAGATGTGGCTTGAAGTGTATAACGACATGGCATCTGACCGAGATATAAAGTACGCCTTTATATTTGAAAACCGCGGCGAAGCGGTCGGCGTTACGATGCCCCACCCCCACGGCCAGGCATATGGCTACCCATTCGTACCGAGAAACATCCGCGATGAACTCGCCGGTGCCAAAGAACATTTTGAAAATACAGCCTGCTGCCTCTTCTGCCAGCTACTAGCTCAGGAGAAAAACAGCGGCAAGCGAGTGATTTTTGAAAATGAGCACTTTACTCTGTACATGCCATTTTTTGCACAAACTGCTTACGGGGCGCACATAACCGCCAACCGCCATGTCAGCAACCTTGCACAAATGACGAAGGATGAGCTAAACTCCCTAGGTGAAATAGTGCGTGATGCCTCCGGCATGTATGATGCGCTTTTTGACATGCCATTTCCATACATGATGTGCATGCACTGTGCCCCCACAGATGGCAGCAGCGATGAATTTTATCATTTCCACATCGAATTTTATCCACCAATGAGGGCTGCCGACAAACAGCAGTTCTTCGCCTCAAGCGAAACAGGTGCCGGAGCTTGGTGCAACCCCACATGCCCTGAAGAAAAAGCACAGGAACTGCGCCAGGCATGGGCCAAGCACAAAGCCAGTAAATCCAGCGGCGCATAACACCGCCGCTAGCTAATATCAAATTGCTTTTCTAAAACAACTGCCTTTGACTCGAAGTGCAGTTGTTTCTCTGTGAGCGGATGCCTAATAATCAGCAAGGACGCGTGCAAACCAAGACGCTTTAGAGGATCTGTCTTTGCACCGTATTTTTTATCCCCCACGATAGGATGCCCCATATCACACATATGCACGCGGATCTGATTTTTCCTGCCGGTATGAATTGTAATATCCAATAGTGAACAACTCTGCGCGCTTCGGACTGTCTTGAATTCCGTTTTAGCAAACTGCCCCTCACCATGATTATTTGAATAAACCAGCAGCGTCCTCGTCTGCTTTAGCCACGAAGTAATTATACCCTCTCTCTGCAAAACCTCGCCTTCCACAAGTGCAGTATAACCCCTGTGGACTGCACATTCATCCCAGTTTTCCTGCAAAGTCCTCTTGAGCTTCTCATTTTTTGCAAAAAGCATAACCCCGGAAGTTTCGCGGTCAAGGCGGTGTACAATGAAAATCCGCCCCGGCTGTGGCTTTGATTTCATATACTCTGTAACGATGTGGTATGCAGTATTCTCGCGCTCCTTGTCCGTAGCGATCGGCAGCATCCCCGCCGGCTTGTCAATTACAATAAGCTCTTCATCCTCATACAAAATAGGCATGGGCAGCTTCTCCGAAGGCGGCTGACCCATCCGCACCGCAACAACCTGACCAGGTGAAAGCGCGCGGGCATAATCAGTACAAGCTTTCCCATCAATTGTAACCTGCCCTCTTTTCAAAACACCCTTGACATAATTTCTGGACTTATTGTGAAAACACTCAAGCAAAAAAGCCAACAGCGCACACTCTTCCGCAACACAAAATTCTAAGTTCTTTTTCAAAATAGCACCTTACCTAATTTTATTTGCACTGATTTCCAGGCTTTAAGTACTATCATAACACAAAACCGAGCCTATGTGCAGCCCTTCACAAAAGCGGGGCCTGCGCCCCGCTTAATCTTTCAAAATTTATTTACAAGGTCATTACACAGTCATTAAAAGAAGCACCGAAAACACCGACACCATCCATCTCCCCCAACTAGCGCACCATGCGCCTGCGGCGCAGTAGTGCGCCAACCCCAAAAAACATCACCCCTGCCAGCATAACCAAACCTATCACAAGCCTGCGCTCACCGGTTTGCGGGCTATCTTCCATCTGATCACCCGGCACATAGCCGCCCATATCAGATGCCCCGTCATACTCATCCCATGCAGGTCCTTCTGCCGGCTCTTGCTGCGGCGGTTCTGCCGGCGGCAGCTCCGTAGGAGCAGGAGAAACTTCAGAAGATTCACCGGGCGCAGGCTCAATCTGCAAAGGCTCACCAGCCGGCACTTCAACCGGCGGCGGCTCATCCTGCGGCAACTCAGGCTCTGGCGTCACCGGTGGTTCCGATGGCGAGTCCGGAACGCCAGGCGGCTCCGGCGAAACAGGAGGCTCAGGAGCTTCCGGCGGAACAGGCGGCTCTACAGGAGGCTCCGGCAACTCAGGCCCTGGCGGCACAGGCGGCACATCCCCCAAAACACTCCGCCAGTGCGCAGTGAGATAAATGTCACCCGTCACCCCTTGAAGTATCGCAAACTGTGTAACCGGATCGCTGATGGCCTCCAGCAACGGATTTTCAAACTCCGCTGCCCACCCCAGAAAGATATACCCTTCCCGCTCCGGATCCCCTATATTAATAGGAAACATGTCCTTCACAGAATATGTACCGGGATTTTCCTCACCGGGCACACCTCCCTCTAAGTCATAGCGAATATTATATACCTGCGCCTCCCACTGAGCGAAATAAAGCCCATTGGCGGTAGCGGCAGCCGCACTTGGCGGGGCATTGTCACTTTCATCCAGCCAGCCGTTAAATCTAAAGCCTGGGCGCGATGGTCCACCGGGAATATGCGAAGGATTAAATTCCTCCCACGGCGGCACCGCCCCTGGACAGTATTCGCGTATCACAGGAGCAAACACACCGTCCCAGCTCCCGCCGTTTGGGTCAAAAATTAATGAATAAATAATCGGATCCCACACTCCATACAAAACCATATCGCCACTTACAGGAGTGCTGAAATCATGAGCTGTGAAATAATTGTAATTTTCCGTGCTATCGGCACTCCAGCCATAAAAATTAAACTTCGGATCATCTTCCCACGCAGAAGTTTCAGGCTCTATAGCCACACCGCCCCCAGCTACTAACTGTGGCGGAGCATAATGATCCTTGGTATTTGCAAAAGTCACAACGTAATACTGCTCCCAATGCGCAGTGAGTGCCGTATCTTTGGTTATTGGCAAAGAAAAGTCAAACTTGCCCCCATCACTAAACCATCCGAGAAATTTTCTATTTCCATACTCCCTATAGATCTCACCTTCTAAAAGCACCGGCGGCCTAACCGCCGTATGGCCACCCGCGGGAACACGCTGTGGATATATGGGCGGCGCACCGCTAAAGTCCCTGTTATTTACATCAAAAGACACATTAAACGAAACTATAACCTCAGCCGACGCCATACCTGTTATTTCCGAAAGGCCTTCAGGAAAATCATACTCCACATAATACCCCTCCACCGTGCCAGAATTGTATGACAGGTCATTCCACGAAGCCTTATTGGCCCATGCAAATTGCAGACAGTATTCGCCCGCATCGCCATTTGGCTCCCTTCCATTATATATATAGCTTTGATACTGCGGATATTTGTTATACGTCCATCCATTTGAGAAAAAGTTAAACACGCCCGGCAGCGGCCCATTTGTATCATCGCGCACAGCCCTGTTATAAAATACCATCCCTGCTTCCGGCCCATCGGCCCAGTACCACACATTCGCTATGTTCCTATCATAAGTAAAGTCCCTTATATTTACGGAAATATCCGATGTGCCATCTATCATCGGCTTGCCGTCAACACTGTGCCGCAGAGTCGTGCCGCCCAGCCAGCCGGGCTTTTGAGCAATGGTATTGTATACAAACATCTGCTCTTCAATGCTGGTCAAAGTGGCAAGATATCCCCTCCTGCCTGCAAATGTGCGCGCACGGGCCGCATTGTAAGCCTCCATCCATGTAAGCACCCGCCTATTAGCTTGCGCCGCAAACTCAACGAATTCATATACATGTGTTACACCATTTGCGGCGGTAAACTTCACGATGGTTTGCTCAGAAATCATAACTGTAACAACGGAGCCTACAGGGGGATAGACGTCCGGTGTTTTCAAAGTAAAATAACAAGCACTCAAAAAATTTTCAATATCCGCCGCCATACCGCTAACAGCAGGTTTGTCAATCACAATGCTCACGTTTGCGGTATCTCCGACACCTGTTGAAATTGTAACCCCCCAACCCTTGGGGCTGTTTGATGCCGACAGTGCCGCACTACCATAATTCATCTGAAGCTCGGCTGGAAATCCTATGTTTATAGTCGCATAGCCCACAGCAGTCATACCGACATTCACATCTGCAAAAGCATATACTGTCAGCGTCTCATCCGCTCTGAGCCCGAATGTAATTTTACCTGCCTCAACCTCCGCCCGCACCATAACAAGCGGCAAAGTTCCCAAAAACAGCACCACTGCGAGCAGGCTCACAAGCAGTTTCTCGTGCTTTTTCATTTTAATTCACGCTCCTTATCTTATAAAAATTTTCACACAAAAAAAGCGGCCACTCCCGCAACGCACCTGCGCCGGGAATACCCACCTTATCAGTTTATACTATATTCAGATTTCTCCCGCAGCAAAAACACAAATCTGTCCACTTTTTTGCTACCTTAATTATAGCATTCCCTGTGCTTTATTGCAACCTTTTCAGCCCGTTTTTTAACCTATTTTTTACTGCCCAGCTATCGGTCACAGGATGGCCTAACAGGCTACACCCATGTTCAGCGGCTGGTTTAGCAAAATCTATAAAACCATCCGTCGGATACGGGCAAGTACTCTGCGGAAAAGCGGGGCGGCCTACGTCAGTCACGTCTACTCTGGCATAGACTTGGAATCCTTCCAAAATTTGTGTTCCAGGACTGCGGCCGCCCCACTTTCCCTCAGAGCACCCGCCCATATCCGACTGGCCTGGATCCCGCAACGCTTATTTTGCTACCCCCGCAACTTGTACTGCGCCACCTGTTCTGATATACTGAGCCGTGTTTATACTCTATAATTAGGAGGCCATTTATGCAAACAGATACTTTCCCAATCTTAAATACCCAAAGACTTAGGCTGCGTCAGCTTACCGCGCCTGATGCGCCCAACTTGTTCCGCCTTCGCTCAAGTGAAGAATACTGCAAATTCACCCGCATGAATAAATACACATCCATGGAACAGATTGCAGATTATATAAAAAGAATGGATGACAGCTACAACGAAAACACCAGCATTGTGTGGACTATTACCTTAAGCAGCGATGATAACCACATGGGCGGCGTTTGCCTGTTTAACTATTCAAGCGATGGAAAACGCGCTGAAATAGGCTATGATTTAATCCCTGAATTTAGAGGCAAGGGCTTCGTCACCGAAGCCCTAAATGCCGTTGCCTTATACGGATTTAACGAAATGGGGTTTGACGTTATTTTTGCGGATATAGTCTCGGAAAATGTCAAATCCGCAAACGTCCTGGACAAAAGCGGTTTTAGTAAAATACGCTCCAGGTTAGAACTTGACGAAAACGGGACATCAACTGATATGACACTTTATGAGCTTCTGCGTAAGATATAAGTGGCGAACTTGCATTGCGTGTTTTTATTCCATCACAGCTATTCCAATCATAATATCATCTCCATTACGTGGCTGGGCAGTGAAACGCCATTGACCGGGTGTGATATTCATCACCCTCACCCGGTATCCATCAGAATATCCCAGTGTAATCACTGGAACCAACGCACCGGGGTCGGACAAATCACCTATTGAAACAGTACCGTCGCTATCAATTATAAAGCGATTCCCATTCGGATCAACAAGTGTTACATAATAAAATTCACTGCCTGCACTGAACATAAGCATAAACCCTTGCCCGCTAAATGTGTATCTAAAGTACTCGTCCTGCAACGCAGGAGGTGCGGGGGATGCGATGTTTTGAGTAGGTGATGGAGGACCCTCAGGTGATGGCATTTCAAGAGTTCCTTCCGCTTGCCCCTCTGAATCAGCCGCCGGCGGAGAAGAAGCCAAGGCTCCAGCAGCCGCTCCTGCACCTCCAAATACAGCACCCCTGTAGACAAACCCATCTCTCTCCGCCGCCTCTTGCAACGTTCTGTCAGCCTGAACATTTAATATTCTAAAAACGAGATATTCTATAAAATTTATTATATGAAAAGTCGCTTGAGCACTATTGTGAAAAGACGTATAGAAAACCCGTCCTCTGCCATAGTCAAAAGAAACAGCGAGAGGCATTATTTCACCGCCTAATAATTCGCCTTCAATATACACTGTGGCACTATCACTCAAGGCAGTTATAGAATGCCAACCACTCATATTAAAAAGCACATCTAAGTCGTCTATTCTCATATGGGCAGCCAATGTCGAGTGTACGATGTCAGCATTCGATATTACTTGACTTGGGTTGCCCTTGTTAAACTCAACTACCTCTGGAAACGCATATCTAAGCACATCGCTGGCATGGTCTGAGGCATACACTATTCCACCCCTGCTTACAAAATCATTGAGCACACTGGCCTCGATGTCATCGTGGCTTCCACAGTTAATAAAAATAGCATAGAACTCTTGCAGATTCTCAATGCTTCTCAAATCATTTGCAGAAAGTGTATAAAGCTCAACCGCCTCTCCAAAAACCCTCAGGATTTGCCCAACATTATCAAAAGATGGACGAGTAACACCTATCCTGATTTGCCCGGACTCTATAATAGGAGCACCCGGCTGAGAAAAAATCCCCACAACCCGGCTCTCATCATCCCAGCTTAATCCATAACCCACGCTCTCCAAAACCGCTCGGAGAGGGAGCATAGTTCTGCCCGAAATAATCTGCGCCGACACATCTAAAGTGCGGCTTACTCCATTGATTGCAAAGATGCCGCTACCTATAGTGAGCACAACCGTAGTATCATACCTGGTCAAGGTCACACGCTGATCTGTTTGACACCACTCAACCTCAAAGCCTAAAAATTCAAACACCTCACGGAGAGGAATAAGGGTTCTGCTTTCTACAATTACAGGGACTTGGTCAGCAAACACAAGCTGCCGCCCGTCAACGGCAACGCGGATGTTTCCGTCAGTAAATGCAGCACCAGGTGATAATGCAAATGTCAGCGCAAGTACAAGTAACGCCACGACCAGCTTCTTCGTAAATTTCATAAGATTCGCCCTCCTATTTCCCAAAAATTATGCTACGCTTTTACTTGTGCCCGCAGGCACAGTCAAGCGTTTGCTTCACCTTTTGTTTTCTAGCCGTTAACAAACACTCCAGTCATGCAATGTTTTTCCATCTTTGTCTTTTAGGCTAAGCCATGTATTTTCCCCGCCATAGCGCAGAAAAATGCCCAGTTCGTTGGGAGAAGGGAACACAATATCCTCCGTGGTGACACCATCTTTTATTTTATCACAGTGGTCTGCCCTGAGCGCTTTGCCGAATTTAGCAGAAAAATTGAGTGTACCATCCTTGTTTAGCTGCGGGTCAGGCGCAAGTTTCGCACCAGCCTTCAACACAAGCTCCTTTCTCCGCTGCCAAAAAACTTTTCCCTCGCTTCCCCAATCTGAAAAAGAAAATTCAATCCCGCTGATTTCCTGACTCCATTTATGATTATCTTTCATTGCCTGATCTCCCTCTCTTTCTACACTCCAAAATTATAATCTACCCTTATCGTTCCAGTCCCCGTACAACCTCCCCTCTTTTGTATTTTGCAAAAACTTCTCAAGCCTGCGTATGTATGTTTCATCATTTTGCGGATATGACTGAATGTTGTCAATACGCACCCTGACATATAAATTAGGCAGCTTTCGGAAGTTTGAATATACCTCTTTATCGGCTTTTACCGCAGCCATGATATCCTCGCATATAACAAAACTTTCTTCGGCCAAATCAGGCAACGCCTTTTCGCCATGAGAAGTCATCAACCCCTGCCCGATAAGCCTTCTCGCCCGTTCCTTATTAAGCTCTGTCCAATTACCTGACTTTCTGCGCGGGGATATACGCTGATAATGAACATCATCAACGCGCTTCTTCGTCGAATCAATCCATCCAAAACATATACACTCCTCAACAATTGCCAAGTACGACAACTCATCAGGATGCTTTGACAAAACCGGCACCCACGCATCATAGGCCTCTGTGCTATTTTCGCTTAGCCACTCCCGCAGCTCACTTCTGGATGCAATATCTAAAATATTCACGAGATATCTGACACCTTTCAAAACCTAATAAAGCTCCAAACTCTCAACTTTATGATAAAGCATACCACAACTTCTTGACTTTTCCCACAGTTTTCTTACAGCAAAATTTCTACAAAAATTCTGTCAAAGCCACAGGCACCAGCCGTAGTAAACCTAGCGTAATGCTAATCCCCTCTGAGCTGGTGCCTGTTTATTAACAGACCTATTTTATTTATAAGCTATCATATATCAGAATAATTTTCATGTAGATGTTCACTCATCATGCTCGGCTGCTTTGCTGCTTGGCTACCTCTCCGTAACCCTTCTCATCTCCATAAACCTTCTCATTTTTTCGGAACTTCAACAGCAGTCCAGTCAAAATGATTCCCAATAAGCTCATACACTCCGTCATCAGGCATTGTAACTATATCAGTTTTCACAGCCTTAACCCCAAAATCCACATAAACAAGCATTTCCGAATCAGAGGTGTTATGCATTGAATGACCGCCCTTTTCGCCAGTAGGGAAACAAATCATATCCCCGGCTTTGATATCTTTTTCTCCATCGCAGCTACGTAATTTCCCTTGCCCGCTAACAACGTAAAATATTTCTTCACTTTGGTCATGGTAATGATAAGGCCAAGATTGCTTTCCAGGTGGAATTTCTACAAAACAAACTTCACAGGAATCCACATCACCGCCCATAACAACAGGCTTAACGGTAAACATATTATCTTTGATAACCCCTTGAATAACCGCTATATTTTTGATTATTAAATCCTTCATCACAATTCCTCCTAAATTAGCGTGATGCTAGGATTTTACCACACAAACTTGACAACAGTGTGTCATATTTCAAAGTTTTTCCAGAACTCATTACTTCAGGACTATACTCCAGATACATTTCTGAAGGCATTAGCACTCGTGCAAAATTTACAAAAAGAACGCCCCCAAAGAGCCATTCTAATCGGTTATTAAGCTTTCTCCTTATAGTTCAATCTCAATCCAGCCACATAGCGAATCCGTACAGCAAAGTGCGTACATATCGTTATACGTGCGGCAGGTAAGTTCTCCGCATTCTGGACACACGTACATTAACTGCCCCCCTTGATTTCAGTTAACACAGCAGAGATGTAGAATGTCATTATCATTTCACCATTTTTCAAGGTCATCCCTGCGTGTGCGGGGAATATTGAATCTCTTGCAGTATTCTTTTCTCTCTGATGGGGTCATCCCTGCGTGTGCGGGGAATATGGATGAACCATACCTGGTTTTCTCCTCTTTTAAGGGTCATCCCTGCGTGTGCGGGGAATATCGTGATATTGCTTTAATAGGTTGTTGCAATATAGGGTCATCCCTGCGTGTGCGGGGAATATTATCGGCTCCGCTATCGTCTAAAAACTGTATCAGGGTCATCCCTGCGTGTGCGGGGAATATGGTTGTGGGAACAATCACATCAATGACCTGTAAGGGTCATCCCTGCGTGTGCGGGGAATATGTCTTTTCGCATTGTTACTCTCCTAAAACTTTAGGGTCATCCCTGCGTGTGCGGGGAATATACACACGGACACTGCGCACTAGTCCGCCCAAAAGGGTCATCCCTGCGTGTGCGGGGAATATCTACTGTTAGGGTGTGGTTTAGCAAGTTTGTCAGGGTCATCCCTGCGTGTGCGGGGAATATTGTGGGACTCTTGTAAAACTATCAAATGGTCAAGGGTCATCCCTGCGTGTGCGGGGAATATTGGTGGCGAGATCGACATTTTATTGGGCTGGGAGGGTCATCCCTGCGTGTGCGGGGAATATGCCGGAGGATATGCCCATGGCATACCTTACTAAGGGTCATCCCTGCGTGTGCGGGGAATATGCATGGTTTTTGCGACAATTTCTTGACGCTTGGGGGTCATCCCTGCGTGTGCGGGGAATATGATATTGTGTTGTTCCAATGCGTGTAGTGCATAGGGTCATCCCTGCGTGTGCGGGGAATATGCTACATACGGGAGGATACATTCGAGCAATACAGGGTCATCCCTGCGTGTGCGGGGAATATTGGTTATGGACAAGGCGACAATTGCGTAATCATGGGTCATCCCTGCGTGTGCGGGGAATATATGAGGACGATGACGAGGACATTCTTGCATATAGGGTCATCCCTGCGTGTGCGGGGAATATGCATTAGAAGAGGTTCAATAGAATAGCGATACAGGGTCATCCCTGCGTGTGCGGGGAATATGCGGTGACGAACGGATTATCCGCCGCGATTATGGGGTCATCCCTGCGTGTGCGGGGAATATCTTTGCGGCATTTGCCGACGCATCCGCTAGCTGGGGTCATCCCTGCGTGTGCGGGGAATATCATCGTCTACGTAGCCCCCTGTCTTCCTCATTAGGGTCATCCCTGCGTGTGCGGGGAATATTACTGCATCATAAACGGGCGTCCGCCATCCGTAGGGTCATCCCTGCGTGTGCGGGGAATATGATAGGCACGGCGGCTGTTGCGGTTGCGGCAGAGGGTCATCCCTGCGTGTGCGGGGAATATTACGAAACGGAGCTGACTGAGTACCCGTACATAGGGTCATCCCTGCGTGTGCGGGGAATATAGGGCTACGCGGGTGGATGTTTCGAAGGCTTTAGGGTCATCCCTGCGTGTGCGGGGAATATTGCTAAGTGCACCGGTGTTCGTTATGATAATAAGGGTCATCCCTGCGTGTGCGGGGAATATAGGGCTACGCGGGTGGATGTTTCGAAGGCTTTAGGGTCATCCCTGCGTGTGCGGGGAATATCAAGTGCTAAAATTAGTAGTGCGAGCTTCTTCAGGGTCATCCCTGCGTGTGCGGGGAATATATGCAAAGGGGTCGTAGTTACCCCTTCATAGAAGGGTCATCCCTGCGTGTGCGGGGAATATGCTTGCGGACTTCGATACAAGCGCACTGATATAGGGTCATCCCTGCGTGTGCGGGGAATATCTTGACCTTGTGCAGGTAGCGTATGAGGTGCTAGGGTCATCCCTGCGTGTGCGGGGAATATTTGATGCCTTTGTGCCGGTATGTATATGGCATAGGGTCATCCCTGCGTGTGCGGGGAATATTCTATATATAGGATGTTTCTTGTGTATTGCATAGGGTCATCCCTGCGTGTGCGGGGAATATTTACCGTTGACGGTGACAGCGAGGTATTTGTTGGGGTCATCCCTGCGTGTGCGGGGAATATGTTTCAAGAATTGTTGACTATTATATGTTTTCAGGGTCATCCCTGCGTGTGCGGGGAATATACTAAAAAAGACCCTGTGATTTCAGCATTTAGCTATTTGCCCTGTTGCAAATTTATTAACTTTTCATATAGCTGCCAAGTGGTTTCACAATCGTTCATACTCCTGTGCGGATTGTCATGTGGGATGAGTAAATACTTTGCTAAAGTTTGTAGTTTATAGTTTGGCAACCCTTTGATGGCACTGCGAGCCAGAGTTAATGTGTCAATGGTTTTAGGGTTGTAAGTAATACCTAGCCTCAGGCAGGCTTCTGAGATAAATCCGTTGTCAAAATCAACATTATGAGAGACTATCGGCAATTTGCCTAAAAATTCAACCATCTTATTTATGGCTATACTAGTAGAAATCCCTGATGCGCTTATCTGGGCTTGGGTTATTCCTGTAAGTTCTGTGATTTGCGGCGGAATTGGCTTTTGTGGATTAACAAGCATATTCAAAACATCAACTTTTTTACAATTTTCAATCTTAATTGCACCAATTTCAATGATTTCGTCAGTTTTCGAGTTTAGACCTGTAGTCTCAATATCCAAGACTATGTATGATGTCGGGGTAGATCTACCAGACTCCTCAAGTGCTGTGCTGTGAAGTTTTTTTACTTTTCGATACCTTGCAGCATCGCTAAAACCCACTTTGGGAATATGGCCTTGTTTTGAGCGAGATACCGACGGCCGCAACATCAGTTTAAGCCCGTCAAAATCAATCGGCTCCCAGGTATCTCCATGGACGAAAAAATTTAAACCTTGCTCATTGGCCGCAGGATAAACCATTACGGCTCGACCGCTTTTACACAGCAAAACAACTCTTTCCCAGATTTTCTCCCTCACTCGCGCACTTACTCTCCCAACGAAAACGCCTGTAGAAATCTCCATCAACCATTTCGTTAAATCCCCACGTAGTCCAATAGGGCAGCTAGTTAAGTGCAAAACAATCACAACATCACCTCCCCATACCCTTCATCAAGAGTTTCGTCTTCGACTCCCCTATATGACATGCCACTCTTCACAAAACCTTGCTTTTCGTCCCAAAGCTGCAAAACCTCTATATCAATATCGCTATTTTCACCAGTGCTTTCAAGAAGCAGATTACGAATATCTTTAACAGCTCTTGCTAAAATGCGTCCATCACCTATATCGTCACGCACAGCGCGACGTGTAGCCGCAGCAATATCTTCGTTATCAGAGCACTTCTCTGCCATTTGGAAAGCAATAGGTATCGTTATTTCTGCTTTATAGAGATCTGCTATATCGTATACAAAAGAGCGCTCGTGACCAGTGTGTATAAAGCCAAGTCCCGGAGAGCAACCCAAAGCAACAATGACGCTATGAATAACACCATAAAGACAGGCGTGAGCGGCAGACAACGCTTTGTTAATTGGCGTTCCGGAATCAAAGTTATTCGGATCATATTCTCGACCAGACCAAGGCACACCGGTTGCCTTAGATTCCTTGCGATATGCGGCACGCACCCTGGCCCCTTCTTTACCGCGCAATTGCTGCATAGTCATTCCCTCTACATCCTCCCCTGGAAAACGCAGTGCATACATGCGCCGAGCAACATCAAGGCGACTTCGGCTGTTCGAAACAAGGGCAGCTTGTAAAACCAATAGTCGGGAAGAATGCGTCAGCGGACGGCCATGGGCATAGTAGCGCACTGCATTTTCACCCACCCAGATAACAGAAGCACCAACATCTCCAATAAGTTCCATGGCCCTATGCGTTAACTTTGTTCCCGGCCCCAACATCAACACTGACAATGCAGCGGCTGGCACAAGCACAGTTCCCCGCACATCAGTGACTGTAATTGCGTTATCTGCACGATTAATTACGCATCTTTCCAAGTAAAGAAAAGATATGCGCTCTTTGATTTGCGGCAACGCTTGCAGTTCAGGCTTTATCGAAGGCTTATGTGGACGACTCATATTGACTTCACCACAGTAAGCATGCCGCAACCATAGGCCTTAGCACGACCGATCCCATCTGTCAGGGCCTTTTTAAATACTTCGTGGTCTTCTATTGTGAGAACCCCTTCATATACCGCAATACCCAATTCCACAGGTTTTTGACCATGCTTTCTGCGAAAGCTTATATTATCGGATGCAACAATTCCGAAATCATCTTCTTCTAAGGCAAAACCCCATTTTGAAGATTTCTCTATAAGCCATTTGCGTCTCTGCTCTATAGTAACATGAGCATAAATCTGACCGCGCTTACCTGTGCCTGCAGATTTTGTATATGCGGGGTTTGCACACAGACGAAATCCAAGGCGCATTTGGGATTCCATTTGTTCCAGAAGTGTGTTATAGTCCTTGCTTTCTCCATTTACTCCAAATTCGAATTTCGTAAAATTCGGCATATTTCGCGAAAGTATCAGCAAATATACACCGGTGGAAAGTTCGTCAACACGCCAAAGTTTACGTTCAACACTATCAACACATGACTCTACGGCAGCATGCATAATTTGGGGATTAACCAAAGCACGTTTTGTTGAGAGCATTTCTGTGGTCAGCTTAATCCGTGATAATATCATCAGATCCCTCCAATCCTGAGTTAAACGCATCATGATGTGTACGTATTTCTGTGATATAGCGAAAATCATGCTTGCGGTAGGCTTGGTCAAAAGAGTGCGGAAAATCCCTGCGCCGTATTGCGGTCGGTGTATCTGCATCCACGACAATGACTTTTGCTTCGCAAGCCTGTACATCTGAATCCCCAACAACAGTTTTTTCAAGAACCTGCATAAGTGGCCAATCTCTTATTCCACAACAGATTGGCCCAACAGGCGGACAACTGCGTCGCCCCAAAAAAAGAGGATAAACCGGAGATTTGACCGCATTTTCAATCTCTTCAAGAAATTCCCTATCTCCTTCAACTCCTACGATAAACACTGCATCAGCGAGATAGTACCTCTCTGTAACATACGAGTTTTTAGCTGAAGTCGCCGTTTGATAATCTCGCAACAACTGACCTGCACTCTCAATTCGCACACCAAATTTCAGTGCATTAAGATCATCTACTGATTCCTCCCTCCCACGGCCAAGAGCCGCAGCCAAAAGACCTACCACACCACTTTTTGTTGGTTCTCTCCCAGTTGTACGTCGCTCGAACTTACTGGAGTGTCCCCAAGATTGCAGGGGTCCTGCCAATCGCAAAAGAAGAGTGGCCATTATTCTAGCCTCCCTGCAACTTCCCTGCCAATTTGCTCAAGAAGCTGATCAAGCGAAACTTTATCACCCAGCTCGTCAAGGCCATCTCCTATTACAAAACTTTTTGCAGGTTTCATAGCAAAATCAGCATAGACCTTTTGAGTGTATTTACTCAAGTTACAAATTGATGGCTCAACAAATCCTCCATCGTCACTCCTCACAGGTTTTTCGAAAGCCCCTGCAAGGTTTAGAGGTGCGTCCGTACGTATGGCAACAAACATGGCGTTCGGCAGAGTAAACGCCGCAAATGTATTTTGTTTGCCCGTAGGCATAGAGGTTGCAAATGCACGCACAAATTCAGTTATGGCTTTTTTTAATGCTTCTGCTTCGCAATTAAGCTCCTTAAAAAGATTATGAGCAGCAACCGTGCCATATCGATATAGTGTTGATGAATTGAACTCAACTGTCCCGAGATGGCCGCTTGCCTGGGCATGTTCTTGGGTTTCAGCAGCAAGATCGTCTACGGCGGTGAAATAGTCATATTCCGTATCAGTGCGATGTGTGGAGATAGCATGGGCAACTTGCGAGCAGGCATCGCAGTTTAGGTCAGCATCATCTGCAACCATACGACCGAAAAGAGCAATTTCTACACCATTGTTCGCTTTTATAGCATTTTTCACATTACCGCCATTTATGATTTCTGCAGCAACAACTTGCGCTTGCTTATGCGAAATAAAGAACATAGCTCCAGCTTTTCCGTCTTTGGAAACTTTTATTTTCATAGAGTCTTGTGCTCTTTTTATTGCCTCATCAATACTTATTGATGAATCAATCTTCCTAAGTTCATTCGCCACTAAGTCAAACACAGATCGAGTTCTAAAACTTAGTTCTTCCGGATTAAAATGCTCTTTAAACGATTTTCGTATCGCCCGCTTCCATGCCTGACTGGACACCCTCGCACGACGCACTCCGCCATAAACTGCTGTTTTAGGGCTGCCTGTGTCGTCACGATTTAAGCAACTCGGCGGTACTGATTGTATAACGTGAATATCAACAAAAACTTTATTCATTTGTGATTCCTCCCTCGTTTTTTGATGTAATTTCTTTATAAAAATCTTGTCCCCATTTAAGGCGCACTCTATCTGCGCCATTCGGAAACTGAAAACTGTACAAGCCGTTAGCGAAACTTGCGTAATTAAAACCAATATCTTTACCCCGTAGCATTTGCACAAGACCACGAGCATAATGAGCCGCTTCGTTAAGATCACTTGCGGTTAACACTGAATCAAAGCGACGTTTTACTGATGCAATATTAGATTCATCTTTTTCCACAAGCCTGCCGACAGCACCCCCAAAAGGCAACCGCATCTCATTCATGGATTTCCTGGCACCTTGCTTATGCACACCATAGAGTGTAAGCGCAGCATGTATAGCATTTATCGCCAAATTCTCTTGCGGCGCACCTTCCAATGTTACTTCAAATATATCTGCCCGAGCTCCGGGCGGCTTGCCACAAGCCCTCCTTAATTTCGCAAGCATCGCACGACTTGACGGCATATCAATATCAAGCATCCCTATTTTCGACAGTACAAACTCGCCAACATTACTCATTTAACCCCCCTCCTTATCTTTTGGAAAATGTATTTTGTTAATGATTCTTTGAAAAATTAGATGAGAGAGTGCCGCTGAAAACTTCTTGCCGTCCTTTATTCTCCCAACAAGTGCAATTTCCCCCGCATTGTTTACAAGCTCTTTTCCGCAATTGAGCACATTCTCTCTTGCGCAATCAAGCCACTTAAAGCATTTTTCGTCCCTATCATCTACGGCAGGATTAACGCCTGCAAGCCACAATCGAAAAGGCTCATCCAATCTAAAGTACGCCTCTTCTTTAGCAGCATTGCGCACACCTTCGCCGACACCTTTTACATCTGCCTTTGCTTTTTCAATATCGACAGCCAAGAACCCCAGGCACTCAACCATCCTGCTCGTGACTTCAAGAATATTAGATATTTCGCTAATCCAACCGCTATATTTGTTATCGAACAAAGCCGCACTTATGTATATATCATCCTCCCATGTATCATTGACAAAGAAGTCTTTGTCGCCATAAGCAACTGCTGCCCCACGTAATAAAAGTTGTCTTTTATATATAATCCCATCATTTTGCAACTCACCTAGCCATTTGACAACCCCAGGCGATCTGTCCTCGTCCCCCTCTTTTACAAGAGATGTAAATCCACGCCAGAGTTGCTTTGATGTATCATGACGCTTTGGGATAAAATCTTTTTCTTTTTTGCGATATGTCCATGGGGTCATTTGCTCACAAAAAGCCATCTCCTTAGAAAAAAAGTCACCACCTAAAAGTTTGAACCCTACAACCTTTCCATTTTTTGGGTTTAACAAAATTCTTCTTGACTGAATTGTTAGCAATTGCTGTTGGTTTTTAGGTTGCTCTACCAATATACGCTCACCACTTCTTGTTACATCAATCTCCCAAGTTGCCCATCCATCTTCCCAAAAGGGTTGCTCATGCCCTACATTATACAAGGCAAAGTTTAGCATAAGTGTCTCAAATAAATTTCTTCCGGCAGCATAAATTAACCCGAGTCTCCCAAGCCACCCCACCCTCGGTGAAGGCATCTTTTCACCTCTTGTTGACGGCTTGGCAGATGTGTCGTCAAACCCAATTATATGCAAGAGCCAACGGGCACTTTCTGCAAACTCTAGTTCAGTCTTGGCTTGACTTCCCTTTGTTTGAAAAAGACGTGTTTTATTGCTAGACTCAGAAAGATCGCCAAGTAACTTAGAGGCTGTATAGAGTGTACCCTTTTCCATTCCTGCGACCTGATAAAAAGGATTTTCGGGGTGGACAAGGTAGAATCGTTCTCGATAGCTTTCAAGATAAGAGTCAAATTCGATATGATTAAACTTGCCCTGTTCATAAAGATTTTTCCAGATTAATCGGGCTTTTTTCTTTTGCATATTTTCACGAGCATCTTTATACGCCGACGTACGCGTATATATGCAGTGCATAATCGCAAGCAATAGACGAGTAACCGCAACGTCTTGCGTAGCTATTTCGCCTGAAAGCTGTTTAATCTCATGTGCATTCGCAAAAACTTCTCTGAGCGAATATGCGCCTGCCTTACCATTTATATCTGTTGCTAAAATCCACTTTTCATCGAGCAAATTAAACACCTTTTCCATCATTCACCATCCTTTGCATAAGAGATTCCACAATCGCGGTCATACTTTAATGTGTATCCATACAGCCTTGCCTCTAGATTTTCATCTAGAACTAACACTAATTGCCCCCTTAATAAGGGGTGGGCGTACCACGTTGTGACAATTCCTCTCCGAACCATATCTTCTTCAATCGCTCTAATCACGCTATCCACCATCCATACTTTTCCGAAAAATGCAGGTAGACGAAGGCATGATAGTGCAATTTTTTCTGCAAGAATGTCACTTGGCGTACCCTGCGGTATGCATTCATCATCTTGTATCACATGTAGTTCGCCGTACTGCTGTCGAACTAACAAGACTTCAACAGAATCTGCGGCATCCCTCACAGTCGCTTCTGCAATACGCTCTGAATCGTCTCCTTGCTTTCGGCTTAACCAGTCAAGAAGACTGTCATCCTCCCTCGGGCTACCTATTTGAAACGCTTTGGCTTTCTGGGTTTTCATTTTCTGTAGCTTTGCCCAGTCGCCCTCTACATCTACATTATCATACACTGCCGCTACAAGGCGCGGAATATCTTTTGGCAAGGTTATATCGCTTGTGATAACCTGTTGTGTACGGTTTAGCAAGTATTCCCCATATACAGCCGTTGTACCGGCATCGCACTTAAGAATATAGCACTTTGCGCCAGAAAGCAGACCTGGACGTGGACGCAAGTGGCGATGCAGCCGCCCTATACGTTGCAAAAGCAAATCCATTGGGCAAAGCTGCGTGAACATTATATCGAAGTCGATATCCATGGATTGTTCAAATATTTGAGTACCAATTATAACACGCTTTGTTTTACGCACATTTAGATTGCCTTTACCAAGTTCGGATACAAGTCGGTCTTCCTTTTCTTTGCGGTCGGCGTAGATAAATCCTGCATGCAGCAATGTACAGTCAAAGTGATGTTTTAATTCATTATAGAGACGTTGTGCCTCCTTTACTGTGTTTACGATTATTCCGGCGTATCCACCTTGCGCAAGCTCAGTTTCAAGCGTCTTATACAAATGTTCGTAATCCAAGTTAATAACCTCAACCTCGATTTTTCGCGAGGATGGCGCAGGTGCAACGACGTTTATGTCTGTATCTTCTGTATATGTTATGCGAGGATAATCGTGCCCGTCATTTCTAGATACAGCTTCTCTATTCTGATATGCCGCAATTACGGATTCGCGCCGTGCAGTTGGCAGAGTCGCAGAAAGAACAACAACAGGCACACCATATGCCCCAAGCCAATTAAGCGTTTTAAGTAAATAGCTCTCCATATAGACATCATATGCGTGAACTTCATCAATGATTACTATCTTATTCGCCAAACCAAGATGGCGGAGCACCAAGTGCTTTTGTTTTAAGCCCAACATGAGGACGTGGTCTATCGTTCCAACACAAAAATCCGCAAGCATACCTTTTTTGCGCCCAGATAGCCATTCGTGAACAACCGCTCCATCGTGCTCTGTAAGGATTGTGCTTTGAGATAGGTTAATATCCGCTTTAGAATGTCTTAGGGCTACACTTAGTTTTCCCTCAACATCTTCGAAATTATCAAGCCAATTGCACACACGTTCAAACATAGCATTTGATGTAGCTTGAGATGGCAAGGCAAAATACACGCCGCGCAACCCAAATTTATGCGCAAGAATCTCCGCCGCTGAAAGCGCAGCCTCGGTTTTCCCTTCACCCATAGGAGCCTCTATGATATATATTCCGGGATTTGTTGCATTTTTCACCACAGACAAAATGGCTTCTTGAGTAGGGTGAGGTTTTTTGATTTCAAAACGTTCTTCATAAAAATTTCTGTTCGGCATTGGCATTGTTGCTTTCCAAGCCCTTGGCAAGTCAAGGCTTTGCCAAGCATCGCTAACTCTGTGCAACCTGTTTTCAACATCATACTCATTGCGACCAATTAGTGGCATATAGTCAATATTTGATGAAATCCAGTCAGCAATAATAACAAGCCCAGATAATAACACCTGTGCTTGTCGATTTAGTTCATATCGCTTAGCAGCTTCGATGTTTATGTCTGAAAATTCTGCAGCTTTATTGATAACGCATTCGTGGACATCTGTAAGTGCAATGCTTGCTAAATCAGCCACTTGCCCACTTGACGGCGGCATGCCGTGATGCCCGCCCACAATAACTGCAACGCTATGCTCAAAACCTGCTGCGCGCAAAATGGCGTGGCTCAAAAGTTCGTGCCGCTTTGGTGCTACCAATTTATCTCTTTCTTGAAAATCCTCACTTGCCTTGCCTATATCGTGTAGATAAGACAAAAATACAAAAAGACCACGGGCGGCGTATTCATCACCATAGAGTTCTGCTACAATTATTTCTTTCGCACCATTTGAAAGCCAATAATCCCACAAATGTGCCGCTATGCAGGCACAATCTTGTAAATGCACATCCAAAGGTAACCATGCATCTTCCTCTCCATCTCGGGATTTTTTCGCCCACAAGCGTTTGTAATCCAGCATCTATAATCCTCCACACCCTACTGCATATTCACTTTTTGCCATCTATATCTTATCTGTTAAAAACGCAAATCCTAATCTTTTTTATGAGGGCAAATATTTTTCTCAGTAAATATTTTCTGTTTGCAGGTACTATAGCAACGCTATCTGCTCTGTGCAATTAAATTAATATCAACACATCTGGGTTACTTATCATTTATCGGCAGCATCTTAACTGTCTATATGAATATAATTCACGGGTAAGTTATTGAGCTAAAGTTAATTTCATAATATTCCCTGTCCTCATCAAACAAGACCAATGTTCCGCGATTTCTAACCACCGCCACTCTCGCCAACATTTTTACTGCATCAATTATATCATTATTAACTTAATATTCAAGGCTGTTTTTCGCTAATTATGTACAACTCTGCCAAAATCGTGCTTTTCATGCTAAATACATGGTTTTTATCAAAAGCACTTTTTGGAAATCTGCTTTTGTGCATTCCTCTGCTAATTATACCAACTAGGAAAGGCGGCACCCTTTGCGCAAGGGCAATGCTTTTCCCCATCCGTTCGTCACTCCGCTTTCTGCTAGATTTGTACTTGCTATCTGCTGCTCGCAGTTCTCTAGCTCAATCTAATTAGGGTCTGCTGTAAAACCTAGCGACAATAAGATATTATGAAAAAATCGCTAAAAAAAGACGAAAATAACTTTCGATAAAAAAGTCGCAAAGAAGCCCTAATAATGTGCGCAACATTCATGCACAGCACGTTCATAGCAACCTCGATGTCACCAGTTACCTCAAGCCGTGCATATATCAAGTCCAGTCCATATCTGCGCTTGTTTATTCCGATTCGGC
>Ga0209755_10002306_pt1 | contig 26588 bp, 25 predicted proteins | sample TergutCo191P1_FD_187301 | JGI IMG/M metagenome (GOLD analysis project Ga0209755, IMG submission 187301) | Cornitermes sp. P1 segment gut microbial communities from Petit-Saut dam, French Guiana - Co191P1 (SPAdes) (version 2) | ecosystem: Host-associated > Arthropoda: Insects > Digestive system...
TAGTCTGACATTTTTCATTTTCCTCTCAGATTTAGAAAATTTCCCAGACTTAATGCTACCAATTTTTCCCTTCCCATACAAAATGCAACACCCTACGTCACTGTTGCACTTACTTTGGGAATTTACTATAACCGTCATCGTCATTAATTTCATCCTCTGAGTATTTACACCAACAAACATTTATGTTACAATGCCCTTTACGTGTGCACATGGCACATGATGACCCTTGCATATAAAGAAGCGTTCGCGATTTTTTGCTTATGTCGGAAATTTTTTTGCCGGTGGCAAAAACCGCTCCGCAAAAAACGCGCTGAAGCGTTCGCGATTTTTTGCTTCGCTAATTATATGCCATAGACCAGGAGGTGCAAGAAAATGGAGTTAAACAAGTATGAACTTGGTGTTGTGGTAAGAGCAGATCTTGATCAAGAGGCTTTTACTGCAGAAATGGACCGTGTTAAGGCAACCGTTGAGCGTTTTGGTGGCAACATCGAAAAGATTGACGAATGGGGACGCCGCAAACTCGCGTATCCAATCCAAAAACTCAGCGAAGGTATGTATACCTTTATCACCTACACCGCAGAAGGCAACACCGCGGCAGAGATTGAAAACCGCTTGAGAATCATGGAAAATGTTCTTCGCTTTATGACCATCCGCAAGGATGAGGCTGACGTTGTTAAAGCTGCGGCGGCTGAAGAAGTCGTTGTTGAAGAAGCCGCTGTTGTTGAAGAAGTTGTTGCGGCTGAAGAAACAGAACCGGTAGAAGAAGCAATTGTTGAAGCGGCTGAAGAAGTGGCAGAACAAGAAGCGGTTGCCGAAGCTGTTGAAGCGACCGTTGACGCGGAATAATAGGAGGTTGACGAATGAATAAAGTTATTTTGCTAGGTAGACTAACAAAAGATCCTGAAATTCGTTACAGCCAAGGTGCTGAACCTGTATGCATCGCAAGATTTACCCTTGCGGTAAACCGACGATTCAAAAAAGAAGGCGAGCCTGACGCAGATTTTATCAATTGCACCGCGTTCCGCCGTACTGCTGAATTTATGGAACGTTATATGAAAAAAGGCATGATGGCCTCTGTGTGCGGTTCACTGCGCATCACCACCAGTGACGACCCCACCACCGGCCAACGCAAATGGTTTACCGATGTCAATTGTGATGAAGTTGATTTTGCAGAGTCCCGTGCGGCGTATGAAGCACGCATGGCAAGAGAAGGCAGTGGGTATGATGCATCTGCAAACACCACCCCGCCATCCGGCTTTGGTTCATCCCCATCAGGATTCGGTTCTGCGCCATCATCCGCATACAATCTGGCACCCACACAGGATGCTGGTTTTCAAGCCATTACACAAAGCATAGACGAAGACGACGATTTGCCATTCTAACCAATGGGTGTTCAATAAAAGTCGTTAATCGCTCGATAGAAAGAGGAAACAACCATGGTCCCAAAAAGACGTTGGCGCCGTAAAAAGCGCGTGTGCCAGTTCTGCGTTGATAAAGTTACATCCATTGACTATAAAGACATCGCAAAACTTAGAAAATACGTGTCTGAGCGCGGAAAAATTCTTCCACGCCGTGTGACAGGAAATTGCGCGAAACATCAACGTGCAATGACTCAAAACGTAAAACGTGCCAGACATATGGCATTAATGGCATTCACACAAGATTAATATTTCGGCCCTTCTTAAAAGAAGGGCCTTTTTTAAGCAAAGAAAGTCTTGCAAAATACGGCATATTATAGCATAATACATCCATAAGTTATGTGCGTCCTGCAGTCGCACATAACCTCCTTCAAACCTTTTCGGTGTTGAAGCCAACAACGAAAGGTTTACAAGAATTCACGTATTAAATACCATGTTAGTACGTTTACCGTATAGAATTTTTAAGACACCTCGCGAGAATAATACCCGCGAGGTGTTTTTATTTGTTCCGCTTTCACGGCATTTTTATTCGATTGATGCGAAGTTTGCTTTGAAAGCATTCGCATTTACTGATAGCGCACTTTGGCATATTCATCGGCAAATGTTTTTAATTCTTCTTTGTGGACTTGTTTGATTGCGGTGGTGGGTGTGTCTGCCGGTTTGATTTTAATGCCTGTTTTAAGCGCATTTTTAATGGTGTTTTTGTACTGCTTGCGGATGGGGTGTTCATCCTGATGTGTTTCTTGGCGTTGCCGCTTGATTTTGATTGGCAGTATAAATTCTTTTTCATCCACACTGTCACCTTTTCGGCTGTGTGCATCCACATCATGTTTGCGTGTGGTAAAAATACGAAAAATGAGCCGTGCGATAAAAATCACAAAGGCAATCGCGGCAACCACCAAAAGCACCATCAAAATAATATGCATGAGCACTTCCATGAACTGTGCAAAAAGCGAAGGTTCCGCACCGTCCGCAAGCATCTCGAAAACCATGTCCGCACTGCCGCCACCCATACCCATAAACGGGATTTCTGAATAATCAATGCCGTCAATGCTGACCGCAGGCAATCCGGGGAATATGCGTGCAATAAATATCAAGATCGGTCTGGTGATTGCATAAAATACCGCAACCGCAATGATAACAATCGTGGCCGACAAGCCGATGAGCAGCTGATAGTCAAAATTAATGATTTTTTTAATCGGTTGTGACGAACTGGACGGCACTGTTTCCAGTGAACGGTCCATTTGAAGCATGTGCATGACCGCAATACGAAACGTGACGCAGATGACAATGAGCACGGGATATACCGGAAGCAACTGAAAACGGTGGGTGCTCGCCGCCCAAAATGAAAAAACAATAAAGGCGCCGGATGAAAACATAATAAAAGCAAAACTAAGATCCGGTGTTTTTTTATAAAAATGCGACAACGAAAAAACCATGGTGGCTGCCGACGCACCCAACCAAAAATAAAATTGCGGCTGCAAGGGACCACTGAAAAATCCTGGCCAGTGAATCGGGTCAGCCCACCCTGCGATAAAAACCGCAATCGGAAACAAAAGTCCAATGAAAATCCACAATCCAAAAGTTTTGAAAATTTTGCGGGCAACAAAATTAATGACAAACGGGATGATTAAAATGAGTGCGGCGACATAGATTGCCGGATCATTTGAAAAAATCATGAGTCCGGTCACAAGAATGCCGTATATCAGCGCCATCCATGCAAGGTTGTTTATTATTTCAATGGTCAACATGCGATGTTTCATCATACAAACAACACCTCCGCCGTGATTTCATCTTCACTCAAGCGCGGACTGGGCATCATCCAACACACTTTGGCGCCCGCCGCTTGCAAATCAAAAAATGCCTGCTCTAATTCTTTATCAAAATAACAAGAAACAAACCAATATTCCGGTTCAAAATCGCCGGTATGCCTGATTTCATTTAAAATATGTGCAAAGTGAGACAATTGTTGGTTGTTAAGATCAATGTACGCGAGGGATTCCAAGATGGCGCGCAAATGATGCGGACCACGGCCTTCCGAAATGGCAAAGTGATGATTTTGCGCATTGACCGGTATTTGTGCTTGCGCCGGCGGTATACGGTGTGTCCGCTTTGCCAGCACCGATGTGTTTTCATAGGGAACATCGGATGATTCCGGTTTGTCTTTGATGCTTTGTGCATTGGTGATATACGCAATCGGCATCCCCTCGGCGTCCAGTCGTTCCGCCAGTGATGCCACAATCTTGATGGCACGTTCATCCAGCGATTCATTGTGCCAGCGCGTATGCCGCTCGACATCCAACAGCAACACAATACGGCGTGCGTTTGAATAATCCCATATGTTGACCATAAGGTCATTGGAACGCGCAGACGCTTTAAAGTTGACGGCTTTCATTGGGTCGCCGGGAATATATTCCCGAATGCCGCGAAATGAAAACGGATCTTGATAAATACGCGCCGTGCTTTTTAGATACCCGTACACACGTGTGCATAAATCATCCACCAATGTCACCGGCAATGTCGCCGGGTAAACGGTCAGTTGTGAATTGGTTTGAAAATGCGCAATGTATTTGTTGCTCATCAAAATATCCCATGCCGTAATTTCAAGGCCGCGAATGTGAAAATAACCCCGCTTTGAGCATACAAATTTAAGACGGCGGGTGATTTTTTGATGCATCAAAATATGAAAAAGATCATTGCGATAATACAAATCGGACACCACTGCGTTTTCATTATCGGCAAATTCCAATTCGCGGTCGATTTGAAATTTGACATTGACCCATGGCAGCGGCAGCCATTTTTTATTCTGAAGGATTTCAAACAAATACAGTTCATCACCTTCGGTGGCGGTAGATGCAGACATGGAAAGTGCCACATCCAAATTATTCAAACAACGTTTTGCGTAGATGCGGCGGATAATGTATAAAGTTATAATCATGGCTAAAAATATGCCCAGCGCAGTCATGAACCCTCCGAAATTAAAAGATTTTTATAAACGCTTGCATTGAAGCGCGTTTATAAATCCCTATTATTTATCCCACAAATCCTCAGTGGGGACTTCGACGGCAGACAACGCGGCATAAATCGCCTGTGCCTTACCTTCCGTGCGGATGGTTGAACGCATGGTTAAACGGTGTGCCCACACAGCAGGTGCCAGATATTTAATGTCTTCAGGCTTTACGAAATCTCTGCCTTGAAGCACGGCGTAGGCTTGCGCGGCACGTGCCAGCGCCAGTGATGCACGCGGAGATACCCCCAATGAAACATTTTCTTGGTTGCGTGTGTGCTCGGCAAGTTTGACAATGTATAATGCTAAATCTTTATGCACCGTAATTTTTTGAATGGCCTGTTGTATGACAACCCAGTCGTCGGTGGTCGTCACGGCTTCTAATGTATCCAGCGGCGACCCGGATAAGAAACGCGTGATGACATCCGCTTCACCTTCAAGCCCCGGGTAGCCAACAGAAATTTGCATCAAGAAACGGTCCAGTTGCGCTTCCGGCAACGGAAACGTGCCCTGTGTTTCGATTGGATTTTGTGTCGCCATCACAAAATACGGCGGATCCAGTTTATACGACACCCCATCCACGGAAATTTGTTTTTCTTCCATACACTCAAGCAGACCCGATTGCGTCCGTGGTGTGGCGCGATTAATCTCATCCGCAAGCAAAATATTGGTAAACAAACCGCCGGGCTTAAACGTAAAGTCGCCGGTTTTTGGAGAGTAGACATTCAAGCCGGTTAAGTCTGTCGGCAATAAATCCGGCGTAAACTGTATGCGCTTAAACGCACCGGAAACCGATGCGGCGATGGCCTTTGCCAACGTCGTCTTTCCGGTGCCCGGCACGTCCTCAATGAGCACATGCCCGCCTGCGGCCATTGCGGTGACCGCCAGCTCAATAATATTCCTTTTACCCACCATAACTTTTTCGATGTTGGCGATGACAGCGTGTAGTTTCGATTGAATCTGTGCGGTTTGCATGATCTTGTCTCCTTAGAAAATAAAATTTATAGAAAATAATATGCATCAATTTTACCATAACTTACATTTTTATTACATTTTGTAAATATTTTACATTTCGCATGAAACCATGATAGAATTTTCCTGTTAGTATGTGTGAAGATGAAATTCACACGGTGTGAAGCGAAATTTCTTCACACAGTGTGAATATGAAATGCATTCACACAGGATGAAGATGAAAGTCCTTCACATGGTGTGAAGATGAAAGTCCTTCACACCATGTGAAGAGAAACTCTTCATATTACTAGCGGCTACATATAAGAGATTGCAGCGTACCTGCATATCTTATAACAAAAACATATATTTAGAAAGGGTTTTACACATGAGCAATGCAATTAGAACCGTCATCAACTGGTTCCTCGGCGGTGTTGTCACCGTCATCGTCCTTCTGATCCTTAATGCGATCGGTTGGCCAAGCGGCATCGGCATCTCCCACAACATTCTTCAACTCATCATTCTTGCACTAATTATTGGTGTCATTCACGCACTCGTGGTACCCATCGTCAAGAATTTTGTAAAAGAAGCAACCAGTTCTTCGCTCATTATACTCATCGTGTCATTAATCATTGATGCACTCGTATTGTGGGTTGTTGGTTACTTCATCATGAGCCTTGGCATCACCTTCCCGGCTGCCATCATCGTTGCCATCGTACTTGCCATTGTCAACGTGATCTTCGGCCGTTTCGGCTCAAAAAACGCATAAGCATAACATTTGTATTTGCATCCCCGACCATGATGGTTGGGGATTTTTTATACACTTTCTTTAATTTATGTTATACTGTCATCAAAAAGTGGATTTTCATAAAAAACGGGGTGACACACAACCATAAAATCACGCCACTTTGGATGATATGATCATATTTTCGGCTTGATTTTAATCAATCGAACAGAATCGAACAAAATTAGCCTATTTTTACCGAAAATCTTTAGTTGGCTGCATTGACTAAAGATTTTTTATTGCTTATACTTTAACAGTCGCAAAAAAATGCGAAGATAAAAAAAGGGGTGATTACCGATGAAATACATACTGAAAAGAGACAATTCTCAAGTGCCATTTGACCCAAGCAAGATTACGATTTCGATTGATAAGGCTTTTGAAGCCACCGGCGGGTACAATGGAAACGACAAACTCCATTCATTTAAGCTCACCATGCAGGTTCTTAATAATCTTGAGGAACAGTATGCAGACGCACCATTTTCTGTGGAAAATGTACAGGACATGGTGGAAACCGTCCTCATCGAAGGCGGTTACACAAAAGTAGCCAAAGCATTTATTCTATACCGACAAAAACGCACCGGAATCCGTGAAGCACGCAGTGAGCTGATGGACGCTGTTGCGGAAATCGTTAAAGAAACAAACAGAGACAATGCCAATGTGGGCAATTCTCCATCGGCAAAGGTGCTTCAAATTTCCGAAGCGGCATCAAAGGCATATTATATGAAACGTGCCTTGCCGGCAGAAGAATCACAGGCACATACCGACGGCGACATTTACATCCACGACCTGTCTTGGTACGGCAAAACACTAACCTGTTTACAAATTCCGCTGGGCAAACTTTTGATTAATGGCTTTTCAAACGGTCATGGGTCTATTCGCAGCCCCAGAACCATCCGTGCCGCGGCAGCACTTGCGGCCATCATCTTGCAAGCAAACCAAAATGACATGCACGGCGGACAAAGCTATGCTTATTTTGACCGTGACATGGCTGTCTTTGTTGAACGTGAATATGAACGTCAAATAAAAATTCAACACGAAAATTTACAAGCACTCGGCCTTGAAGCGAAAGAATCAGAAATTGAAAAACTTGCATTGAAGCTCACCCACGATGAAACATTCCAGGCGATGGAAGCCTTTATTTATAACCTCAACACCATGCATTCACGTGCCGGCGCACAAGTCCCGTTTTCATCGGTGAATCTGGGGACCGACACCACCCGCGGCGGACGCATGATTACCGAATGCTTCTTGAAAGCATACGAGCGCGGTTTAGGCAAAGGAGAATCTCCGATTTTCCCAAACCTCATCTTTAAACTAAAAAATGATGTGAATTTTGATGAAGGCGACCCGAACTATGACTTATTCCAACTGGCCATGCAAGTGGCATGCAAACGCCTTTTCCCGACATTTTCATTCTTAGATGCGCCGCTCAATGCAGAATACTTGCCGGAAGAAGTCGGTTACATGGGTTGCCGCACGCGCGTCATCGGCAATTGCAATGGCCCGGCGGTAACCGATGGCAGAGGCAATCTCAGCTTCACATCCATCAATCTGGTGCGCATTGCGCTGCGTGCCGGCAAAGATATTGGTCTTTTCTACCGCTATCTGGATGAAACGATGGACTTCACCTTTAAACAACTCATCACGCGGTATGATGTACAAAAAAATCTGCGTTCAAAGGATTTCCCTTTCCTTTTTGGACAGCATTTATATTATGACTCCGATCATCTGGAACCAAACGATATCATTGAACCGGCCATTAAACACGGCACCTTGTCCGTAGGCTTTATTGGTCTTGCAGAAACACTCGTGGCACTCACCGGACAACATCACGGTGAAAATGCGGGCGCACAAGCACAAGGCATTGCCATCGTTTCACATATGCGCCGTCGCTGTGATGACGCAATGAAACAATATGGATTGAATTTCTCACTCCTTGCAACACCGGCAGAGCAACTTTCCGGAAAGTTCACCAAACTTGATGTGGAACGTTTCGGCATCATCGAAGGTGTTACCGACAAAGAATGGTACACCAATTCTTTCCATGTGCCCGTAGAATGCAAAATTACCGCACTGGAGAAAATCGCACTCGAAGGCCCTTATCATTATTATTGCAACGCAGGACATATTTCCTATGTAGAACTGGCATCGGCACCCGGTCAAAACATCGAGGCATTTGAACGCATCATCCGCGCGATGTTTGAAGCCAATATGGGTTACGGCGCGGTGAACTTCCCGCTCGATATTTGCCGTGAATGCGGCAGACAAGGACTACACAATGATGATGTGTGCCCGGAATGTGGTTCTTCCAACATTTCCAGAGTACGCCGAATCACCGGTTACCTTTCAACACTGGACCGCTTTAACAAATCAAAAAAAGCGGAAGAGTGCAGCCGACACAAACATGAATAATCCCCAAAGTCATAAAATAAATACCGCCCTCGCATCTGTGGAGGGCGGTATTTATGAATGCCCGCATCCCAGTGACGAAGTACGCCTTGCGGGTGTCACACCGGAGTCCTTGGTTGACGGTCCGGGCATTCGCTTTGTAATTTTTGCACAAGGCTGTGATTTGCGCTGCGAAGCGTGCCACAACCCGGAATCTTGGGATAAACAAGGCGGCAATATGTATTCCCTGAACAAAGTGTTGCGTATGATGAAAAAACCGCGTGCAGCCCTCAAGACCACGCGCGGTGTGACCTTTTCCGGCGGCGACCCGATGTTGCAAGCCGATAAATTTGCATACATTGCGACACGCGCAAAAAAACTTGGCTGGGATGTTGTGACATATACCGGACAATTGTATGAAGACCTAATCAAGCAAAACAACCCGGCCATTAATAAATTGTTGGATTTATCCGATTATTTGATTGATGGGCCGTACCTTAAAGAACTGCGAGACTTGGACATCAAATTCCGCGGCTCGTCCAATCAGCGCATCATCGACCTGCGCGCAACCAAAGCCGCAGGATATGTGATTACGATCGAAAGCTTTGACTAAGCGCTGTTATAAAATCAGTCATTGCGCATTTCGCGCAGGCAATGCTTTTGGGGTGTCTGCGGTGATTTCAAATGCAATCGTAAAAATTTTTTCTTCAAAGTTTGATAATGGCTGCCACTGCGGTGTCCATTCAAACCAGTGACCCTCGCGAATAAACAAATAACGACCGGGCGGCAATGTGCCAAAGAGCCATGTCCAGTTTTCATGGTCTTCTATGACTTCTTGTGTAATATAACTGCGTCCTTCCGAGGTCCATGACACACCACCGGCACCGGGTCTAAAATCCACCCCGCGCCATGCACCGTCCACGTACACAGCAAGGTCATAAGGTGATCCGTGAAAAAATTCAAATGCATTTGTGTTTTCAACAGAAAAAGCAATGCCCTGTTGCGCCACAAACAAATTGGTGACTCTTAAATCAGAATCGTCATTCATCGTTGCCACCGCCCGTGCAATGCGCTCGTCTCTAAGATTGCGCATGGCATCCGTAACCGCCGGTTCAAATCGGAACATATGCGGATTTAATGATTGTTCGGTTAAAAACACATTGAAAGTTTCGATAATGTCTTCATGGTATGGATACAACCATATCGTTACGCGGCCGTCACCACGGCGCCCATTGCTGGACATGCTCAAGTCACGTGCTGCTTCCCATACATAAAATAAAACATCTTGTGCGGCTGCAAGTTCAGCCTCCGTAAATACAGTGATGCTTGTTGCAAAAACATTTTCTTCAGAGGGCGATGCCAGAAAATCGTCCTCCGTGCACGCCGTGATGAATAAAAGAATAAAAACACTGAATAATATTATTTTTCGCACAATATCCTCCATAAAACACTCATCATTTTTAATTTCGTGTTAATGTTATTAATCATAACGCAAAATATTATATAAAGTTCCGTATTTTATGGCAGATATTAAACAAATGTGTCTTGTCAAAATGAAATTAGACCACAATCAACATCGCACATTAAATACTTTGATAATCAATCAATGTAATATTTTTTTGTGATTCGGCTTTCGTTTTTACACCTTCTGTAAAACCGGTTTTAGCAAATAAATAATAATATTTATTTGTATAATGAAATAATTCGCTCCGTTCAATCAACATGTTAAGGATGTCGACGCCAACGCGCTCATTGGTCCATTTGCATTCCGCAAAAATAGCATCATCTTTGTTGTCAGCAATGATGTCAATTTCACATTCTGTCTTTTTCTTTTTATTATTTCCCCACCAACGACCGGCATCCGTAAACATAAATGGTGTTTGCTTTGCAATGTTTTGCAACCATAAATGTTGTTTGCATATTTCTTCAAACACACTACCCATGTATGCGGAAATTTGAGATGCAATTTGTTCATAGGCCAAATCAGGCTCACCGCGCTGAATAAAAGCAATGTTATTGGGTACAAAGCGATACCAAAACCGAAACATCCCATCGTCAAGGACATAGAGCGTTTTCTTTGTTTTTTCTTCACGAAACGGATGTTCTTTTTTTATAATACCAATGGAAATAAGTTTCGTAATATATATGGAACATAACCCGCTTTCAAGGCCTGATTTGTTAGAAATTTCAGATAATCTTGATGCACCGTTTGCAATCGCTTTAATAATTGCGTTGTACTGTGCAGGCTCTCTGCATTCTTGTTTTATCAAGTTTCCCGGTTCTTCGAATAAATATCCATTGGGTGAAAGGAAGTTTTGTTTTATGTTCGCCGCTACGGTTAAACTTTTATCCATCAGCGAAAGATATAATGGGATTCCTCCGGTAATGCCATATAACAATGCAACATCTTCATGATTAAAATGACTTCCCTTGAAATATTCTTTTGTCTGTGCAAAATCGAAAGGCAGAATTTTAAACTGTGCGGTTCTTCTGCCATACAAAGGGCTTTTATATCCCAATACTTGATTTTCCATAAAAGACAGTGATGAACCGCATAATATGATGAACAATTTAGAGGTGTCTTTATATTTATCAATACAAGTTTGTAATAATGAAGATATACCGCGATAATTTTGAGCCAAGTATGGATATTCATCAATGGCAAGTATTATGGGTTTTGCTTGTGCCATAATAAATACGGCTTCAAGTGCTTCTTTATAATTGGCAAAGATCGGCGCAGAAAAAGGAAAGTCATTTGAGACACTAAAAATGCTACGGCTAAACTCTTCGAGATTATCTTTCGCATTTGTCTCTTGACCGGTAAAATATATTGCCGCTTTATTTTTAATAAATTGCGAAATTAAAGCCGTCTTCCCCACACGCCTACGTCCATATATAACAACGCATTGCAACTTATTTGATTTATATAAACGCTCCAATTCACTCATTTCACGTTGTCTGCCGACAAACATACAAGCACCTCCGATCACTACATCTTATTATACTATATCTTGCTATACTATAGCATAATATAGCATAGATAATTTGTCAACGAATATATTCAATTTCAAATTATTGCAATTTTTATTCCGTATTTGGTGTAAAATAGAAGCATCTTTGAAAACTCTTTGCTTTTGTTTGCCTGTGATTTTGATTTCAATTTTTATAATGAAATCATCACAAACAAGAAGAGGGATTCAAATGAACATGCAAAAAAATAATACACAACAGCCGGCGCAACATAAAATGCGCATCCGGTGGTTTCGGGTGCTTTTACTGTTTGCCTTCGTGGCAATATGCGCGGCATTACTCATTGGCGCGACACATCAGCTGTTGCAAATCATACAGCCAAGCGCCGGAAATCCGGTTGCGGTAAATGCGCCGGTGATTTCATTGCAAGGCCGGAATGAAACAGACCCTGCGGCAAACGACAGCGCAAACACAAACACAAACGCAAACGCAAACACAAACACAAACGCAAACGCAAACGCAAACGCAAACGCAAACGCAAACGCAAACGCAAACGAGGTTACCACACACGGTATACATGATGTCAACCTCATTGGTTTTACCGCACAACTGCACAGCCGCTACGCGCTGCTCATCAATCTTGCCACTGATGAAATTTTATTCGCCCAATCAGCCTCAGAGCCGGTTTATCCGGCCTCACTGGTAAAAATGATGACAGCACTGGTGGCACTCGAACACATTGAAGATGTGCATCATAACATTCCCATCACACTTGCGATGATTGAATACGCCCATCAAGCAAATGCGGCGACTGCCGGGTTTCGTGCCGGAGATACCCCCAGCGCACTGGATGCACTGTTTGGACTCATGCTGCCCTCCGGCGCAGAGTGCGCGCTTGCATTGGCAACTTATGTCGCCGGGTCACAAGAAAATTTTGCAAATCTCATGAACGATATGGCACAATCATTGGGGATGACACAAACCCACTTTACCAATGCCACCGGACTACATGATGCCGCACAACAGACCACGGTTTATGATTTGTCGTTGCTACTGCGCAGCGGACTGCACAATGATGTGTTTGCGGATTTAATCACGCGTGCGCGTTACGCAACACGTCCGTTAAATTCAAATCAAGACGGCATCACCATCCACAGTTCCATGTTCGCACGCATGCCAACCGCATCGTTTGACGGCGGCAGAATCTTAGGCGGCAGAACAGGGTTTACCGATGAAGCCGGTCAAAACTTAGCCAGTTTCGCGCAAATCGGCGACACGCAATTCATGCTCATCACCACCGGAGCGCAAACAAATGGTGCGCATATGTCGCGCGCACTGCATATCGAAGATGCCATGTCCGTGTATCAGCATTTGAGCCATCATCTTGCCGCAGCATCTGCGCGATAATTATTTTTCATTCAATACGTCAATCATCATTTTGCAAAAATTTATACCAAGCATGGAGGACTTATGCATTACAACATTCTCATTTGTGACGATGATAAGGACATACTCAACGCACTTGAAATTTATTTAAGCCATGAAGATTATACTGTTTTTCGCGCAAACCATGGCGAAGAAGCCGTTGCCATGGTGCAATCGGAAGACATTCATTTGTTGCTCATGGACATTATGATGCCGGTGATGGATGGGATTGCCGCCGCAGTCGCCATTCGCAATTTTTCAAACATTCCCATTATTTTTCTTTCCGCAAAATCTGAAGATACGGACCGCATTTTTGGGCTGAACATGGGTGCGGATGATTATATCACAAAGCCTTTTAACCCGGTTGAGCTGATGGCACGTGTCAAAGCAGCATTGCGCCGATACGCGCGGCTGGGTGGATTAATAAATGCCGCCGAATCGCTCCACACATCAAAAAATGAAATTTTTCAAACAGGCGGCTTAGTGCTCAACAATACTAAAAAATTGGTGTGTGTGGACGATACCGAAATTATGTTGACCGCCATCGAATTTAACATTTTGCATCTGCTCATCTCAAATCTTGACCGTGTTTTTACTTCGGAACAAATCTACGAAGCCGTTTGGGATGAGCCGGCTTTTAATGTTTCTAAAACCGTCAGCGTTCACATCCGCAACATTCGCGGAAAGATTGAAATTAACCCCAAAGAACCCAAGTATTTAAAAGTCATTTATGGCTTGGGGTATAAGGTGGTGCGGCTCAAATGAAAAATATTATTGCGCGCATCTTCATGGTTTTGTCCTTTTGGGGTGGATTCTTTGCATCGTTTTCAGTGGTTCGGGCCAACAGCATTGCCTTCGATTGGTACGCCGGTCATGTGTACGGCAGCCGGCTTCGCTGGCCGATTTACTTATCGCTTGTTGCGTTCATTTTCTGCACCATCGTGTTTGTGCTCTCTATTTGGATGTCCAAACCTTTAACCAACAGGACATGGCTGTATCGGCGTGTCGATTATTTTTGCATTTTATTAACCTGTATGTTCGCTTGTGCTGCGATATTTTTTACAATGCATCCACGCATCTTCAATGTTTTTGTTGGATCATCCGGTCTTTTTTCTTGGATTGTCACCACCCAATTGTTGATTATTATTCTTCCATTTTTGACCTACCTTTTTGCGTTTATTGCTTTGGGTGAATTGGTTGCACGAATACGGGACAAACAGTTGATGTCCTCTTTATACTGGGTTCAATTCTTCAAGAAATTTCCGGTCTGGAGTGGTTTTGGCTTTACCATGCTGGTCTTTGTTTTGTCGCAATGCATCTTGCTCATTGCCGGATTTTTCACCATCGCCAGAATTTTTTCATTGTTGGCGATTTACTTACTTACTTATGTTATTTACCGCATTACCAATTTATCAAAACAGTTCGAGTTGGCAAACCAAGAAAAAATTGCGGCAGAACGCTTTAAATCCGAACTCATCACCAATGTTTCACATGATATTAAAACCCCGCTCACATCCATCATTAATTATGTCGATTTGCTCAAACATGAACCGCTGACCAGTCCATCGCTGGATTATGTACAGGTATTGGAGCGAAAATCAACCCGGCTTAAAGTGCTCATCGATGATTTAATGGATGCGGCAAAAGCCGGAACCGGCAACATCACCATCAACACAGAGCGCATCAACTTCACCGAACTTGTGGGACAAATCGCCGGAGAATTTGAGGATGATTTTACAGAAAAACAACTTTCCTTGGTCTTAAAAATCCCGGCGGCACCGGTACTTATGCATACCGATCCGCGCCATTTATACCGCATTATTGAAAATCTTTTTTCCAATGCGGCAAAATACGCCATGCCGGGGACGCGTGTGTTCGTGGATGTTAACGGCGATGCACACAACGCCTTTTTCGTTATGAAAAATACATCCGAAAACCATTTAGATTTGACCGATACCGATTTTACATAACAATTTATCCGCGGAGATAAAGCGCGGCAAACCGAAGGCAACGGGCTGGGACTTTATATTGCGAAATCTTTATGTGAAGCACTGCGCGGCACACTAACAATAAATGTTCATGGCGATTTGTTTGTGGTTGGTGTACAATTATCATGCAAGGAGGCATAATAAGCCATGCTTTATATCACCAACATCCAGCGTTATACCCTTCATGATGGCGGCGGCATCCGCACGACGGTTTTCTTTAAAGGTTGCCCGCTGCACTGTGCGTGGTGCCACAATCCTGAAACCCTGAGTTTCACGGCCGATGTCCAAACCTTAAAATATACCCCGCAAACATTGGCACAGATCGTTTTGCGCGATCAAATATTTTGGGGTGAAACAGGCGGCGTGACCCTCTCCGGCGGTGAACCGCTGGCACAGGATCTCCGTTTTATGGTTGACTTTTTACGCATCCTCAAAGCACATGATGTGCATATCGCCATTGATACTTGCGGTGCGGCGGCATGGGAACATATTAATCAGGTACTGCCGTACACCGATCTTTTTTTATACGATTTTAAACTGGCATCAGATGAAGCACACAAAGCCTTCACCGGATGCGGCAATGCATTAATTTTAAACAATCTTCGTGCGCTGGATACAACCATCAACAAAAAAACACCGCAACATTCAAAGCCGCCGGCACTGTTTGATGAACACCCGGATGATCCTGTTCTGCGCAAAGATTTACAATTATGGCTGCGCATTCCTGTGGTCGGCGGCGTCAATGACAGCGATCAAGAAATGCATGCCATGATTGACACCATAAAAAACATCAACATCCCTGCCGACATCTATTTATTGCCCTACCACAACATGGGCGCACATAAATGGGGAAACACTCATGTTCCGGCAGTAGCGGCCAATTTTTACACACCCACACCCGAACGCATGAACATCATTAAAAACATGTGGCAAGCGTCCGGACTTAGCGTCATCATCGGTGGTCATTAAAAACAAATATATATTAGGGGGCGCTCTATGAACATCACACCTTTGAAATTGCAAGACATAAAAATCACCGGTCCTTTTTGGGGCCGGTACATGGACATCATAAAAAAAGACCTCATCCCTTATCAGTGGGAGGTTATGAATGACCGCGCGGATGATGCACCGAAAAGCCACTGCATCGCCAATTTTGAAATTGCGGCAGGTCTTAAAGACGGTGATTTTTATGGCTTCATCTTCCAAGACTCTGATTTATACAAATGGCTTGAGGCGGTTGCATATGCACTCGCAACCACACCGGATCCGGCACTTGAAGCCATCGCTGATGATGCCATTAATCTCATCGGAAAATGCCAATCCGACAATGGATACGTCAACACCTACTTCACCATCAAACGTCCGGACAAGCGGTGGAAGAACTTAGTACAAGGACATGAAATGTACTGCGCGGGTCACATGATTGAAGCGGCGGTTGCATATTTTGATGCCACCGGCAAACGCGCTTTTTTAGACATTGCCATCAAGTTTGCAGATCATATTGACAACACCTTTGGGCCGGATGACGGAAAAATACCCGGATACCCCGGCCATCAAGAAATAGAACTGGCACTGTGTAAATTATACAAAACCACCGACGATAAACGTTATTTAAACCTCGCGGCTTATTTTATTAAACAACGCGGAAAAGCGCCCAATTATTTTGGCGTAGAACGGTTGAACCCCGATTATTTTGCGGTGTTTGGTGACCCCGGAGAAAAACCGGACTGGACGTATGAGCAGTCCCATCAAGTCCCCCAAGACCAGCGCACCGCCACGGGTCATGCCGTCCGTGCCGTCTACATGTACAGCGCGATGGCAGACATCGCAAGAGAACTGGGTGATGCCGAGCTGCTTCATGCTTGCGATGCCCTTTATGAAAATATTGTACAAAAACAAATGTATGTTACCGGTGCTGTCGGTGCTGCCGCCGGCGGAGAACGTTTTACCACGGATTATGACCTTCCCAATGATTTAATATATGGTGAAACCTGTGCATCCATCGGCTTGATGATGTTTATGCGCCGCATGCACCAAGTTCATGGCACGGCAGAATATGCGGACATCATGGAGCGCGCACTGTACAACACCGTACTTGCAGGGGTTTCCCTCACCGGAAAAAATTATTTTTATGTCAATCCACTGGAAATCGATCCGCACCGAACTAAAAATCATCCGGCTCTGCGGCATGTATTGCCCGTTCGCCCCAAATGGTTCTCCTGCGCCTGCTGCCCCGCCAATGTGGCGCGCACGCTCTCAGGACTTGGATTGTATGCCTATGCTCGAAGCGAAACAAACTTATATGTTAATCTGTACTGCGAAGGTGAAGCGGTAGACGGTGCGCGAAAAATCACCGTACAAACCGCCTACCCCTTTGGTGACGCGGCAATCATTACCGCCACCGGCGGCCAATACACGCTCATGCTCAAAAGCCCAAGTACGGCACCGATTAAATCCATCACCATTGACGGGCAAGCCGCCGCACCGAAAATCACCAATGGTTATGTTTGTTTAAACCAAGATTGGCACGGCCAAATCATTCACATTGTTTTTGACATGACACCAACCTTTGTCTATACCCATACTGCGGTACAAAACAACACCGGCAAAGCCGCCATCATGAAAGGTCCCCTCGTGTACTGTGCAGAATCAATCGACAACAGCGCACAATTGGGCGGATATTTCATTGACGACACACAGGTGCCGGCACGTGTTAAAATGCCGGAAGGATTATTAGAAAACGCATCGGCACTCAAAGTATCCGCCATTAAATATACGGCTCCATCCGGCACATTATACAGCTCGGTAAAACCCAACAGAGAACCTGCCGAACTGACACTCATTCCCTATTTTTTATGGGCCAACCGCGGTGAAAACGAGATGCGTGTATTCATCAATACACAGGGCTAACACACATCGCATGGCATAATTTGTGATACAATTGATGCATATTTATTTTTGACAGATGACGGGGGTACTATGATTAAAGAAAAAATGACACCGCGCGTCCGGCAGCTCCGCGAGCAAAGCATCAACACGCAACCCAGGCTTTCATTGGAACGTGCTCGGCTTGTGACCGAAGCGTACCAACAACATGAAGGTGCGGTTTCCGTGCCGGAGCTGCGTGCATTGGCACTGTTGCATCTTATGCAAAATAAAAAACTCGTCATCAATCCGGGTGAGCTGATTGTGGGTGAAAAAGGCGATGCGCCGCAAACCGCCCCGACCTTTCCGGAACTCATTTGTCATTCGCTCGAAGACATGAAGGTTATGGACGCACGCGCACTTATTTCATTTTCGGTATCAGACGAAGACTTCCAAACGCAAAAGGAAAGCATCATCCCCTTTTGGGACAAGCGCAGCATGCGCAAAAAAATCATGAATGCCATGACCGAGTCATGGAAGGATTGTTATGCTGCGGGCATTTTCACGGAATTTATGGAACAGCGCGGACCCGGTCACACCGTGGGTTCGGATGTTTATTTTCAATATGGATTTTTAGATTTTAAAAATCGTATTATGGATGCGTTAAATGCACTGGATTATCAAAACGACAGCGCGGCACTCAGCAAAGCAGAACAATTGCGTGCGATGGCAATCGCCTGTGATGCCATCATGGCACTCGGGGATCGGTATGCTAAATACGCACAAACCATGGCGGATGAAGAAAGCGACCCTGTGCGCAAGGCGGAACTCTTACAAATCGCAGAAAACTGCCGCATTGTGCCCGCGCACAAACCGCAAACATTTTGGCAAGGTTTGCAAATGTACTGGTTTGTGCATTTGTGCGTCACCAATGAACTTAACCCATGGGATGCATTTTCACCCGGACGGCTGGATCAACATCTCTATCCGTTTTATCAGCAAGATCCGAACGATGCATTTTCACTGGAACTCTTGCAATGTTTGTGGATTAAATTTAACAACCAACCCGCACCACCTAAAGTCGGCATCACACTCAAGGAGTCCGGAACCTACACCGATTTTGCAAACATCAACACCGGCGGCATCACCCCCGATGGCTTAGACGGTGTAAACCCTGTCAGCATGCTCATTCTCGAATGCATGGATTCCATGCAGCTTCTGCAACCCAGCAGCAATGTGCAAATCTCAAAGAAAACACCGCGGTACTTTTTAAAACGTGCCCTGGAAATTTCACGCAAGGGTTGGGGGCAACCGGCGTTTTACAATACCGACGCCATCGTCCAAGAACTTTTAAATCAAGGCAAAACCATTGGCGATGCACGCAAAGGCGGTGCAAGCGGTTGTGTGGAGTCCGGCGCGTTCGGCAACGAAGCCTACATCCTTACCGGATATTTTAACCTGCCGAAAATTTTAGAACTTACATTAAATAATGGCTTTGATAAAAACACCAACAAACAACTGGGATTAAAACTGGGTCATGCGATTGATTTTGAATCCTTTGATGATTTGATGCACGCATACAAACAACAAATCCGGCATTTTGCCGACATCAAAATTGAAGGCTCCAATAAAATTGAAGCCCTGTATGCCAAATACATGCCCGTACCGTTTCTCTCCGTCATCACCAACGACTGCATCAGCAATGGCATGGATTATAATGCCGGCGGTGCGCGGTACAACACCAATTACATTCAGGGTGTGGGCATCGGCACCATCACCGATACCATGTCAGCAATCAAGCATCATGTGTATGACGGCAAGTTACCCATGCAGCAACTCATGGATGCGGTAGACGCAGACTTTGAAGGCTTTGAAGCATTGCAACACATGCTCATCAATGAGAGCCCGAAATACGGCAACGACGACGATGATGCGGACGATGTTATGCAACAGCTTTTTAGTTTGTATTATGACGCGGTGAACGGCAGGCCCAATATGAAAGGCGGACAATACCGCATTAATATGTTGCCCACCACTTGTCATGTGTATTTTGGAGAAGTCTGCGGTGCCGGCGCCAACGGAAGAAAAGCAGGAAAGCCTGTCTCCGAAGGCATCTCACCCACACAGGGTGCGGATGTAAACGGCCCAACCGCCATGCTGCATTCAGCGGCAAAGATGGATCACCTCTCTACCGGCGGCACATTGCTCAACATCAAATTTACCCCATCCGTTGTACAAGGCGAACAGGGCTTAAATGCGATGGCAGATTTGGTGCGTGCGTACTTCACCATGGACGGACATCACATTCAGTTCAATGTCATCGACCGCGCAACGCTCATCGCCGCACAACAAAATCCGGATGATTACAAGGATTTAATCGTCCGTGTTGCCGGATATTCAGATCATTTCCGCAATCTTTCCAAAGCACTGCAAGACGAAATCATCGAGCGCACAGAACAAAATCCGATATAATAAGGAATGATCAACCGATGAATGCATCCTTTTATTTGCAAAACCGCGCTGAACTGCAAGCACGACTTGAAACCGGCGCCATGTATATTGTTTCAAGCGGTGAAGCACCGCGCCGCACCAATGATGAATATTATCCGTTTTTTGCCGACCGCAATTTTGTGTACCTCACGGGCATTGAACAGTCCGGTGCAGACCTGATGGGTTTTGGCATAAGCCACACACCATCAAACAACACAAAAACACCGGGAGATACACTGTTTATTCCACCGGCGGATTTAATGTGGGAACGCTGGAACGGCACACGCGTCAAAGCAGACGAAGCTAAGGATATTTCCGGCATTGAAAACATCAGACATCATGCGGATTTCGACCGTATGTTAGACCATTATTTAAATAGCGGCAACTATACTGCGGTGTATCTGCCTTTATTTAAATACACCGCTGATGAACCTGACAACCGCAGTTATAAACTGGCAAAATACATCCAAGACCGTTTTCCGCACATTCAAATCAAGGACTTGATGCCGCACATAAAATCCTTGCGCCTTATTAAAAAACCCTGTGAAATTGAAGCAATGCGCAAAGCGGAAATCATCACCGGCAAAGGCATTACCGCCATGATGAAAGCGGCAAAACCGGGCATCACGGAGCGCGAACTGCGTGCGGAATTTTATTATGCACTCATGATGAACGGCGCCGCAGAACCCGCATTTCCGCCCATCATCTCCGCTGGGACAAACAATTTTTGCATCCATTATCACGGACATGGCGGCACCGCGCAAGACGGCGAGATGATTCTTAATGATGTGGGCGCATCCGTAAACAACATCATGACTGATGTGAGCCGCGGATGGCCGGTCAATGGCATCTTTAATAAAAAACAGCGCGCATTATATCAAGCTGCGTACGATACATCGGAGCATTTGTTCAGCATCATCAAACCCGGTATGCCGATGGGTGATGTGGATAAAATCATCCGCGAAGTCTGCTTTGAACATTTGAAGGACATCGGATTATGCAAAACATGGCAGGACATCGGCACATACATGTGGCATGGCGGTGCACATCATGTAGGTTTCGATGTGCATGATGTGGTCGCCATCAATGCCACCACACCACTCGCACCGGGTATGGTTTTTTGTGTGGATGTCGGCATCTACGTTGAAGAATGGGGCATCGGATTCCGCCTTGAAGACAATTGTCTGGTTACAGAGACCGGATGCGAAAATCTTTCAAAAAATATCCCCAGATGTATTGACGAAATCGAAGCAATTATGAAAAAATAGGAATAATAAAAATAAACCCAACACATTGCAGGATGCAAGCTGTGTAAGATGAAGATAATGTTATAGATTTGTACCACAAACGAAAGTGGTATGTAAAAATAATTCGTTTAGGCGGTGTTGTAAAGTGGTTGATTATATAATGAATTTATTTGCCGATTTCAGTAGTGCAACCAGCTTCGTGGCGTTGTCAGCAACAGTACTCGGCGCAATCAGTTTATTTTTATCTAATATCGCACGATATACACAGGCACAAAAATATGGCATCCCAATTAAGGCAATGCATCAGGCAAATATCGCCGACAGTGCGAATGTGTGGGTAACTTTGATAGGTGTATTGGGTTTCAGCGTGATTTTACCTGTGGTTCTGTTGGGAATGGATGCCAATTCATGGTTGTTGGGTTTTTTTGTCGCTACCGGGCAGTTTTTGGCATTCTTCTTCACCAAGTCGACTCGCCGCACATTTGCAAAACGAAAAGGGAAACAGATTAACCTAACATATTGTGTATTTGTTCTTTCCCCTATTTTGTCTGCGCTGGGGTATGTACGATTGCATGGATTGTTCCCATTCTTTACATTTTCCTTTTTAACGATTATGGCATTTATTTTGATGGTTTTATATCTGTGTGTGTTGGCTGTATATTTCGTTGATGGGTTGTCGTCTATCTTGTTTGGTTCGAAGGGTGGACTAATGACCGTAGAGATTGACGGACATCTACATCTCATCGTAGCGCGAAGCTCAGCATACCACTGGATTATGTTACCTTGCGAATATGTGAAATGTGAAAGTACGATCAAAGGAAAATCCGGTGAAATTGTGGTTAGATTTCGCACATTTTTTGTTTTTGAACGTGGGAAGTTCATCGTCCGTGATTTAACCGAATTCACAGAGTACATCATGCAGGTAGAGGCAGGTTATTCTATCAGCCGTATAAAATATGACGCGCTGCAGACGAATTAAATTAAAACTATTTTTTCAGCATACGACTTCGCAACATTACTTCCACTTTTAACAGCGCACGGATTCATTTTTGAGGAGGTCATTAAAAATGCAAATTGATTTTGTATATCCGAAACATTATGACTTGATTTTTCATGTATTGGCTTATTTCAAAGTTAATAATGCCTCTGATTTATACGATGAATGCTATATTGAAAAAATGGCAAAGGAAAAAGCAGACTTTTCTTATGACATTAAGTCTGATATACCGGTGTTGCAAGATTATTATAATGAAAATTTTGAACGCGTGATGCTGATAAATTTCTTGCCCTACTATTGCAATGATTATGAAGAAATGAAAAAGGTTCTCCTTTCCTGTGATCGGTTCACACAAGAAGATTTACAATTTTTCATCACGCCATTTATTGAAATGCTTGACAGTGAATCCATATTTTTCTTTGATTATTGGGAAAAATTAAATATCAAATATGAATCCGTAAAGCAATCAACCGAACGTTATTATATTGAGGAATTAAAAAAATATTCATGCGTTTTTGATTATTTTAATAAGCCTTGTAAGATTTTATTTTCTTTCGTTATTACACAAAATGGAAGAGGGTTTCACAACGATTTACACTTTGCGGCGCTTATTCGGTTTCCTGAAAACGAAAGCAACTTAGACTTCTCGTTCATTCAATTGCTGCATGAATACACGCATGACTTCACAGACAGTTTGTTACCCCCAAATATAAACATGAACGACAACACACATGCGCTTTCCGAAAATCTTGTTATTGTTGCAGATTATTTATTAATAAAATCAATTAACGCAAGTTTTATCCCCCAATATTTTGCGTGGATTCGCAGTGGACACTGTGACTGTTTGGACGAACAGAACTTTTTTCGTATATATGATATCGATGAAGATTTGAAAATGACATTGACGAAGTTATTGAACGACATTGTAAATTTTCGTGCAGAATGAGCATTGCTTGCACGCACCTCAAGCTTTAGTGTTTATGCGGTCCAACTAACAATTTTACATCGACGAAGGAGGCATGAAATAAAATGAAACCAGTGATCATCGGCGTTGCGGGCGGTTCCGGCAGCGGAAAAACCAGCATTGCCAAAATCATCGTAGAAAGTTTTTCAAACCAGTCCATCGTGATGATTCAGCACGACTCATATTACCAAGACCAACGCGAAATGTCTTTTGAAGACCGCTTAAAGGTTAATTATGACCACCCCATGGCGTTTGATACCGACTTATTGGTCTCGCAACTTAAAGATTTGCGCCAAGGCAAGCCTATTGACATTCCGGTTTATGATTATGTACAGTACACCCGCTCGGATGATGTCATCCATCAAGCGCCGGTGGATGTCATTATTTTAGAAGGCATCTTGATATTGGAAGATACGCGGCTGCGCGATTTAATGGACATCAAAGTGTATGTGGATACTGATGATGATGTGCGCATCATCCGCCGCATCCGTAGAGACATCATTGAGCGCGGGCGTTCACTGGATTCCGTGACCGACCAATACTTAAACTATGTCAAACCCGCGCACCATCAATTTGTCGAACCGTCCAAACGGTACGCAGACATCATCATCCCGGAGGGTGCATCCAATACCGTGGGCATTGACTTACTCAAAACTAAAATTAAATCCATCGTGCAGGATTAATGTTTTCTCTCCCGTGCGGATATTGACAAAAAAATACAACACGCACCATCATTTGAATTTTTTACGGCACTAAAAAACGCACCGATTGTCTTGTGCGCTTTTTTTGTGCTTTGCAGCCTGTTATTTGTTGGTATTGTCCTTTGGATCCGCCATTTCATCGGCTATGATGGTGTTCACAACGTCTTCATCCAAATGAGGGATGCCTGTTTCGTTGTTGTATGTGTCGATGTTGCCATCTTCTACATCACCATACACATCATGCATTTCCGGTTTGAAAACTTTGTCGCGCAGCAAATACAAAACGCCGCCGCCAACGACTGCAATCAAGCTCACTGTTGCAATAAAACTAAACATAATCTTCATCCTTTCAAAGTCGGCCGAATCATTCGGCTTTATTCTATGCCTTTTAAATTTTCGGCATCTTTTGGTTGATGCGAACATTTTAAGTTTATGCTCCGCTGCGGCACCAACGGACAAAATGTTCACAATTGTTGGTGATCAAATCGTACTCTGTTTCACCCAATCGGCTAAACGCACGGTGAATGATTTCATCATCAGAATAATATTTGGGAGATTCTATATCGCTGAATCTTCGCACCTGACATAAAGGTAATGACGGATCCAAAACCGCCGTGGGGTCTAAAAAATTGCGCTTGCGAAATTCATCCAAGCGGTTGACCTTCACCACAAAATCCGCGTAGTGAATCACTTGTCCGTTGCCCAAGTACAGCCCATGATGCGTGTAACCGGGGCGCCATACATACAAATGATCCGCCGGTCTGAGGGTAGAAAGATCTTGCACCACATCCGCATCATTTAAAGAATACGTCATTCCGGAAATGGCATTTTTCACGGTATGCGCAATATTCTCCAGTTTCTCCAGCGGTGTGTCCACCGGATTGATTGAAGTTTTTGGATCTAACGGGTCATCCCCTTTTTTATAATTCGCTTCCGCTTCTAATATATTTTGAATGCGGCCAAGAATACCATTCACGGCGTCCTCACGACTCCTTTCTGCTCCGTCCGCTGAACGCGGACATCCGCGACATTCCGTCGCTCGTCCTCAGAATTTTATCTTACGTCATAACCGGAATGTCTTCTGCATTCATAGAATGTTCTTCATTAAATGCAAAATACCCTTCCGGCAAAGCTTCGCCATTACGGCACCAAATCACAAAGTCTTCACAATTGTTTGACACCAAATTGTACCGTGATTCACCCACGCGGCTCATCGCACGGGCAACCGTTTCATCCACCGAAAATTTACACGGACTGCTTTTGAGCGTACGGCGTCGCACCGTTGCCAATTCATGCTTGTGCTTGCCGAAATCATACCACAAACGCGTCCGAAACTGCGCCAATGTCACAACATGGATGCATGTGTGACTGTCCGGGTCGTCCGCATAATGCACAACATGTTCGTCATCAATATACAAACCATGATGGCTGTACACGCGCCGCCAACAATAAATATGATCGCCTTTTTTTAATGCCGATAAATCATCAACCATTTCTGACTTTGCCACACGGTACGGAATGGCTTCAAACATATTTTTAACCGCAACATCCACAGGGTCATCCGCCGTACACACCATGTTTTGTTTGTGCTCGGCTTTCCACTTTTTATATTTATCCAAATCACCGCCCGCGATGCGTAGTGCCAGTGCAATAACCGCCGCGTCATCCAACAAACCAATGCCGGGAATCACATCGGGGATAAAATCAATCGGGCTGACAAAATACACAATCGCAGCAAGCAATACCGTCATCGTTGCAATCGGCACTTGACGGTATTCTTTATTGACATAATCCCAAATCATTTCCACCATCGTCACGATGTCATACACCAGTGCACCAATGACAGGAACATTTTTATATTGATACAATTTGCGCTGCGCCGCATCCAGCTTGTCCTCCGTCATTTCACGGTCATCAAGCAACAATGCCGCATCTCCGGTCAATGATTGAAGCGCATCTTTTGTTTGTTCCTGATTCATCTTTAATTGCATATACGAACACCTCCACCGTTCGTATGATATGTACAGTCCAACAATTTCATTATACTGGAATTTGTTGGAAATATAAACATAATTTGTGATGGATATTTTATATAGACAAAATTTTTATTAGGTGATAAAGTGTAAAAACACGCATCTTCTATGATTATTTAATACAAAATCAGGAGGGTATTCATGCCATATTCCATTGCCATTTGTGATGATGATCAAATGACCACAGGGGCACTTGATAAAACATTAAACGACATCTTTAAAGGCTTAAATATTAAAGTTGTTTGAGTTTCCCCATTTTATAAAAGCAACATGTTGAAAGTGTTGATAAAAACAGGGATACAAATGATTCGCAAGATGAAATTAATCTAAAATAAAAGAGCAAAACCTGGCACAAAATTGATA
>Ga0209755_10002307_pt1 | contig 26586 bp, 24 predicted proteins | sample TergutCo191P1_FD_187301 | JGI IMG/M metagenome (GOLD analysis project Ga0209755, IMG submission 187301) | Cornitermes sp. P1 segment gut microbial communities from Petit-Saut dam, French Guiana - Co191P1 (SPAdes) (version 2) | ecosystem: Host-associated > Arthropoda: Insects > Digestive system...
CGAGGATGCCCGCTGCGCCGAACGAGCCGATGATTTGGATGATGCTGTTGTGATACCAACACAGCGCGCCGGGTGCGGAGGCGTGGATGTCGCGGTTGCCCATGTAGCCCAAGCCCGTGCCGAAGACCGGGCGGCGCAGGAAGTCCTCCACGCCGCGGCGATACAGCGCGACACGAATTTCGTCGTCGCTGTATCGGATGGTGTCTACCAAGCGGTCAATGACGGGCGCGAAAAACGGCAGCAGCCAGCGCAGGCTGATGACGAAACCCAGCAGCAATACGCCCAGTGTGGCGAGGTAGACGTTGCGTCGCCGCCGGTCGAACACCAGCAGATAGACCACGCACAGCACCAGCGTGACCGCGCCGAACACCAGCCCCCCGCGTGAGCCGCTCAGCAGCATGGCCGCGAACATTGCCGCCGCTGCCAAGAGCCAAGCGGGCTGCTTGAGCGCGCGATAAAACGCAAACGGCAGCGCCATCATCAAGAATGTGCTCACGTTGTTGCGCCACTGGAACGCCAGCAGCCGAAACGACCGCCCCGGCACCGCAAGCAGCCACACGGCATAGTGGTGGAACACCATGAACGCGCCCACCAAGCCGATGGCAAGCATGACGCTAGTGAGGTAGCGCGGCAGTTCGTCGCTGTCGCTTTCTTCCACTGTGCTGCTGAGCCAAACATAGGCGATGAGCATGCCAAAGCCCAGCATGAGCATGATGGCGAAGCTCGTGAGCGCGAAATATTCTTGGGCGGAAATGTAGCCCACGCCGCCCAGTACGATCACCACCGACACCGCGAGCATGGGCCAACATGCGCGCCCCAGCACAAGCTTGCGCGGGCGGTAGATAATCAAATGCAGCACCAGCGCCAAGATCGGCAGCGCCACCACCCAAAGCAGCGGGCGGACGCGTGCATACGCCGTGGTGTGCTGGCTTTGAATCATCAGCAGCGTGGCGAGAAAAAACGGCGTGGCGGTTGCCAGCAGCTTGTTGCACAGCAGCGCAATGGCGCTGAAAATTGGCAGAAACACGAACACGCCGAGGACATCTGCGCGCAAGACCACCAGCACGGCAGCCAGCAGCCCTTGCGCGGCAACGCCCCAGCCGCTCATGACAAACCACCGCAGCCATGCAAGCCACGGTGGTTGTTGAGTTTTGGTTAGCGTGTTGAACATGGGCTAGAAGCGTCCGTCGGCTTGCATTTGTTGTTCATGCAAAAATGCTTGGCGTTCGCTGAGCACAAACCAGTCCATTCTGGGGGAAATGGTGTTGCGCACAAACCACATGCCAAGGCGATGCTCACGGATGGGATAGCGCGCCAGCAGCTCGTCGATGTGGTCGTCAAAGGCATCACGCGTGAGGATTTGGCGGCCTTCAACCAGCCAGTTGGGCACGTCTTGCTGCACGTTGTCGAGGAACACGAGAATCACTTCGCCAATGGCACCGGCTTGGTTGAGGATGGGCAGGATGACGGCGTCGCCCACTTGGCGGGCGTGCTCGAACAGCCATTGCTCGCTTTCGGCGTGCTCAAAGCTTTCAGAGCCGGGCAGCGCGCCAGTGAGCAGCCCAGGTTGCCCCAGCGCACGGAAGGCAGCAGAGTTGCCGCCGTTTTCTTCAAACTGCGCAAGCAGAGCGTCGGCTTGTGCGAGGGTTTCGGCAACAGCTGCTTCGTGTGCGAGCACGGCAGCGGCAGCGGCATCCCATTCGGCATCATCTTCGGGTTGCTCGGGCGTGGCCGGGGTGACCGGCAGACGCAGGGTGTAGAAATCCACAGCGTAGATGGCATGCGCGGTGCGCACGAGCATCACGGCATGCACGATGTTGTTTTGCTCAAACACAACGGTGTCGCCATTGCTGCGGGCGGGGTCATACAGCCAGTCAGCCAGACGGTCCGGCTCTTCTTCGCCGTCGCGCTGCACGCTGAAGTTTTGGTCAAAGTGTTGGCGGCGGTGGCGCAGGAAGTCCGTGCTTGTGGCGGCATCCAGCGCAACGTCGTCTTCGTCTTCGGGATCAACGTCGGCATCCAAAATGGCTTGTGCGGCGGCGATAAAGCTCGCTTCGTCGCTCACCCCTGCCAAGAAAGCCGCGGCTTGCTGGCGGGTGTCTTCGGCGGCTTGCGCTTGGCGTGTGGCAAAGTCTTCGTCCGACTCACCTTCTTCGCGCGTCACTTGCTCAACCACGAACGGTTGAATGCGCACATCCACAAAGTCAAACAGGGTGCTGTCTTCGTCCACAAAGGTGCGCACGTCTGCATCGCTAAAGCTGTCAGCTAGGACTTCTTGCTGGTATTCATGGAAGTTCGACACCATCATGCTGCGTTCAATGGAGCGCTCCAGCACACGCGCCGTGTAGCCGGGCAGCTGGGTTTGCAGGCGCAAAAACGCGTTGAGTGAAGCCGCAATACCGCTGGCTTGTGCGCGTTCTTGGTTCATGCGCGCCTCCAGCTGCGTGGCTTGGAGGTCGGTGAGGGTGAGACCCAAACGGCGCGCTTCGTTATACATCACGATTTGCGCGTGGAAGTTGAAGTTGGTGTTTGCGGCCAGTTGATCTTCCCAATACATGGGGTTGCCGTCGTCATCCAGCACGCGCTCGCGGTGGGAGGTGAACATGGGTGTGCCGGTGGCATCCAACACGGGGTTGCCTTGGGCATCAAGCACAGGCACTTGCGATTCAGCCTCCAGCACAGGCTGACCGATGGGCGAAGCCCAGGGATCAAGCCCGAAATGGTCGCCGATATTTAGCCCCAAGGCGGCGAGCTGTTGCCCAAACTCATACAGTTGCCGCGCATGCGCGTGTGCGTTTTGGAATTCGTTCTCCATCAGCACGATGTATTCGGGTTGACGAATGGAAGTGCCGGCCACGGTGATTACGGGCATCCAGCGTGCGGGAATGCCGTAGGTGACGGCGAAAACGCCGCCCAAACTCAGCACCAGCGCGCCCACCACCACCACAGCGATGACGGTGAACACAACGCGGGTAACGTCGAACTTCGCTTTCTTTTTGTTGCGCGCTTTGGCGTCTTTTTTCTGCCATTGGGCGCGCTCTTTCTCAAATTTCGCCTTATCTTTTTGGCGTTGTTTCTCGAATTTGTTTTCAGCCATGTGCTTGTCCCTTTCTTTGGTGCAAAACGTTCATCTCATATTATACACTATCTTGCCAATTATAGCAAGCAAAACTTGCAAATTATCCCCCCGGATTTTCACGCACTAACGTGGTGTCAGGAAATAAACGGGATAAAAACGCAGGTTCGTCGGCAAAAATGTCCAATTTATGCAGGTAGTCCAGCGCTGTCTTTTCGCCGCTGAAGTCAAAAGTCAGCTGCCAGGCGCACAAACACTGCGATTTATATGGCGCAGATTGATACAACGCGCGCGGCGCATACTTGCCGTCGCCCACCAGCGCATGCCCCATGTGCGCGAACTGTGCGCGGATCTGGTGTGTGCGTCCGGTGAGCAGCTCAACCTGCACGAGCGTGAAGTCGCCCGCGTGCGCTAAGCTGCGGTAGCGCGTGATGCACTCTTTTGCGCCGGGGTGCGGCGTATCATAAACACGTACCAAGGCTTTTTGCTCATCTTTGCGCATGTAACTGGTAATCGTTTGCCATTGCGCATTGCGAATTGCGAATTGCGCACCGCCATGCACGGCGCAGAGATAAAACTTGCGCAACTGGCGGGCTTTCATTTTCTCGTTGAGCACGCGCAGCGCAACTGCCGTTTTTGCGGCGATGACGATGCCCTGCGTGTTGCGGTCGATGCGGTTGACGAGCGCGGGGGCAAAGCTGTGCTCGCGGTCGGGGTTATACTCCCCTGTTTCGTGCAGATAGCGCTGGATGCGCGCCAGCAGGTTGTCGATGTACTCGCCGTCGCCCGCGTGCGAGAGCAACCCAGCGGGTTTGTTGGCGAGCAGGATGTGCTCGTCTTCATACAGCACACGCAGTTGCGCCGGTGCGCAGAGGAAGTCATGCTGCCAAGCGGGTGGCGCGAAAAATTCGTCCGGCAGATAGCAGTCCACCACGTCGCCGACTTGCAGGCGCGTGCTGCCCTCGGCGCGCTTGCGGTTGACCTTGATGTGCTTGGTGCGCAAGGCTTTGTAGAGCGCGGCGGGCGGCAGGTTGGGCGCGGCCTTTTGCAGGAATTTGTCCAAGCGTTGGGCGGCGTCGTTTGGGGTGATGGTGAATTGGGTCATGGCAACTCCTTTACCATGTCATACACTTGCGCGATGTGCGGGAAGCCGTTGCTCACCTCTTGCCGCAGCAGGGGTGCGGGTGCTTCGCCGTGTTGCACGTGATAGAGCACGGTGAACGCGCGGGTGACGTATTCGCAGGCCATGACAAGCCCCGGTGTGTATTGCATGGCGTGTGTGTTTGGGAGAATGGGTTCATCGCACAAAGCGTTGAAGGTCGAGTTTTGCGCATACCATTGTTCGGCGATGGGGTTGGCAAAGTGATGGCAAAACTCGTGCACAATCACGCTGCCGCCCAGTGTGTAGCCCGCGCAAACGCCGGCGTAGACCAAATCGCCCACGGTCATGCCAAGGTTCAACCACTGCAGCGAAGGCAAAAGCACACAGCGCAGCTGCGCGGGGTTAACATAGCGATCAAACCATGCGAGGTCAATGTGGCTGAGATATTTTCGCGCATAGCGCTCGGCGGCGCGTTTGTAGTACGCTGCCTGTGCGCGAAAAAACGCGGCGAAGTTCGTGTCGCGATAGAAATCGTTGAGCAGTGGCAGAAACTTTGCTGCGATGCTCATGTTCCACAGCCACGATTGCCCGGGCATTGCGGTTTCCATGCGGGCGACGAGCGCGGGGTCGGCTGGCAGCAACTGAAAGCTCTCGCCATCTTTGGTCAAATGCATGGCGAAGAAAAACGCTTGCCCACCCTCGGCGATAAGTTCCCTAGCGAACAACACCGCAGGATGGTGGTTGTTTGGCTTGAATTGCCGTGACAGCTTTCGTTGATATCGCGTGCGTGTGCAGCGGTAGTCTTTGTTTTTTCCCGCCAGCCGAAACACCAGCGACACCAGCTCCATGCGCTCGTCAACGGTTATGGCGTGCATAAGAACAACCCCCTCGCATTGTCGGCGCAGATGTCCAGCAGCGCTTGCGTGTCCATCCCCCGCACGGCGGCGATTTTCTCTGCCACCAGGGCGATGTGCGTGCTGTCGCAACGCTTGCCACGGTGCGGCACGGGTGCCATGTAGGGCGCGTCGGTCTCCAGCAGCAGACGCTCAAGCGGCACGGCGGCAGCGACTTCAAGCGGCTTGCGGGCGTTGTTGAACGTCACCGCTCCGCCCAAGCTGATGTGCAGCCCCAGCGGCAAAATCTCGTGCAAAAACTCCACGCTGCCACTGAAGCAATGCATCACGCCACGCAGCGGCGCGAAGTCACGCAGAATGCGCAGGGTGTCGGCATATGCGTCGCGGCAGTGGACGATGACGGGTTTGTCCAACTCGCGGGCGAGCTCCAGCTGCGCGGTGAAGACGGCCTGCTGCACGTCACGCGGCGAAAAGTCGTAGTGATAGTCGAGCCCCATCTCCCCTGCTGCCACGCATTTGGGGTGTTGCAGCAGCTCGCGCAGACCGTTGATGCCATGCTTGGCCTCGTGCGGGTGCGTGCCCGCCGCGGCGAAGATGTAGGCATACTGCTCGGCGATGGCGAGTGCCGCACGGCTGTCGGGGATGTCCGTGCCGCAGCACAGCACACCAATCACGCCCTGCTGCGGCAACGCGGCCAGTACGGCAGCGCGGTCGGCATCAAAGCGTGGGGAGGTGTAGTGGGCGTGGGTGTCGAAGATGTTATTCATGGCTTAGGAATTTCTCGGCATCCACCCGCGCAAACAGCGCCTTGGGCGTGTCGGTCACTTGCGTGCCGGTGACGAGACTAAACTCGCTCAGTTCATCCCAGTTGGCGTGCGGCGCGCAGCCCAGTTGCTCGTAGATGCTCGCAGCGGCCTGCGGCATCACGGGCGCGAACAGCCCTGCCAAGGTGCGAATGCAGCCCAGCAGATGCGCCATCACCGTGCCGAGGTAGGCGAGCTTGTCGGGGTCTTTAGCAAGCGCCCAGGGCGTGGTTTCGTCGATGTATTTGTTGCTGCGCTTGGCTAGGCTCATGGCGGCTTCCATCGCGTCGGCGATGCGATATTCCTCCAAGGCTTGGCTGTAGTCCGCCACGGCTTGCTGGGCGAAGGCTTTCAGCTCGCGCTCAAGGTCGGTCAGCTCGCCCATCGCAGGCACCACGCCGCCGAAGTACTTGTTGGTCATGGCGAGTGTGCGGTTGACAAGGTTGCCCAGCACATTGGCGAGGTCGCCGTTGTAGCGTTCAATCACGGCCTCTCGGGTGATGGAGCCGTCGGTGGCCTGCGGCATCTCAGCAAGCAGATAGTAACGCACAGCGTCGCTGCCCAGCAGCTCGGCCAGCTCGTCGGCGTAAATCATGTTCCCGCGGGATTTGCTCATTTTGTCTGCCCCAAACAGCAGCCACGGATGCGCAAACACGCGCTTGGGCAATGGCTGCCCCAGCGCATGCAGCATGATCGGCCAAATGATGGTGTGGAAGCGGCAGATGTCTTTGCCAATCACGTGCAGGTCGGCGGGCCAATGCTTGCGGTATGCGTCGCTGTTGTCTTTGGCGTCATAGCCCAAGGCGGTGATGTAATTGCTCAGCGCGTCAATCCAAACATACAGCACGTGCGCGGGGTCGTTCGGCACGGGAATCCCCCACTTGATGGTGCTGCGCGTGACGCACAGGTCTTGCAGGCCGGGTTTGATGAAGCTGTTGAGCATCTCGTTCATGCGGCTTTTGGGCACGATGAAGTCCGGCTGGTCAGCGTAAAGTTGTTCCAGCCAAGCTTGATACTTGCTTAACCGCAGGAAGTAGGCTTCCTCTTTGGCGGGTTGCACGGCGCGGTTGCAGTCCGGGCACATGCCGCCTTGCAGCTGCGAGTCCGTCCAGAACGACTCGCAGGGCGTGCAATATAAACCCTCGTACTCGTCTTTGTAGATGTTGCCTTGGTCGAGCAGCTGTTGAAAGATATTCTGCACAGCGGCTTTGTGGTAGTCGTCTGTGGTGCGGATGAATTGGTCGTAGCTGATTTGCAGCGCAGCGAAGCTCTCCTTGATGACGTTGACCACGCCGGTGGTGAAGTCATAGGGCGAGAGGTTGTGTTGCGCGGCAAGGGTTTCAACTTTTTGCCCGTGTTCGTCGGTACCCACCAGGAATTTCACGTCAAAGCCGCGCATTCGCCGCCAGCGTGCGAGCAGGTCGGCTGCCACTTGGTCATAGAAGTTGCCGATGTGCGGCTTGCCGGTGGCATAGAGAATGGCGGTGGTGATGTAGTACGGTTGCTTTGACATGATGTCCTCCTCAAAATAAAAATGCGCTATACTCTATAGTATAGCACACTTATCGTTTAAATGCAAGCACGAAGTCTTGCTCACAGCATATAATCTGTGATGCAGTCGTACCAGTGCACATAGGTTTCGCCGTTGACGGTGATTTGCGCATTGTTCGGCAGCATTTCGCTCCAGCGGTCGCCGCCGGGATAACGCTTGCGGTAGCGCTCAATGTTCCAGTTGTTGCGGTTGAACCTGCGCCACAGCACAGTTTTGCCGTGTTGGTCGATGTATTGCTCGCTGAACACGCCGGAGTTATACAGCTCGTTGTCCACCACGCAGATGGTGTCGTAGGACTTCTCGCCCAGTTCCACGCAAAAGCGCCCCACGACGTCCATCGTGTGCTTGCCTGCGTGGCAGGTGTATGCGCTGCCTTGTTTGGTCACGGTGCCGCGCGCGTGCAGGTTGGTTTCGTTGCCGCAGTTGTTTTCGCCAAAGCCCCAGTTGGGCAAAAAATCATCGCCGTCGAGGAAGGTGAAGAATTTCTTCACGCCGTTTTCGCGGTGGCTTTCAGCGAGGATGCGGCAGTGTGTGTCGGTGAGTTGCGCGACGAAGCTGCGTGGTGTGTCGTTGTCCTGCGCGGTGATCTCCACGCCTTCGATGCCATGCACCGCCGCTGGACCAACGACTTCCATCGTGCACAGCAGGGTGCGCTTGCGCTGCGGGAAGTCATACATCGCCCACGCGATTCTCTCGCCGAGCTTGGGCACAATGAACCAGCCCATCATTTCCTCCCACTTGCAGGTGAAGGGCGGTTGGTCGGACGGCGTGATGGTGTATGCCGGCATTGTGTTGGGGAAAGTTTTCATCGTGTTTTCTCCTTTTGTTGGGCGGTGTGGGAAAGGATAAGCCTGCTTGAACTGTTGCTTTGCGGTGTGCAGCCTGCTCTTGACAGTGCCGAGCGGAATGCCCAGCAGCTCGGCAATTTGCGCTTGCGGCATTTGCTTGAAGTAAAACAAAAACAAGATTTGCTTGTCTTTGTCCGCCATGCCCTCAAGCGTGTCCCGCACGACTTCGGTGTCCGAAATGCCATAGCGCCCCATTGAGACAACGGTGTCCACCATCTCGTCAAACGGGATTTCGTGCCGCTTGGCCATCGCACGATAAAAATCGTTGCACTTGTTCGCCGCAATTTTCAAAATCCACGGCTTGAAGCTCTCGGGGTTCTTCACCGCGTGCATGTTTTTGTATGCCGCGATGGCGACTTCCTGCAGCACATCGTCGGCATCGGCTGTTGACGGCAGCTTGAAGACCACGAAGCGCTTGAGCGCAGGCTCGCACGACGCATAAAGCCGCGCAAAGATGTCCCTATCCATGTTCACCACCCGCCATGTTTGAATTTGAAATCGACTTCACCCATAAAGACGCAAAAAAACAGCAGAAGGTTCACTTTCTGCATACGATATACAATCTTTCCTCTTCTTCGCCCGGCGCGGGGATGGTGCGCTCCACAGCGAAACCCGCTTTGCCCAGCCACGCGGTGAGTTCTTCCACCGAGTACACACGCTCGCAGAATTGCTCGGTCACGTCGCCGAAGTCCAGGGTGATTTCGGTTATGCGTTGCTCGGGCAGCCAGCGGTTGTGCCACGCGAGCGTCGCGCCGCTATGCTCGTAGATAAACGTGTGGTTGGCGAGCACATGCTCGTGCTTGTGCAGGGTGTTGATGTCGAAGATGAACGGCGCACCGGGCTCTAAAAACAGCGCGAGCCGCTTGAAGAAGCGCCGCACGTGCACCGGGTTGGTGATGTGGTTGAGGCTGTCGGTCAGGCAAATGGCGGCTTGGGCGGTGCCATACAGATCAAGCTGTTCGAGACGCTGGCACAGCAACAGCTGCTGCGGGTTGCGCTCGCGTGCCACGGCGAGCATGTCCGCGCTTGCGTCCACGCCGATGACATCGTAGCCGCGGGCGAACAGCGCGTGGGAGTACACCCCTGTTCCGCAGGCCAAGTCCAGCACGGTGTCTTCGGGTTTCGCATAACAAGACAACAGCGCACAGATAAACTCCGTGCGCTTTTTGTAGTCCATGTTTTGTTGCGTGAAGGCGTCGTAATAACGTGCCAAGGTGTGGTAGCTCATTCGCCTTGTATATCCTCGTCGTCGAACTCGGTTTCGCTCATTTCAACGTCCCAGCGGCGGGGAAGGCGCGGGAAAACGGTGCGGAAGCTGTCGTTGCCATAAACCAAGCTGCGGTTCACGCGGCTGATGGTTGCGGTGGACGCAGAAGTTTCCTTCACGATGTCGCTGTACACGCGTTTGTCGCTAAGCATTTTTGCCACGATGATGCGCTGCGAAATGGCTTTGAGCTCCTGCGCGGTGCACAGGTCCTCAAAAAAATCGCGGCACTCGTCCATGTTTTTTAGCGAAAGCACTGCCCGGAATAGATAATCGTTGCTGAGTTTTTGAATACTGTTGTTCAAGATGCTTCTCCTCCTGTTTCACTTCTTTTTTTTACGTCTGTTAAGCCATACACACGGTGCTGCCTCCCCTAGACCACGCCGCAAGCTTATAACAGCATTATAGTGCATGAAAGCGTGAAAGTCAATAGGAAATGCTTGTTAAAACAGGAAAGATTTTTTGATTGTGGCGGCAGTGGCAGGTTTTGCCGTGACAACGCTGTGGCGTGGTATATTTCGGAATTTTGTCGCTTTAGTCTTCGATGCGGTGAAGTTTTGTGCGGTACATCGGTGCAGGATTAGCGCGGGTTAACGATGCCATGCCCCGCAAAGTGCTCGCCCAAAACCTCGGTGAGCACGTCAATGAACTCGGCGTTGCTGCCAACGTAACGCACAATCATTGTGTCGTGTAAAAACCAATGGGGCTGGCTGATGAAACTAATTGACGTGACATAGCGGTGGATGTCGTCGCTTGGTCGTTCGATGGTCAGACCATTTGGTTGCACAAAGTTTGCGTTGCGCTGTGCATCTTCAGTGGAGGCAAACTCATAAACCGTGATGCCGATAAATATGTCCTCGGCATTGCGGAAATATCGCGCGTAGACTTCAAGGTGTGTGTGGCGAGTTATCTCCTGTGACCAATACTGTTCGTCCAATGCGAAGCCGTGCTCAGCCAGCAAGGCAACCAACTCTTCAGTTTGCGACACGATTAACGGTTCGGGTCCATCTTGCAAAGGCGCGGCACACGCGCCAAGCAGCGCAAGGCAAAGCAACAATACAGTTAGTTTCTTCATCGCGAATCCTCCTTACAGGTCTTCGTCAGTGTCGGTGGCAATGGCGGGTTCAGCGGGTGCGGCAGTTGTTGCGTTGCGGGAGTACAACCACGCGCAGATGCCCGCCGTGAGCGGGATGGTCAGCAGCATGCCAAAGCTGCCCACCAGCGCACGCAGAATCTCCACCACAATCATCTCCATGTTCAGCACTTCCATCACCGAGCCGCTGTAGCTCACCAGCAGCAAAATCACGGTGAGCGAGCTGCCCACATAGGCCAGCACCAGGGTGTTGAGCATCGTGCCCAGCACATCGCGCCCGATGTTCATGCCGGAGCTGAACAGCCGCTTGACGCTGGCGGTTGGGTCGGCTTCGCGCAATTCCCACAGCGAGGAGGACATGGACATCGCCACGTCCATGATCGCGCCCACAGCGCCCAAAATGACCCCCGCGAACACAATGCCCTGCAGGTCAATGGCAATGGGGAGGTTTTGCAACATCATCGTGTCGCTGCTGTAGTCGCCGGTGAGGTGCAGCAGGCGGGTCATCAGCAGCATCAGCCCTGCGCTCACCGCCACGCCGCCCAAACAGCCCGCAATGGCCGTGAGCGTCTTTTTGTGTGGACCCACGACGATGGCGAGGGTCGCCAGCACCGCAAACACGCTGATGATCATCGTCAGCGCATAGATGTTGCGGCCGCTGAACAGCGCGGGGATGAAAATCATGAAAATCGACGCGCCGATGAGCCCCAGCGCGACCAGCGAATTGAAGCCTTTGATGCCACCAAACAGCACCACCAGCAGAAAGAAAATGCCCGCCAGCACAAGCAGCGTGTTGCTGCGCAAAAAGTTGCCGAGGTAGTGCATGTCCGTGCCGGGGATTGTGCCCACCAGCACGCGGTCGCCTTCGCGCACCTCACGCTCGTCCGTTCCGGTCATGGTGGACAGCGTTTGCGTGCCAATGAGCCGGCTGCCGCGCTGTGGTCCGTGGGTGATTTCGGCGCTGAAGATGATGTCGGTGAGGATGTCGCCGGTCCACTCGCTTTCTTCCACGCTGCGGTCGATGATGCGCAGCACGCGCGCACGTTGATAGATGTCGCCATAATCGCCCGCAAACGCGCCCAGCGACCATTCCCCTGCCAGCCGATTGCCTACCAGCAGGAAGATCGCGCAGGCCAGCAGCACGGCGGTGAAGTAGATGACGCGGTTTTTGTTGAGTTTTTTCATGTGACTCCTTATGTCAAAACAAATCGCTACGCGTTCCCGTTCTGGAAAGCACCAGAACGAGAATGTCTTCTTCTATGCGATACACCAGCAGCCAATCTGGTTGGATGTGTATTTCATGCGCGCAAATCCCCGAATAGTTCGTCAAGGTTGCGGTAACTTTTGGCGTTTGGATCACGCGCAATGCGCAAGCTTTCTTCCAAAGCTTCCATGGTGTCGGCATTGGGCGTGCGCGACACTTCAAAGGGAATGCCCTGGCTACGCACCGCTTGCCGCAAAAACATGGTTAACGCAGTGGACATGTTCAGCCCAAGGTCATAGAATAATTCTTCCGCTTGTTTTTTCAGTTCGGGGTCCATGCGCAGGCTAATGTTCGTGGTCATCATGCACATCTCCTTTTTGTCGTAGTATATGCATTGTAGCACAAAAGATGTGCGTTGTCAATACTACTTCTTCATTTTCAGCATGGTTTCCAGCTCTTCCATGAAGGAATGCAGGTCTTTGAACTCGCGATACACGCTGGCGAAGCGGATGTAGCTAACCTCGTCGAGAACTTTCAGGTGCTCCATGGCCAGCTGGCCGATGCGCTCGGTGGGGATTTCGCGCTCCATGGAGTTTTGCAGCGCAAGCTCAATGGCATCCACGGCTTGGTCGATGGCATCAAGCGGCACGGCGCGTTTGTCGCACGCACGGCGCAGGGAGTTAAACAGCTTTTGCCGGTCAAAGCTTTCACGCGCGCCGCCTTTTTTGATGACCGTTAGCGGCACGGTTTCCACGATTTCGTAGGTGGTGAAGCGCTTGCGGCACTCGATGCACTCGCGGCGGCGGCGGATGCGCTCGTTGTCATCGGTGGGGCGTGAGTCAATCACTTTGCTTTCGTCGCAGGAGCAATATGGGCATTTCATGAGGAGACCTCCGGTTGGTGAATTTATGGGGTAATAGCCGCGATAAACGTTTCAATTTCCGCAGCAATTTCTTTTGCTTTGTGGTGGTGCACATAGTGCCCGCAATCGGTGAACATGTGCTTGCCGTTGGTGAATTGTTGCGCGTGTGCTGCCAATAATTCGCCCCAGTTTTTGCATTTGGCGGGGCGAGCGAATTTCCCATCCGAGATAAAGATATACGCGGGCACATCGGCGGGGAATGGCTTTGCCTTGACGATGTCGGAATTTTTATAAATACAAAGCCCCTCGTTTAGCATGTCGGAAGTGATGATGCCGAGCTTTGCCATGATTTTGACAATGCCGAGTTGTACTTCAGCGTTGTCGTAATATTCTGGGTGCGTTGAGTCTAGACCAATGATCGCGCGGACTTCTTCACGGTGATTTTGCGCCCAATACAAGGTTTCCAGCCCGGACATGGAGTGCGGCACAAGAATATATGGCGGCGCAATTTGCGCTTGGCGCAGTGCTTCGCGTGTTTCAGCGAGCAACGTGTCGATATCGCGCGGTGCGTTGTCCGAGATGTCGCTCCAGCCGTAACCGGCTCGCTCAACCACAGCAATTTTGTTGCTTTTGGCAAGAATCGACCAAAGCGGCTCAAAGTCTGTTGTGGGGTAGCGTGTGCCGCTGCCAGCTAAAAAGATAAACGTGTTTGCGCCTTCGCCCGCAGAAAAGACATGCATGTTGCGTCCGTTGATTTGAACAAGCTGTCCCGGGGCGGAGTGTTTGTGTTTGCGTTGTTTTGGCATGGGATGCTCCTTTGCGCGCTATCGTTCAGATGACGTTAGCAACCAACTTATTGTACCACATTTTGTGCTGACATGCAAGGCTTTTCGCACGAGTTTTGCTAATTCTTGTTCAACCAGAGCGTGCACAGTTCCTCGCAGGTCACCGCCCGGCGGTCAATGCGATTGGCGGCCGTGGTGTAGAAACTATTGCCGCTGAAGAACGCCCGCGCAGTGTTTTGTGTGATGACCTGCCCATCAAACATCAGCGCGCAGGCTTGGGCGTATTCGGCGCAAAATTCGATGTCATGGCTCACCAACACGATGCACGTGCCCTGCCCCGCAAGCGTGTGCAACATGCCCGCCAGTTGCTGCTTGAACTGCGCATCAAGACCTTTGGTGGGTTCGTCCAGCAGCAGGATTTGCGGGCGGGTCAACAGCGCTTTTGCCAGCGCCAGCCGCTGTTGCTCGCCGCCGGACAAGTCATACGGGTGATGTTGCAGCAAGCCCTCAAGCGCGCATAAGACTGCCGTTTCGGCGAAGTCGTGCGAGATTTCGCGCAGGTCTTCTTCCACGGTTTTGCCGATGAACAGCGCCTGCGGGTTTTGCGGCACGGCGGCGATTGAAAATTCTTCCTTATAGGCTCCCCTGCTTGCGGGGGAGCTGGCACGCGAAGCGTGACTGAGGGGGCAACCGATCATCACCTTGCCACGCTGCGGTTTATTCAAGCCTAACATCACGCCCAGTGCGGTGCTTTTGCCCGCACCATTGCCGCCGAGAATCGCCGTAATCTCTCCCGCGTGTGCAGTGAAATCCATGCCGCGCAGCACGTCGCTGCCCTGCTTGTCGTAGCGAAACCTGATGTCTTTCATGTTGAGCACAGATTTGCCTTGCGCAGGCGGTGAATCAATTGCGCATTGCGCATTACGAATTACGCATTGTGCAAGCCGCGCGCGCGCCTCTGCCACGGTCAAGCAATCGCCGAACACGCGCATGGGTGTGGGCATGGCGAGCTGCATGGGGTGCTTTGTGTCACGCAACATCTTCCCCACCGCGCGCGGCTCGTCGTCGCAGAGGATGCGCCCGCCGTCCATCACGATGGCGCGGCTGGCATGCGCGAAGGCTTCTTCCAGGCGGTGCTCGGTGAGGATGACAGTGATGCCCAAGTCGCGGTTGAGCTTCGCCACGGTGGACAAAAACTCCGCCGCCGCAATGGGATCAAGCTGGCTGGTGGGTTCATCAAGGAGCAGCAGTTGCGGCTGCATGGCCATGATGCTGGCGAGGTTTAGCAGTTGCTTTTGCCCGCCGGAAAGCGAGGCGGTGCGCTGGTGAAACCATGGCTCAATGCCGAAGAACGCCGCCATTTCCGCCACGCGCAAGCGAATGACCGCAGTGGGTTCGCCCAGGCTTTCCAGCCCAAAGGCGAGCTCGTGCCACACGCTGTCGGTTACAATTTGGTTTTCGGGGCACTGCTGCACAAAGCCGATGTCCGCCGCAGTTGCGCGGACATCCAGCGCGCTCAATGGCTCGCCGTGAACAAGCAACTCCCCCGTCGATGTGCCATGCGGTGTCATCGCAGGTTTAAGCTGTCGCAGCAGCGTGGTTTTGCCGCTGCCCGAAGCCCCGCAGATCACGACGAACTCGCCCGGCTGCACCGCCAGGTTGATGCCGTCGAGGGCAGGTTTGTCGCGCTCGGGGTAAGTGAAGCTGAAGTTGCGGATGGTTAACATGAGGCTCCTTTCGCTATGTTTTTGCCACCTGCGGTGGAGTTCCGTCGCTTCGCTGTGGTCTATCATAATCAAGTTAAATCTAGGTTTTTTTGGTTACTTTTCTTTCAAGAAAAGTAACGCCCGCGCGGCGAGCGCAAATGGCGCAGCGGCGAGCACAAGCGGCGCAGCCGCAAGCCCCGCATGCACACCAAACAGCGCAAACGTTAGCGGCTGCCATGCGCCCTCAATCGCAGGGAAATAGGCGAATCGCAGCCCATCGAACGCCGCGCCAGTGATAATCACCCCGGCACAGACAAGCACAAACGCGAGCACGAGCGTGTCGCGGCGCGTCCAGCGGAAGATGGCGAAAGCCGTACGCCCCGGCAAGCCATAGCCCCGCGCGCGCATGCTGGTGGAAGTCTCCACGGCGTTTTCGAGCGCCCATGTCACGGTGATGGACAAAATCTTCAGCCCATGGCGTGCGCGCTGCAACACATTGCCTTGCGTGATATCGCAGCCCACGCCCCGTTGCGCGGCGGCGACGCTTTGCATCTGACGGGTGAAGCGCGGCACGAAGCGCAGGCTCATGTTCAGCAGCAGCGCGAGCGCAGGTGCAGCTTTGCCGAACAGATACACCAGCTTGTCGCTGGTCATCACGGCGCTAAAGCTGCGAAACCAAGCCACCACGCTCACCAGCATCGTCGCCTGCGCCACGCCAAAGAGGATGCTCTCGAGCGTGAGCGGGTTGCCGTTGGGGAAGAACGCCAGTATCGTCACACCGCGGTGGCTGAACAGCGGGTTTGCGATGGCGGTGACGATGAGCAGCGGCAGCAAAAACATCAGCACAAAGCGCAGCGCACGCCCCTTTTCAAGGCGGAACATCAGCGCCAGCGCCCCAGCGAGGGATATGCCAAGGCTCACCGGGTGCATGAACACAAACGCAAACCCGATGAGCGCGGTGAAGTATAGCAAAGCTGCGATGGGGTGCAAAGTTTTCATCAAAAAACAAAATCCGTCACGTAGATTAGCTCGATCACGTCGTTCGGCCGCGGCTGCCAACGGCACACGCCAACGCTCACGAACTCGCCATTCACGCGGAATTTCCAGCCCGAAAGCTCGCCGTGGTCAAACTCATATAGGTTGTTAATGCCGCGGATATACACCGTCCCCAGCGCCGCCGAGCCCGTGTGCTCCATGTGGATGCGGCGGGCGCGGGTTTCGCGTTGCAGCAAGGCAAACACGCTTTCTCCCATTTGCAGCGGCACGTTTGTCTGCGGCAGAATCTCCGCGCCGTGCAGCCCAGTGATGGACAAAAATACGCCGGTGCGAATTGTGGTGACGGTTTGCTGTGTGGTTGCCGTTGCGGTGTAGTGCACGAATGGCTCTGTGTGTCGTGTTGGCCACTCGGCAGGCTCGCCCATGGAATATACCACCTCTGCGGTGGTTGCGGCGAACTCGGGCATGCCCAGCGCGAAGTCCTGCTGCGTGTGGGTGATGGTGTGATATTCAGCTGCGGTTGCGGTAGGCTCAACGGCAGGTTGCGGCGCACGTGGTGCCGCGAAAAACGCAACGCTCAGCGCGGCGGCAATGGCCACGCACACCAGCGCGATTTTCATCCATTTTTTCATGGGTTGTCCTTTCTGTTCTTTTTTGCAAAAAAGAACCAAAAAACCTATGCCGCTTCGCGGTGGACATTTATGGGGCTATAATAGAACACAGCGAAGCGACCGAGCCCCACCGCAGGTGGCGAAGCGGTCGAGCCCCACCGCAGGTGGTCATACGACGTTAAACAGTTCCCCTAGCATGAAGATAAAGCTCAACACAGCGTTAAGCACCGCCACCAGCACGTTCCACAGCGTGCGCAACAAACCGGGACGCGATGGCGCAGGCGGGAGCTCGGGCAGCGCGCGCGCGGGCACATCGCTCATGTTGAACAGGTCAACCTGAAGCGAAACGAGGGCAAGCGCCGCTTGCTCTGTGGCCATTTGCGCGTTGCCGCCGCCAGCAGCATTGTGCCGAAAGCTCCCGTTGGGCTGCTGGAAGGTCAGCAACGTGGCAAGCGCGGCATCGTGGGGTTGCCAATGGCGATGCTGCGCGATGACCGTCCAAGCGGCGTGTTCTGCCGAGGTCAGCGTCGCATTGCCCAAGAAGATTAGCCCGCGTGTGATCACGTTTTCCACGGCTTGTTGGCTGGCATATGGCGCAAGCGCCGCAAGCACCATGCCGGTGATGTCGGGCACAGGTGTGGTGGCGTTGCCCAGCGCAAAGCCGCCGCCTGCGATCTCGCGATCAACGAGGAAGTTCACAAGTTGCTGGCGTATCGCAGCGCCGCCCCAGCCGTTGCTGTCAAGCGCCAACAGCGCAAAGGCTGCGCCATTCACGCCCTGTGCAGTCACCGCGGCGAAGTCTTCAAGCGGGGTGATGAGGTTGTGGCCGTCCACGTTTGTCACATCGATGCCCAGCGCCGTCAGCGCCAGCACCACGCGAGCAAATTCCGTGCGCGGACCGGGCAGCGTGCCGTTGTTCACCCGCAGCACCTCGCGCACACGGTTGATGTAGGCATCGTAGTGGCCCGCGGGTACGGTTGCGCCGCCGCGCGCCAAGGCAAGCACCGCCCAGTCGCCGCCCACAGTGCTGACGGTCGGCGCGGTGACGTTGGTCTGAATGAAGTTGAGCACGTTGGTGCGTGCGGTGTCCGCGTTGGCAAACGCGGCAACCCCGCCTGCGATGAAGCAAGCGGTCGCCACGATGATAGATAAAATGCGTTTGAGCGTTGTTTGCATGGGGGTCTCCTTTTCTCGTTCTTTTTTTGCAAAAAAAGAACCAAAAAAACCTAGCCGCTTCGCGGGGAAAATTTATAGGAGTTGACGCAACAACCCCAATTCTCCTCCGCCGGGGGTCCCCGCGAAACCTGTTTCGTGGGGTGGGTGTGGAGGGGACCGTCGCAACGGCGGGGTAGTTCACTGTCGTAGGCGTGCAGGTGGGGGTGGCACTAGCGCAAAAAACTGCGCGCGCGTTTTTTAGAATGGGTTGAAAAAGCAAGCCCCAGTCCCCCTCTTGTAGAGGGGGATGTCCCGCAGGACAGGGGGTGAGATGCAGAGCATCTTCCTCACACACTCCCCAAAATCCGCACAAAGCGGAAGATGGCAAACCCGCTCACCAGCGAAAGCAGCACAAGCAGCGAAATGCCCAGCACGTTGAGCCAAATGCAGCTGCCGTTGCTGTCGCAAACGCAACCAATGGAGAAACACTCCACGACATCATCAACCTGCGCTTGCGTGGCGGTGAGGTTGCTCAGCACAGCCAACGCATCGTCGCGCACCGCTGGGCATGTATTATCTTGAGAAGCTGCCCGAATCAGCTCGCTTTTGTCGGCACGCGCGAAGGCAGGCGGCGTGCCATCCCAGCCCTCAAAGCCGATGTCCACGCCGAAGTCCAGACTAAACTCCCAGCGGATCACATCGCCGGGCTGCGGGAACTCGGCGGCCGCGCCGAGCATGCTCATTTCGTTGTTGATCGTCAGCATCCAGCCGCTGAATGCTGCGTGGTCGCCGGCTTGCAGGTCGCCGATGCCCACGAGGAAATCGCCGGCAATGGTGGCGTTGATCCAGCGCGCAGTGATGTCCAGCACGCTATCACCATAGGAAAAAAACTGCGCCATGGGGACGTATAGAATGCCTTCATCCAGCACATTGGCGTCCACCATGATGTAGACATGCATGGGATAGTGGTCGGTTGCCTGCACAGCAAAGCCGAGACCCAGCAGCAGGCACAGAGTAAGTACGATTGCAATAATTTTACGCATGACAAAAAATCCTTTCATAATAACACAAAGTGTGAAAAGTTTGTTGCACATGGCAGGTCTCCTGGCTTGCAACTTCAAGCCTCATTGTCGCCTTCTCAAGCTTCCGGACGCTCAATGGCATGTGACAATTCGTAGTTGCTTACAGTAGTTTGTGCGCTGCCGCGGATTTTCACCGCGTTCCCTATTCTCGCTTGCGCGCACCATGCACAGTTTACAGTATAGCACAATTGCACGAGAAATGTCAAGCGATTTATTTTCGCGAAAACTGTTGACCTGTTGCGCGCAATCTGTTATAATGAAAGGAAGTGACAGGACAAGGAGGATGCCCCCATGGCAAAGCGAATCAAAGTATTCGACACCACCCTGCGTGACGGCGAGCAATCGCCGGGCTGCAGCATGAACTTGAACGAAAAACTCGAGGTTGCACGTCAGCTTGAAAATCTGGGCGTTGATGTGATTGAAGCAGGCTATGCCTTTTCGTCGCCCGAGGATTTCGAGAGCGTCACCGCCATTGCAAAGCTGGTGAAGAACGCCGGCGTGGCTTCGCTGTCGCGCGCGCTGGAAAAAGACATCGATGCCGCCTACGATGCCGTGCGGCACTCCACCGCGCCGCGTGTGCATGTTTTTTTGGCCACCTCGCCGATACACATGCAGCACAAGCTCAAGATGACCGAAGATGACGTGGTGGCGCGCGCCGCCGCCGCCGTGGCACACGCGAAGAAATATTGCAGCGACATTGAGTTTTCTGCCGAAGATGCCAGCCGCAGCGACAAAGCCTTTTTGGCGCGCGTGTTTAGCGCCGTGATTGCCGCTGGCGCAACGGTGCTCAACGTGCCGGACACCGTGGGCTACTCCACGCCCGACGAAATGGCAGCCCTCGTTACCTACCTGCTTGAGCACGTGCAAGGCATGGACAAAGCCGAAATTAGCGTGCACTGCCACAACGACCTCGGTCTTGCCGTGGCAAACACCCTCGCCTGTGTGCAGGCCGGTGCTGCGCAGATGGAGTGCACCATCAACGGCATTGGCGAGCGTGCGGGCAACGCAAGCCTTGAAGAGCTGGTGATGAACCTGCACACGCGCGCCGATTTTTATGGCGGCGCACAAACCGGCGTGAACACCAAGCAAATTTACATCAGCAGCAAGTTGATTCAACAAATCACCGGCGTGCGGGTTGCACCCAGCAAAGCCATCGTGGGCGACAACGCCTTTGCTCATGAGTCCGGCATCCACCAGCACGGCGTGCTCGCGCACCGCGAAACCTACGAAATCATGACCCCGCAAGACGTGGGCATTCCGCAAAACAAAATGGTGCTCGGCAAGCACAGCGGCCGCCACGGCTTTAAGGATCGCTTGGCAGAGCTGGGCTATCACCTCAACCCGCAAGAAATCGACGAGGCCTTCACGCGATTCAAAGCCTTGGCAGACAAAAAGAAGGTCATCACCGACGGCGACCTCAAAGCCCTCGTTGCCATGAAGCTCGACGAAAGCGCCACCGAGCACGTCAAGCTCCACGACTTCATCATCGCCAGCGCAAAAGACCGCGCCACCGCAACCATCTACCTCACCCTCGGCGATTCCGATGAACCCCGTGAAGTCACCGACAGCGGCTCAGGTCCGGTGGACGCAGCCTACTCCGCCATCAACCGCATCCTCGATGAGCCCGTTGAGTTGACCAAGTATGACATCTCCGCGGCCTCCGGCGACGCAGACGCGCTCGCGCAAGCCGTTGTCAAGCTGCGCCGCGGCGACAAAACCGCCACCGGTCGCGCCAAAAGCACCGACACCATTGAGGCCAGCATTTTGGCTTACTTGAACGGCATCAATAAGTTGTGGTAGCGCCTGCGGGCGCGAAGTGCGCTCGTCGCGCGGGCATTACTTTTTTTGCAAAAAAGTAATCAAAAAAACCTAGTCGCTTTGCGATGGATGTTGATGAGGCTTTACGAGAACACAGCGAAGCGACAAAAAAGTTTTTTGTGCTACTTTTTTTCAAAAAAGTAGCAAGAAAGGATAAAGCAAATGGGCATGACCATGACACAGAAAATACTGGCCGCGCACGCGGGGCTTGACCACGTGGTTGCCGGGCAGCTGATTGAAGCGAAGCTCGACCTTGTGCTGGGCAACGACATCACAGCACCGGTGGCGATTGACGAGATGATCAAGCATGACCTTGACCGCGTGTTTTCGCGCGAGCACATCGCGCTGGTGATGGATCACTTCACGCCGTGCCGCGATATTAAAGCCGCACAAGCTTGCCAGAAAGTCCGCAACTTTGCGCACAAGCACGGCATCAAGCACTTTTTTGATGTGGGCGACATGGGCATTGAGCACTGTTTGCTGCCCGAAAAAGGCATCGTGAAAGCCGGTGATTGCATCATCGGCGCGGACTCGCACACCTGCACGTATGGCGCGCTGGGGGCTTTCAGCACCGGCGTGGGCAGCACCGACATGGCCGCGGGCATGGTCACCGGCAAGGCTTGGTTCAAAGTGCCCGGCGCGATTAAATTCACGCTCACCGGCGAATTTGCGCCCAATGTCAGCGGCAAGGATCTCATCCTGCACATCATCGGCATGATTGGCGTGGACGGCGCGCTGTATCAGTCCATGGAGTTTTGCGGCGCAGGTGTTGCAAACGTGAGCATGGAGAACCGCCTGACCATCACCAACATGGCCATTGAGGCCGGTGCGAAGAACAGCATCTTCCCGGTTGACGAGCAGACGAAGCTTTATATGAAAAACGCAGGCGTGACGGACTACACGGTTTATGAAGCTGACGCGGACGCCATCTACGACCGCGAAATCGAGATTGACTTAAGCCAAGTGAAACCCACCGTTGCCTTCCCGCATCTGCCCGAAAACACCCACACGGTAGACAGCATCGCCGAGAAGATTGTGATTGACCAAGTGGTCATCGGCAGCTGCACCAACGGCTGGTATAGCGACCTTGAAGCCGCCGCTAACGTGTTGCGCGGGCAAAAGGTTGCGTCCAACGTGCGCTGCATCATCTTCCCCGGCACCCAGCAGATTTACCTTGACTGCGTGCGCAACGGGCTGATGGAGGTGTTCATCAACGCAGGCTGTGCTGTCAGCACGCCCACCTGCGGACCATGCTTGGGCGGTCACAGTGGCTGCTTGGCGCAAGGCGAGCGTGCCGTGGCAACCACCAACCGCAACTTCGTTGGTCGCATGGGCCACACCGAAAGCGAGATCTACCTCGCCAGCCCCTATGTTGCCGCCAAAGCCGCCATCGCAGGCTATCTCGGCGCGGGGATTTTGTGATGCGCTCGCCGCGCAGGCGTTACTTTTTTTGCAAAAAAAGTAACCAAAAAAACCTAGATTTGATTGGACAATAATAACCTCCCGCGCGCAGCGCGACTAAAGTTTTTTGGTTCTTTTTTTCAAAAAAGAACGAGAAAGGACTTCGCATGAAAGCAAAAGGCACCGTGCACAAGTACGGCGACAACGTGGACACCGACGTGATTATCCCGGCGCGACACCTCAACACCACCGACCCGCAGGAGCTGGCGAAGCACTGCATGGAGGACATCGACACCGCGTTCATCCATCGCGTGCAGGCGGGTGACATCATGGTGGCGGGTAAGAACTTCGGCTGCGGCAGCTCACGCGAGCATGCGCCCATCGCCATCAAGGCCAGCGGGATTTCCTGCGTGATTGCCGAGAGCTTCGCGCGCATTTTCTTCCGCAATGCCATCAACATTGGCTTGCCGATTGTGGAAAACGCTGCCGCCGCCAAGGCAATTGCCGCAGGCGAAACGGTGGAGGTTGATTTTACCCAGGGCAAGGTTTACGTGGGCGGGCAAAGCTACGACGTTGCGCCATTCCCGCCGTTTTTGCAAAACATCATTCAAGCAGGTGGGTTGCTGCCTGCGATTCAGAACGGTTGATTAAGAACGCTTGCCCGCCCGGGATGTTTGATGGCGAGCGAAAGAGGAACGGGCGGCAGGTTGCCGCCCCTACACGCGGTTTTCACACTACAACAAAGGAGACTCTTATGAACTACAACATCGCAGTTATCGAAGGCGACGGCATTGGCCCGGAAATCACGCGCGAGGCGCTCAAAGTGCTCGACGCCGTGGGGCAGAAATTCGGGCACACGTTTAGCTACACGCACGTGCTCATGGGCGGCTGCGCCATCGACGCACACGGCACTGCCCTGCCCCAATCCACCACCGACGTTTGCCTCGCGAGCGATAGCGTGTTGCTCGGTGCCATCGGCGGCCCGCAGTGGGACAACCTCCCCGGCGACCAGCGCCCCGAAACCGGCTTGCTGGCCTTGCGCCGCGCGATGGGCTGTTTTGCAAACCTGCGCCCGGCAAAGCTCTGGCAGCCGCTGAAGATCGCCTGCCCGCTGCGCACCGACATCGCCGAACAAGGCATCGACATGCTCATCGTGCGCGAGCTGACGGGTGGCATCTACTTCGGTGAGCGCGGCCGCGATGAACAAGGCGCGTATGACACCAAGCGTTACAGCGAAGAGGAAGTGCGCCGCATCGCCAAAATCGGCTTTGACATGGCTCGCCTGCGCGGCAACAAGCTGCACAGCATCGACAAAGCCAATGTGCTCGAAAGCTGCCGCCTGTGGCGCGAAGTCGTCGCCGACGTGGCGAAAGATTACCCCGACGTGGACTACCAAGACATGCTCGTAGACAACACCGCCATGCAGCTGGTCAAGTCGCCATACCAGTTCGACGTGATTCTTGCGCCCAACATGTTCGGTGATATTTTGAGCGACGAAGCTGGTGCAGTCACCGGCTCGCTGGGCATGCTCGCCAGTGCGTCGATCGGCGAAACCAAGTGCGGGCTATATGAACCCAGCCACGGTTCTGCCCCGCGCATGGCAGGCCTCAACAAAGCCAACCCCCTCGCGACCGTCCTGAGCGCCGCGATGATGCTGCAATATAGCTTCGGTTTGCTCAAAGAAGCCCAAGCCGTGGAAGACGCCGTGCTGCACTGCCTCGAAGCCGGTGTGCGCACCTACGACATCGTCGGCGACAGCGGCGTAACACCCGTCGGCACCAGCCAAATGGGCGATGCCGTGGCTGCTGCTGTGCTGGCAACTTAACGCGAAGGCACGATGCCACTTTTTTGACCACCTGCGGTGGAGCTCCATCGCTTCGCTTCACTCGACGATAGGCACATAAAATATTCCCGCGCGCGCAGCGCGATTAGGTTTTTTTGGTTCTTTTTTTGCAAAAAAAGAACGAGAAAGGAGCCTCCATGAACGAAACTGAAACCGTCCAAGCGACTGACACCGCCCAAAAGTCTGTGCCTCGCCGCGAGTTTATGTCCTACTGCACGGCGGCCACCGGGCAGGGCATGGTCTTTGGCATCATGTCGTCATACATGTCGGACTTCCACGTTAACGTCTTGCGCGTGAACCCGCTGTTCACGTTTTTCCTCACGCTCATCACCCGCGTGATGGACGCAGTCACCGACCCCATCATGGGCATGATCGTGGATCGCGGCAACCTCAAAGGCGGAAAAATGCTGCCTTTTGTGCGGTATTCTTGGCCGTTCATTGCGGTGCTCACGTTCTTTTTGTTTTTCGCGCCAGCGGGCATCACCGGCACACAGGCGATGATTTACGCCACCATCACCTTTGTGCTGTGGAGCATCGCCTACACCATCACCGACGTGCCATTTTGGGCGCTGCCCAACCTCATGACCCCAAATCCCGAGGAGCGCAGCAGCCTGCTTTCGCTCGCCACCGTGACGAACGGTGTGGGTGGAGCTGTGCCCATGGCGCTGTTTATGGGGCTGGGTTTCATCCTGCCGCTGATGACCGACCAAGACGGCGTTGCGTTTGAGCGCACGCGGTTTATCATCATCGCGGCGGTTGCTGCAACGCTCGGTGTGGGGCTATACCTCAACGCCATGCGCGCGAAAGAACGCATCAAGCTGCCGCCGGTGCAACGCAAACGTCAGCCCGGTCAAGCCGGCACATTCAAGCAGATTATCCGCTGCAAACCGCTGCTGCTGATTATCCTCATGGGTATCCTGTCCGCCGGGCGTTATCTCTTCAATGCCGGTGCGGTGCATGTTGCGCGCTACTCGTTTTATATCGGGCAAAACCTTGAGGGGCTGTCTGCCACAGAACGCCGCGATGCACTGCACGCCAGCATCTCCACCGTCAGCTTGGTGTATGCCGTTTCGGTGGCCGCGGGCATGTTCATCACCATGATTGTCGTCACCCAGCTGATGAAACGCTTTAACTACAAGCAGATCCTCATCGCAAGCGGGTTGTTTGGTGCCGTGGTTTGCCTCATCATCTTCGCGCTGGGCTACGAGAGCTTTTGGCGCTTGGTGCCGCTGCTTGTGCTCACCGGTGTGCCGCTGGGTGCGATCAACGTGTTGATTTACCCCATGGTCGGCGACGCACTTGACTACATGGAGTGGACAACCGGCGTGCGGCAAAGCGCGCTGGGGCAGGCCTGCGCCACCTTCACGCAGAAGTTCGGCAACGCCATCGCCACAGCCTCCATCGTGCTGATGTACATCATCGTTGACCTCGACCTGTCCACCATCGGCATCGAATACACCGCCGACATGACTGCCCTGAGCACCACCGTGCGCGGCGGCATGTTCTCGCTGGTGTCGATCATCCCCGCCGTGTCGCTGGTGCTGTGCGTCATCCCCATCTTTTTCTACGACCTCACCGGCAAAAAGAAAGACCGCATCACCGCCGAACTCGCCCAACAGCGCGCCGAAAAAGGTATTGCCATCGAATAGTGCGCGGAATTTTTGCAACTTTAGATTTAATGAACCCCCCACTCACTGGCTCGCAGAGAGTGGGGGTTTTTTATGCGATTTTCAGGTGTTGCCGCGAAGCGACTGCGCCCCGCAGGGGTGGTTCTTTTTTTGCGGATGTATAATATAAAGGAAGGATGTCCAATCCTTACATTTTACAGGCAGCGTGGTCACCCGTAGCAGATGACTGGCATTGCCGAAAAGGAGAAAAGAATGAGCTTCACCTACACACAAGAGAACGGCTATCGCATCCCCAACCTAGCCCTACCCGACACACCAACCCATAAGCTCGGCAAATGGGGTCAACGGCGTTTCGCCTACCTTAAAGCCCACAAACGCATCATGTTCACACACTTGCACACAAGCGGCGCGTTGTACGAACACATCCACGAAATCGACCGCACCGCAACCACCCGTCACGAGCAAATCGTCGCACGGATGATGCAAGCGCAAGGCGTCGCGGAACAGCTCAAAGCCGAAAACCAAATGATGTGGCTGGGTAAAGTCAACAACATCTGTCATCAAGCCGATGAAATCATCTTCCGCGAGTTAATCTACACTTAAAGTATACCACAAAACTAGCCGAAACGCAAGCCCTATTCTTTTTTCGCCCGGCTTTTGTAAACGTTGTACTGGTTCTTACACTGTGGCGAACAGAACGCTGCATTCGGGTGTGCCGCAGCAAACACAACATGGCAATGCTTGCACATCCTCAGCGGATTTTGCTCGTCTGTCAGGTAAGCGTCAAATAGAAAAGCACCTGTACAGGTGTGGGATTTTGTGGTATACTTAAACAGCACCGCTGTGCGCGGTGCTGTTTAAGTGTGAGAAAGCCTTATTGGCAGGTTTCAAAATACGAATCAA
>Ga0209755_10002308_pt1 | contig 26584 bp, 20 predicted proteins | sample TergutCo191P1_FD_187301 | JGI IMG/M metagenome (GOLD analysis project Ga0209755, IMG submission 187301) | Cornitermes sp. P1 segment gut microbial communities from Petit-Saut dam, French Guiana - Co191P1 (SPAdes) (version 2) | ecosystem: Host-associated > Arthropoda: Insects > Digestive system...
TCATTCCGTTTCTTCTGGCGATTAACACGCCGACTACGGGAGAATTTTCGTTTGCGTCACGGTAGATAGGAACCGCGTACATACCGACAACATTTCCGCTCAACCGGCTGACAACAATTTCTATATTACTTTCTCCGCTCATCGCTTTTCGGAAATAACTTCGATCGGCAATACTTAAGCTTGAACCTTCTAATATGTAATTCGATACACCGTCAGGGGTAGCGATAGCCATATCTAAAGCCCCGACGCGTCTAACATCAGAGGAAAGACTTTCGCGAATCGTGTCAATATTCATCTCCCGCACATAGTAACGTGCGGCGATTTCATTAAAGATATTAAACTGACCGGCTATCCTTGCGCTGATAATATCCGCGTTCGCGTCGGTTTCGGCGTGCATCGCATTCAAAATGGTTTGTCTCAATATCTGGGAACTTCTAAGTATCGATACAAAGGCAATACTGACGGCGATAACAAGTATTATTGCTCCAAAAAACAACGGTATTTTAATGCTTAATTTCATAGAATACCCCTTTGAATAATTATTATCTTAAAATATAATTTTGTAAATAAAAAAAAGGCGTATTTTTTTCGTAATATATGACAAAAATAGGAATTATTATATAAATTTCGGCTTTATGCTTTATTTCTTTCCGGAATACAGGGTAAACTCCATTTTCCCCTTATTTTGAGAAAGGCAGTTTAACCAGAGATTTTTCTTCTTGGTGATCTCCTTGCTCTTGCGTCCGATACCGCGCATTTTCTCATAAATCTGAACGCCGCTTTTTGAGGCAAGCCATGTTTTATGATGCGCTCCGAATATCTGCTCTGATTTTTCTTCCACTTCTTTGTCGATACGGCTTTCAAAAGAATCAAGTAATATTTTATATTTCTCAGTTACGCCTTTAAGATAATCTAATATCAATCTGTCAAATATTTTTATCTCTTCGCTGACATCTATCAAATTTTGAAGATGTTCCACTGCCTGATAATAATCTTCCGCTACGCAATACGCTTTATACGCGAGCCGGCAGATCTGAATATATGATTCGTTTGTAACAGTCTGCATACCGTGAATCGGCTGAGGAGGCGACACCGTAAACTGAGGCATAACCTGGGCAACTCTGATAAGAAGTTCGATTAAATCCTGATAGATACGCTGTTCCCACAGATTATCGCGGATGGACGCAAAAAGTTTTGTCATATCTTCCGAGAACATTTCTTTATAACGCTCGTTTTTATCAAATACAACTTCGCATGTCGGAATCATTACGCCTTTAAATTCAATGTGCCCTGTGTCAAAAAAGTAAATAGCGTCGTTTTGCATAAGAACACATTTTCCTTCTTTGTTCTCCTTATTTTCTTTATCGTAATTCATCATGACCTGTTTTGCTATCATGATTCTCGATTCTTTCGGAGAAAGTTCGTTTGCCCTTGTCTGTAGTCTTGCACCCGAATTAAGAAGAAAGCCCGAAAGATTTCCCCTTTCCGTTATGATGAGAGGGCTTTGCGTATTGCCGCCTGTAACACCTGCGGATATTTTAAAAATCGGAAGAGCGTCAGCGCCGCCGGTTCTCTTTGTAGAAATCTCAGGATCGCTTACAACATCGGTTTTCCCGAAATAGTCGATAATACACAATGTTACCATCAGCGCGTCCGTCGCGCTTGCCGCGACAACAACCATTTCATCACCGCGTTCTCTCTGGCTAATCGCTCCGCATTGCGTTGAAATTCTTCGGACTTCGTTTTCGATTGCCCAATCAAGACTGTGCATCATCGAAAGGTTTTTTCTGGACTCCATGCAGAATTTCGTATAACCGTGAATATCAAGCATCGCTACATAGAGATTTGATATTTGCAGAGTTCTTTTTAAATCTCCGGCTTCAGGGAAATCCCTGTCTTGAATTACAAGCTCTTTCCATAATTTTTTATGGGTATTCGGACAAATAGAAGCGAAGAAACCCCAATTAAGCCGTTTCAAAATCATAAACGCTTTCATTATAACCGGATGTGTCCATTTATCTTTTAGAACAGGAGCGACAAATTCTTTGAGTTTTGCAAAAGTAGTAAATTCCTTCGCGATTATCTTATCGTATAAAAACGAGAAAAACTCATACTCAGTCATTCCGCTGTTATATTCAGCTATATTTTTCACATATATCCTTCCGGCATCTGTCTGTTAAAAAGTACGGAAAGAAGCCGCTTCAAAACCATTAACGACAATTATAATATACACTAAAAAAAAATAACAGTAGAAAAATGATTTCTGTTGAAAATTCAGCATTTTTGATGTATTATATTTGTTGTATGGAGTCCGTAATTTCCTTGAATAATTCAGCAGTCGCGTTAACCGAAGCTAATAAGCCCTTTGAGGCTATCTCCTTATTCAGGGAGGCTTTAACCCTCGATCCTGAGAACCCCATGCTTTGGCTCAATATGGGGATAGCGCAGCAGAAAACAGGCGAATATACGGAAGCGATAGACAGTTTCAGAAGATGCCTTTTATATGATGATGATCTTATCGACGCTTGGCATTCTCTCGGATTGATTTACTATGAAACAAATGATTTCGATCTTGCCGAACAATGCTACCTGTCCGCGCTGTCGCGCAGCGGCAGCGATCCAAAAACATGGAATAATCTCGGCGTGCTTTATTTCAACCGAAATAATTTTGAGGAAGCCCGTAACTGCTTTGAAAAGTCGATAAGTATATTCCCGCACTTTTACGATGCGCTTTTCAATCTGCGCGATACTTGCAGAGAATTAGGTGATTTTAAAGCGGCGGCGGAATTTGAGCGAATACTTTCAGGGCTCGACGCTTTTTCGGGTGTTTCCAATCAGGGTTCTCACCGTAAATGAAAATTCTCTATATAGCGGAACTTGTCGGAAAAGCCGGAGTATTCGCGTTTAAAAAAACTTCGATTGATTTAAAAAAGCTGTATAATTATGATTTCATGATTGTCTGCGCGGACGGCGCGACGGGAGGAAGCGGTCTTGGGCGCAGCCACGCCGCATACATTCACAAACTGGGCGCTGATGTAATTACGCTCGGCGAATGTTGTTTTTATAAAAAAGATTTAACCGAAAATATCGATAAAACCCGCTATATACTTCGCCCTGAAAATCTTAATCCGGAAACACCAGGGATTGGCTCTCATGTTTATAAAACAGGCAGCGAAAAAATAGCAGTCGCGGTTCTTCTCGGACAAAACGGCTTTACAAGAGTTCATGCCAACAGTCCCATTACAGCGCTCCCCTCATTACTGGAACGGCTAAAAAAACAAACTCCCTATGTAATTGTAGATTTTCACGCGCAGGCAAGCGCCGAAAAGAAAACGCTTTTCTTCGCCGCCGACGGTCATTGCTCTGCCGTCATCGGCTCTCACACAAGAGTCCAAACTGCCGACGAAACGATCCTCTCAGGCGGAACAGCTGTTATCAGCGATGCCGGCAGAACAGGAAGCATCCAATCAGTCGGCGGCTGCGATGCAGTCTCCCGAATAAAAGAATATTTAACGGGAATCCCCGATTGGACAAAAGACGCATGGGATGACCTCGAAGTACAGGGCGTGTTTCTGGAAATCGGCAAAGACGGGAAGGCAGTTAAAATAGAACGAGTGCGCATTAAAGTTGAAAACACAGAGTCTCAGATCTAATTTTTACTTTTCGCATGCCTGTTATGTGCAATTAAAATTTGACAAATCTTGCTTTAATACGGTATATTATTTGTAAACTCAGGAGGAGATATGAAAAAAAAGACGGTATTTTTTCTTCTTGTTTTATTCTTATTATTTGTGGTTTTTGCAGTTAACGCGCAGCAGGGTGGATATAGAGGTCCCGGTATAGATGTAATAACAATCGAGGAAGCGAAAACGCTTCGCGACGAAACGCCTGTCATGTTAAAAGGAAAAATAGAACGCTTTCTCGGAAACAAAAAATATTTATTCACCGATAACACCGGAAGCATCGTCATCGAAATTGAAAACAGATTATGGCAGACACTCTCTATTGACGAAAACGATCTCGTGGAAATAACAGGCGAGATTGATCGTAATTTCCGTCGAATCGAAGTCGAGGTAGAGGGGATTAGGAAATTGTGATTTTAAAATTCATTCCTGCTATTTCTCTCCCAATATAGCTTTTAGCTCCTGGATTTTGCTGACAATTTTGCTTGGCTGTAAACCTTTGAATCTCGCGGGGATCATCTCTTTGGAAGTACATTCTAGTACCGCTACGAGATTTTGCAGTTCGATATCGTAAGGATGGTCTGCCGGCATAAAATCGGTCATTGCTTCTTCCATGTCTTCGCGTTTAACAAATACGCGATCGTCCATAGCGGCGAGAAGTTTCGCGCGGAAAAGAACAGCTTCCAAATCCGCGCCCGAATATTCGTGGGTGTATCTTTTGAAAAGATCCGAAACGGAAAAATTACGGATATCTAAATCATTTTTTTTGACAAGAGTCTTAAATAAATCTTCTCTGTCCTTGCTTGTCTCGGGATAAAAGAGCGCAAGATGCTCTTCCGCTCTTCCCTGACGTTTAATATCGATGGGAATTAAATCGGGGCGGCACGTTATGAGAAACCAAATTATTTTTCCGCGGTATTCTGTGTTGCCCATGAAACTCGCTATTTGCGCGAAAACGCGGTTGCTCGTTCCTGAGTCTCCTTCCTGATTGCGGTCTCCTAAAAACGCGTCGGCTTCGTCGATCATTACAGCGACAGGCGACATCGCTGTGAGTATGCTTAAAACTTTTTCAAGGTTTGATTCTGTTTCGCCCTGCCATTTACTGCGGAAGTTGCGGAATTTTACCATGGGGATTCCGATTTCTCCGGCGAACGCGCTTACCATAAAACTTTTTCCCGTTCCGACAGGACCTGAAATTAAATAACCCATAGGCAGAACATCAGGGCGTCCCATTTTAATTGCCTTTGCCGCGTTTTTAAATCGTTTCTTTACAAAGTCATGCCCCGATACATTTGAAAGATTGAACGAAGTTTCCATAAACTCTAAAAGACCCGCGGCTTCGTTTTCGATAATTTCCTTTTTTTTCTTACGCATGGTCTCTAACGATAACGGTCTATTGTCTTCATAACTTTCCGCAGTTAAACGGTTTAAATTCATCAAATTTAAACCGGATGTAATCGCGGCGAGCCTTTCGCAAGTCAGCCCGCGGTCAAGCAGGAGTTTTCCTTTTCTTTCTTTGTACAATAGATAACTTTCTCTCACCTTCGAGTCGGGAAAAGGCACGCATATTTTTACTGTCGAAGGAGAACTTGTAAGACGAGAAGAAATGTCGGCAAGTTTTTCAGTTAATAAAATTACCGATATATCGCCGTTTAAAAATTTAGGATCAGTCGCCCATCTGTTAAATGTAACCATGCAGTAACAATTTGAATCGGAGAGACGAATCAGATCTCCCGCCGGAACCAGAACTTCTGCGTAATCGATAATAAAAACCATGCGGCACGTATTTCCCTTGTCCTTTGGGATGCGGGATAGAAAATATTTTTCAAGATATGGAAAACTTTTTTCAGGTTCTATCGAAGTAAAATCGCTTTTATCAACATCGGCGTTAGCCGCAAATTTCGGAACCGCCTCAAGATATTCACGTTCCATTTCCGGTTCGCAAAAAGTAATTCCGCTTGAACGATCGTAAAACGCGATAATATTTTCATTGCCGAATAAAATTTCCGAAACATATTCCTGAACGCGCGTAAAAACAAATTCATCTTCTTTCTTTTTATGAGGCAGAAAATCACGGATGTTTCCGTGAAGAATATACAAGTTCGCGGTTTTCGATCCGTACTTAGTCGCCATTTCCTGCGCCCAAGCCGGAAGTATTTTTATATACTTATTATTCCTGTAAATATATTGATCAGACACCTGTCCCCTCCCCCCGTCAATATTCTATCAAAAATAAAATGTTTTGAAAATATACCGCTTTTAACTATTTTTTGTTTTACCCAGCTCCCTGACAGCGAGAATCAATTCCTTGTCTTTCGCGATTTCGCTGATAGCCGCGGGAAGGCGGTATGTCCAGTTAAATTCGTTTGCCGTCCCGGGTACATTAACCCTCTCGTCCTCGGGTTTCTGAGAATACCAATTATTTGAAAGATGCAGAAGATCCTGTATCTGGAAAACCCTGAAACGCGAACGGGAGGCGGCTGTTTTTGAAAGAATGATTTTCGCAGTTCCCGGATTGTAAACCTTCGACATAGACGGAACGCCGATAAAATTGGCGAACTGTCCCTGATCGGCTTCCCTCTCCCACCATTCGCGGACTGTGGAACTGTCGTGAACCGCCGGAGTGCAAACGCTTAACTTAGGATATTCTTCAAAAGGAATGTACGGTTGCCCGTCTTTTTCCCACACGCGGAACCAGCGCGTAACGCGAAGACCGAGTATCTTTAATTTGCCGAGAACTCTCGGCACACATTCCGGAACTGCCCCGAGATCTTCGGCGCACGGAAGCATCGCGGAAGATTGAACCAATACAGAAAGAAGTTTCATTCCAAGCGTCATCCAAATTCTTTCTGATCGTTTATATTTTTTTTCAAGTAATTCTTCAAATTCTTTTTTTTCATTTTCAGAAAATGTGCTGTACGCTTTTGAATTTCGGTAATACCATACAGGAAAGAACTTTCCTTTTTCATATTCGAGTAACGTTCTGTCTTTCCATTTTCCCATAAGATAATTACGAGCCGCCTGATGAATATCAAGAGCGTTGATATCTTTTTCGCCTTTTATATTTTTTTTGAACAGCCACAATTCTTCTTTGTTTACGCGATCGAGGACTTTTGAGAAAACTTTATTCGCTTCTTTCGCGATTTCATCGTCTGTAAATTGTTTGCCCCAGTTGTTTTTTAAAGCGTCCCAAATTTCTCCCGTAGGAATGTGAGGACGGGAAATCCATCGAATTCTGTCTTTGTCGTATCCGAGTTTTTTTAGATCGCCTGAAGTAACCGGCATATATGGCACATAACGTCCCAGAGCTGACGAATAATCACTATGAGAGCTTGCCCAAATACGGAAGAAACCGAGAACATGATCGATTCTGTACGCCTTGTAATATTTTTCAGCGACAGCAAGCCTTTGTTTCCACCATGTAAAATTGTCTTTTTCCTGCGATTCCCAATTGTAAATCGGGAATCCCCAATTTTGACCGTCGGGGCTGTACATGTCGGGGGGCGCGCCTGCGGACAACCCTTGAATAAATATTTCAGGATGAGCCCAGACATCGCAGCTGTCTTCGTTCATCAATATAGGTAAATCACCTTCAAGAACGATATTGGCTTCCGCGATTTTTTTCGCCGCGGCGGAAAATTGATTATCAAGCGCGAATTGAAGCCACACCCAGAAAATATGTTCTTCTTTTAAACTGTCGTTTTTCCAAAGAGTATCAATTTGCTGTAAAGTAACATTGCTGTATTCTTTCCATTCTTTCCATGATTTGCCTTCGTTCAATTCTTTAAGTCTTCGGTAGACCGCGTATTCTTTTACCCACGAATTTTTCTCGATCCATGACGCGATGTTTCCGTTTCCCGCTTTTTTTAAAATATCGGTTTTATTCGCCGTATAAATTGTTTTGCAAATATCAAGTTTTTCTTTTAAAACTTCATAATGAGAAAAGCGCGGTTTTTTATCAAACTTTTCTTTCGCGGTTTTGATTCGTTTTTTAATTGAATTATCGGCGGAAGCGAATTCTTCAAGCTCTTCGATTCTGAGGTACAAAGGGTGAAGACCGAAAGCTGTCAGACTTGAATACGGTGAACTTTCAAAGCCGGTATCGTTGACAGGCAGAATCTGAATAAGTCCGATTCTCATTTTTTTGCAAAGAACGGCAAAATCGCAAAGGTCTGAAAATTCTCCGACGCCAATGCCGTTTTTGGTTCTTAACGCGCCAACCGGAATCACGGTTCCTATAAGTCTCTTATTTACCATAACAACCTCCGTTTTCATCATTATATCTTATGGGGGATAATGTGTAAATCAGGTATTTAAAGACGCTATTATTAAATACTTTTTTCTTGATTTTTCAATAATACGCTAGTATAATCACGTATAATTGCCGCAATAAGGAGAATAAAATGAAAACATCGAAATATTTTTTCACATCGGAATCAGTCGGTGAAGGACACCCTGATAAACTATGCGATCAGATTTCTGACGCGATTCTTGACGCCTGTATTAGAGACGACAACGAAAGCCGGGTCGGCTGTGAGACCTTCGTGTCTACTTCTCTGGTGCTTATCGGCGGAGAAATCACCACAAAAACCTACATTGATTTCAATAAACTCGTGCGCGAAATCGCGAAGGATATCGGTTACACCGATCCTTCATTCGGGCTCGATTATAATTCGATGGCTGTCCTTAACATGATCCACAGTCAGTCTCCCGATATTTCTCAGGGAGTGTCAGGCACCGGCTTAAAAAAATTCAAAGGACAGCAGGGAGCTGGCGATCAGGGAATGATGTTCGGATACGCGTGCAATGAAACAAAAGAACTTATGCCTATGCCGATAATGCTCGCTCATAAAATTTTATTAAACGCTTCCAAACTGCGGAAAAACAATACAATCGCGTGGCTTCGCCCAGATTCAAAAAGTCAGGTTACGATTGAATACGACGGATTTAAACCTGTAAGAATCGATACTGTTGTAGTTTCTCATCAGCACAGCCCTGATGTTTCTTACAAAGAAATTGAGGAAACCGCGATCGAAAAAATAATAAAACCGGTTCTTGAACCGACAGGTTTGTTAGACGCAAAAACAAAATATTTTATCAATCCGACAGGACGCTTCGTAATCGGCGGACCGTTCGGCGACTCAGGTCTCACAGGACGCAAGATCATCGTTGACACATACGGCGGAATGGGAAGACACGGCGGCGGCGCGTTCTCCGGAAAAGATCCGACAAAAGTCGATCGCAGCGCGGCATACGCGGCGCGTTATGTCGCGAAAAATATCGTAGCCTCTAAACTCGCGGAACGCTGCGAGATTCAGCTCGCCTACGCGATTGGAGTGCCCTTCCCTGTTTCGATCATGGTCGATACATTCGGTACAGCGAAAGTCGAAGAAAAACAAATCGAAAAAGCGGTAGGAAAAGTTTTTGATTTATCTCCTGCGGGAATTATTAAAACTCTCGATTTGAGAAAACCGATTTATTTGAAAACTGCCGCTTACGGACATTTTGGACGATCAGAATTTTCATGGGAGAAAACCGATAAAGTTGAAGAGCTGAAAAAAGAAATCAGCAAATAATATGTACAAACATATTGATACAGCTAAGATACGTTCTTTTTGCGAGGAATTATTCGCCGCTTACGGGTTTTCTGTTGATGAAAGCAAAATAATTACCGACGTGCTGTTACGCGCCGATCTGTACGGAATCGAATCTCATGGCGTACAACGTCTTGTCCGCTATCATGACGAAATAACATCAGGGCAGGTTGATGTCCGCGCGAAGATGGAAACGCTTCATGAAACGGGCATTTCTTCCTGTATCGAAGCAAACAAAAAAATGGGACAGCTCTCGGGCGTGGAAGCGATGAATACCGCGATTGAAAAAGCAAAAAAATCAGGCTGCGGTATGGTAACTGTCCGCAACTCCAATCATTACGGCATAGCCGGGTACTATTCCGAAATGGCTGCTGCAGAAGATTTGATCGGAATCAGCATGACAAACACGGAAGCGATCTGCGTCCCCACTTTCGGATCGGAAGCGATGACAGGCACCAACGCGATGGCTCTCGCGATGCCCGCCGATCCTTATGTTTTTTCGTTCGACGCGAGCACAACCGTTGTGCCGCGCGGAACTCTCGAAGTGTACAGAAAAAACGACGAGCCTCTTCCCGACAATTGGGCGCTTGACGTAAACGGCGCTCCCTGCTCAAGCGCCGCCGTTGTCATCGACAACATAATCGCGAAAGCAGGCGGCGGCATCGCTCCCCTCGGCGGATTAGGAACACTCCACGGCGGACATAAAGGCTTCGGCTTAAGCGTAATCGTCGATATTTTTTCCGCCGTAATCTCAGGCGGACTAACATCAAATTATGTCAACAGAAAACCCGCGCACACAGGCATCTGCCATTACTGCATGGCAATCGATTACGGAATCTTCGGCGACAAAAAAATAATTAAAAACAACCTATCAAAATTCTTACAAGAATTACGCGACAGCAAAAAAGCCGAAGGACATTCGCGCATCTACACCCACGGAGAAAAATCCTCAGAAACAATGTCTCAGCGAATTAATGGTCAGATACCGGTGAATGAAAAGACGCTGGTGGAGTTACATATTATTGCTGAAAAGTTAAAAATAAAATTACATGTTTGAGTTTCGTAATTATTATACTTTTCTTCAAATAATTATAAATCCATTTTGTCGATTAAATAATTAAGCGTCCACTCAAATGTTCCGGGGATTAATTGCTCGCTTAAATTAACCGCTATAAACTGACAGATATAAATACGTAGTATTTATATCATGCGAAATCGCTTTCTTTAAATCTTGCCATAATGAAATATTATATCATTTCTTTTTATTTATTGCAAATTGTTTTTGTTTGTTAGGTGACATTTATATAAATCAGACAAATTCGTTATGTGCCGGTTGCCTTTACTCATTATTCATTTTTTGAAATACATTATTTCCCTTATAATATATTCTACTCTATTATTACTACTAAACCTGTTGCATCAGATGAAACACCAACAGGAACAGAAAGTTCAGTTCTTACACCGTCTTTCCAGTAACATGCTCTAGATGAGCCGCCGCCAATATAACCTGCGGCATGAACAATTCCGTTTGATACTGCAATTGCTCTTGCGCTGCTATCTGCACTGCTCAAAAGGTTTGTTCGTATGTTGTTTTTCCAGTAACACGCTGTATTAGGCTTTTCTACAGAACCTGCGACATATACCATTCCGCCTAATACTGCAATTGAAGTTGCAAAACCTCTTCCATCGGCGGCAAAAGAAGAAATATCTGTTCTTACGCCATCTTTCCAGTAACATGCCAGAACGCCGCTATCATCGGTACTCCAACCTGCAACATAAACCGATCCATCAGATACTGTGATAGAAAATGTTATACTTTCAAAATAATTACTAACAGCGGCATCAAGATTTATTAGTACACCGTCTTTCCAATAGCAAGCTTTTCTGTAAAAAGAAGGATAATAATGACCTGCAAGATAAACCGATCTGTCTGATACAATGATCGAACTAACCCGACTTCCTGCACTGCTTTCAACTTCTATTATTTCGCCGTTTTTCTAATAACATACAACAGAGGAACCATTGTCGAGATAATATTCTCCTGCGATATAAACCGATCCATCTGACACCGCAATTGAACAAGCATAACTTTCTACACCATCGCTAAGATCAATTCTTACACCGTCTTTCCAATAACATGCTTTTTGTATTCCATCCTCCCAAAACAAACCTGCGACATAAACTGAATCGCCTGATACTGTGATTGAATATGCTATACAAACATCACCTGCGCTAAGATCAATTCTAACGTCATCTTTCCAGTAACACGCTGTTCGCGAGTTAGTAGTATGCCAACCTGAAATATATACCGATTCTGCCGGTTGTGAAATTTTTGGAATAATTTTAGTATTTCCGCTCGTAATATTACATAAAGCACATGTTTCTGTTTCTAGTCCTTCTTCATTCTCGCTGGATTCTTTTGTTATCACATATTCCCATTGATGTTTACAAATAGATTGACCGCCTCCATTACATGCGATAATCGTTAAAATTACAGCTAGTATTGTTAAAAAACAAATAAAACTGCTTAGTTTTAAAGTTTTCATACCACACTCCTTTAATTATATATTTTTATATTATATAATCATTTTCCATATCTTGGTAACTGGCACATAACTACCTGTAGCTGAATTTCGTATACACCATAAAACCTTTTCTTAAAATGTATTCGTTTTAAAACCTCGAATTATTCTGAAAACGACATAAGTTGCGTATATCATACAAAACGGAGGGTTAACATGAAAGTTTTCAGTAAAGTAAAAAGGTGCATATAATGTGAGTATATCAAAATATTCAATATACCTCTTATTGTATATACTTTGTTTTTTTCACGAATTCATATTATTGTATTAAAGTAAGAATCTTCAAAAATAAGTTTTTTCATCAATTTATTTAAAAAGGAAGGTATAACCGATATTGAGTTAAAGATTAATATGTACTTAAAGAACAAGGTACTTATAGAAATTTTACAGTGTGAATTTGACGGGATGGAAGTTTTTAACGAAAAATCTTTGGAGGTTCATAATATTGAAAATGCGCTTCCGGAGAAATTGTCTGATTATTGGATAAATAAACTTGAAAATGAAGTTCGTTCCCGAAAATACAGTTTAAAAACAAAAAAGCGTGTATTTATTTCAAAACAGAAAATTGGCTGTTTTCGAGACAGCTAATTTATGGATATAATTATGAAAACAATTTTTCTTTACAGCTAATTTTTTTTGTGTTATGATTCTCTATTGAGAATTATTCTCAAAAATCTAAATGAAAAGGAGAATATTATGGACGATTTATATACATCAATTGTTAGATTGGATTTTCAGTACGCCCATCGATTTATGAATTGGCCAAGGGAAGCCAAACACCTTCACGGGCATTCGGGTCTTTTGGAAATTGAACTGGAAGACAAGGTAGACCCTGTTACAGGCTACGCGCACGCCTGCAAAGAAGGTTTTAAAAAAGCGTGGGAAGTTGTTGATCACTTCCATCACGCGACATTATTTCAGGAAGGAGACCCGCTCCTTGACGCGGTTCTTGCCGTATACAAAAAAGAAGGAATTAACAACGACCCTGTAAATTGCGTTCCTCTTAAAAAGATAGATAATCCTCTCGCGTGGTCATACCCTGAGTACCGCATTATCGTTACAAAAAAAGTTTCAACCTGCGAGAATCTTTGCGAACTCTTTCACGCGCTTCTCAAAGATAAAATGCCTATCAAGAAAATTACAATGCGCTCTTCAAGCATAAATGCCGCAAGTAAAGTTTTTAAATAAAGGTATCTTTATTATTTATATATCGAAAAACATCCCTTCCCGCGCCATCACGCACGGCACTTCAATGCTTTCATATCTTTTTTCGTATTTTTCAAGAAGAACATCCGGGCGCGAAGGATCGTGATGAAAGAGAACTAATTTCTTTACGTTCGCGGAAACGGCTGTTTGTATTGCTGTGACCATGGTTGAGTGCCCCCAGCCTATGCGGGTTGTATATTCTTCATCCGTGTACTGCGCGTCATGAATTAACAAATCAGTATCCCTGATAAATTCGATTAGACCTTGATTTCTTTCCTTGTCGGGAAACGGTTCATGATCGTAAATTATCGAAATTGATTTGCCTTTATAATTAAACCGGTATCCGAGACATTCTGTCGGATGATTTAGAAATTTGGTCGTTACGGTAATATCGCTGTCAAGATTGAAAGTTGTTTCCTTTATTTGATTGTATTCGATCTTTGCAGCTAAATTGTCAAGCTGTACAGGCCAGTAATTATACGACAGCTGCAATTCAAATATTTCTTTTAAACTTTTATTCGGGGAATCGGGACCTGTTATGCGTAATTCTGTGTCTTTTATATAAATCGGAGTAAACATCGGAAAACCCATTATATGATCCCAATGCGTATGCGTGATAAAAATATCGGCGGAAATTTTTCCTAGTTTTTGATTGTCTTCTTTAAGGAGGCAGTCGCCCAAAGGACGAACCCCCGATCCAAGATCGACTATAATGAGCCTTTCACCGGCTCTTATTTCGATACACGCGGTATTACCGCCGTAGATTACTGTATCTTGCCCTGGACACGGAATTGAGCCGCGTACGCCCCAAAATCGAACTTGAAACATACTTAATTATAGTATATTTTAATATAACTTTCAATTCTCAATTTCCCGCCCTCAGCTGAACAAGAGGTCTTGCCGTAACTTCGGCGGAAAATTCTCCTTTATTGTAACTTCCGTCGGCAAGCTCGTCATAACCCGCGACCTTAAAATAATAAAGAGTGCCGTTCTGCAATCCTGTGATTAAAATATTATTTGTCATTCCTGCGTCAATGGGAGAATTTCCGAGGTCGGCGCCTTTTCCGAAAAGCTCTCCTCTTACAGAACTGTAATAGACAAGATACCCGTCGGTGTTTACGTCGGGACTGGGTTTCCAGCGGAGAATTACGCCGCCGTCAACCGCGACTGCCGTTACATTTTGCGGAGGATAGGGCGGCTCTCCTGCCAAATATACCAATTTTACCTGTTCAAGATAAGGGCTTGTTTCTCCGTCAGCGGAAGGATAAAAGTCAACGGCGATTTGCGCATAACGTCCGTAAATATTCGGTATTTCTTCGCCGGGAACAAAAGCAACCCATGGTTTGTTTTTTAATAACCATGGATTTTCAGAAGTACGGATAAAAAATTGCATTTGCGTATCGTCATTAAACTTGAAATTTCCGTTTTCGATAAATTCATTATTGACATATTTCCCTGTTCTGCCGCCTGCCGCGTCAACTCTGACTATCTTACTTGCTAAATCGCCTGTGTCAATAAATGAACTTTCCATTCTGCCGCCTGATAACGAATACTTATGCATTAATGTTCGTCCCGCGCACACACTGTGTATTTTCAATTCATCGAAAAGCCCTTTGAAATTTTCACCTAACATAAAATATCCGTTGTTACCGGCGACAGGAAGAAAAACTTCGCTGCTTTCACGGCGCGTAATTGTTGAATAAACGATCGCTTCGCTCTTTCCGTTTACAAGATATTCCAGCATTCCGGTTTTTGAATCAAATCTAATAAGATGATGGCTCCATGTTTTAGGAATTACAGGAGAAATGCCTGTTAAATCAAGATTAAGAAAGGTTGAATTGTTTTTAACAAAAAAATTCGTAAATGTCCAATTCATTCTGTTTCTTGAAGCGACACACTGTATTCTCTGCGCGCCTGTATTGCCGTTATGCGACACGGATGAAACCCATGAAAAAACTCTTTCGCCGTTTTCTATGTTTAACGGATAAATCCAAAACTCAATTGTAAAATCGCCTATCAAATTCCCCGGCGTAAAAAGCGCGCTGCGGCTCTGCGGTTCAATGATTACAGAATCATCAATGCCGCTGAAAAGCAAAGCGCCTGTCCCGCTTCTCGCTAAAACACGATCGACTCTTTCTGGATTTGTCTCAGCTTTTACTCTGTAATTGCCAGCGGCATCTATTATAATTCTATCATCAAAAGAAACGTACATATCAACAGATGGTTCTGTCATCGAAGAAAAAATTCCAAGTACGCCGGACGCTGATGTATAGCCGTAGCCGCTGCCTGATAAACCCGGCGCTGATGAAAGCATCAAAACAGAATTAGCTCTGATGCCCGCAGTCTCAATTATGCCTGTCTTTTTTTCCGCGCTTAACCAGCCTGCCGCTCCTCCGATCGATACAACTCTTTCTCCGACTGCGTAACCTGATTGAATAAAAATACTACCGCAAATAATCATGTTAATGTATACTGTCAATATGAAAATAAATCGTCTATTCATTATATGTTTCTCCATTATCAATATCGGCATAAATTCATATGGATAATCAGATAAATTCAGAAAATATTGAGGCGTTGAAAAGCACTGTCTTAAATGCCCCGGCGGAGCCCGGCGTCTATATAATGAAAAACTCAGACGGCGAAATCATCTATATAGGCAAGGCAAAACACCTAAAAAACCGCTTAAAATCGTATTTATCCGGCGAAAAAGACATAAAAACCGCTACTCTGCTCCGTCATATCCGCTGTTTTGAAACCATCATTGTAAAGAGCGAATACGAGGCTCTGCTGCTGGAAAACACTCTGATAAAGCAGCACTCGCCCAAATACAATATCAATTTAAAAGACGGAAAATCGTATCCTGTAATTCGCGTAACGCATGAAGATTTTCCCCGCATATTTAAAACGCGCCGCATAATTCACGACGGCAGTATCTATTACGGACCTTTTCCAAACTCTCACGCTGTTGACGATATGCTTGAAACAATCGACAAACTTTTCCCCCTGCGTAAGTGCAAAAAAATAAAAAAGAACGGACCGTGCATGTACTATCACATAAAACGATGTCAGGCTCCGTGCTGTAAAAAAATCAATATTGATGATTATTCTCTTCATGTCGAGCGCGTTAAAAAATTGCTCGCTGGAGAGAACGATTCGCTTATCATCGATCTGACAGCGAAAATGCACGAAGCGGCAAGAGCGCTTCAGTTTGAAAATGCGGCGCAGATCAGAAACGCAATCAAGGCAATAGAAAATCTAACCGGCAGCGACAGCTCTGTTGAAGATCTCAATCCGGAGGACAGGGATTACATCGCGTGGGCGCAGGAAAACGTATTCACAACATTTACCGTTTTCTCCATGCGCGGCGGCAAAATGACAGGACGGGATCTTTTCAGAACAAGATCCGCATCAGATGAGCATGATTCATTGTCTCTGTTTATAACAACATATTATGACTCTGCACGTCATCCTCCAAATAAAATATACATACAGAAATTCATATCGCAGAGACGCATCGAACCTTCGGTTCGCGGCGAAGAAAATAAATTCGATTTACTCCTTAATTGGTTTAAAGAACGATTCAATTATGAGCCTGAACTTCTGCTGCCTGCCGAAAAACATCATGAAGCGATCATGTCGATGGCTCATTTGAACGCGAAGGAAGATATGCGCAAACGCATGAAGGAAAGAGGCGCCGCTCCGGCGTTAGACGAAATTGCGCGCGCATTGAATCTTGAAACAAGACCGGAAAAAATCGAAGGGTTTGATATCGCGCAGCTTAACGGGAAACATCCTGTCGCGTCTTTAATCTCCTTTAAAAACGGAGTGCCCGATCGCAAAAATTACCGTTACTTTAAACTGCGCACTGTTATCGGAATTGTTGACGATTACGCCGCCATGCGCGAGGTTGTCAGCCGCCGTTATTCGCGTCTTATCCGCGAAGGAAAGGAATTGCCCGATTTAATTCTCATCGACGGCGGCATCGGACAGGTGAACGCGGCGAAAGGTGTGTTAGACGATCTGGGACTCGATATCGACATAGCGGGACTCGCGAAACGCGAAGAAGAGATCTGGCTGCCCGGCGCGAAAGAGCCTCTTGTTTTACCGCGTCAGTCGGAAGCGCTGAAAATATTACAGCATGTGCGCGATGAATGCCATCGTTTCGCTACAGGTCTCAATCAAAAACTGCGCTCAAAAGATTTGCTTTTTTCTACGCTGGAGTCGGTCGAAGGAATAGGTCCGAAAAAAGCGGCATTTATCATGAAAACGTACCTGTCGCTTGAAAATATCGCCGCCTCTGTCCCGCAGGAAATGGCGGAACATTGTAAAATCAGCGAAGATTCAGCCCGCGCTGTTAGAGCCGTAGCGAAGCTGGCGCTGGAGGAGAGAGGGAAATAGGGCTATTTTTTTCTTTTAAACCGAATCTGACATACGCCATCGCCTTTCGCGATCGTTTTTTTGAGTTCCAATTCACAGCCGAAAACATCCGCGATGCCTCTGTCTCCTTCCATCGCCAAATCGCAAAGCATATCAATTTCTTCGTCGGCGCAGCCCTGCTTTTTCCATGCCGTTACCAGCGGACAATAATGAAAATCGACGTCAAACGCGTCATCATCCAGTTTGATAAATTTCATTTCAAAAACTTTTTTTCCAACCGGCGTAAAAAGTTTTTTTTGTAATTTCACGCAGCTGCATTCTTTCTGATTCAGCGGAACGTTATCTGACATTACTGAAGATTTGATCACCTCGTCTTTTCCCGTAAGAGAGCGCGTACCGTGATAAATCCCGCAGCGGCGTATTGCCTGAGGCGCGAACGTTTCCGGTTTAATTCCGTTTTTCTTCGCCTCATCGTACAGAAAATAAAGCCATAACGCTCTATGTTCAAAAAAGTTCCTCAGTTTTTTTACATTATTTCCGTTTTTCTTTGGCTTATTTTTTATCGGCATGGTCAGCTCCTTTTAGGAGTATTATAGCATGTCAGGAAATTGAAATAAAGGTTTTATAGATGAGGTTCGCACAGAGGCGCGTACTCATAAAGGTGACAGTCACCTTTATGAGTACATGACAAATCCTTTAAAATGTTCTACTCTGTAATAAATGCTGAAAATCCCGCCCATCGTAAACATTATCCTTCTCTTGGTGATCGGCGTGTTGGTAACATTGGTGATAATCGGCACGGTTTACGCGTTCGCCAGAGCGCCGAATGCGAAGCCGCTTTTGACATTGGGAAACAGCGGGGCAAAACAGCCGCTCTCTGAATCTGACGATGTACGGGTTTTTTCGGGGCTGGGGCGGCTGCGCATTCCGCTTTCCAATTCGTCGACATTGATATTGTCGATTGCGTTTCCCTATTCTGCTAACGATACCGCGTTTACAGAAGAGCTCGCGGCGAAAATCGGCGACTTCAGATCTATTGCGGAAGGTTATTTTTCCGATTTGCCCGAAAGCTATCTTTATCCGATTGACGATGAAACCGCGAAACAGGAGATATTAAAACGCTATAACGGAATTCTGCGCCTTGGAAAAATTACGGCGCTTTATTTCAGTGATATGATTTTGCTGGACTAGAGAGAAGATCATACGCCGGACAAAATGTCTATTGACACTTTTTTTGTTTTTTTATATAGTTACATATAGATACGTACACAAGGCGGTGTAGCTCAGTTGGCAGAGCAAACGGCTCATATCCGTTCGGTCGCAGGTTCGAATCCTATCGCCGCTAAAATATTCCGGAAAGAATTTTATATCAGCCTGAATTCTTTTGCCGCGCTTATCAATTCACTGTTCCACTTCGGACCATTTAGATATTGACGGCGCATTTCATTATCTTCGATTCTGCCGGCGCGGCGCTGAAGGCGTTTAAACGCCATGCTTACCGCTGTGCTTAAATCGACCTGGCTTGCGCCGATCTGTTCAAGTATTAGGTATTTAGCGTAAAAATAAAATGATTCCCATGGATCGATTTCGCATAACTTTTCATCGCGCAGAATTAATTGGATGTTTTGTATTGCGTCTTCATCTTTTATATCGGCGTCATTTTCGGACAAGCGGCAGAGTGAAAGCGAATTAAAAACGCTTATTGTTCTGTATTGAATTTCTCCGTGCGTAAAATATAATTGTTCGCATTGAGCGAAACCGCTTCTCCAGTCGGCTTTTTCCGTAAAAAGAAAATTCTCATTCTTAAAAGGATTTTTAATCGTTGAAGAAAGATCGTACGCTTTCTTGTAATTGCCGGATAAATATTTTTCTTCTATCTCAAATAAATCAGCGTCGATATTTTTATTTTCAGGTTTTGTTATTCCTGATTCACGAAGATATATTTTACAGCGGTACATCCACGCTGATAATAAATTTTCCTTTTCGCACGTCATACTGCCGTAAGGCTCTTTTAAAAGCTCACTGAAAATAACAAGCGCTTCCTTGTAATGACCAAGTTCAAACTCAAGCCTGCCTTCAAGAAAACGCGATCTGTCCGCCCAATCCGGATGACCTGCGCCAAGAGACTGTTCTATCGACTTTCCGGCAAGATGTTTTGCTTTATGAATATCCCCGAATAAAAATTGAGCGGCGGCGGCATAATAAGCGGAAATAGCAAGTTCATGGTTATTTCCGATTTTTTCCGCGCTTGCGAGCGCGAAACCTAAATATTCAATTGTTTCGTTTATCTGCTGTTTAGAAAGGCAAACAAGAGCGAATAATCTGTAACTTTGCGGAAGACAATAAGCGTTTTTATTTTGCCCAAGCTGAATTGCCTCTTTCGCTTTTTGAACCGCTTCTTTTTCGTCATGCCTTCCGAGATAAAATCCGCAGAAATTTACGATTATCTGCGCGTTAAGAACAGGATACGAATCAAAAGCGGAAATAAAATTTTCAGCTTTAGTATCGGAAAAAGCTTTTTCAATTTCCCGCTCGCTTCCCGAGCTTAACGCTTTTGAAGTTGAAAAAATATGGCGTATAACAGCCGCTTTTGCCGTAAGAATCTCCTCAAACTGACCGTTTTTCATCGCCATTTCAATTGTAGATATTGTTTTATTCACTATATCAGACGTTAACGCTTTTAATAACAGCATATCGTCAATTTGTTTTACGCCGCCTAAACCTGAAATAATTGACAGCAGTCTGAAACACGGATTTAAATTTCTTTTCGCAGCCCAGCTTATAAGCCTGTTTCGCACTATTGTCCTAATTCTTTCCGGTTTGTCATCAGTGATTAAATCATCTCCGCTGGAAGGAACAACAGGATTTTGCAAAGTAAATTCGGGCGGAGCTTCCAGCACTTTTACCGCGTATTCCTCAAACTGTCTGTTCATAAGACGCGGCTCTCTTATCGAATCAATTATTCCAAGCGAATTCAAAATCGAAAAAGAGCGCGTAATCATTACAGGATTTTTATCTTCTTCTTCAAAGAGACGTAAAAATAATTCGGGAGAAAAATACCGGCTGAAAAGCGATATAGCGTAAATTATTTCCCATAACTCATTGGAAAGACGCGGAATGAAAACGCTGTTATTAAGATTATCTGTTTTAATCTTCTTATCAAAAATATTTTCCCACTTTTGCAGTTTATCCTGCGCTGTGTTTTCATCAGTAGTTCCTAAAATAATTAATTTTTGCCTGTTCTCATAAATATTTTCAGATAATACGTTAAAAAGAAGATTCATCGTATTATTTTCAGCAAGATGAATATTTTCCATAACAAGCAAAGGCGTTTTCATTTTTTTTCGCGCCGCGTTAACGTAATAATCAAATACAAGAAGCAAAAATCTTTTTGTACAGCGTTCAACATATTCGGAAACTTCGTCGCGCACTCGTTCACGGAATAAAAATTCCCAAAGCGAATCGATTTCTTCCGTTGATTCTCCGCCGCCCAGCGAACGGACATTCAGCGACCAAATATCAACAAGAGCGCCGATACCTATGCTTTCAAAACAAATTGTCAGCGGCGGAAAAACTCCGTTTAATTCATTGCAATATTTATATATACCGCCGCGCAAAGGCAAAACAGATTTAGCGAGAACAAGAACATTTTTTCCTTTTTCCTGCTTCAATAGATTGCAAACCTCATTATAAATGTCCAGATCATTTTTATTTTCAAATTTGAAATTTTTCAATTCACTCATTCTGTAATAATTGTAACAGCCGTACTTTCGTCTTTTTCTTCCTTTAAGCCATTCAACAGGTCTTTCAAAAACCGCGTAGGGTAATAATTTTTTTGCGGCTTTCTCGTCGGTAAATACGCCGCAGTGATTCGCAAGATAACGGCAGAGAAGTTCAGGCGACTCAGGCTGCGCGGTTGATAATAAAAGCGAATAACCGAAAAGTTCCTGCGAGCTCTCGGTATTTTTTTTTAAGTTCTCGATCAAAATATACATATCAAGCCAAAAACCGATTTTTTCCTCATTAAAAACCGCAGAGATAAAAAGCCTGTCGCTAGTAATTTTTCCGCCGGCGTCATGAATCGCGCTTGTCAGAGACTCATCAATTTGATGAACAATATCCGGCTGAGTTCGGCTTAATTGAGATTTAAACTTTAGAAAAAAGAACAAATTCAACATATTACTCTGATTATCGGCATAAAAAATCCGTAATATACTATGGAGTTTTATTAAAAGGAAGGTATATAATGGAAGAATGAATGAGACACCTTCGGCAAACAGAGTTCATATCGCATTTTTCGGGCGGCGAAATGCGGGAAAATCGAGCCTTGTCAATGCCGTTACCGGGCAAAATTTGGCTCTTGTCAGCGAAATCAAGGGAACGACAACGGATCCGGTCTATAAAGCGATGGAAATTTTGCCGCTCGGACCTGTTGTAATCATCGATACCCCCGGTTTTGATGATGAAGGCGATCTTGGCGCGAAAAGAGTCGGCAAGGCTAAGCAGGTTTTAAATAAAACCGATATCGCTGTTCTTGTTCTCGACGGAGAACATCCCGATGATGACACAGAAAGCGAAAAAGAGTTAGTTAATTCCTTCGTAAAAAGAAATATTCCGTATATTGTTGTTTTGAATAAACAAGACATTGAATATAGATACCATAAGTTTGAGTGTTCACGCGGTTTATGGTCTGAAAAGGATTTACTTCCTGTCAGCGCGAAAACAGGGTTAAATATAAATCTGTTAAAGGAAAAAATCGCCGCTTTAGGAAATGACTCTCAGCTCTCCGCTCTCAATTCTCAGTTAAATAAAAAACTTGTCGCCGATTTAATCAAACCTCTTGATTTGATTGTCCTTGTTATACCGATTGATAAAGCGGCTCCAAAGGGGAGGCTGATCCTGCCCCAGCAGCAGATGATACGCGACATTTTGGATTCCGGCGCGATCGCGATTTCCGTTAAGGACAGCGAACTTCGTGAGTTTCTTGAAAAACTTGGACGGAAACCCAATCTTGTTATTACAGACAGTCAGGTTTTCGCGGCTGTTTCTGCGATAGTTCCCGAGGATGTTCCGCTTACGTCATTCTCGATTCTTTTCGCGCGCTTTAAAGGTTTTTTAGATACTGCCGTACAAGGCGCTTCTATACTTGACGAGCTTGATAACGGAGATAAAATTCTTATCTGCGAAGGCTGCACTCATCACCGTCAATGCGATGATATCGGCACAGTAAAGATTCCGCGTTTAATAAAAAACCATTCATCAAAAGAAGCGCAGTTCAATTTTTGTTCGGGCGGAGATTTTCCCGAAGATTTATCGCCGTACAAGTTGATAATTCACTGCGGCGGGTGTATGCTTAATGAGCGAGAAATGCAATACCGAAAGATTTTATCGGAAGAACAAAATATTCCGTTTACGAATTACGGTATTGTTATCGCTCACATTCAAGGGATACTTAAACGCAGTATTGAAATATTTAAATTGTAAAGAATATTTTCACAAGGAAAAATGATGACAGATAATTTTATTAATATTAAATATATAGAAGATTTACTGAAAAACGCTGAACATGCAAAGACGTCAGAAATTGAAATTGCGTTGAGTAAAGCAGAGAGAAACGAAACTCTTACTCATAGTGATATTGCTTCGCTTTTAAAAACTGATAAACAAGAACATATAAATAGAATTTATAAAATCGCCGGAAACATCAAAAAAAGAATTTACGGCAACAGGATTGTTATGTTCGCGCCGCTTTATGTTTCCGATTACTGCGTTAATCGCTGCGCGTATTGCAGTTTCAACGCAGGTCATGATTACAAACGGCGTAAACTTACAATGGACGAAGTGCGCAAAGAAGTTAAGATACTCGAAATGATGGGGCATAAACGTCTAGCGGTTGAAGCCGGAGAAAATGAAAACGAATGTCCCATTGATTACATAACAGAATGTATTAAAACAATTTATGATATGAAATTCGAGAATGGAGAGATTCGCCGTGTAAATGTAAATATTGCCGCGACTACAACGGAAAATTACCGTAAACTTAAAGCGGCAGGAATAGGCACGTACATACTTTTTCAGGAAACGTACCATGAACCGACATACAACCGCGTTCATCCCGCTGGACCGAAAAATGATTTTACATATCACCTAACGGCTTTTGACCGCGCTCAGGAAGCGGGAATTGACGATGTAGGGGGCGGCGTTCTTTTCGGTTTAAGTGATCCTTTTTTTGACGTAATGGGGCTTTTGCTTCACAACGAACATCTGGAAAAAAAGTTCAATGTCGGGTTTCACACGATTTCCGTTCCGCGCCTGTGCCCCGCTTCCGGAATGAATATAAATGATTTTCCAAATCTCGTTGACGACGATACATTCGCTAAAATAGTTGCTATTATCCGCATCGCTGTTCCGTTTACGGGAATGATCTTATCAACAAGAGAAAACCGCGAGATGCGGAAGAAACTTCTGCGTCTCGGTATTTCACAGATCAGCGCCGGATCAAGCACATCGGTAGGCGGTTACTCGTTACGCGAAAACAACACAGGAGAGAGTTCGCAATTTTTAGTAAACGACGAAAGAAGCGCAACATCGATCATTTCGGAATTAATAGACGACGGCTACATTCCGAGTTTCTGCACGGCGTGTTACCGCGGCGGCAGAACGGGCGATCGTTTTATGTCGCTCGCAAAATCCGGTCAAATCGGAAACGTCTGCCTTCCCAACGCGCTCATGACATTATGCGAATATTCGATGGACTACGGCGATAATGCGTTCAAAGAAAAAACAAACGCGGTAATTACAAAAGAAACAGAGAACATAAACAATGAAAAAGTAAAAGCAAAGACAATTGAGAATATTAAGAAAATACAAAATGGCGAAGGACGAGACTTCTATGTATAATATTTTATGGCTTTTTTAAAATTTAAATATCATGTATAATGTAATCAGTAAAATGAATGGAGTTTTTATGAATAAAATTAAAACAGTATTACCTGTATTTATTGCATTTTTTGTGATTTTTTCAGTAATTTTTTCCGGATGTTCGCAGAAAAAAGACAACGGATTGCGTTATGGTTTTACAACAGAACCGACAACGCTTGATCCTCTTAATCCGGCGAACACAGCCGACGGCAGAAGCATTCTTTTCAATGTTTTTGAAGGACTCGTAAAACCGGACACAAGCGGAGCCATGCTTCCGTGTTTAGCGATTTCATGGAATATCGAAGAGTACGGGCTTATTTACATTTTTACTTTAAGAGAAAATGTACTTTTTCACGACGGCTCTGCTCTGACTGCTGAAGACATTAAGTTCAGTCTTGATACGGCAATTGCCGCAGGCTTTAACGGTCTAAACAATGTCGAAGAAGTTATTATTCAAGATGAAAATTATATAAGAATTGTTTTAAAAGCAGTCGATCCTGATTTTCTTCCGTATCTCACGGTTGGAATTGTTAAAGCGAATAATACAGACCGCGAAAAAAATATTATCGGCTCAGGACCTTTCTTTGTTGAAAGTTATACTCCTCAAAGAAATCTTGTATTATCAAAATTCAATAATTATTGGCAGAGCGATTTACCGCATTTAAAAACTGTAACTATAACATTTTTCGCTAACTTTGATTCTCTGTTAGTCGCATTGCGAGGCGGCAGTATAGACGGAGCTTTTGTTACAGGTTCTATGGCAGCCCAGCTTGATCACAGGTATTTTGATATTTTTCACAATAGTTCCGCCGGCGTTCAGCTTCTTGCTCTAAACAACAAAACAGCTCCCTTTGATGATGTACGCGTGCGCCGCGCATTTAATTACGGTATTAATATTCAAAATATAATCGACTCAGCTTTTTTCGGACAGGGAAAACCTTCAGGAAGCCCAATCATTCCGGGACTTTCTTTGTATTATGAAAGTTCACTCTCGTATCAATACGATCCCGAAATGGCGCGTAACTTACTGAATCAGGCGGGATTTAATAACTCAAATCCTCTTTCTTTTGAAATAACTGTTCCTTCAAATTTTACTATGCATGTTGATACTGCGCAGGTTATCGCGGAACAGCTTCAAAAAATCGGCGTGAACGCAAGTATCAAATTAGTTGATTGGTCAACATGGCTTTCTGTTGTTTACATTAACCGTAATTATCAGGCTACGGTTATTACTCTGGACAGCCCAAGCGTTTCTCCCAAAGGTTTTCTTTCCCGCTACCTCTCTGACAGCACAGACAATTTTATAAATTTTAATAACGCCGATTTTGATAAAGCGTACAACGCGGCAATTAACGAAATTGATAAAACATTCCGCGTTAATTTTTATAAAGACGCTCAGAAGGTCGTCGCTGAAAACGCGGCGAGTGTTTATATTCAGGATATCCTCTACTTTATCGCTTTCCGCGGCAAAACATTTTCAGGCGCGTTAGACTATCCGTTATACGTCATTGATTTTGCTTCTATCTACAGGATTGACTGAATTTGAGATTTATTTTCAGAAGAATCGTAATAGCTTTAATTACAATTTTTCTTGTCTCGGTGTTGTGTTTTCTTTGTTTCGGCGTCATTCGCGGAGATACGGCAAGTTCTCTCGGAGGGATTTGGGTTTCAGCCGATCAGCTTGAAGCGTTACGTGAAGATATAGGGTTAAATAAAAATATTTTTGTCCGCTATTTTGAATGGCTTTCCGGTTTTATTTCCGGAAATCCGGGGAAATCTTACAGCTTCAGGGGAGAATCGATTTCTTTATTGATATCGCAAAGACTGCCAATTACTTTTGCTCTTGCCGTTCTGTCGCTTTTTCTGATTGTGCTGATTTCGATTCCTGTTTCCCTTTTAACCGTAAAACGGGAAGGAAGCGTCGTTGACAACACTGTAAATATTTTAACAGCCGCTGGAATCAGCACACCCGGATTTTTCTTAGGTCTCCTGTTTATTTTTATTTTCGGTTTTGGGTTTAAATTGTTTATTCCCGGCGATTATGTCGATTACAGCGAGAATTTTTTTGGATTTTTAGGATATCTTTTTTTCCCCGCGCTTGCTATTGCAATTCCGAATTCAGCTATATTAATTAAATTTTTAAGAGGATCTATCTTTTCAGAGCTTAAAAGCGATTATGTAAGGACGGCAAAAAGCAAGGGAGCGCATCGCCTGTATA
>Ga0209755_10002309_pt1 | contig 26579 bp, 24 predicted proteins | sample TergutCo191P1_FD_187301 | JGI IMG/M metagenome (GOLD analysis project Ga0209755, IMG submission 187301) | Cornitermes sp. P1 segment gut microbial communities from Petit-Saut dam, French Guiana - Co191P1 (SPAdes) (version 2) | ecosystem: Host-associated > Arthropoda: Insects > Digestive system...
TTCCACTGGTTTCTACAACTACGGCTACCGCGACTACAAGCCGCAGGCTGCTCGTTTTACCACAGTTGACCCCATTCGTGACGGCAGCAACTGGTTTTCCTACGTTAACGGTGATCCTGTTAATTATTTGGATAGGTGGGGATTGAGTGCTAGTGATGTAAAAGATGATCAAGACGGATTTATACTTCGTCATGATGGTAATTTTTTTACTAGACATGTAATATTTGAAATAGATATAGGAACTATTGATATAGATCAATATTTCAAAACTACTCATGGTGTTATATTAATTTTGGAATTTACACCAACATCTACCTCTTCTGAATTCAATTTGTATCAGACTATAACAACGAATTATCCTCCAGAAGGAAAAACGAGTCCATATGTTGATAATCGAACAGATGTATATAGCGGACCTTTTTTCTATGATCCTGATAGGTTAAACCGTTTCAGAAGTCTATCAACACCCGGTACTTGGCCATTTCGTGATGAGCCTGGACGTGATATATGTGATTACCCCGATGCATATTGGTATAGCGAACTATCCATTGTTGAGATAAAACCAGATGGAACTTGGGAAATTCAGCATACATTTAGATACGGATTTTCAAATGAAGATGACAGTGAGTTTGGTATACCTTTAACTAGCGGAGGTACGCCTTCTGAATTCCATACAACTGAATTACAACAATGGAGGTAATCATGAAAAAATTATTATTAACTATATTCTTTTTAGGAGTTATTTCGTTTATATATGCTTATGAATCAAAATCTATAATTATTGAACATATTGGGGAAAGCAATGGACCTCGCGAAAAAATAATCATAAATACTAGATATGCTGGAACATTAGCTGAATATCCTAGTTTTTATTTATTATATTATTTTAGATTGAATGAATACGCGTTCGCTGAGATAATTGATTTAATTTTGAATAACGAAGAATTATTTGGAGAAAGAGAATGGATTAGTGAGCGTAATATATTTAGATTGACAGAAAACGGCACTTACAGATTAGATATAGAAAATGGAGATGAAGTCTACAGTCTTTATTTAGTCAATAGAAATTCTTCTATCATATTTTTTAGAATTTTAATTGAATTGCTTGAAACAATTTATCCTCGTTATGAATTGATTAATAAATTAAAGATGTTACCTGATATATTTAGGGATTTATAGAAAAAGCGGCGGCGAATTAGAGGGAGCCGGAGAAGTAACGCGGTACGCGTACGACAGGGCTGCAAGAAGAGTCAGGATGCAAAGCGGGGACAGGGACGTAAGGTACAGTTACGGGAAGAACGGCGAGCTGTTGCGCGTAACGGACGCGGGGCAGAGGCTTGAAGTAAGTTACCAGTACGACCTGATGGGCAGGGAGACAAGGCGTACGTACGGAAACGGGATAAGGCAGGAAACGCTGTACGACAGCATAGGGCGCGTTATATTGATAAGGGAGCTTGATACAATGAACAGGCTTCTTAGGGCCGAAGGTTATCTTTATGACGATAAGGGGGGTAATGAATCTTGGCTACACAGGAAAGCCTTATGACACCTCCACTGGTTTTTACAACTACGGCTACCGTGACTACAAGCCGCAGGCAGCGCGTTTTACCACTGTTGACCCCATTCGTGACGGCAGCAACTGGTTTTCCTACGTTAACGGTGATCCTGTTAATTACATTGATCTTTGGGGGTTGGCGGCGGCAGAGGTGAGAGGCAATACGCAAGCAGAGTATGGTATAAATCCTTTACTACAAAAAAGTGATGCGTTAAGAAGTATACCAGATATGTCTGATTTAGGATGTTATTTTAGGGTTGTTCAGGCTGTTGCTGAGTTTGAAGCCAAGAGAGAATTAACGCCCGAACAAATTGTGGATGCATATTTTGTATTGCAAAATACTTCAGCTCCTACAAAAGATAAGCCTGATCAAATGGCTCTTACTGATTTGCTTGTTAACCATCCTGATTATGTTGTTAATGATGCCTTTTATCGTCTTGGACGACCGAACACAACCGCTAAAGTTGGACATGGCGGAGCACCAGGACAACAACCGGATTATATAATCCATGTGAGTAGAACTAGAACGGGAAGAGATCATTATACATTGTATGATAATGAAGGTAATCTCATTTATGATCCATATCCTGGTTTAGATACTTCTTATCTTGGTGTAATAAACGTTTATATTTTAAGAAGAGATTAATTACTTAAGAGGAATAATTATGAAAAAACATGATATCCTAATTTTATTGCTTATATTTACATCAAATGTGAATCTTTCAGCGCAATACTCTATCGAAGGTGTTTGGTCTTTAGTTCCAGATGATAGATTGGCTGTTGAAGACGAAAAATGGTTTTTCTCTAGGGAACTTTCGTGGGGGAAAAGGTATTTTTTTAGAAATATATATATGATTATTGATCTGCATAGTAAATGGCAATATCTTGAGATACGTGAATTTAGTTGGAATGAAATTCTGAGTATTGTTGAATATGGTAATAGAACAGAATTAACTTTCTATTTTGATAGAGGTGATTATGATGTTTCTATAGTTTGTCATTTCAACGAAGATGGAACTATGTGGATAGAGCAAGATAATATTTATGAATTTCCAGTAAGAGATCGTATATTTTATAAAGTTGATAGCCCTGAATTCCCGGAAATCAATTACCATTTACGCAGTCAGCAAAATATTTATGATGTTTATATTGAAGAAGATTCGTCAGATGGAATAAATACAAATATTCTTACAGAAGATATTATTCTACGTAATGAAAATATCGCAGTAGATAATAGGAGTAATGAAATAATAGCCGTTAGTTTAGATCAAGATTTTATTCAAACAGATAATGAAGATTCCTTTATTAATCAATCTAGTAAAAAATGGCTTTGGTTGCTTCTTCTATTGTTAATACCATTAATGGTTATCGTCATATTTTTGACACGAAAACATAAAAAGTAGAATTAGGTCGTGTAGGGGTGTCAGGATTCATTATAATTAAAATCAGGGTTGACATCCATGGTTTTAATACGATATTTAAGAGGAAATATAATCCCTGCTCCGTACAGTTTTTTATTTTCCGTGGCTTGCTTTTAAGGAAAAATACCGATATATTTAAATATGCGTCTGGAAAGAGTCGTCAAGTGTCTCCAAGAGCGGTACTAAGTACTGCATCTCCAGTCGCTTTTTATAAGCTTATGGGGTAGGTTATGGAATTAATTCTAAATAGATATAACTTTTTTAGTATAGAAAAAACTGTTCAGATTTTTTATTATATCCAAAAACACTCAAGGACAACATCTAAACTTGAGCTTATTAAATTTTTATTTTTTGCTGACAGGATACACCTAAGAAAATATTTCTCATTAATCTCTCTTGATAATTATGTTGCCTTGAAGTACGGGCCGGTTGCCTCAAATTCTCTGGATGTATTAAATAATGAAATTGATTATTTAAGCAATTTTAGAGATGACGAATTAAAATTCTTAAAATACGTACAGCAAACCGGACAAACAGAATGGACAATAAAAGAAGTGCCTAATGATTTATTAAGCAATAATGAAATGCAATCAATTGATAAATCAATAAATATTTTTTCAGGTATGTATTTGTCTGATATATCACATGATTACCCTGAATGGAAACGGTATAAAAATTTTTTTGATATGAGACTAATTTCTTCAAGACCTATAAAAATGGATGATTTTTTTAAAAACCCTGATATTAACGATTCTCCGGCTATTCAAAAATACTTTGGCGATAATGACCCATTGTATGAAGACGAAGAATATCTAAATGAAGCAAAAGAATTTTATTTACAAAGCATCGGTGAGCATGGGTAACATTGCCGGAGGGTTTACATTTCGCGGATATATTCCTGATGGCTCTACTAAACAGCATATAAGCGTAGTTTTAGGTGTTAATGACGTATTATTAAAATACTGCTATGGCACATCACAATTTGATAAGATTATAAATAAAAATGAAACCGAATTTATAAAAATTCCATTAAAGGTAATGCAATTATATTTCTCTGATCCAAAAATTACTTATATATTTTTGTCAGCTCGGCATATTATTGATATATTTTTGATCACATTTAAATCAAGGCTCGGATCGGAATATGATATGGTAGAGCCTATAAGTAGGGAAATATTAAAATCCATATTAGATAAAATACGTGATTCAAACAACTTACCAGAAAGATTTAAAAAAGATTTTTTTAGTTTTATAAATGAAGACACACAATGAAAAACCTAATCAGTTCCATTTATAAGTCCGTTACACCATTACGTGGTTTCACGTTCATATATAGATAAAATAAAAGCCTGACCGCTTGTTCGGCGATCAGGCTATGTTTAAATTAAGTCACTTAAAACTAACGCAGGAATCTTCTGATAATATCGATTGGTACTGCGCCTCCGTTTGTAACAAGAACCTTAAGCAGTTCATTATGAAGCCACGCGTCTTTCTCCGCAGAGCCGTCAGCGTCAGCGCCTCTGTAATTCAGGTGCGCGGCGAGATCTCTGCGTGCCGGTATGCTGCTGTCAAAGTTGAGCGCTGTCATTAAATCAACAACCGAGTTGCGCCAGTTATAGCCTCTTAAGTAAGTGCTGGCTGCGTTATCAAGCGCGTTCGCGATAATCGTAGGAACTTCCACTGTCGTACCGGGCATCTTCGCGGGGTCAACGATGAAGTAGGCCCTCATCACATTAAGCTCATTCCATCCGTAGTTGTAGTAGCTGACGAACAGCCTTGCGTTAGACTGCATCTGAATCCAGCGATCGTAGTTTACAAGGTCCTTCATCGGGATTGTAAGTTTTTCGCCGTCCCAATAAGATTCCACGACATTGCCCGGCATTTCTGTTTGATTCCAGTCCATTGTCGCGTCGGATTGAATTTGAATCTGCATGCTGCTGCCAAGCGGAGCGGCAAGCACAAGCACAAGGTGAGTAGCCGCTTTAAAGACCTCTACAGGAATACCCTCTCTGCCTGTGCCCATGTTGCTTGCGGAGTTATCATCCGTGCCGGAAACGCTGCCTGTTGTGCCCCATCCCTGCTGACGAATAGGCGCACCCGCTGCGATAAGCGGAGGCATCGGCAGCCTGTATATCGACGGGTCTTCTGTTATTACAGGTGCGTCTCCGCCTCTTGTTCTTTCAAGGGTCAGAATGTCAACATCAGCGCCGTCAGGATAAAAGTCGTTTCTTGTGTTTACATTTAAGCCGTCGTTTATGAAGAACAGCTCAATTACATTATTTCCCGCCCGCAGATAAATTTCTTTGTCCGCTGCTACCATTAACGCTCCCGCCCATCCTGACGCCGGAAGCGGACTGTTAGCCGGCACGATAAATGTCGCAAGAATGTTTTGGTTCGTGTCTCTTAACAGTATCTTCTGCGCTGTACCGGTTTTGTTGGCGGCGCCGAGCGTCACTCTGTAGTAACCCGCCTGCGCTACATTCAACTCATACCTGATCCATTCGCCGATGTTTGTTTTAGTGATGTGTCCGTTGTTATGACCGCGGCCTCCCTGACCGTTAGCCGGACCGAATACAGGTTCGCTGCGCGGACCGCCCAAGTTACTGCTTGCGAAATCCTGTTTAGTCTGATGTGTAAAATATTTATCTTCGTTTCCGATTACGTAAGACCTTCCGTCATCCATCCAGTCGATTAGGTCGATTGTTGTCACACCCTGCGCCCTTACGTCATGTACGAAAATCCACGGTATCGGAATTGTGCTTACTTTGCTTTCAAAGCTCTTGTACGCGGCATCAAGCGCGTTAAACGCGGCGTTTGTCGCGCTCTGAGTAGCAAGCCTTGTTTCATAAACCGGAATTGCGGTTTCCAGAACTGATCTTAATTCCGCTTTTGAGCCGGTAGGATACTGACCCTCCCATCTGCCTTCTGTGGATACTGCCAGCTTGTTTGTTACAGTAGTGATCAACGAACCAAGCGCTGTCTTGTTTGTCGGCACTCTGAGAGCGAAGTACGCGTCATACAGAGCGACAAACATATTATGAATCGCGTCCGCGTTTCCTGTCGCAAGCGCCGCTTCGGCTGCTACTATCGCCGCCTGGAAAAGAGTCCAGCCCGGTTCAAGAATATCGCCGCGCTGAACCGCTTTCGCTCCGGGAATGGCGGCCGCAAGGTCTTCTCTTAACGCAAACTTACGCAATGTGATGCTGTCAGTCAGTTCGTTAGTATCCGCGCGGTAAGTTTCAATTATCAAGTTATTCCCGTTGATAGTCATAATCGTATATTCAGGCACATCCGGTACAGCGGGGCTGACGCTTGGGTTTCCGTGCCTGCCCGGCGTATACGCTACCCAGCTCTGGAATTCAGGATCGTAGAACTTGTCGCCCGCTGTGGAAAGCGCGATGTATTGAATGCCGTCCGGCAGGATTACCGCGCCCGGATTCGCCTGATTCAGATTCTGATCAAAGATCGCTGTCCTTTGCAGCCGTTGAATCTCGCCGCCCTTAATCAGTTTGGAACGGGCGTAAATGTGATCATGTCCGTTAAACGCAACATCGATGCCGAACTCGTCAAGGAAAGGAGACCAGTCCGCCTGCATGGCGGCGGCGTCGCCGTATCCTGTACCTGCGTGATCGCCCACGCCGTAAAGGTCATGATGGAATACAGCCACTTTCCATGTGGCGTTTGGATGCGAAGCGACAGCCTGCCTCATGAACGCCCTGTGGCTTTCGATATCTTTATCGTTAGAGTTGATGGAAATGTAAAGCGTATTGCCGTAGCTGAAGTAATAATCCCATCCGCCCAGCTGCTGACCGGCTCTCATGCTGTCATTGGGCCATAAATAAATTAATGGCAGATAGCTTTGATCAGTACCTGTTGGTTCTGAAGATGCATTTGGATCATTATCATGATTGCCGACAACCGCCATGAGCGGGAAACTCCTAAGCTGTGACGGAACCAGATAATTGATAATTTCGCTGTTTGTGTTGCTGTTTGTCTGATCGCCCGCGCTTATCATGAATGCCGCGTCCGGCGCTTTTCTTGCCGCCTGTCTTACAGTATTCTCCCATAAAACGGTAGATGAACCGACCTGCGGGTCGCCGAAAACGATGACTCTATATGCGCTTGGATTCTGCGTATTAAAAGTAAAGACATTGTTGCTCCAGACTGAACCTGTGCCTACCTGATAGGCGTAAGCTGTGCTGGGTTCAAGTCCTGTAACGGTTACTTTATTTGTATCGTATAAACTTGTGCCTGCGCTGTTCACGGCGGTGAACTGCCTTGCGCTTGCCGGCATTTGACCGTTAACAAGCTCCGATGCTTTTGCAAGCCGGAGTATCGCTGTTCTGCTGTAACCTTTTGGCGTGAACCACGAGAAACCGATCTGCGAAGGATCAGCGCCCGGAGTAAGATTGATGTGCGTAAAGATAGTTTCTTCAAGCCACTTTCCGCCGTCGCAGTTACATGGGATTATTGCCGATAAAACGACTTCTCTGAATATATCGAATTCTGTCGCAAGGTTTACGCCGTTAACATTGTTCCTTGACGAGCCGCCTCTGTTCTCGCCCGCCTGAGTATATCTGTCTGTCGCGCCGTCTATACCTGCGTCAACGCCGAAGATTAGGTACAGCGCCGTCGCTGTTCTGCCGCTTGCCGCGTCCAAGATCAATTCTTTAGGAAGGGTGATTGCGGCTGACGCGGTGCCGGAAGCCAGCACAGGATTTGTTATCGCTATTTTGTTATTTAACAAATTCGCTGTAGTAGCGAACGTTATATTATCTGTATTGGCGCCGGATAAATCTGTCCAGGCTAAAATGCGCCTGCCGGAATTATGAGCGACATCATACGGAATATTGATAACCGCCGTATCGCCCGCTCCGCGGACTGCCGCGATCATATCCGCGGTCAGACTTATGCCAAGTTTTAGCACATGATTATCTGTGCCTGTTCTACTGACAGCCGCGCCGTCAGGGCCGACTGACCATCTTCCCAGAACGAGCTGTTCGTCTCCGGGGCATGGCATCGTATATGTTGCTGATAATGTTATTTTTTCAAATATATCGAATTCTGTCGCAAGGTTTACGCCGTTAACATTGTTCCTTGACGAGCCGCCCCTGTTTTCACCCGCTTGAGTATATCTGTCTGTCGCACCGTCCTGTCCCGCGTCAACGCCGAAAATGATGTAAATAAAAGTCGCGGTTCTTCCTGTCGCCGCGTCATAAAGCAGCTCTTTAGGAAGAGCGATGCTTGCGGATGTGGTGCCGGAAGCAAGCACAGGATGCGTAATCCCTATTTTATTGTTTAAAAGATTGGCAGTAGTTGCAAAAGTGATATTCTCTGCGTTGCTGCCGGATAAATTTGTCCACGCTAAAATGCGTCTGCCGGAATTGTGCGCGACAATGTAGGAGATATCCAGCACAGCGCCGCCGCCGGCGATAATCGCCTCGACGCTTTCCGGCGAGATACTGACGCCAAGCCTTAGCACATGGTTATCTGTGCCGGTTCTTGTAACATTCGCCGCGTTAATTTCCCATTGCGCGATTACAGCTGTTTTTTCGATATCGCCGCCCTCGCCGGGACCGTGCGCCCAAACGCTTGAAAGCGCGAAACAGGCTGCAAGCAGTAAGCAAAGGCCGCGAAGAAGCGTGCGCTGCGAATGGTTTTTTGTCGCCGATTTTAAATATGTGGTTTTTTTCATTTAAGCCCCCTAAAATATAAAACCTTATTATCCTTAAGAGCAGTTTACCATAGTTTGTGCTATAGCGCAAACTTATTAATGTTTCGCAGCCGCGGTTTCACGCCGCTATATATTTCCGGTATGAACAAATGACAGTTTATTTTTTGCGTTTTTGGCTGTATTTATTAAAAAAGCGCGGTCTGTAGGCGGCGTGTTCCAGCGGTAATCAGGGTGATAAGCTGTTAGGTGCAATGGGATGTCTTTATTTACAGACGCGATAAAATCGGCTATAGAGTCCAGTTCCTCTTTTGTGTTATTTAAATCCGGCACAACCAAAGTAGTTACTTCTATGTGAATTTTCATTTTATCGCAGAGTTTTATAAAATCAAGGACAGTCTGTAAGTCACCGTTTAACAGTTTTTTATACGTCTGGGGATTAAAACCTTTTAAGTCAACATTCGCGGCGTCTGTTAATTTTAATATTTCTTCGGCGGCTTTTGTTTTTATACAGCCGTTTGTAACCAGCACATTCGCTATGCCGTGTTTCCGCGCAAGAGCCATACAATCAAGAACATATTCCGCGTGGACAAGCGGCTCTGAATATGTGTACGCAATTGACGGGCTGTCATATTTTAACGCGGCGGAAATTATTTCGCCAGGTTGCATATATCTGCCGCCGCTCTGATCGTCAATATCCGCGTTCTGCGGGCGCTGTTTTAGCTGCGATATTGACCAGTTCTGGCAGAAGGGACATCGGAAATTGCAGCCGGCAAAACCGATAGATAAAATTTTTGTATGTGGCTTAAAATGATATAACGGTTTTTTTTCGATTGGATCAAGCGCTAAAGCGGTAATATATCCGTAAAAAGGAATTATTCCGGCGCCGTTTTTATTGCCTCTTACTCCGCATGCGCCGAATGTGCCGCTTTCTATTTTGCAATTATTGGGACATAAATCACATTGAATGGATTCACCTTCAAAAGTCATGAATAAAGGGGAGCGCATAATCCATGATGAAGTTTCCATGTTTTTTTAAATGTTCGCCCGGGGCCGTTTTTCTTTTACCCGTTCTTTTAACGAGCGGACTTTGGCGGTAAATTGGACCGGATCGCTGACTTCAAATGGTTCAAGGATAACGCCGACAGAGCCGCGTTTTATCCAGAGTTTAATCAATGGCACGCCTTCCCCTTCTTCTGTGATGACAGACGGGATTTCCTCAACATAAAGAATATCGTCAAGCTTGAATTCCAGTACAACAGGTTCGCTGCCCAGAGGATCGTTTACAAGAATCAGCTTTGATTTGTCTGACGGGTGCGCTCTTGGAAAACCAGTGAACGGGACGCTGTCATTCGGCTGGTTTTTAGAATATTTCGCGATGCCGCTTAAGGGAAGCATTTCAAGGTAATTCATGCTGTTCATATTTATAATATATAAGATAAAAGATTGAATAACAACAAATATTTTAGTATGATTTCATTGGAGGATATTTTGAGCAAAATGGCTTTCTTCATTCAGGGTGACTTGCTTCTTTTGCCGGAAGAAACTCAGCCGGATAACTATTCCTTTACACAAATTAATGACGGCTTACCGGTTGAACTTGCCAGTAAATTTGATGAACCTGATATTTTTGAAATACCTGATATTTCCGGCAGCTCCAATTCCAAAATAAATATTATATCTGTTTCACCGCGCGCCCAGCTGCCTCCCGGATGGACAAGTATTCCTGTCCGCAGAATTCTTGCCGATAATTCTTCTTCATGCGCGGATATGTCTAAGCTTCTTAGGGTCTGTCACATTGCTCAGTGGAGATGGGAATCGCGTTTTTGCGGCACCTGCGGAGCGACAAATATTTATGTTTTTAAAGAGGCGAACAAGTTCTGTCCAAAATGCGGACGGCTTGAGTTTCCAAGGATATGCCCGGCTGTAATTGTCATAATCACAGATGATGAAAACAGAATTCTTCTTGCGCATAACAAAAGATTTAAAAACAGAATTTACAGCCTGATTTCCGGGTTTAATGAAGCGGGCGAAACGCTGGAAGAAACTGTAAAACGCGAAGTCCGCGAAGAAGTAAATATCGAGGTCAGCGATATCGTTTATGTAAAATCACAGCCGTGGCCTTTTCCTAATTCATTGATGATTGGCTATAAAGCCCGGCTCTTATCCGGGACAGTTGTTCCCGACGGAAAAGAGATAGTTGACGCTGGGTGGTTTACTCCCGGAAACTTGCCAGAGCTTCCGCCGCAAGGATCATTATCGCGGTTATTGATTAATGACTGGTTAAACGGCGGTAATAATTAATACGGTTTAGCGTTCGGTTCTTTTGATTTCTGTTATCCGCCAGTTGTTTTTCCTGTCGGGTTTTAATGTCAGTATATCGCTTCGTCTGTAAGGTTCTTCGTCCGTTAAAGACCATAGTGAGTAATCGGCGCGGTAGGTTATAAGTTCTTCAAATTCGCTTCCATTTAAATGAGTCAGAATCATATCTGTTACTCCAAAAACATTTTCCGCGGGAAGGTCGCCTCCGTCATTTTTCCAGGTTTGCGCCGGAATTGTATTTGGGAGTATACCTTCATAAGCCTGTCTGGTTCTTAATATTGCCGTTATGCTTAAAACGGCGGTAATATCGGCCTTATCCGCGCCTTTTATGCATGCTTCCATAAATTCAAAGTCCATTGAACTAAACGCGTCGTAATAAGCGTTTACAACAGAAACAGGAAGCATCCCGGCGGTTGTCGGGCGGTTTTTAATATTTTCTATCGTGCTGAAAACGATAATAAGTAATAAGGCAAAGCCTATCGCCGATCCGATTAATAATGTTTTATTTCTTGTATAAAAACGTTTTGAGTTGATAATAACATCATGTTTTAACAAATAACGTTTTTTTTCTTTTTCCGTTTTGTTTGCTTTTTCTTCAGATATGGTATTAAACAACGACTGGATTTGCGCTATTTTATTATCAGCATCAATCAGTATTTTCAGGATGTCTGTTAAAATATCAACGGCGTTAACCTTCGATTTTGTGTCTTCAAAAGGAAGCAAAAGGGCGGATTGAATCAGCTCCGCTAATTTTTCATTCAGGGCCGGAGCGGCAATGCGCGCCGGCATGAATACTCCTTCCCTCATATCCTGATAAATCGAGGCCAAAGGAAAGGGCTGTGTTTTTGTAAATATTGTGTATAGCATCGCGCCGACGCAAAAAGCGGCGGCGTTCATCCCGTGCAGATCAGGGCTGTTATAGCGGTTAAATTCCGTACCTTCAGAGAAGAGGCAGCGGTATGATAAATATTCAGGGCCAAAGAAAACGCTGCCTTCTTTATACGATTCTCTGTTTTCAAAACAAATAAAAGACGCCGCCGGGTCTGACGCGGATTGGGTTTCGCCGAGAAACAGTTTCGCTTTTATCCAGTAAACAACAGCCTGCAAAGACAGCTGTTTATCAGGCAATGAATCATCCGTTAAAAGAAGGTCAAGTCTTTTTCCGTTAAAAAGCGGCCCCCATACCTGCATCACACCGTCAAACTCGTCCACTTCCGCCGGTTTCCATATTTCTTTTGATCCGTCAGGGTGAACCACATAACCTTCTTCCGCTATGTTCTGCGACATTTTTGTACGCGCGAAGGATCGGGCATCCAGCCCGGTGTTAAAGAAAACCGCCGGGCTGTTTTTTACATCAGAAATATGAATGTATCTCATTGTCATTAGCTGTTAAGCTATTGTGCTGAGTATAGATAACGGAAATACTCCATGTCTGTTGTAAGCGTTTTATTGAACTGCGGCATGGTCTGTCTGTAAGACTCTATCGCTCTCCAGAAATCATAGAATGTCCTTGTCGCGGCGTCCCTGTTATACGAGTCAGCGTAAATTCTTGCCGCTTCCGCGTCAGCGCGTCCCCTGATTGTCTCCGCTTCTTCATACGCCGCGGAAAGAATCGAGCGTCTGTCGTTATCCATTCTTCCCATCCACTCAGCTTTGCGGCCTTCGCCCTGTGAACGGTACAGCATCGCTATCTGATTGCGCTCTCTTATCATGCGCTGGTAAACGCTCGGCGTCAGTTCCGGCGAATAACTTATCTGGCGTGTTACAACATCAATTAATTCAATTCCGTATTCAGGAACCATCCGCCGTGATCGCGCTAAAATTTCTTCCGCGAGCTGGCGTCTTCCGCGGAAAATTGTCTCGTTATTCGTGGTTGTGGACACGGTTGTTGTTATAATTTCATCTTCAACTTCCCTTAGCACCAGATCAAGATCAGGTTCGCGCTCCAGAATGATGTTTGAATTCCGCACAGATTCGCGCAGCGGGTTTTCCGCTACTACAGTGCGGACTTCGGAGTCAATTATTTCCGCCAGTTTTGAATACGCGGCGCTGACTGTATTTATCGATTCATAAAAAATTTTGGGATCTGCGATCCGCCAGCGGGCTACAACATCGACAAAAATAAACTGCCGTTCCGAAGTAGGAACAATTCTTGCCTCGCCGTCCCATGCGATGATTTTTTTGGGGTAGCGGATTACTTCGTCAATAAACGGGATTTTTAAATGCAATCCCGCGTTTGTAACAACAGTTGTGATTCTTCCGAATTGAACTACTACAGCCTGCTCGCCCTCGTTAATTACATATAACGGACCTGCTATTGCGATGGCAATTAAAATAATTAATATTACAACTATTGTTGTTATTGCTTTTTTCATTATCTGTTTCCTCCCAGGTTCATAAGCGGCAGGAAATTATCCAGATTACGATCGATAATTGTCATACCTTGTTCGTTCTTGAATACTTCTTCGATCATTTCATAGTATAAACGCCTTCTTGTAACATCAGGAGCGCGGACATACTCTGTATAAACCGAATTGAAACGCGCTACATCGCCTCTTGCTCTGTTAACGCGTTCTGTCGCATAACCCTGCGCTTCCTGAATCAGCCGCTGAGCTTCGCCTCCCGCTTTCGGGATTGCTTCGTTGTATGTCTGCTGACCTTCGTTTATAAGACGTTCAAGATCCTGCATCGCTTTATTTACGTCTTCAAACGCGTCCTGTACGCCGGAAGGGGGAGTAACATTTTGAAGTTTTACAGCGATTACATCAATGCCAAGACCGTAGCTGCGGAATGTATCGTTCATTAAGTAAAGACCTTCGTCTTCAATGGTGCTTCGCTCAATGCTCATTATGTCCATAATGGCGCGATCGCCTACAAGCATATTGATTACTGAACGCGACACGTCGCGGATTGTATCGCGGCGTTCCTGAACATTAAACGCCCACGCTCTTGGATCGTTAACGCGGTATTGAATGATCCATTCAATATCAACAATGTTTAAATCGCCTGTCAGCATTGTGGATTCTGATGTCTGGCTTGAATAAGACGCGGTGTTGCCGCCTCTTAACGTGCGGAAACCGAATTCTTCTGTTTGAACTGTTCTTGTGTTAACGGTGTAATTTTTATCGATTCCGAAAGGCAGTTTAAAATGAAGGCCGGGGCCTCTTGTTTCTGTGAACTTTCCAAACCGCGTAATTACCGCTTCTTCTGTTTGATCAACTATAAAAACACTGGTGCTTAATAAAATAAGCAGCAATATTCCTATGGCGACAACAATAATCATTTTAGGGCTGATTCTTCCCATGCTTTGTGGAGTGAATTTCATAAGTAATTATACTATATCAATTTATATTCTAGCAATAGCGCTGTTCTGGTTTACGCGCCGGCCGCGTCCCAGAAATCCTGTTCATATTTTAAGAATACGCTTACAAGCTCCGGATCAAAATGTGTTCCGCTTCCTTCTTTAATTGTTTCAACAGCAAGAGTGCGCGGGAACGCGGTCTTGTATGATCTGTCCGAGATCAAAGCGTCATAAACATCCGCGATTGCCATGATGCGCCCCTGCAGCGGAATTTCCGTTCCTTTAAGCTGATACGGGTATCCTGTTCCGTCCCATCTTTCCTGATGATACGCCGCGAATTTTTTCGCGTGCTGCAAAAATATATCATCGCCCGCTTTTTCTATTATGTTGTTTATGATTTTTTCGCCGGCCTGCGAATGAGTTTTAATAGTATCAAATTCATCTGTTGTTAATTTTCCCGGCTTGTTTAAAATAATATCTGTTACAATGATTTTACCGATGTCATGCATTCTTGCGGATGATACCAGCATCTCCGGATCCCATAGGCTTATCTCATCATAATACACTTTACATTCCAGCATTTTTTCCAAAAATAATTTTACATATTTTGTTAAATGATCCAGATGCCTTGTTGTCATTTTATCGCGGTTTTCCACAATGCTGGAAAGCACATGAACAATTCCGTTCTTTAGTTTTTTCATTCTTGTTGTCCGCTCAAGAATTATATCTTCGATGTTAAGATGAACTTTTATTCTGTTAAGCAGAACAGGCCTTGAAAAAGGCTTTGAAATAAAATCAACGGCGCCAAGATCAAGGCCGATGGATTCTGTGGAAGCGTCATTACGGCTTGTTAAAAAAATTACCGGAATTAACGCCCATTTGTTATTCGCTTTTAAAAGCTTGAGCGCTTCAAAGCCGTCGATTTCTGGCATTAAAATATCCAGCAGGATCATATCCGGGATAATATCTTCTAAAATTTCAAACATGCTTGAGGCGGACGGCAGAGTGAAAACGCGGTAATGAGGCGAGAGGGCTTCGTCCGCCGCTAAAAGGTTTACATTGTTATCATCAACAACAAAAATCGTTTTCAATATATCCGCCTTAAATATTATTTAAAAAAACTGAATTTCCCATGTTTAAAAAGTTTGCCGTTTGATTTTCTGGTTATATCATCGATAGATTTAAAAATAAATGCCGCGAATGACGCTTCATTTCCCGCGTCAGGTGTTGAAAAACCGGTGGTGATGTACGGCTCAGACTGGGCTGCCGCAAGCAGGCCGTTTGTAAGAGCGCGGAAAGACGCAAGCGCGGAAGGACCAAGTACATCGGCGGAATCGTCTTTTCCAGGATTTGAAATATCTGTGTAAACAAGCGCCAGTGTCCCATGCTTATGCGCCGTAAACAGCGCTGCGATTTCCTTTACAAGAAAAAACCATCCTTTTATATGGTCATTAATCATTATTTCGATATCTGAAAGCGGAAGCTCTCCCGCGCTGCTTCGAATCGAAGGCGGCGAACAGAAAAAAATCGCTTCATCAATTCGTTCAAGCCGGTTTTCCGCGGCAAGAGCCAGAGTTCTCGCCGATATCGGGCTTGACGGATTCCAGTCCAAAGATATGCGCTGCATTACTTCCTGCGGAGAATTTTTAGGCGCGCCGGAAAGCCTGTTCGGAATCAAAGCCGCCGCGTATTGTTCAACTCTGTTAATAGTCTCATTTTCTATCGCTCTGCTTAACGCGGATTCATTCCCGGCTAAAAAAATTCCCCTAACCATATTGTTAGTTTACAGGCAATGATAAATTGTGGCAATATAGATATTGAATTATTAGAGCGGTGTCCGGAAAAAATTATTAGGAGCAGAAGCAATTGAAGATTGTAAAAGCAGCGATGATAGGAGACGTAGTCGGCGCTCCGGGTCTTGAGACGCTGGAATCATGTCTTCCGGTATTAATTAAAGAACATAATATCGATTTTGTTACAGTTAACGGAGAGAACGCCGCTGATGGATTTGGCATAACAGAGAGTGATTACAGGCGAATTAGAAACGCGGGCGCCGATGTAGTCACTTCGGGCAACCACGTTTGGGAAAAACGCGAGTTCTGGCATGTTTTAGAAACTGAAAAAAACATGATTCGTCCTGCGAATTATACATCAGGTTCGCATGCCGCTTACGGCGTTTCCGGAAGCGGTTACGCCGGTGTTTGCAAAAACGGCGTAAACTGGCTTGTAATAAATCTTCAGGGACGCGAGTTTATGAGCGCGATAGACTGTCCTTTTCTCTGTTTTGATAATCTTGTCGGTGTTTTAGAAGATAAAGTAGCGGAAATTCATCCGCTTTTATTTAACAATGAATCCGTCGTTCCCTCAGCGTTTCCCATTGTATTAGTTGATTTTCACGCCGAGTCCAGCCGTGAAAAAGAAGCGCTCGCGTATTATATTGACGGACGCGCTTCTTTAATCGCCGGCACTCATACGCATGTACAGACAGCGGACGAAAAAATTCTGCATGGCGGAAGCGCGTATATTACCGACCTTGGAATGACCGGCAACACAAACAGCGTAATCGGCATGGATCCGAAAATCTGCCTTGAGCGCGTCAATAAACAGGTGTTATACCACATGGAAGTCGCTAAATCAAATACGCCCGGCAAAATGCAGGGTGTCATCGCGGAGATTAACGCTGGTACAGGAAAAGCGGTTTCGATCCGGCGAATAGGTTAGAGTTAATCTTCTTTTTGATAAAAAGAAATATAAGACGCGTCGAGCCAGCCTTCTCCGCTTCCGGCCTCTACAAGAAATTTCGCCTCATACATATTTGTTCCAAGAATGAGGCCGTGTTTTTCCCATTCTTTAAAATGCTCGCTTATCGATATTGTGCCGTTTTGGCGCGTTGTCTGGCGGACGCTGAAGAACTGGCTGAAACTTTCATAAGTGCCTAAAATATTTCCTGCGCCTGCCGGCCTTCCCGCTTTATAAATAAAATACACAGCGCCGTCAATAAAAAACTCACCGATTTTTTCCGCGCCGCCGCCAATTCTACCGGGTCCTATTATCCCGACTCCAAACCAGTCTTCAACAATGTACCATTCAATCATCGGGTCTTTTGTCCAGCCGTATATTCCGATATACGAAGTGCTTCCTCCCGAGCCGATTGCGGATCTTGTAAATTCAAAATCACAATAAACATTATTGTAATGCGTGTAAGGGTATCCTTCGTTCCAAAACAGGCCAACCCGTCCTAAAAAAACTTTCGGGTATCTCCATTCAGCCCTGAAAGCGCCGCCTCCTCCGTATCCGGGGCCGTACCAGATTAATCTATTATCTGTTCCGCTTTCGCTCCATATTTCGTAACCATAAGGAGTTCCGGGCAAAGACCTGTTCCCGCCGCTATTACCTGAAAAAACAGATCCTCCGTTTTGTTCCATCATTCTGATATACGGATCAATTCCTGTCTCCTCCTGCTTATTCGCAGTTTTGCATGCCGCAAACAACAAACAGTTAATTAGTACAAAAGATGTTAATATTAAAAAAAGGATTTTTATTTTTTTCATGATTAAGCATCATGATAGTACACATTCTTTGGCATGTCCAGCGGCGGTTAAAACGACTGCCTGCTTATCGGGCTTCCTATTTGCACGCCTTCGCATAAAAAATCTATTCTTCTGCCATCGATTAAAATTTGCACGTCATTTACCGTTGAAAACTCCGTTACAGTCCAGACAATCTGCCTAAGCTGAGCGACAGAACCTTCAATGCCGAAAGTGTTATACAAAAAGCTTTCATTAAAACTGATGTAAGCCGTAGTTCCGCGGATTGCTGCCGAAAGAATCTGTGTGTTCTGCGGGATAAGATTTAAAATGCCGCGGCTGATTTCTTCCGCCGTAGGACCTGCAAGGAGTACGTTAAGAGCATCCATCATAGGTGAATCAGAGACCGGAATTCTTCGCGTAACTCTTGATTGAAGAATCTGCCCGTCGCTTGAAACCTGAATAAAGTAGACAGCCCTGTCTGTTGTTCTTGCAGGCTCTGATGTCTGTGCCGGCTGAGTCTGCGCTGGTTGGGTTTGCGCCGGCTGTGTCTGGGCTGGCTGTGTTTGAACCGGCTGAGTCTGCGACGGCGTGGACGGCTGCGTTCCCGCCGGCTGATTAGCCACAGGTTCAGTTCTTGTTTCTGTCGTTTGCGCAGGCTGTTCAACAACTAAAAATTGTTCTTCTTCATTTAATAATGGCAGCTCTTCTTCTGCATTGCCCGATGTTAATCTTGCTTTAAAAAGATTGAAATTCGTTTTTATTGTTTCCGCGTTTGCCATAAAAACGCATACGATTATTATTATAAAAACAAGCCAAAAAATGACAACAGCCTGAGTCCCTTTGGAATTATTTTTATCTGTCTTTCTTTTCGCCACGAAATTATGATATTAAAATACAGTAAAGTTTTCAAGGATGTTTTGTCCGCAGTATACTGGAAAATAATAAGCAACATCAGTAAAATAATCCCATGCGAAACAGATTAACCGATGAGCTTGCTGTCTGCGGAATGAACGCCGCGCTTGCCGTATGCGAACATCATCCTTTAACAATAAACCGGCTCTTTCTGCGCGAAGACAGATTAAAATCGTTTTCTGTTATCTGCAAACAGCTTGCGGAACGCAAGCGTCCGTATAAAATCTGCGATGACGATGAACTTGAGCGCATTTGCAAAAGCGTCCATCATCAGGGCGTAGTCGCGATGATCGAAGAGCCGGTTATAGAGCCGCTGTGTCTTGACGATTTAAACCTTTGGGCTGACGAAGGAAGAACAGGCGTTATTCTTCATTCTGTCGGAAACGATCATAACCTTGGCGCAATCGCAAGGGCTGCGGCTTTTTTTGATGTTTCGTTCATCGTTCTGAATGAAAAAGATACTTCGCTTCTTGAACAGTCATCTGCTTCGCAGCTGTCATCTGTTTCACAGATGAAAATGACGACAAGCGCTTACCGCGTCGCAGAAGGCGCGATGGAGTTTTTAACAGTGCGTAAGGTTTCAAACGCGGTTAATTTTTTAAAGGACGCGTCAAAGCGGCTGGTCACGATTGGAACTGACACAAGAGCGAGAATGCGTATCAGCGACCTTGGAAACATTATTAAAAGCGCGGCGGCAAAAACAGCGGATAAAAAGCTGCCGGGTATTGCTCTTGTTCTTGGCAATGAAGAAGCCGGACTTCCAAAAAACGTTAAGGATCAGTGTTCTTATCTTCTTCGTATTCCGGGGACAGGAAACATCGACAGCTTAAACGTATCACAGGCAGCCGCGCTCTTTCTGAACGCGGTTTATGAATTATAGATACTGCCTGCGATCCTTAAATATCAGCCAAAAGTATTAACCATGAGCTGCGGCTGATGAGTCGCGTCAATTGTATCGCGCCACAGGCTGCTTTCAGGATTAACTTTGTTGCGGTGGGTGATTACCATTTTTATCGGCAGATGCACAAACCTGTTATTCACAAGGCCGATGATGATTTTTGTTTTACCCGCCATCGCGGCGTGAACCGCGGCGTTCCCCAGTCTTTCGCAGTAAATCGAATCATCAGGGTTGGCAGGCGCTGAACGCACCGCGTAACTGGGATCGATGTATTTTAAGTTTATCTCGATTCCTTTTTCCTCAAAATGTTTGATGATCCTTGAACGGATGTAAACACCGACATCCGCCATTTTTGCGTTTCCGCCAGCGTCGAATTTTTTATCTTTTACAAGCTGATCCTGCAGCGCGCCTTCCGCGACAACAATAACGGCGTGTCTTCTTTTTTTAATTCTGTCTTCAAGGTGGGTTAAAAAGCCGTTGTAGCCTTCAAGATTAAACGGCACTTCAGGAATTAAAACAAAGTTGACTTCATGGCTTGCAAGCGCCGTATGCGCCGCGATAAAACCCGAATCACGCCCCATAACTTTTACAAGACCGATTCCGTTAATCGCTGAAACAGCTTCCACATGCGCGGCGGACACAACTTTTACAGCTTCGGCAACCGCGGTGTTAAACCCAAAGGATCGATCGATTAAGGCAAAATCATTGTCAACTGTTTTGGGAATTCCAATAAGCGCGATTTTTAAATTTCTTTTTTGGACTTCTTCCGCGATATCAAGCGTTCCGCGCTGAGTACCGTCTCCGCCGATTACAAAGAGCATATTCAAATTGAGTTTTTCCATTGTATCGACAATCTGGACAACTTCCCTTCCGCCGCCGCGAGCGCTGCCAAGGAAAGTGCCGCCAAGTTTATGAATATCATCAACAACATCCGGATTAAGCTCTCTTACTCCGTAATTGTATTCGGGTAAAAAACCTAAGTATCCGTAGCGGATACCAGTAATTCTGTTAACGCCGTAGCGCGTTGAAAGGCAGCGCACTATCGATCTGATAACATCATTAATTCCCGGACAAAGACCGCCGCAGGATACAATCCCGGCATGAACATGAGCCGGATTAAAATAGATATGTTCTCTTGGACCCGCGCGTTCCAAAACCTGTGTTTTGTCGACAGCAGGCTGTTCACCGGGCACGATAAACGAGCTTAAACGCACAAATCTGTCATTTGTGACATAATTGGCGGCTTTATCCCCGTGTATTTTTGACATTAAAATCGGCGACTTAACATTCGCTTGCCCAAGCTCTTCAACAGTAAAATCAAATTTATTATCCATAAAAAAAATTACCTCCGTTTTTTCTGTTACTTAATTATAATGCCAATTAATTGAAATTGTACAGAAAATTTATTAATGCGGTATAACAATATATTATTTTTCAAAAATTGATTTTTTAATTTTTCGCAAAAGACTGATTTTCGCAAGCGGAACGCGGATATTGCCCAATGATGATTTTTGTTTCTGAGAGCTTCCTGTTGAATTGGCGGTATCTATAACTAAAAATAAATCATTTCCTTCTTTTTCAAGCGCGCGCGGAATGCCGAAAACTCTTTCTTCCTTTCCTTTAAATGACCACGCCGCTTCAACCGAGGAGGCGGCAGCTATCGCCTGTCTTGCGATGTTTTGCTTTCCGGCGTAATCAAGATGGCGCGCTTCGAGTTTTTCATAGCGGATTTCCGCGTCTTTTAATTGTTCTTCGCATAATATCAGCCGCCTGTCTATTCTTGCCGAAAGCTCAGCCTTTTCCGTCTTGCCTAACTGCATTTTTTCTAATATCGCCTGATATTTTGATTTAACATTTTCCGGTTCTGTACGCAGGTTTTCTTTGTCATTAAAACTGTAATAAATGAATTCATCAGACTGCTGCGCTCCCTGCAAAGATTTAAAATAATTACCGTAATAATTATTTATTTCCTTTTTTTCTTTCCGCCGTGAAATTATATCTATTCCGGCTTTCTGCAAAGCTTCCTGCGCTTCATCTATCATATTCTCATTTAACAGATAAATTCCGGGAGCGATTGTTTCCATTATCATTTCCGACAGCGGGCTTGTCTCTGTCAGATAACACCTGTTTTGCGAAAGTTTTAATATAATGCCTTTTTTTAATGATACTTCACTATAACGCTGTTCCCAGTCTTTTAGATTCCAGATTAATGACTCGTCTTTTTTCCCGCCGGAAAGCCTTGTAAGCAGTTCGATAATTTTATCCGCGTTTAAATTGCTGTCAAACGCGCGCACTGCCGAGTCTCTGTCAAGTTCAAAACGGACAACCGAGCTTCCCGCGGCGGCGCCTGTTTCACAGACATTTAAAAAAGACGCAAGACTTACTGCGTCATTAAAATCAATTTCCGGATACATCAATATTGATGATCCTGTTTCAAATACAATTACAGGCGTATTCTCATTTTTTTTATTGTTATGCGCAAGTCCGCCTGTTTGTTTAATATTGCCGGATATCTGTGTAAGCAGACCTGTTTTTTCCAGCGTTTCCAACAGCATTTTTGTGTTTATAACTATTTCTGTTCTTGCTTTTAAAATTTCGGTGATTTTTATTAATGTTTCTTCATGAAACAGCGATTCGGGTTTTAACGAATTACAGAAAGTCTGAATAAAGGATGTAATTTCACGAATCTTCGCGCGGAAAAGCGGAGGCAGAAATTCAAACGGAGGCGACAATTCGCCAAAAACAATCAGCGCGGCGGAAAAATATTCCATCCGCTCACGCGATGGTATTTTGCCGAAATCGCTAAAACATTTACTGTCAGCGGCAAGCAGATTTTCCTCAGTGTAAAAAAGACCCAGAACCTGAAGAGCGCCGATTATGTTTTCAATTTCCAGATTCGGGAACAAAAATTTCCACTCTTCGATAATCTTCTTGCGTATAACGCCCTCCGATCTGTAAAACGCCGCGCCGCGCCGTGAAATAAAAGAAAAAACAGCCGCAAGCGTTAAGTCGTTAATAACAGCCGGGTTTCCGCGCGCGTGATGCGCAATATCTTTTTCTGTGACTGTCTGAAAAAGCGAAGAAGTACCGGCGCTTACAGGAACAAGCGCGGATTTAAGCGCCGGATTCAACGCAAGTCTGCTTGAACCCGCCGGGGCAGTCCGTGTTTTATCTTCAGAAAATCTGTAGATGATAAAACGTTCTTCAAGATTTACTAATATATCCTGAAGCTGCGCACAGCTGTATTCGCCTGAAAAAAAACTTTCCAGCTGCTCCGCGGAAGGTTCGCCGAAAAGAGCGATTGCCGTAATAATTTTCGCGTCTGTTTTATCAATGTACGAAGCGATATTTTCCTGTATGTCGTCGCGGAGCAGGAATGTTTCAAGATCGTTTAACAGCTGCTGCTTGTTAAACGGGGTTCTTATTTTTCCAAAGACGCACCGTAATAATTCAAAAAATGAATTATCCGGCATTTTCATTACCGAGTCTTTCCAGAAATCCACTGAGCGGTAATTATCATTTTTCATTTTATATCCCATTTCTGGATAGAATATTTGTATCCCTGTTCTGTAAGGAATTTCTGGCGGTTAGCCGCGAATTCTTCTTCCGCCGTATAGCCTGATACAAGCGAAAAAAACCACGCGTTACGGCCTCCTGCCGCGGTAGCTGCACTTGCCGCCGCACCGGACACGACTGCCGCATTAGATGCGCCTGCTCCTTTTGGACGAAGTATTCGTCCCAGCCGCTGCGCTTCTTCCTGCCGCGATCCGAAAGAGCCGGAAACCTGAACCGCCATGCTGGCATCGGGAAGATCGATCGCGAAGTTCGCTACTTTAGATACTACTATTACCCGCACTTCTCCGCGTTTAAAACAATTATAAATATTTTCTCTCTGAGTGTTAGGTGTTTTCCCTGTGATAAGCGGCGCGTCAAGAAGCTTCGCAAGCGAATTAAGCTGCGAAAGGTACTGCCCGATAACAAGAATCTGATCATCAGGGTGATTTTCTATTAATTGAAGTACAATATTTTCTTTTAACGGGTTTTCCGCCGCTATTCTGTACTTTTCCCTCGGCGTCGCGACAGCGTAGGGAATTTTTAACTCCTGCGGAAGATCGATTCTGATTTCTGTGCATAACGCTTCCGCGATCCATCCCTTTCCCTCAAGGTCTTTCCACGGAACATCGTAACGCTTTGGGCCGACTAAACTGAAGACAGCGTCTTCTTCCCCGTCTTCGCGGATTAAAGTCGCCGTAAGGCCAAGCCGCCTTACCGCTTGAAGTTCGGCTGTTATGCGAAACACCGGTGCGGGAAGCATGTGGACTTCATCGTAAATGACAAGTCCCCATGCTCTTTCGCGGAACAGCCGGAAGTGGGGAAAAGCGCCGTTTCTGTCCGGTCTCCACGACACAATCTGATAAGTGGCTACAGTAACAGGCGCGACGGATTTACTGTCTCCTGAATACTCGGCAATTTGATCTTTTGTAAGATGTGTTTTATCCAGCAGTTCCTCTATCCATTGATGGACCGCAGCGACATTTGTCGTTAATATCAGCGTATTTGTTTTAAGCATCGACATTATCAGCATTCCGACAATTGTTTTTCCCGATCCGCAGGGAAGCACGACAACGCCGTAGCCTGTCCCCGGTTTTCCTGAGCCAATCACAGAATGAGCCGCCGTTATCTGATAATCCCGCGGCGTGAATTTTCTTCCGGAAACACATTCATCGCGCATATTAATATCAAGAAACTCGCCTTCCGCAAGCGGAGCTTCGTCTTTTACAGGCCAGCCGATGCGTATCAATTCGCGCTTAACAGTTCCCCTGTCAACTAACGATAGTAAGAAACCGTTTTCTGTTTCCGTTAAAAAATTTTTAAGCGCTTTTAATTCGCCTATTTCGATTAAGGTCGCCTTATCATCACTTTGTAAAATTAATTTTTCCGGATCGCCTTTATCCGCTGACATTTTGATTTTCCCGTAACGCGACATAAGAAGCGAAAAATTTTCCGCTATTCCAGGCGGTATTTCATAACGGCTGAATTTTTTAAGCGCGGCGGTTACATCCTGCGGCGTAAAGCCGGCGCTTGCCGCGTTCCAGAGCGAAAGGGGCGTTATGCGATATGTGTGGATATGTTCCGGGGATTTTTCCAGTTCCGCGAACGGGATTATCGCTTCTCTTGCGGCTTCCGCGGTCTGGCTGTGGACATCAAGAAGCAGGGTTTTGTCGCTTTGAACGATCAAAGCCTTTTCATTTACCGGTTGCGTCTTTCTTCCTCTGTTTTACATTCAATGCACATAAGGGCGTATGGTATCGCGATAAGACGATCCTGCGGAATACGGTTCGCGCATTTAATGCAGTTGCCGTATTTACCCTGTTTGATTCTTGTAAGCGCGGAATCGATTAATTTAAGGCGTTTTAGTTCCTGAACTCCAATCGCTTCTATCATTTTTCTATCGATATCATCCGACGCGATATCCGCAAGATCTTTTGGCTCTTCGCCTTCCATTATGTTTTTAAAGTCTTCGTTGCTTGCTATTAAATTATTAACAATCTCGGCTTTTAACTCTGTAAGGGAAGCTTCCATTTTTGTGATAAAATCCTGATCTATCGGCGGAACTTTTTTCTTTTTTTTTCCTGCAACAGCCATTGTATCCCCCTCCAGTTTACACGGCGATTACATAAATACGCCGTGATACAGATTAGATAAAATTTGCATAACTTTACGGTTTTTTTATGCTTTTGTCAATAGCTCTTCGCCTTCTTTTAAGAAAGGAATAACAGGTTTTGTAAGTTCCATCGAAGCAGGAAAGTCCTCCGGCTGCAGTAAAACAGTTTCGCCGTCCATCTGCGCGAGGATTGGGTGCTGACAGGTAAATTCCAAGCGGTTTGAGTAAAAAATAACCGTCTGCGGATTGTTAGTATGTTTTCCTTTAGTTATTTGTCCTTTAATCGCCAGTTTTTTAAACAGGGACATCTGCTTTACCGCGCAGACATTGCGATCATCAGGAAGAATTTTATGCTGCGATCCGTACGTTCTGTTTCCCGACGCGCCCATCGCCAAAAGTAAAAGTTTTTCTTTGAAAGATCGAACCTCTTTGCCCCTGTCGTCGAATGCCTTTACATCAACAAAGTCTACTTTATAGTTACGATCATAAAACAAAGTTGCGATATCAACCCATAACTTATATGAATCGCCCGGAGTTTTTTCTTTCATATTGTTGGTCATATGGGTAACATACGCGTCCAACCCGACAGAAAGAATATTAAAAGCAAGGAACGGCCCCTTCCATTGGGACGGCCCGCTCTGAGAAGTCTTCAGCTGAACAGCAGGCGTATATTCAACGTGCGACGGTTTGATTAATAAATCCAGCGCGTTTTCAATATGCACGCTGTCAGCTCCGTCATTGCCTGTTCCCATTGGAAGCCGGAGTATCGCCATATTCTGCCTTATGCCGTCAGAGGCGTTATAAAGGGAGCGCATAACTTCGCCGTGCGTTCCGTCTCCGCCCGCGCTGATTATCAGATAAAACGGCTCCGGTTCGTTAACCGCTCTTTCTATAAATTGATTTGTGATTTCGCCCGCTGATCCTTTTCCTTCTGTTAAATTTAATACAACATTTTTATATATTTGCCTTTTAGGATTTAACAGCGCTTTTTCCCGGCACTTGGTTAACATTTGAATGCTGTGTTCATGTCTTTTTGGGATTATAAATCCGCCTGCTACAGGGTTCACAATGATGATGCATCGCAGCGGCCGATCCGGATAAATAAGCGAATGTTCGCAGATATCGCTTAATGCCTGCGGGAAGAAGTGATCCATAGTAGTAATTATTATGTACAATATTGTAATGATCAAGTAAAAATCCGGCTCTTTAACAGTCCGCTATCTTGTTAGAGCTTTATTAAATTTTATATAATTCCCTATTATGGCAAAGTATCCTTTTGAAACTATCGAACCTAAATGGCAAAA
>Ga0209755_10002311_pt1 | contig 26564 bp, 16 predicted proteins | sample TergutCo191P1_FD_187301 | JGI IMG/M metagenome (GOLD analysis project Ga0209755, IMG submission 187301) | Cornitermes sp. P1 segment gut microbial communities from Petit-Saut dam, French Guiana - Co191P1 (SPAdes) (version 2) | ecosystem: Host-associated > Arthropoda: Insects > Digestive system...
TAGTTACACTTGTTAGTTGGTTCTTGCAAAATACAGTTTGACCGATTGAAGTAACATTTTTTGGAATGATGACACTGGTAAGTTGATTATCAAAAAAAGCGCCATCACCAATAGAAATAACGCTGTCGGGAATGATAACGCTTGTCAAGTATTTCTGGTAAAACGCTGATTCTCCAATATGGATTATGTTATCAGGAATGACAACACTTGTTTCATTTCCTATGTAGTTTACCAATGTTGTGCCGTCAATCTCAAAATCTGTCAATGGCGTTTGTATTTGAACCATGTTTATCCCGCCTTCCTTTGGACTTTGAGATTGTGTTTCGCTTTTTTTCGGGGTACAGGCTGTTGTAATAATAGCAAACATTACTAAAATGAATACAAAATTATTTTTCTTCCAAGTTATCATAGAATCTCCTTTTGCGACTTTACTATTTATTTATTATACCAAAAAATACAATGATTATGCAACCTTTTTTTTTATAAATTTTTATTATTTTATTTTTAAATATTTTGTCAACTGTCGCATAACGAATTTAGGTAAAAGACATTTTTTTGTGCCCGATAAAGAAAAACGCGAAGCGTTTTTTCGGGCACAAAAAAATGTGGCGGAGCAAAACACCGCAGCAGGCGTAAGCCTGAACAGTGTTTTGCGTAGCCTAGCCACCCGTAAGGGTGGCGTACTTTTACCGTTTGTTAAGCGATGAAAAATCTTAGTTTATTTTTAACTAATATTTATTACTTTTTAAATTTTTGACCTAAATATGTAAATGTACCATCAGAACCAATAGATATAGGGTAAGTAACTCCGCTTACATTTAATGTTGCATTATTTCCATTAAACGAATAAGTTCCACCACCTGCAGTATAAGTAAACGTTAAATTTGTATTAAATGTAAAATAATTGCTAGAATATATTTGCCCTTTCCATGTACCAATAAAAGGATTAATGATGGTGTTTCCACCATTGTTTCCACCATTTGTTGTATCATTATCACAGCCAACAACCGCCATTCCGAATACCAGTACCATAACCAGCACTCCCAACCAATTTCTTTTGTTTTTCATCTTTTTCTCCTCTCTACAAGATTAATACTCTATATTTAGAGTTGTTGCAATTATATACTTACTCTATTTTTAGAGTCAAGAGTTATGGAGCGAGAAACAGAAAAAATTTTAGAGAAAATTCGCCAAAAAAGGCTTGAAAAGAAGCTCTCTTTATTAAGTTTAGCAAATGATCTTTGCATTTCCCATAGTCATTTATATTATATTGAAAGTAAGAGAGTTATTCCTTCGATTGATGTCATTGTAAAAATTGCAAAGAGCTTAAATTTTCCATTAAGAGATTTATTAGAATAAATATATATTATTTCAATTATACTATATTGATGTTTCCTAAGTTGAAACTATGTCAGCGAAAGGGAGCTGTCAAAACCGCTCTCGTTTATATAAAAATATCTTCTTTTATTTCCGTCTGTAAAAGATATTCCACGAGAGGGCATTCCGTCGCCAACATTTATATTTACCTGAAACGCCTCATTATTATCTGAAGATTTTAATTCGGAGATTGTAAACAATGTTCTTTCTACTTTCCATGAATCGGCTTCATAATCATAATCGACTGTTATAAAACTAAAATCCTTAAGTACTTTGTTTGATGTTATCGCAATCGCGTTGCCGAGGTTGCCTTCATCTTTAAAATCATAAATATGCCAAGAAGCAAAATACCTATCACGGGAAAATCCTATTTGAATAGATATCTCTATCGTTGTATTTTCTGAGAAAGCGCCTATATCAGATTTTAAATAAAAATAATCTTTAGGATCATATTCTCCCGCCGCATCTTGTGCCGCCCACATTACCGCAAAAAATGCCTCGCTTTCAGCGTATATATCATCTTCCTTGTCATTTTCAATCTCAACGGACGCTTGCGTGTTTTTTTAGTACATGAAACGCACAATGCAGATAAAAAGAAGCGCCTGCTGCGCATTTCTCCACGCTTTTTATACAGGGCGCATCCATGCGTCCCAAGACGGAGACGATTAAATCAAATATTAAATTTAAAAAACATCACATCACCGTCTTGAACAACATAATCCCTGCCTTCAAGACGGTACTTGCCAGCTTCTTTAATTTTCGCTTCTGTTCCGTAGGTGAAAATATCTTCGCATGTGTAGACTTCGGCTTTTATAAAACCTTTTTCAAAATCGGTGTGGATAACGCCGGCTGCTTTCGGAGCTGTGTCTCCTGAGTGGAATGTCCATGCGCGGCATTCGTCTTTTCCTGATGTAAAAAAAGTTCGAAGACCAAGCAGTTTGTATGTGCTGTGAATTAATGAAGAAAGACCTGTTTCTTTAAGACCAAGATCGTCAAGGAATGCTTGTTTTTCTTCGGGTTCTTCGATACCGCAAAGGTCGGCTTCGAATTTTCCGCAGATGCTGATGGCTTCGGTTCCTTCGCTCTGGGCGCGTTTTATTACCTTTTCCGTTAAGGCGTTGCCGGATTTGATTCCATCTTCGTCAACATTGCAGACGTAAAGCTGAGGTTTCGCGGTGATAAAATGGCAGTCGTAAATTGCGGCTTTTTCTTCGTCGTTTAAATTCAGCGAGCGGATGGGCTGCGCGTTTTCAAGAGCGGGACCTATTTTGTCCAAAATTGAAATTACAAACTCGCTCATTTTTTTTTCGTTCGGGTTTTTTAATGTTTTTTCCGCGCGTTCGCGGCGTTTGGCAAGGGTTTGCATGTCGGCTAACGCAAGTTCAATGTCGATTGTTTCGATGTCAGATAACGGGTCAAGTTTTTCGGTTACGTGGACTACATCGGCGTTTTCAAAACAACGCACGACATGGGTGTAAACAGCGGCGTCGCGGATGTGCGATAAAAACTGGTTGCCAAGCCCCTCGCCGCGGGAGGCGCCTTTTACAAGACCCGCGATATCTACAAATTCTACGGTAGCGGGGATCGTCCTTTCGGGCGCGAATATTGACGTCAATTTGTCCAATCTTAAATCGGGAACATTGATAACGCCCACGTTTGCCTTGATGGTGCTGAAGGGGAAATTCGCTGTTTCTGCCGGAGTGCCGCATAAAGCGGAAAAAATAGTGGTTTTTCCCACATTTGGCAAGCCTAAAATACCGCAATTTAAAGCCATGGAAGAATTATAGCATTTTGACACTCTTTGTTAAAGCGGTTTTTTTGGCATACAATTATTTAATTATCCATAGTATAATATTATTGATAATCGGCGTTTTTAAGCCGCCGGGGTTTTAGAGGTGTAAAAATGAGGTTGTTTAAGATATCTGTACGTTTCTTAAATATTTTTTTACTTTTTTCCATCGTATTTTTTAGCGGCTGCGTCCGCAATGAAAAAAAACAATTCGATGACATCAATGTATTTTCCGATTACCGCCAAATCCCCGGAGTAACAAAAGAAGAAATACAGGCTATAGAACAACTTCGCGAAAAAACAGATTTCTTTACATATGCAATGCCTTTAAGTATCGAAGCGTTCACCGGCGAAAACGGAGAAATCCGCGGTTTTACAGCGCTGTTTTGCAATTGGCTGACAGAACTCTTTAATATTCCGTTCAAACCGCAGTTGTTCGAGTGGCTGGATTTACTCGAAGGGCTTGATACCGGAGAGATTTCTTTTTCGGGCGAATTAACATGGACACAACCGCGCAGCAAAATTTATCACATGACAACTGACATTGCCTCGCGTCCGTTAAAATATTTCCGCCTCGCCGGAAGCAGACCTCTTTCCGACATTGCGCGTGAACGACTTATACGCTGCGGCTTTATCGAAGGCACTTCCACAATATTAACCGTCTCCTCGGAACTTACTGCGGGAAATTTTGAAGTTGTCACTCTAAGCGATGTAAGCCTTGTTTACGACGCGTTAAAAAGCGGAAAAATTGACGCATTTTATTACAGCGGCACTATCGCAATCAATTTTATCAGATATAACGATGTGATTTCTTACGATTTTTATCCATTAATATACCGCCCTGTTTCATTAACGGCAAAGGACGACTCGTTAAAACCGATCATTTCGGTTATGGAAAAATTACTGCAAAACGGCGGGCTGCGTCATCTTGTTAAATTGTACAATCAGGGAGAACATGAATACCAAAAATTCAAACTGCAGACGCAGCTTACAGCCGAAGAACGTGAATATATTAAAAATAACCCCCTTATTCCAATCGGCGTAGATCCCGGAGACTACCCAAGCAGTTTTTATGATCCGCGCGATAAAAAATGGAAAGGCAGTTTTATCGATATAATGGACGAAGTTGAATATCTTACAGGATTGACATTTAAACGAATGAACGATGAAAAATCGGTATGGTCTGATATTTTACAAATGCTGGAAGACGGAAAAATAAAAATGGCGCCCGATGTAATTCAAACGCCTGATCGTATGAACAGGTTCCTTTGGCCGGATACAGAAATGTTAACCGATAATTTCGCGCTGATTTCCAACACCGATTTTCCTGATATTAAGGTAAACGAAATTTTATACGTAAAAGTCGGTCTTGTAAAAAACACAGCTTATGCTTCGATATTTAAAAAATGGTTTCCCAATCATTTAAATAATATTGAATATGAAAGCATGGATACGGCTCTTAAAGCTTTGCAGAAAGGCGAAGTTGATATGGTTATGGCAAATCAAAGATCGCTTTTGTATTTAACTCATTATATGGAACTGCCCTACTACAAAGAGAATGTCGTATTTGATTACGTTATAAACACACATCTTGGTTTTAATTTAAACGAAGAAATTCTTTGCTCTATTATAAGTAAAGCGCTTAACAGCATAGATTCCAAAGGCATTTCTGATTACTGGCTTAAAAAAACTTACGACTTTCGCAGCAAGTTAGCAGAAGCGCAGATGCCATGGATTATAGGAGCGGTCATTATGTCCCTGTGCATTGTCGCTCTCTTCCTTACCCTCTTTGTCAGAAGCAAAAGTGAAGGAAAACGTCTTAAAGCTCTTGTAAACAAAAGAACGCATGAGCTTGCGGTTCATCAAAATACAATTTCAACGTTATTCGATTCCATTCCCGATCTTATTTTTATGAAAGATCTGAACATTCGTTTTACGCATTGCAACAAAGCGTTTTTGGATCATTTTAACAAGAAACTTGAAGATATCGTCGGGCATTTCAGCGAAGATTGTCTTGGGGTAACCGCCGAAGACGCCGCGAATTACGATTCTCTTGATCGTCAGGTTTACATGGAAGGCAAAGCGATTACGGTCGAAGAAATAATACCCTGCTATGACGGCACAAGAACGCTTTATGAAACAATAAAAATGCCGCTAACGGTTGATAATAAAATTGTCGGCATTCTTGCGATAGCGCGTGATATTACAAAACGCAAGGAAATGGAAGAAGCGGCTCTTGCGGCGTCTCTCGCGAAATCTTCATTCCTCGCGAACATGAGCCACGAAATCCGCACGCCGATGAACGCGATATTGGGCGTAACGGAAATATTGATCCAATACGAATCGTTACCTTCCGAGATAGAAGAAGGGCTTGGAAAAATTTACAGCTCCTGCGATCTGCTCCTTGGCATCATCAACGACATACTCGATTTTTCAAAAATTGAGGCGGGCAAACTTGACATTATGCCTGCCGAGTACAAACTTGCGAGCATGATAAACGACTCTGTCCAGCTGAACATGATGAGAATCGGCAGTAAGCCAATCGAGTTCGAGCTCAATCTTGATGAAAATGTTCTTTCTAATTTGATAGGCGACGAGATCCGCATTAAACAAGTTTTAAACAATATGCTTTCCAACGCGTTTAAATACACAGAAGCCGGCAAGGTTATTCTTACCGTGGAAACCGAAATTCCCGCGAATCTTGAAGCGAATGATCGTGTAACGCTTGTGCTGAGGGTGCAGGACACGGGACACGGCATGACAAAAAAACAACTGGCAAGGCTGTTTGAAGAATACGCGCGTTTTAATCAGGAGAAGAACCACACTGTCGAAGGAACAGGATTGGGTCTTGCGATTACTCAGCGACTTTTATCTCTGATGAACGGCGAAATCAGCGTAGAAAGCGAGCTAGGCATAGGTTCCACATTTGTCGTGCGGCTGCCGCAGATTTATGTAGACCGGGAAGTCATCGGTAAGGAACTCGCGGAAAATTTGCGAAAGTTCCGCTTGAATTACATGACCCAGAAAAGATGGGGGCAGATTACCCGCGACCCGATGCCTTACGGCAGCGTTCTTGTCGTTGATGATGTTGAAACAAACTTATATGTCGCATCCGGTCTTATGAAACTTTACAGGCTGCAAATTGACACCGCCATGAGCGGACAGGAAGCGATAAATAAAATAGAAAACGGAAAAATTTACGACATTGTTTTTATGGATCACATGATGCCGGAAATGGACGGCATTGAAGCGGCTGAAAAATTACGCGCCATGGGATACAAAGCTCCAATCGTCGCGCTTACGGCAAACGCGGTCGCAGGGCAAGCTGACATTTTCTTGCACAAGGGTTTTGATGATTTTATTTCAAAGCCGATTGATATTCGCCAGCTTGATATAGTTCTTAACAAACTTGTGCGCGACAAACAGCCTCAGGATGTAATCGAGGCTGCCCGCAAGTTAAAAGCGGAGTTAAACGCAAGCGCCGAAATACCCGCGCAGGATGATTCAATTTTACGCGAATCTTTTATCCGCGACGCGCGCAAAGCGGCTGACTGGCTTGATGAGCATAAAGATTCAAATTATAACGACGATGAAACGCTAAGAAAGTTTACAGTTTTTGTTCACGGCATGAAAAGTTCACTGTTTAACATCAGCGAAAAAGAACTTTCCGCGAAAGCGCTGGAACTTGAAAAATACGGACGCGAAAAAAACACCGAAATGATAAAAAAGTCCGCTCCCGATTTTACCGGAAATCTGCGCGCGCTTTTAAAAAAACTTGAATCAATGAATACAAGCGAAGACAGCGCGATTGTTATGCCAACTGAAGAATTAATCGAAAAACTTATTATAATAAAAGAAAAAACCGCGGATTACGACAGGAAGGGCGCATTGGACATTCTTTCTGAAGTTAAAAATTGCGCAAAGGAAGTCAAAGCTGTTTTGGATAAAATCATGGAATATGTAATCCATAGCGATTTTGAAGAAGCCGAAAGCGAAGTGACAGCGCTAATCGCCGCTGTAAAAGAAGGTAAAACATGAACATTAGGTTAACAGCAATACTTGTAATTGTCCTGACCAACATGGTAATAATTTTATTCAGCGTTTTTTCCGGCATCAATTATGTGGAAAAAAATATCGATTTGTCATTAGAAACAGATCTTACCGTAATGTCGCAAATCGCGGATCATTTTGTCAGCAAAGAGCTTGAACTTTTAAAATTAAAAGCGTCCCGCATAGCGCAAACGCTGGAAGAATCAGATGAATCGGACTGGCTGCAAATCATTTCAGATAACGGCGGATCATTTCCTTTTATCGGCATGGCGGTAATAAATACAAACCGCGGATTAATCGCGTCTTACGGAGAACACGCGGAAACTGACGTAATGAACGAGCATTACATTAAAAATTCTTTTTTACCCGCAGACGCGGCGATTGGATACAAGGCAATTTCCACCACAATACAAACAGATAATGGAGTTGTTTTTTATCTGGCGGTTCCCTTTTCGCGTAACAATATCCTTGTCGCTACGCTGCCCGGCATGTATTTTACAAACCGCCTTGCGCCGTTTGTAGTCTGGAAAACAGGTCATATCTTTCTTTGCGATGCCGACGGTTATATAATATCCAACCCCAGGGAAAATTGGGTGAAAGAACGCGTTAATTTTATCCAGTTGTCAAATGATGACAGCGATTTTACAGAAACCGCGGACATGGTAACGCGCATGACTCAGCGCGAAACGGGAACGTCACATTACATCATCGGCGGAATTCCGCGTATTGGCTCATTCAGACCGGTATCAGGGTCACAGGAAGGATGGAGCATTGGAATTTCCGCGCCTCTTCCTGAAAGCCCGATCAGCGACGTTAGCGCGGGGCTTCTTATCGTAGCTCTTGTCAGCGTAATTCTCAATGTAATCGCCGCGATTATTGCGTCTAATTTTATTAAAAAACCATTTGAAAGAATCGCAATATTAAAAGAAGAAGCCGACGCGGCAAACAAGGCAAAAAGCGCGTTTCTAAGCACAATGAGCCACGAAATCCGCACGCCGATGAACGCGATTTTGGGCATAAGCGAAATACAGCTTCATAAAGAATCGGGCAGCGCTGAATCTAAAGAAGCGTTTGATAAAATATACACATCAGGTGATTTGCTTCTAAGCATAATCAATGACATACTGGATCTTTCAAAAATAGAAGCAGATAAACTTGAACTTGTTATCGGGAAATACGATGTCGCAAGTCTTATCAGCGACACAGCTCAGCTGAACATGCTGAGAATCGGCAGCAAATCTATCGATTTTGAACTCAGCGTAAACGAGAAAATGCCGTCGCATTTGATGGGCGATGAACTTCGCATAAAACAGATTTTAAACAATCTTCTTTCCAACGCGTTTAAATACACAGCCGCAGGCTCGGTCAAACTGACAATCGACGCGCAAAACGGCAGGAATGACAGCGAGATTATGCTTGTTATTGTTGTAAGCGACTCGGGGCAGGGAATGTCAAAAGAACAGACAGAAAAACTCTTTGATGAATATTCGCGCTTTAATCAGGAGGCGAACCGTTCAACGGAAGGCACCGGTCTTGGCATGAGCATTACGCGCAAACTTATAAAGTTTATGAACGGGCAGATTGACGTAAAGAGCGAACAGGGAAAGGGATCCGTATTTACGGTTTGTCTGCCTCAGGGAAAAACCGATTGCGGCGAATTGGGGCGCGAAATTGTGGAAAACCTTCAGCAGTTCCGCACGCGTTCAAATAGAATTATGAAAAGGGTTCAGGTTTCGCGCGAGCCGATGCCGTACGGCAGCATTCTTGTTGTTGACGATGTGGAAGCGAATATATATGTCGCAAAAGGATTGTTATCTCCTTATCAAATTAAAGTCGATTCATCGGACAGCGGGTTTGACGCGTTAGATAAAATTAAAAACGGCAGAACATTCGACGTAATTTTTATGGATCATATGATGCCTGAGATGGACGGGATTGAAACAACAAAGCGTATCCGCGAACTTGGTTACAAGGAACCCATTGTCGCGCTTACGGCGAATGCGGTGCAGGGACAGGCGGAGATGTTCCTGCAAAACGGTTTTGATGATTTTATTTCAAAGCCGATAGACATTCGCCAGTTAAATTCAATTTTAAACAAATTCGTGCGCGACAAACAGCCTCAGGAGGTAATTGACGCGGCGCGCGCTCAAACGGCGAATACAGCCGCGCCTGAAGTCATCTCCGCGAAAGTTGATCCTCTTGTAATAGAAGCGTTTATGAGGGACGCGGCGAAAACTCTTGAATGGCTCGAAGAAAATAAAAGCTCAGGATACGAAGAAGAAAGTATTATGCGCAAATTTACGGTTTTTGTTCACGGTATGAAAAGCACCCTCCATGTTATCGGCGAAATAGAATTATCGCAGGCTGCGTTCAACCTTGAAAAAGCGGGACACGAAAAAAATACCGTCTTTATAAAAGAATACGCCCAGGATTTTATCAGCAGTCTGCGCGCGCTTCTTGAAAAGCTTAAACAAAAACAGGAGGAGAGCGCGCAGGACGCGGACATGACATCTGTCGAAATTGCAGAGCTCCTTGTAAAATTAAAATCAATTCTGGAAGCATGCGCTGATTACGACAGGAAAGCGGCTCTTGATTCAATCGGCGAAATAAAAAAATGCTCAAAGGAAACAAAAGCGGTTCTAAAAAAAATCTCTGAACATGTTACTCACAGCGATTTTGACGAAGCGGAAAACGAATTATCCGCGCATATCGCGGCTTTAGACAGCGAACAGCCGTCGTCGCTTTTTTCCAATAAAAAAATTGAAGGACTGGATATTGAAAAAGGTCTTGAACGCTACGAGTGCGATGAAAAAATATACCTGAGAATTCTGCGCACCTTCGCGGCAAGCGTTCGTTCAAAACTGGGCGAAATGGAAAAAATCAGCAAGCCGTCTTTGAACGCGGAAAATATCGGCAATTATAGAATAATGGTACACGGCATTAAGGGAGTAAGCCTTGGCATTTACGCCATGAATACGGGAACAATCGCAGGAAATCTTGAAGACGCCGCTGCCGCAGGCAATCTGAATTACATCAACGAGTATAACGAAATGTTCATGAATGAAACACTGGAATTGATCAGCGCTATAGAAGCAATGCTCTTAAGCCTTGCTCCCGAAAACCAGAAACCAATAAAAGATAAGCCGGATTCGCAGGCGCTGTTAAATCTGAAGACCGCATGTGAAAAATACGACATAGACAAAGCGGACAATACAATGGAAGAAATTGAAAAATATCAATATGATTCGGGAAGCGATCTTGTAGGATGGCTGCGGGAAAATCTTGATAAAATGGATTTTACGGCAATAGCTAAAAAACTTTCCGATTTGAGATAAAAAAAGGAGAAGATATGGATAAAATGATTTTCATCGTCGATGACAATGACGCGAATCTGACAGTGGCGGCATCCGCGCTTGAAAACGAATACAAGGTATTAACAATGCCTTCCGCGCAAAAAATGTTCGCGCTTTTGGAAAAGAAGCAGCCGAATCTGATACTGCTTGATATCGAAATGCCCGAAATGACAGGCTTTGAAGCTATCGTAAAACTAAAAGAAAACGCGCAGTGGAAAGATATACCCGTGATTTTTTTAACAGGTTTGGAAGATGAAAGTTTAAAGAACAACGCAATAAAAGCCGGAGCGCTGGACATTGTCAGTAAGCCAATCGCGAAATCAACATTGCTGGAGCGCGTTAAAAGCTATATTTAAACAGGACGGAATATGAGGAAAACTATTTTTATAGTCGATGATAACGCCACAAACCTTACAACAGCGGAAAACGCTCTTGCGCAGCAGTACAAGGTAATCGCGCTGTCCTCGGGCGCAAAAATGTTTTCGGCTTTTGAAAAATTTATACCTGATTTAATTTTACTTGACATCGAAATGCCTGAGTTAACAGGTTTTGAAGTAATGAAGATGCTTAAAGCAAGCGATTCATATTCGGGGATTCCCGTAATATTTCTGACAAGCATAACTGACCGCGAAAGCGAAGCGTATGGAATCGAACTGGGCGCCGTGGACTTTATAATGAAACCATTTTCCGAACCGGTGCTGTTAAACCGCATTAAAAACCATCTGCAGATCGACGAGTTGATCCGCGAACGCACCGCGCAGCTCGCGGATCGGACAAAACAGCTTGAACTTCTTCAGAACGGCATCGTGCACGCGTTCGCTGACCTTGTAGAAAACCGTGACAAGAACACAGGCGGTCACATCGATCGCACTGCCGTATATTTTAAAATTTTAATCGACGCAATGCTGAAACAGGGCGTATACACAGACGAAATGAAAAACTGGAATATGGAATCGGTGATTTCATCCGCGCGTCTTCATGACCTGGGAAAAATCGTTATTTCAGATTCCATTTTAAACAAACCCGCGGTGCTGACAAATGAAGAATACATGGAAATGAAAAAACATTCCGTGGAGGGCGAGCGTATAATAGAAGACGCCATCAAGCAAACGGGAAACGCGGAGTTTCTGCATAACGCGAAAATGATCGCAGCGTATCATCATGAACGATGGGATGGTTCGGGGTACCCATACGGGATGAAGGGATTGGAAATCCCTCTTCAAAGCAGAATGATGGCGATCATCGACGTTTACGACGCTCTCGTTTCAGAGCGGCCTTACAAAAAAGCGTTCACCCACCAAGAGGCGCTTGAAATTATCATGAATGGCGCAGGCACTCACTTCGACCCGGATATCGCCAAAGTTTTTAATAATGTAAACGAACTGATAAAAACAATAAGCGCGAAATTCGCTTAAAACGGTCAATTTAAAGCGTAAACAGGCGTTTTTAGCCCGCTAACCCACTTGACAAAATTTCCGTTTTTTATTAGGGTTAACAAATAGCGCGGGAATAGCTCAGTGGTAGAGCGCGACCTTGCCAAGGTCGATGTCGCGGGTCCGACTCCCGTTTCCCGCTTTTTAAAAACATAGTCAGGTTTTTTTATATGCCTTTAAAAGAAGGTTTAAATGAACATACGCGTACGGGCGATATTGATAATTATTTTAACAAACCTGCTAATAATTTTATTCAGCGTGTTTGTGGGCATAATTTTTGTAGAAAAAAATATTGATATTTCACTGGAAACCGATCTTAAAATAATGTCCCGTATCGCGGATCATCTAATAAGCGGAGAACTTGACAGATTAAAACTGACAGCCGGATGGACAGCCGAATCTCTTGAAGCGGCGGATGAATCAAGATGGTCTGAAATTATTGAGAACCTTAATAAGACTAACCCGGAGTTTATAGGAGCCGCGGTTTATGATTCTATAAACGGATTGATTATCAGCGCCGGTGAAAAATACGCCGCAATGGATATTACAAGGGATAAATACGTCAGGAACGCATTCAGAACGGGCGGCGGAATTCCGGGAAAAAAAACAATTTCTTCCACAAAAGATACGGGCGACGGCGTTGTATTTTACCTCGCGGTTCCCCTTCCGTTATCGCAGCGCGACAGAATACTTATTCTGACGCTGCCGGGAACGCATTTCGCGCAGCTTCTCGCTCCGTTTGTTATTTGGGAAACAGGTCATATTTACATGAGCGATGTCGACGGTTACGCGATATCCAATCCGCGCGATAATTGGATACAGAATCGTTTTAATTACATAACAGCCGCGCAGATCGACAATGACTTTATGGAATTGGCGCAGACTGTAATGCGCATGACTCGCGGTGAATCCGGCATAGGTTATTACACTGTTTACGGCATTCCAAGAGTTTGCGCGTTCGGTCCAGTTACAGGTTCGGATGAAGGCTGGAGTCTTGGAGTTGTCGCGCCTCTTACGGAAAGCCCGATTAAAAACACTGATTTAGGTCTTATTGTCGTAGCTATTGTCAGCATTTTATTAAGCATCGTCGCGGCGGTAATCGCTTCCGTTTTTATCAAGAAACCGTTTGAAAGAATTGAAGTGTTAAAGGTGGAAGCGGAAAACGCAAACAAGGCAAAGAGTTCCTTTCTAAGCACAATGAGCCACGAAATCCGCACGCCGATGAACGCAATATTGGGCATAAGCGAAATTCAACTGGAAAAAGAATCGCTCGCTAATGAAGAAAGAGAAGCTCTGGAAAAAATATACACATCAGGCGATCTTCTGCTCAGCATCATCAACGACATACTCGATTTATCTAAAATAGAAGCTGACAAACTCGAACTGATAAACAACAGATACGATATCGCAAGTTTAATAAGCGATTCAGCCCAGCTTAATATGATGAGAATCGGCAGCAAACAGATTGAGTTTGAACTTTACGCAAACGAAAATATGCCGGCGCAAATGATCGGCGATGAATTGCGGATAAAACAGATTTTAAACAATCTGCTTTCCAACGCGTTCAAATATACTTCATCGGGAACTGTTAAATTATCAATCTACTGCGAGAACGGCAATAATAACAGCGAGATTAATCTTTTCATTATTGTAAGCGACACAGGTCAGGGAATGACAAAAGAGCAGGTAGCAAGAATATTTGACGAATATTCGCGCTTTAATCTTGACACCAACCGCTCAACAGAAGGCACCGGTCTTGGCATGGCGATTGCGCGCAAACTGGTAAAGATGATGAACGGTGAAATCACGGTGGAAAGCAGAGTCGGCGAAGGCACTACCTTCAAGGTGCGCCTGACTCAAAACAGATGCGAATCGGGTCCCATAGGCGCTGAAGTCGCGGAAAATCTGCGGCAGTTTCGCACCCACTCAAGAACATTTATGAAGAGGGTTCAAATCTCGCGCGAACCGATGCCGTACGGAAGCGTCTTAATCGTTGACGATGTCGAAGCGAATCTCTACGTCGCTAAAGGACTGCTGCTTCCGTATCGTTTAAAGATCAGCACTGCAAACAGCGGGTACGCCGCGATTGATACGATTAAAAACGGCGGAATATTCGACATTGTTTTTATGGATCACATGATGCCTGATATTGACGGAATTGAAACGACAAAACAGCTGCGCGAGTTAGGTTACAAAGAGCCAATTGTCGCGCTGACCGCAAACGCCGTAGCCGGTCAGGCGGAAGTATTTTTAAACAATGGGTTTGACGACTTTATTTCCAAGCCGATAGACATCCGCCAGTTAAACGCAATTTTAAATAAATTTGTGCGAGATAAACAGCCTCAGGAAGTAATTAACGCTGTGCGCTTTGAAGCCGCTTCAACGTCCGCGCCTCCCGAAACGCAGACACAAGCGGTATCGTACATAGATTTGCTTAAATCGCGTTTATTTTCTAAAGAAATACCGGGGCTGGATATTTACAAAGGATTTATACGCTTTGAAGAAGACGTTGAATTTTATATCAGGGTGCTGCACGCGTATTCAAACAGCATTAACGCCGCGTTCGATGTTATAAAAAACACAAGCAAAGAAAATCTTCACCTTTATAAAATAAACGTGCACGGGATCAAGGGAACCAGCTATGATATTTACGCGCAGGAAATCGGCGATGCCGCCGCCTCGCTTGAAAAAGCGGCAGCCTCAGGTGACATTGATTATATAAAAGAGCATAATCCTCCATTTATAAAAAATGTGGAAGAAATGGTTTCAAAAATAATAGAAATGCTCGCCGATATAGAATCAAAAAATATAAAACAAAAAAAAGATAAACCGGATGAAGATCTTCTGAAAGAACTCCTTGACGCGTGCGTCAGATACGATATGGACGGAGCGGACGAGATAATGACACAGATAGAAACGTTTCAATATACATCGGATGACGGTCTTGCGTTCTGGTTGCGGGAAAATATCGACATGGTAAACTTTGACGAAGCGGCGGAAAAAATTAACAGCATACTAAAAAAGGAGGATTGAGTTAATGGCTAAATCCGGTTTTGTAACAGCGTCTACAATTTCAAGCAAACGAAGGAAGCTGGTTTATGTAGACGATATGAATTACAGCCTGATATCTTTTAAAAAAGGACTTAGTAAATTTTATGAAATTTATCTTTCCGAGTCCTCGGAAAAAATGTATAAAATTCTGGAAAAAGTCACGCCTGATTTAATTCTGCTGGATGTCAATATGCCGGATGTTAACGGCTATGAAACGATAAAAGATTTAAAAGCGGACGAGCGTTATTCCTCAATACCTGTGATTTTTTTAACCTGCAGCAGCGACAGGGAAAGCGTGGTAAAAGGACTAAGTCTGGGAGCGGCGGATTATGTTATTAAACCGTTCAATTCCGAAAAATTAATCGAAAGCATCGAAAACCTTTTTTCAGCCAAAACAAATACGGCAAACAGAATTGCCGAAAAAAGCGACAGCGATACGCACATACTTGTTGTTGATGATATGAGCAGCATGCTAAGAACAATTCATCATGCTATTCACGACAAATACAAAGTGTCCCTGCTTTCCAATTCCAGCGTCGTCATTGATTTCCTTCAAAACAACAAACCGGATTTGATTATACTAGATTATTTAATGCCGGGGTTAAGCGGATTTGCGCTCATTCCTAAAATAAGAGAACTTCCGGGTTATGCCAACATTCCGGTAATAATGGTCACAACGGAAGGAACGTTCAAAAATGTAAGCGAAGCGATGATACTTGGAGCAAATGACTTTATCGTAAAACCTTTTGACCCGAAAGAGCTTAATTTTAAGGTCGAAAAACACCTCCGCCTTTCGCGGGATTTATTGCTAAAAGACAGGGAAAATGAAGAAATTGCATATTTTTTGAATTGAGATAAATTGATATAATTGATATTATTTTTTAACAGTCGTATAATAAGTGGGATTAAAATGAGGATATCTAAATTTATACTTTTAATGTTCTCGGCGGTTTTTTTAACACTCACTTTATCAGGCTGCGCCGGTCATACCATAGAAGAAGTCAGAACCACATGGCTGACAGTCGTGGTTGTTGCGGTATTTTTGGGTATTACGGCTTTTGTCACCGCTTTCCTTTTTATAAGCCGTAAGACCGGAAGACAGCTGGAAGAGCTGGTTAAAAAGCGCACCGACGAGCTGGCGCTTCAAACAACGACGCTTACCACCCTGTTCGATTCAATTCCAGATCTTATTTTTACAAAAAATCAAAAGATGAATTTCCTGCATTGCAATAAGGCGTTTCTGGAGCATTTCGGAAGAAACATAGATGACATTGTCGGGAAAAGCGATGAAGAAGCTCTTGGTATTTCGCCTGATATAGCGGAAGGCTTTAATAAAATCGATTTAAAAGTAATTCAAGAAAAACGCACTTATGCGCTGGAAGAACATATACCGCATATCGACGGGTCAAACCCGTTATATGAAACAATTAAAATGCCGCTGATGCTTGGAGACGAAGTTGTCGGCATAATGGGTATCGCCCGCGATATTACCAAGCGCAAAGAGATGGAGCACAAAATAACTTCCAGTTATGAATATTCAAAAAAATTGAGCGATTCGCTTTCAAAAATTACAAAGTCTCCTACAATCTCCGCGGGGATTTTAAAAGACGCCGCTACCGCTGTCGCGATGGACGGATGCAACGCATTGAACGCCCACCGCATCGGTATTTGGCGTTATATAGAAAGCCAAAACATACTCGAAAGCGTATCCCTTTACGACGCTCATTCGGGAGAAAACACATCATATGAAAGATACGATTTGTCAAAAAGTCCCGAATACTCAAGGCTTTTGAAATCTGAACGCGTTATTGTAATGAACGATACAGTCGAATGTAAACTGATTACGAATACGATGACCGGTTACGATCATTTATGCGCGGCGCTCGACGCTCCCATCCGCGTTGACGGTAAACTTGCAGGAGCGGTTTGCATTGAACAGTGGAGCTGCAGAGATTATCCTCATATGCGCGAGTGGGAAATAGAAGAGCAAAACTTCGCTTCCTCGCTTGCGGACTTAATGGCGCTTGCGATTTCCGGTTCTGAAAGGCGCAATGCGCGTGACGCGGCGGAAACCGCCAATCAGGCAAAGTCGGCGTTTCTCGCTCACATGAGCCATGAAATCCGAACGCCGATGAACGCCATATTGGGCGTAACAGAACTTTTAATGCAGAACGAAAAACTTTCGCCAGAGATTGAAGAAGGTCTTAATAAAATTTACAGCTCATGCGATTTGTTATTGGGCATCATTAACGACATACTGGACTTCTCCAAAATAGAAGCAGGTAAGCTTGATTTAATGCCTAATAATTATAAAGTCGCAACCATGATTAATGACGCGGTGCATTTAAATATGATGCGCATAGAAAGTAAACCAATCGAATTTAAAGTTGACATTGATGAAAATATTCCTTTCAGATTGATCGGAGACGAACTTCGCATCAAACAGATTTTTAACAATCTTCTTTCTAACGCGTTTAAATACACCGATACGGGTTTTGTAACTCTGTCTGTCAAAATTGAATCGATCCCGCTGCTTTCATATCTGCCTGATCATTCAATGAGAGGGCAGGTAAAATGGGCAGATAACAAAAAAGGCATAACCTTAGTTATAAGCGTACGGGACTCAGGTCAGGGCATGACCAAAGACCAGCTGGAAAAATTGTTTGACGAATACGCGCGATTTAACACTACAAAAAATATCTCCATCGAGGGAACCGGGCTTGGTCTTGCGATTACTCAGCGTCTTGTAAATTTAATGGGCGGAGACATACATGTCGAGAGTAAACCAAATAAAGGATCAATGTTTACAGTCCGCCTGCCGCAGGAACTTACAGACTCGAAGGAAGTTCTCGGCAAAGAAACAGTGGAAAACTTCAGGCAATTTAAAGTCGGTTTTGTATCGCACAAAAAAAGAGGTCAAATTGTCCGCGAACCCATGCCGTATGGAAGCATCTTAATTGTTGACGACGTTGAAACGAATCTGTTTGTGGCGGTCGGTTTAATGAAGCTTTATAAACTGCAAATCGATACTGTCATGAGCGGGCAGGAAGCGATTGATAAAATTAAAAACGGCAAAGTTTACGATATAATTTTCATGGATCATATGATGCCGGGAATGGACGGCATAGAAACAACTAAACGCATCCGCGCTCTAAAATATGCAGGACCTATTGTCTCATTAACCGCAAACGCTGTCGCAGGTCAGGCTGATATGTTCCTTGCGAACGGTTTTGATAATTTTATTTCCAAACCAATAGATATACGGCAGTTAAACGCCGTTTTAAATAAATATATCCGCGATAAACAACAGCCTGAAGTAGTTGAAGCCGCCCGCAGAGAAGAAGCCGAGGCATTAAAGGAAGCTGAAGCCGCGCAGAGCGCAAACGAAAACGCGGCTAACTCATCGCATTTTAACGGCAGAATCCCCGGAATAAATACGACAAAGGGACTGCTTCGTTATGAAGGCAATGTTGATACATATTTAAAAGTTCTGCGTTCATACGCGGCAAGCGTAAGATCGTTATTAACCTCTGTTCAGAATATAACCGATTCCGGTTTAAACGATACTAATTTAAGCCTTTATAAAATAAATGTTCACGGCATAAAGGGAACGAGCCTTGACATTTACGCCGAACAGATCGCGAAGGAAGCCAAAGATCTTGAAAAAGCGGCGGAAAAAGGCGATATTGGTTTTATAAAAGAACATAATAACCCGTTTGTAGAAACAGCGTGGAAACTTGTTAAGGATCTGGAAGAGATATTCATTTCTATGGAAACGGAAAACCCGAAACCAAAAATGGACAAGCCTGATCTGGATGTATTAAAAAAACTTCAAAGCGCCTGCAAGGAATATGACATAGGAGCCGCGGACGAAGCGATGGCGCAATTGGACAAATACCAATACGAAAACGATGACGGTCTTGTAGACTGGATTCAAAAAAACATGGATATGATGAATCTGAAGGATATTGCGGAAAAATTATCATATCTGGATAATTGATGGAGATAGATTATGGAAACGATGGATCCTAAATTTGCGGAAGTTTCTTTAAGTAACCGGAGAAAAGTTATTTATGTAGACGATGTAAGTTACAGCTTAATAACGGTAAAAAACAGGTTAATCGATCATTACGATATATTTCCCGCCGATTCGGTGGTAAAAATGTATGAACTCCTGAGCTATATGAAGCCCGATTTAATTCTGTTAGATGTCAATATGCCGGACATTGACGGTTACGAAGCTATTAAAGGTTTAAAATCCGACGATAAATATTCAAATATACCTGTTATTTTTCTGACAGGTAAAAGCGACAGGGAAAGCGTGGTAAAAGGCCTAAGCCTTGGAGCCGCAGATTATGTAATCAAACCATTTTCGGCGACAAAATTAATAGAAAGCATAGAAAGTATTTTAAACCCATCCGATAGCAAAGAAATATCTTTTGAAGACGAGGACGGAAACAAACCGGCTGTTCTTGTTGTTGACGATGTGAGCAGCATGCTGCGCGCCATGCAGTACGCGCTGCAGGACAGGTACAAAGTATTTATATTATCAAAATCCGAAGATGTAATGGATTTTTTACGGACAAAAAAACCGGAATTAATCGTGCTTGATTATTTAATGCCCGTAATGAACGGATTTGATCTTATTCCAATGATACGCACGCTTCCCGAACACAAAGAAACCCCGATAATCATAATAACGACGGAAGGAACCCACGATCATGTAAACGAAGCCATGACTATCGGCGCTTCCGATTTTATCGTAAAACCGTTTAAGCCCAAAGAACTTAACGATAAAGTCGCAAGGCATATTAGAATCTCAAGGGAGCTTGCAAAAATCAGGGATGAAAATAAAAAGTTAATGGGCTAACGCTTTTTAAAGAGCTTCGATTTTATCCACTTCCAGAATCACTGCCCCCTGATCATCCGTTACGAACCCGTTTACAAGCAGGGGACGCTGATCGAAAAGCAGTTTATTGTAACGATCGTATATTTGCGGAAAGATGACTGTTTCGTACATGGCGGTTTCATCTTCAAGGCTTAAAAAACTCATGGTTAATCCGTCTTTTGTCCATACTTCTTTTTGAGTTATCGGCCAGCCGATAATTTTTATATTGCGCCCGGTATACTGTTTAATTTGCGAAGCTTTAACGCGGTCTTTTACTTTAAGCAGGCGATCTGTGTACAGAACCAAAGGATGCGCGTTTCTTAGAAAACCAAGGACATTATATTCTTCCCATAACAAATCGTTTTGCGCGGCAGGCGGATAAAAGTTATCTTCTGATAAAGAGCGCTCTTCATTCTGCGAAAACAATTCATTCTGCCTGCTCGGCTTTTGTGAAAGAGCAGATAACAATTTGCGCGCCTGCATAACTCTTGGAATCCCGCCTGAAACGCTGTCAAAAACGCCTGCGGGACACAAAGCGATAATATCTTCCCTGTTAAGACGGACACGCCGCGAAAAATTCTCAAGCGAAGAATAATCCCCTCCCCTTTCGCGCTCCTCGATAATATTATTAACCCCTGTTACCGACAAACCTTTTACCGCCATAAAACCGATAACAACATTTTTTTCGTATCCGTAATATTTCCAGCGCGAAATGTTTATGTCCGGTCCTTCGGTTAAAAGCCCCATGCGGCGAATCTCCGCGATATACGCATGAGGGCGGTAATATCCCCCCTGATTGGAAAGAACCGCCGCCATAAATTCCGCAGGATGATGCGTCCTTAAATACGCGGACTGGTAGGAAACCATCGCGTAGGAAGCGGAATGAGGTTTGCAGAACGAATAACCGTCAAAGGAGAGCATCATCGCCCAAATTTCGCGTATTGTTTTTTCGTCTACTCCGTTTTTCCGGCAGCCGTCAAAAAATTGATTTTCGTACACTCTTAACTTTTGCGCTCCCGCTTTTTTCGCGATAACTTTGCGAAGTTTATCGGCGTCAACTTCATCAAAACCGGCAAGCGCAGCGGCTGTTTTGCTTACATCCTCCTGATAGCAAAGGATGCCGTATGTTTCGTTTAAAATTTTATCAAGGCGCGGATGGAGAGGATCCCACGCGCCGCCTTTCAGCCGTCTTACATACTCAGAGATAAATTTATTAGCGGCGGGTCTTATAATGCTTGAATGAATCACAATATGATCAAAATCTCCCGCTCCGGTTTTTTTCTGCAGCTGGCGCATCGCAGGGCTTTCGATGTAGAACACTCCAGTGCTGTCGCCCCTTGCGAGCGCTTCGATAGTTTGAATGTCGTCGATGGGACGCCATTTATTTTGATCGATGCGTATACCCTGCTCTTCAAGATTTTCAAGCGCGTCTCTGATAACTGCAAGGCTTCTGTTTCCCAAAAGATCGATCTTTACAAAGCCTGCGGCTTCCGTCCCCTCTTTTTCCCAGGCAAGGAGAGGAAACCCTTCAAGAGATTTTTCGATTGGCGCGTAACGATTAACCGGCTGGGGAGTGATTACAATTCCTCCGCAGTGCATACTTAAGCCGCGCGGAAGCCCTTCTATTTTTGAGGCTATGCGGTAAATTTCCAGCCAGAGAGGCTCGATATTTTCTTCTTTTTCGTGAAAATCAAAAATCTTTCTTTCTAAATTTGAAATTTCCGCGTCAGGAAACCCGTACGCTTTAGCGCTCTCGCGCAGAGCGGAACGGGAACGGAAAAAATTATGATTGGCTACCCTTGCGCAATAATCGCTTCCAAATTCTTTTATTATATTTTTTATAAGCTCATCCCTTTCATCCCACGCGAAATCAACATCAATGTCGGGCGGATCCGGTCTTGCGCTGCTTAAAAAACGTTCAAAGTACAAGTTATGCGCAATCGGATCGACATTGGTAATTCCAAGCGAGTAGGACACGATGGAAGCGGCTCCCGACCCGCGTCCGCAGGTTCTTTGATACAAGACGGCGGATTGAGAGGAAACTTTAGCCATCTTTACAATATCGTCCATGCGTAAAAAATAGGGAGCAAAACCCATTTTCTCGATTATTTCCAATTCATATTCAATACGGTCAACCTCCATGTCGCCTAACTCGCCGTATCGCAATGACGCGCCGCCATAAACCCTCCGCCTTAATTCGTCCGCGGGCTTTTCGCCGTAGGAAGGAAAAATAAAACCGTTGAAGATTTCATTAAATCGGCATTGCGCGGCGATTTCTTCGGCGCCTCTTACCGCCTGAGGCCATGATTTTAAAAACCCGGACAATTGTTCGCCTGTTTTAAAAATACCCTTCCCGTTTGAAACTGTTTCCCCTTGCGCGAGGCTGCCAACAGTTTTATTCAATCCAATTGCGCGTAATGTTCTGTGAACGTAATAGTCTTCTTTTTCCAGAAACAAACTTGTGTCAAGAAAAGCCAGCGGGAGGTTTAATGACTTATGCGGACCGATACCGCCCAAACAATCGGCGGTTACGGCGGCGTAAAGGTTTTTTACATTTCCCGCAAGCGAAGTTAAAACCGCGCTGTCCGCGCTGGCAAGCGTAAGCCCAAAAGAGTTTTCGCATAACAGCGCAATGGGATTAAAGTTTTTAATATCTTTATTCCGTATCGATAAAATTTCACATAACCTGCTAAAGCCTTCTCTGTTCTCGGCAAAACAATACACATAACCGGAAGAAAGTTTTTGTTCGATACTAAGAGCAACCCCTATAACCGCTTGTATCCCGCGTTCCTTTGCCGCTTCCAAAAATGAATGTAATCCGTAAAGGTTATTCAAATCACAAATTGAAACTGTTTTTACTCCATAAGAAAGCGCCGCGTCAAGCAATGCTTCGGGTTTATGAACGCCGTAAAGAAATGAGTACGCTGATATTAATCCGAGTCTGGTAATCATAGGGTATTTTTCTTTGCCGCCGCAAGAACAATGCCCCGCGTTACTTTGCCCGCGCCGTAACGGAGCTGTATTCTGTCCGCGGCTTCCTGTAACCTGCGGTTTTTTGTTTCCGATTCTATCTCAAATAGATCGGCATCATAACCGAGAGGAGAAAAGTTCTCGAGAGAAACAGAAATTGAACGTACGCGAACGCGGCGTATTACGCTTTTTTGATACAAATCGGCGGCAACTGTTATTATTTCTTTATCCGTTACCAAAAGCTGTTTTTTTCGCCCGTTTATTTCCGCTTTCACTCCGTCCGCATAAATGACAGATAACTTAACTTCAAAAGCGCCTAATTTATCCCTGCGCATTTGAAGCCCCGCGTTTTCACAGATGGAAGCAATCGCTCCCCTAATCACAGTTTCGTCGATTACATCCTGCGAAAAATCAGCTTTGCTTTCTATAACTCTGTTTGCGGGCGCGCTGACCGGAGAATCATCAATACCAAGGGCGCTGTCCCGTAAAAGAATCCCCTTTTTGCCGAACAGTGACAACGCTTCGCTGTCGCTTAAAGCGGCTAACTCTCCCGCTTCGCGAAAACCTGTTACGCGAATAGTTTTCATTAACGAGGAACCAAGTCCCGGAAGCAATGTAATATCCTGATGGCAAAGAAACGAAGCTTCTTCGCCGGAGCGGACTTCTATCAGACCTTCGGGGCGAATTGTTCTGCTTGCCACCTTACAGACAAGTTTATTTGTTCCCGCCGCCGCAGCTGCTTCAATTTTTGTTTTATCAAGAATCTCGTTTTGAATATGGCAAACACAATCAGAAGAAGGACCGAAAATCCGCCTTGTGCCGGTTAGATCAAGATAAATATTTCCCGCGCCGTCGTTCTGCCAAACAGGGGCATAACGGCTTATCACATCTTCAAGAACTGTGTTAACTTTTAAACAGGCGCCGGGATCCGGCGATACCACCATCAATTCTTTTACAAGCCGCTGAGCCGCAAAAAGCGGCGTGCCGTATTTTATCCCTTCCCGAAGAGCGGCGGGCGACACATCACGGACAACCGCCTGCCCGCCCGCTCTGCCGGCGACCACATACGGACGCCCCTGCAGAGAGCTGTCGAAAAGCCCCGCCACAGCCGCGCGAAAACCAATGATGTTAAGATGAGCTATTGCCCTCATCCATTTTTTCCAAAATCTTTTTCAGCGTTAAGGCATTTTTTACCGCCTGCCCTCTCGCGTGATTATTAAAATAAACGAGTATTTTATCCGCTTTTATTACAATGCGCTTAATCCGCTGTGCCGCGCCTTCTAGCTCTTTGTCGCTGTACAAATAATCGTACCTTGCGCGGCTGTCCGAACCCCACCATTTATCGGCATTCCTGCCGTGCAGGCGAAAATACGCAAGCGAAGACGTGGAAACATCCATCACAGGCGGCAGCCCTTTCAAGTCCGGTAAATCGGTAGAAACGTATGAAACCTGCCTTTTTTTAAACTCGTCGATTACCCGGTTATTGTTCCAGTCGCTGTTTCTAAATTCGACGGCGCAGGGCACGCCAGAAAATTCGAGCAAAATCCTGTCCAGATGCCGCCTGTTGTCAGCCTCGTAGTGAAACGAATAGGGAAATTGAAACAAAACCGCTTCCAGTTTACCGGCCTCGCGCAGCGGCTCAATCGCCGCAAGGTAGGTTTTCGCCTCATCCTGCCATTTTGAAGGATCAATCTTGTGAGTGAGGGACTGGGTCGCCTTTATTGAAAAAGCCAGATTTCCCGAAGTTTCCAGCATTCGGCGCATTTGATCCGCCGCAGGCATAACGTAGTACGAAAAATTGAGTTCCACGGTCGAAAATTGATCCGCGTAAAAAGGGAGATATTCCTCCTGCTTGGCTTTTGGAGGATAAAAAGCGCCCACCCACTCATTGTATGAGTAGCCGCATGTTCCGACGGCGATTCTGTCCATATTATCATACTACACGCTTGTATAGGATTTGTCAAGGGGTAATTTTATTTATTTTTAATAAAATACATCCCCTTGCAAGCAGCTTTATAAAATCAAATTTAAATTGCGGTAATCTGAGCTATTTTCAAAATTCGGTTAGTTTGATTAAGCCTCATTTTAATTTATTTTTAAACGTTCTTTCACAAATGTATCGACGGTCATTCTGTTAACGCCGTATATTCTGCCAATCGCGCTTTTTGAAAATTTTCTGTTTATGAGCAGCAATATATCCTGCTCGCATCCTGAAAGTTTTACATTGGTTGATTTTCTTCCGCTCGGTCTTCCAAGCACTTTTCCTTCGGCGCGCTTTCTTGCAAGCGCCTCTTTAGTCCGCTGAGAAATCAAGTCGCGTTCAATTTCAGCCGATAAACCGAAAGCAAACGCTAAAACTTTTGATTGAATATTGTCACCTAACCTGTAATTATCCTTAATTGTCCATATCCTGACATCATTCAACATCATTTGATTAAGAATAGACATAATCATAAAGAGGTTTCGCCCAAGCCTTGACAATTCAGAGCAAATAATCAGATCGCCGGGTTTAACATCCTCTAAAAGCGAACCCAAAAGTCTTTTATCAGGTGTTTTAGCTCCGCTGATAGTTTCCTCTATCCACTGTTCAATAACAAAATTGTTTTCTGAACAGAACCGTTCAATTTCAAACCGTTGATTATCAACAGTTTGTTTGTCTGTACTAACTCTGATATAACCATATATCATTGTACACTCCTTCAAAGAAATATTTTTTGACCTGTTTAATTTAAAGGTCATATTACTTATCGTCTAATTAATTGATCAATAAGCACTTTTTTATTTTTGACACCAGCGGGTAATAATAATATTTTGATAAATAGTATTTTGACTATTGACAAAAAATTAAATAAAATATAAACTATTCAAATATTGGCTGATCATACGATTATTCATAAATGATCGGGTGGTCATATAAGCGCCTAAAAGTCTTTTCATAAGGGGGACACTAATGACAGTAAGGATATTTCACTTAAGCTAAAGCCACATGCGGCGGGCTGTCGTTCTGACAGCGGCTTACTCCCTGATTCTAATTATCAGTAAAAAGCTAGACAAATCTAAACATGTGGTTTTCTCATTAATCAGACCCAATATTATATGTTGGGAATTTACCTATAGGAGAATTATTTGTATATGAACAAATTTGTTCATTCATTATTTTTAGTTAATTTAATATGGAGATATTATGACACTGCCATGGAAGAGCGGACGGCTCAAATTGATTGCCGCCGCGGCAAAAGACAGAAAAATTAATTTCGCGCTTTGCTGTACTGCGACGCTTTTGACAGTCACTTTTGGATTGTTAAACCCGCAGATAGTTCGATACACCATCGATTCGGTAATAGGAAAAGCGCCGCTTGACGCGCCCGCGTTTGTAATAAATTTAATCAACGCAATGGGCGGCATTGAACTCTTGCGCGAAAAAATCTGGATATGCGCAATTTTTATTATTGCGGCGGCGCTGCTTGCGGAAACTTGCAACTTGATTCGCAATTACACATCGCTGGAGCTTGGAGAAACAGTCGCGTGGCGGCTTTTGAATACCCTCTACGGGCATATTCAGAGACTGCCATGGAATTGGCATGTCAAATGTCAGACGGGTGACATTATACAGCGCAGCACTACAGATGTTGATAATGTGCGTTTTTTTATTC
>Ga0209755_10002312_pt1 | contig 26559 bp, 26 predicted proteins | sample TergutCo191P1_FD_187301 | JGI IMG/M metagenome (GOLD analysis project Ga0209755, IMG submission 187301) | Cornitermes sp. P1 segment gut microbial communities from Petit-Saut dam, French Guiana - Co191P1 (SPAdes) (version 2) | ecosystem: Host-associated > Arthropoda: Insects > Digestive system...
ACATGGTTATCAGTATGTGCCCGCAATTCTTTTAAATTATTTAGCTTACTTCCTTTCAATGTATCAGCATGAGGACGTGGTAAGAGCGGACCATATTCTTCCAGAAGCTCAACCTTCATACGAATAGATTCTTGACCATCTTCGGCTTGTTTAAGAAACCAAGCATCGTATTCATCTGTTGTTTTCACATCCCATGCCATCATAGTTATTATATGAACTATTATTCATATAATCAAGAGAAATTTTATGTACCTACCGTAGTACAAAACTGTAGCATTTTGGTCTTTTTCCCTGTTTTTCCTCGCTTATCTTGCGTTAATTTTTCTTGACATTCTTCTATAACGCTAGTCTAACGTGTACTAGTTAATTTTAAGCTAAATTAAGGTCGACCATCACTCGTAAAGCGCAGGTCCCGGGTCCGATTCCCGGTCTTGGCTTAAATTATAAAAACGGAGGAATTGCCCAAAACTTTTTTGGCGTTGCTTTTGGCTGAAAATTGATGGTTTGAAGGTTTTGATGCGTAATACGTCAGAAGAAAAATCTAAAAATGTTAAAATGATTTAATATAAGGATTGTATATTATTTAATAATAGTTTACCATATGGCAGATGAAAATAGCCATTATTAGTGATATCCACCAATCAACTTTGTGGCGCAAGATAATTGAACAGATGGATGATTTTGATAAGGTTATTATTCTTGGCGATGAGTTTGACTGCTGGTCCAATAAATGGCCTTTACAGATAAATAACGCGGAAAACATAATTACTTTTAAAAAGAGCTTTCCCGATAAGGTTGATCTTTGCTGGTCCAATCACGCGATTAGTTATTTTTTAAATGAAAGGTGCAGCGGCTATCAGGTTGAACACGCGGCTGATATTTATGACTTTTATAAAAGACATGAAGATAATTATAATGTGATATACATTTACGATAACTGGATTGTCTCTCATGCGGGGGTTTCCAAGAAATGGATGAAATACTGCGGGATAAAAGAGTTAAGCGAAATTAATCAAAGATTCAGGGAAAAGCCGGACTTTTTTAGATGGATCGGTCCTGACAATTTTGGAAATAACGCTAACGAAGGTCCTTTATGGATTCGTCCTGAAGCATTAATTGCAAATAGAGTGCCGGGTTTTAATCAGGCGGCAGGGCATACCGAGAACGTTGAACCCAAGACTGTTAAAGAAAATGGTCAGGTTTTTATTTTTTGCGATACTTACGAACATAATTTCCTTACCATACTGGATACTAAAACCAATAAAATTGAATATATTAACATGGAATGATTTTTATCTCTCCTGCACCCTCAGGATTTATTTTTAATTCTGTAACCGCTCCTTCGCCGAAAACCGCCTCCATAGAAATGCGGTATTTGTTAATAATATCCATTGGAATGTACGCCTGAACAGTTCCCGCAAAACCTCCGCCGTGAATTCTGCACGCGCCTTTCAGTTTGTGCTTACGTAAAAAATCTTTTGTAAGCGCAAGAGCGACGCTGATGTCCTGGTTATCCGGCCTATTCGCCGAATTTATATTTTGTAAAAGCTCACATGAAGAGCTGCCGGATTCGTTTACCAAATCAAGGTAATTAAAAAAAGCCGCTTTTTTTCCCGCGCTTGAAGACGCGTTTTCCATTTCAATTAATAAAGAGGTCATGGCGCTAACCCGCGCGTTCTCGTCAAAGAAGTGGATAGCTCTTAGCAGCGCTCTGCCACCAAGCGCTTTTTTTATATCAGCGGCGCGGGACAAAACAGTTTCCTTATCGATTTCGCGTAACACTGATTTCCAGAAAAATGACGCGGCGGCTTTCATCTCCGCCGGAATTGACGCGTAATCTGCGGTTAAATCAGCGTGGCTGCCGCCTGTGTTTATAATGCAAAGACTGTAACCTTCTTCCGCCGGATCAAAATTGATTTTCCTGATAACGGGATTCGCGGAATTTTCAAAATCAATAGAAACCGTTCCGCCTGCCGCGCAGGCGATTTGATCCATCAATCCGCAGGGTTTTCCAAAATAGAAGTTTTCCGCGATCTGACCTATTTGCGCAGTTTCAACCGCGGTTAATTTTCCGTCTCCGTATAATGAATCAAAAATGCGGACTATCAGCGTTTCAACCGCCGCTGAAGATGACAATCCTAAACCGGGAAGCACGTCAGATTCGGTGTTTGCCGAAAATCCGCCGATTGCGTAGCCGCGCCTGTATAACTCTGAGGCAATCCCTCTTATAAGCGCCTGTGTAGTTCCCGTTTCTTCTTGTTTTGCCTGCAAATCAAAGTTTCCTTTGTTATCTGTCAATATTACTTTTACATCAGGAAAATCGGCGGAGTAAAAATGTACTGTGTTGTCGTCAGTTTTTTGTACTTTGGCTGTTATGTGAAGTTGAATGGCGGCTGCCAATACTTTACCGTTATTATGATCTGTATGGTTACCTGCAAGTTCTGTTCTTCCGGGCGCGGAAAATACCCGAAAGCCGCGTGAGTCAATCATCTGCTTTACCGCGAGGATTTTGTGTTTCATCCGCACAGGAGGCGCAGGTTTTCTGATAAATTGAAATATAGTCAATAAACGAAACAACCGAGAAAATCACAGAGATGGCGAAGATTACAAGAGCGCCTATTTTAAAAAATTCTAAAGGCAAAAACGGAATAAAAATATTAAGCCGTTCGATACTGACGGTAAGCAAGGCGGCGCCCACAGCGATAATGTAGGAGACAGTTTTAATTTTACCTAACATCCGTGCTCCGAGCGTTACGCCCTTTCTTAACATCAAATTACGCAGAAACAAAATGCCAAATTCGCGGTAAATAATCAAAAGTAAAAGAATTAAAGGAAGAATGCCGCAGGACCAGATACCGTCGATTAAAAAACATAAAAAATATGTGATTTGAACCAGCGTATCCGCAAAGGGATCGAACAATTTGCCGAAATCGCTTGTCAGATTTAACTTGCGAGCCGCGAGCCCGTCAAAATAATCGGTAATTTCTGAAATTATAAAAACTGCCCAAAGAACAGGTATTGCCCATAATGAATGTTCTTTAGGCAGAAAAAATATTATTAAAAAGACAGGCGAGAGGACGATGCGAAGTAAGGTGAGCATATTTGCAAGGTTCAAGAGGGGAACCTTCGCCCGTTGGGCTCGGTCGAGATTCATTACTTATTGTGGACTGAAATGGCGGGTGTGTCAATTGAGCGATATATCAATGTGAGCGTTATATCGATATGCTGCGTTAACAGAAGTATAAAAATCGATTATCTCTTCAGATCGATTTTTTATAAAATAATATTCCGTTATTACCTGCGATTAAAACTTGACTTCCTCCGTCTCGAACCATTAATATAATATCCAGGGGAGGAAAAATGCCGGCAAAGCTCCGCACAATTTCAAGTACCATTTTAAAACCTTTTTATGCATTTAAACGACGCTTTCCGCTTTTCTCATATATTGTAAACAGACTTGTAACCATGACAATAATGCTCTTCCTTCTTGGCTTGGCGGTGTTTGGTTTGATGGCTCTTGCGCCCGGCGATATTGTTGACCAAATCATGATGCAGCAGCTGTTCAACGAAAATCAGGGCAGAGCGGGGCAGAATATGCAGGCGATGAGCGTGGAGCAGCTCTCTTTGCGCCGCGCGGAACTTGGTCTTGATCTGCCGTTTTATGCGCAATATTTCCGCTGGCTTAATCGTGTTGTTGTTCACGGCGATCTTGGCGTAAGTTTGATTTCGCGCGCGCCTGTTTCATTTTTAATTTCTACAAGGATTGTTAATTCTCTTATTTTAAATTTGATTTCGCTAGTTTTTATCACCATTTTTTCTTTCGCGTTAGGCGTTTATTTTTCTACCAAAGCGGGAACAAGAGCCGATTATGCCGTTACGTTTTTCGCTCTTGTGCTTCATGCCTTTCCGGGGCTCTTGCTTCTTATTTTGCTTCAGCTCTTTGCGTCTGTGTCCGGGCTATTCCCTGTTACGGCTTTTCCGCCGTTTCCGTTTTCACAAGCGCCTGGGAAATTTGTTTTCTCTTATATGCATCACATTTTTCTGCCGCTGTTATCCGCTTTTTTGGGCGGAATCGGCGGCTCTCTTCGCATGATTCGCGCAACTATGCTGGATCAGCTTGGGCAGCCGTATATTACAAGCCTGCGCTCCCGGGGCATTGCGGAATGGCGCATTTATTTTGCTCACGCATTTAGAAATACGTTAAACCCGTACATCACAGGAAGCGCGAATTTACTCGCAGGACTTTTTTCAGGCTCTCTTATACTGGAAATTATCTTTGCGTACCCTGGCATCGGAAGGCTCATGTACGAAGCTGTAACACAGCAGGATATTAACCTTGTTTTGGCTAATATAATGTTTATTTCATTCCTTGTGCTTGTCGGCATGGCGTTAGCCGACATTATACTAGCGCTTGTAGATCCAAGAATCCGGTACGGAAAAGAATAGGGCGGAATGTAAAAACATGAAAAAGTTTTTAAATTATATAAAAACCCGCCCTGTCGCTTTAATTTCGCTTATCTGTCTTATTATCCTTTATTTAATGATGACATTCGCTGAGTTTTTCGCGCCATATTCACCTAACACTTCTTTTGCGGACAAGAGTTATCATCCGCCGAATGTCCGCTCTTACAAAGGCATACTTCAAGCGCAGGAGTTTCGCGTTACAAATTCAGTTTCATGGACTTACGCGCGGGTTAGGGATCATTATTCTTCTTTAAAGTTTTTCGGGAAAGGGGAGCCTTACCTGCTCTGGGGTTTAATTCCCGCGGATCGTCACTTTTTTACGACAGGCATGAGTGAATATCCTGTTTTCCTCATGGGAGCAGACAACCTTGGCAGATGTCTTTTTTCGCGTATTGTTTACGGCTCCCGCGTTTCGCTCACTATCGGCTTTGTAGCTACTTTTATATCGCTTATACTTGCCGGACTTGCGGGCGGATTCGCGGGATTTTTCGGTGGTTTTACGGACTGGTCGATTATGAGAAGCGCTGAATTTTTAATGTTGATTCCATCGCTATATTTGATACTATTCCTGCGTTCTTTACTTGCGTCTAACATGGATCCTGCGCAAACGTATATGATGATCACGATTATACTTTCGCTTGTCGGATGGCCTGGATCCGCGCGTACAATCCGCGGAATGGTTCACGCTATTAAACGCGAAGAGTTTGTTTTAAACGCAAAACTGGAGATGATTCCTTCTGTAACAATTATTTTTAACCATATAATTCCTCAGATAGCAAGTCTCTTAATAGTGAGCGTAGCGCTTAGCATTCCCGGTTTTATAATGACAGAAACAGTTCTTTCCTATCTTGGACTTGGAATAACGGATCCCGCAGTCAGCTGGGGCTCTCTTATAAAACGCGATCTTTCCACAATAGCTAACCTTCGCGCATTTCCGTGGCTGTTAAGCCCTGTATGGTTTTTGTTAGGTGTAACGCTCGCGTTTAATTTTATCGGCGATGCGCTGCGCGATTTTTATGATCCGTACCATACAATGCATGGGAGAGCGGGGAAAAAGATAAAACCGCAAGATTCTGCAATTAATACTGCTAAGAGTTTTACAGAGGATGGAATAAAAGAAGTTTTGCCGCGAAATTCCGCCTTGGGCAGCTTCACGAGTCATTACGAACATGAAAAAGACAGCAGCAAATTATTAATAGTTAAAGATTTAAAGGTAGATTTTTCTGTTCTTCGCGGCAGGGAGTTAATAACTGTTCAGGCTGTAAGGGGCGTTTCGTTTAACTTAAAAAAAGGCGAGACACTTGGGATTGTTGGAGAGAGCGGTTCAGGGAAGAGCGTAAGCACTTTGGCGGTTCCCGGGCTTCTGGCAAAGAACGCGAACGTGAGCGGCTCCATTTTTTACGAAGGTAAGGAATTGCTTGGGCTTGGAATTGAAGCGTTACGCGAATATCGAGGCAAAAAAATTGGAATGATCTTTCAGGAGCCCGGGCGTTCATACGATCCGCTTCAAAATATGGGAAGCGTATTTTTTGAAACCTTTAAAAATTCGCAGCCGGAAATTACAAGGGAAGAATCCGACAGACGCGCGGTTGATTTGCTTGCGGAAACAGGATTGGATAACGGAACGGAAAGACTGATAAATTTCCCTCATCAATTTTCGGGCGGACAGCTGCAAAGAATCGGAATCGCTCTTGCTCTTGCGCAAGGCTGTGAACTTTTAATCGCCGATGAACCGACAACTGCGCTTGATCTTACGATTCAAAAACAAATAGTGGAACTTTTAAAAACCCTGCGCCGTACAAGAAACCTTTCCATTATTTTTATAAGCCATGACATCGATTTAGTCGCGGAGATTTCAGATCGCATAATGGTAATGTACGGCGGTTTGGAAATGGAATCGGCAAGCGCTCAAGAAATTACAACGAATCCCCGCCACCCCTACACAATCGCTCTTCTTGCCGCCTCTCCGCGTTTTGGAAGCCATTATTCAAAAGAGCGGTTACTCACCATCCCAGGAAAGGTCACAGATCCTTCAAACCCTGAAAGCGGCTGCCCGTTTGCGCCAAGGTGTGAGAAAGCGAAAGAGGAATGTGGTCAAGGCGTGCCTGAATTGCGAAGCGCGCAGGACAGGGAGATTAGGTGCCGCTTTTAAGCAACGCGTCAAAGGCGGATATAACCTGCGGCGTATCCCAGTGAATGCTGCCTGAAACTCTGCCGATAATTTTTCCTTCGCGATCGATTATAAAACTAGTAGGAATTGCTTTAATACCGTAAATACCGCTTACTCTTCCGTTACTGTCCATCATAATCGGAAAAGTGTAATTATTATTTTGAATAAACTGTTTTACCGTATTATTGTTTTCGGAAATATTGACCGCAAGAATTTCCAGTCCCTGCGTTTTAAATTGATTATATAGTTTTTCCATAGAAGGCATTTCTGCGCGGCAGGGAGGACACCATGTTGCCCAAAAATTTAGAATAACTACTTTCCCTTTATAGGAAGACAAAGCCGCGCTGCCGTCGTTCAGGAATTGTAATGTAAAATCCACAGGAGAAATACGCTGATTAAGAACTTGAATTTTTGCATTGGTTAAAAGCTGCGATACTTCATTTGAAACCTGCGCATCTGCCTGCTGAATAAAAATAAATAAAATTGATAATATAAAAAACGTTTTTAAAATAATATTTTTAATAAAAAATCTCATAACGTTACCTCTTTAAATATGGTATTTTATAAATTTATCATTGTCAACCAATCAGATATCATCCTGAAAAACAAAGGCTTGTCTTGTGCCCATAAAATATATTGATACTGCCATTTCTGAATCGCAATATTAAAAATGGATAAACGATCTGTTATTATTAAAATACCAATAATGATTAATAAAAAAGCGCTTACTTTTTTTATTATCGGCAGCCTGTTTTTAAACCATTTAGCCGGAACAAGATATTTATCAAAAAAAATAGCGGACAAAAGAAATGGAAGACCAAGACCAAGCGAATAAACAATTAAATAGATAATGGCGATACCAGTTTTCCCGCTCTGTCCCGCAAGAAACAGCACTCCTGTCAGGATAGGACCAATGCAAGGAGTCCACCCTGCGCCAAACGCGGCTCCTGTAAGAAAAGCGCCTATAATGCCTTTTGGAATATTATTAGTTAAAAATCTTTTTTCATAATTTAAAATTGCAAGAAAATCAAAAAGAATATTAAAACCAAGAATAATTATTATAATGCCCGCAATCAGCCGTATGTACGCTGCTATGCCGCCCATCAGTAAAAAAGTAGTAGAAATAATTATACTAAAAATTATAAAAACGACAGTAAATCCAAGAATAAAGAAAACTGCCGTTGTTAATAAAACAAACCGGTTTTTACCGGAAATATCGTTATCTGAAGATGATACAGCTATTCCCCCCGCGCTTCCAAGAATGCTCAGATAAGACGGAATCAGCAGAAGCACACAAGGCGATAAAAACGACAGCAGCCCTGCGAGGAATGTTAGCAGTAATGACGGGTATTCAATCATATTGGTTTTATTAAAAGAAAATATTTTCTCCTTTGTAAATTATAATCCAAATGAGGGAAAAATGATATATACAAATGTCTGAATACTTTTTCTATTTCGTTACTCATTCCTGAGATAAAATTCGATATTGTTGTATAATGCGGCTCTGAATCTTTGGCTAATGTTTTTATTATCATGATTTTTCCGATAAAAATTTTATATTCTTTTTCTCAATCATGGCTGCTAATTGCTTTTCAGTTGGTAAAATAGTTTTATATTTCGAGGCAAATATTTGTTTGTTCTCTTTTTGAACAGAATATTTCACTACTGTTTCATCCTTTTCCGCACATAGGATTATTCCTAATGTCGGGTTGTCATCAGCGCTGCGTTTCAATGCGTCAAACATTCTGACATACATTTCCATTTGCCCTACATCTTGCGGGGTTAATTTTGTTGTCTTTAAGTCAATAATAACAAAGCATTTTAACAGGTAATTGTAAAAAACAAGGTCAAGGTAATAATGTGATGTTTCAGAGCTGATTCGTAACTGACGGGCGACAAAAGAAAATCCTTTACCTAATTCAAGTAAAAAACTTTGCAGATTATTAATTATCGCTGTTTCAAGATCAGTTTCTCTGCCTGTCATGTCTTCCGGCACGTTAAGAAATTCCAGTATATATGGATCTTTTATATGGTCGAGCATAGTATCATTTTTATTTTTTGATTTTTTAGAGACAGCCGTTATAGATTTTTTTTGTGTAGACAGTAGCCTGCGGTAATAGCCGCTTTTTATATTTCGTTCAAGTGTCTTTACTTTCCAATTTTGCTCGGTTGTTTCCTGTAGATAATAAATAAGTTCTGAATTATCATCAATTCGCATTAAAGCGCACCAATGAGACCATGATAAATTTTCAAGATTCGCTAGATTGTGTCTAGCGAATTGAATACCTTTGGGGAAAGTTAGATAGAACTGTCTGAAATTCCTGATGTTCGCCTCTGAAAAGCCTTTGCCGAGAATGTCTGTGAGATAGCGGGATAAGTTTACTATAAGATAATCGCCATAATCGGCGCGATTTTTGCCTTTTTGCTCATGCTCAACAATTCGCTTTCCAATATGCCAGTTTGTTTGTACCATTACTGTATTTACAGTTTTATAAGCAGTTTTTCGTGATTCATTTATGATTAAAGCGATTTCCGCAAAGAATTGTTTGTCTTGTTTTGAAACTGTCTGAATTGCTTTCTTCATATAGGTAGAATGGCACTAATTTAAGAATATTTCAAGTTGAACTAATAAACACTATGTAGCCTTTACTGATTCTTAATAGGCGGATAAACGTATTGCCACTTTTGGCGATATTCGGGCTTTGCCTTGCAGAATATGGGTTACTTGATAGGCTACGTTTAACACTTTGGATAATGCGAATGGGTTGGTTTGATAATCGTCAATGAATTTTTGTAAAACTTCGCTTGGGGTTACTGCTGAAGCAGTTTTGGATTTGGCTGTTCTTGGCATGGTTGATACTCCTAATACCGATTAAACAGAGATATAACGGCGTAATACCCTTAAAATTCTAAACGTCTAGAATAAGGTTATTCGGCGATCAACAGGTATCTCTACTGTTTGTGTTATCGTCATATAATGAATATATAACAGACAGAAACATCAAACAAGTCAAAATTTTCCTAATTCTCGACGGGCTGGCATTACTTAAAGAACTTGTCTAAATTCAACAAATAGAAAATATGGTTTTTTATTTAATTTATGCCGTCAAAAGAATCAATATATGCCAATACCTCTTGCTTGACAGCTTTTACATACCACTGATACTATTAAAATATCTTATAAAAAATCCCTATAGGAGGAAAATTTATGAAAAAAATCAGTTTTATTTTGCTTGCGGTTCTTGTTTTACTGTCGGCAGCCTGCACAAAGGGGCAGAACCAGAAAAAGACGGCAGATGCTTTCGATCTTGCTCTTGTAACCGATCTTGGAACTATCGACGATAAGTCTTTTAATCAGGGGGCATGGGATGGATTGGTTCAATATGCCAGAGAAAATAACATTCCTCATAAATATTATCAGCCTGCTGAACAAAGCAATAACGCGTATCTTACGGCAATCGATCTTGCTGTCCGCGGCGGCGCAAAAATAGTCGTTACTCCGGGTTTCCTTTTTGAAACGCCTATTTATATCGCGCAGGATCGTTATCCAAACGTGCATTTTATTCTGATAGACGGCGTGCCGCACAGCGAGGATTATTCAACTTTCAGAACGGCAAATAATGTTGTGGGCGTTCTTTATGCCGAGGATCAGGCGGGATTCCTTGCGGGATATGCAGCTGTTAAAGACGGAAACAGAAGGCTCGGATTCATGGGAGGCATGGCAGTTCCTGCGGTTGTGCGTTTTGGTTACGGATTTGTTCAGGGCGCGGAATATGCCGCTCAGGAGCTTGGTTTATCATCAGGTTCAATTACCATTAATTACCATTATACAGGCGGATTCGCCGCCACGCCGGAAGTTCAGACAATGGCGGCTTCATGGTACAATTCAAGGGTTGAAGTAATATTCGGCTGCGGAGGAGCTGTCGGCAACTCTGTAATGGCTGCCGCTGAACAGACAGGAAATAAAGTAATCGGCGTTGATGTTGATCAATCAGGAGAATCTTCGACGGTTATTACATCGGCGATGAAGGGGCTTGCGCCGTCGGTGTATGCCTGTATTAAAGATTATTACGCCGGTAAATTCCCGGGCGGACAGACGCTGGTTTTTGACGCCGCGAATAATGGCGTCGGACTTCCGATGCGGACTTCCAAATTTGATTCATTCAGCCTGGCTGATTACAACGGCATCTTTGAAAAATTGTCATCAGGCGCGGTTCCCAGAATGGAAGAAATTACTGAAGACGGAAGCCCAAGGATCGTTCCTGTGCGTATAACAAGGGTTACGGAAGTCAGATAACTTCCGGCGCCTATGGATTTCCTAATCGAAATGGCCGGGATTACGAAAGTATTTCCCGGCATTGTTGCTAACGACGATGTCACGCTTCAGCTTAAAAAAGGCGAAATCCACGCGCTGTTAGGTGAAAACGGAGCGGGTAAGTCTACACTTATGAGCATTCTTTTCGGTCTTTACAAGGCTGAAAAGGGCGTAATTAAAAAAAACGGACAGATTGTTCATATCGCGGGTCCTAATGATGCGAAAAAGCTGGGGATCGGAATGGTTCACCAGCACTTTAAACTTGTTCACAATTTAACAGTTCTTGAAAATATTATTCTGGGCGCGGAAACCGTTAAATACGGCATCTTAAAACTCGACAGCGCGCGCAATCAGGCGCTTGAACTTTCCAAACACTACAAACTCGAAATCGATCCTGATGCTTTGATTTCTGACATTACCGTAGGTATGCAGCAAAGGGTGGAGATTTTAAAAATGCTCTACCGTGAAAATGATATATTGATATTCGATGAGCCTACCGCCGTTCTTACTCCGCAGGAAATAGAAGAGTTAATGCACATAATGAAGAATCTTGTAGCGGAAGGAAAATCAATTCTTTTTATCACTCATAAACTGAACGAGATAAAGGCAATTGCGGATCGCTGCACTGTTTTGCGTAAAGGAAAATGCATAGGAACCGTAGATGTCGCTTCCGTTTCCAAAGAAGAGTTATCTGAAATGATGGTCGGCAGGAAGGTGAGTCTTACAATAGAAAAATCCGAAAGCAAGTGCGCCGATGTTATTCTAAAAGTTGATAATCTTACCGTAAAAAGCAAACTGCACGAAAAAGCGCTTGTAAACGACGCCAGTTTTGAAATCCGCTCAGGCGAAATTGTCTGTATCGCGGGTATCGACGGGAACGGACAGCAGGAACTTGTTTTGGCGCTTGCCGGAATGCTGGAATCAGAATCAGGGCGCGTAACGCTTGAAGGAAAAGACATTACAAATTATGACATACGCTCAAGAGGTTTTGCGCATATTCCCGAGGACAGGCACAAACACGGTCTTGTGCTGGATTATAATCTTGCGTATAACCTTGTGCTTCAGAATTATTTTGCGCCGCGCTTTCAAAAATACGGTTTTTTGGACTTTAACGAAATTTATAAATTTGCAGATAACTTAATCAATTCTTTTGATATCCGCGCCGGGAAAAAAGCGCAGACAATCGCGCGCAGTATGTCAGGCGGCAATCAGCAGAAAGCGATTATTGCCCGCGAAATTTCGCGTGATTTGCGCCTTTTGGTCGCAGTTCAGCCGACAAGGGGATTGGATGTAGGCGCGTGCGAATATATTCACAAACAGTTAATTATTGAGCGCGACAAGGGCAGGGCGGTTTTGCTTGTTTCTCTGGAACTTGATGAAGTGATGGATGTGAGCGACAGGATACTCGTTATGTTTGAGGGAAGGCTTGTCGCGAATGTAAAGCCGCGCGATGTTACATATCAAAAACTCGGTCTTTATATGTCCGGTACAGAGAGGGAAATCCCGCATACAGAAATGGAAAGCGCATGAAAATAAAACTGCTGAACTCTGAATCTTTCTTTGACGCGCTTTCTTCGGCAACGGCGATTTTTGTAGGTCTTTTAGCCGGATTTTTTATATTAATTGCAACTAACGCTTCTCAGGCGCTGAATGGTTTTGGCGCGATTCTGTCAGGCGGATTTTCAAACATGAACAATTTGGGGCAGGTTTTATACTTTGCGACCCCGATTATTATGACAGGGCTTTCTGTCGGCTTTTCCGCAAGAACAGGATTGTTTAACATAGGAGCAGCGGGGCAGTTTATAGTCGGCGCTTACGCGGCGGTTCTTGTCGGCGTAAAATGCGGCTTTCTTCCCGGGCATTTGCACTGGATTATGGCTCTGGCTGCGGCAATGATCGCCGGAGCCGTTTGGGGAGCGATTCCAGGAATTTTTAAAGCTCTTTTTAATGTAAACGAAGTTATATCGTGCATAATGACAAACTATATCGGCACGTATCTTGTAAATTTTCTCGTAACAAAAACAGTTTACGATGTTTTAAGAAATCAAAGCATGCGGGTGCTTGACAGCGCTAACCTTCCCAAAATGGGAATGGATCATATTTTTAAAGACGGTTTTATCGTATCAAGCGCGAACTCAGGCGTTTTTATAGCGATACTGTTCGCGGTTTTAATGTTTTTTATTCTGGAAAAAACTGCGTTTGGTTATGAGCTTAAAGCCTGCGGATTTAACCGCGACGCCGCGCGTTACGCGGGAATAAACGAGAAACGCAGCATTATTTTATCGATGATCATCGCAGGCGCTCTTGCAGGACTGGGGGGCGCGTTATTGTATCTTGCCGGAGCGGGACGGGGCATCACGGTTGTTGATGCGCTTGCGCAGGAAGGTTTTAACGGCATCCCTGTCGCGCTTTTGGGTCTTAATAACCCGATTGGAATTATTTTTTCCGGTTTGTTAATCGCGTACCTTAACGTAGGCGGTTTCAATATGCAGCTGTACAATTTCGCTCCGCAGATTATCGAAATCATAATCGCCGTAATTATTTATTTCAGCGCTTTTGCCCTTCTTGTAAAGGGATTTTTAAGTTCTATTAAAAAGCGCAGGAGAGGCGATCTGTGAACATACTTTATTTTCTTGTTCAGCAGACAATGTTTTTCTCTATCCCTCTTTTAGTTGTAGCGCTCGGAGGAATGTTCGCTGAGCGTTCAGGCGTAATCAATATCGCGCTTGAAGGCATAATGATCATAGGCGCGTTTACAGGCATTTTATTTATTAATACAATGCAGCAGTTTATTTCAGGGCAGATCGTACTTTTGCTTGCGGCGCTTGTCTCCGTGCTGTCAGGCATCGTCATTTCGCTCTTTCATGCCTATGCTTCCATTAACCTGAAAGCAAATCAAATCATAAGCGGTACCGCGATTAATATGCTGGCTCCCGCTCTTGCTGTCTACATCGCAAGAATGATCCGCACCGTGCAGCAAATACCTTTTATTAATCAATTCAGAATCGAAAAAGTGCCGCTATTAGGTGACATTCCGCTTATAGGCGGTTTGTTTTTTAAAAACACATACATCACAACTTACATCGGATTTTTAATACTTATCCTGTCCGCTTTCTTTCTTTATAAAACCCGTTTTGGTCTTCGTCTGCGTTCCTGCGGCGAACATCCGCAGGCGGCGGATTCAGCCGGAATCAATGTATATGTTATGCGATACGCAGGCGTAATGATCTCAGGCGCTCTTGCGGGTCTTGGAGGGCTTGTCTTTGTTATCCCGACATCAATCGAATTTAACCCCGAAGTTTCAGGTTACGGCTTTTTAGCGCTTGCGGTATTGATTTTCGGACAGTGGAAGCCGGGGCGAATTCTCGCCGCCGCTTTCTTCTTTGGTCTTATGAAAGCAATTTCTTCCTCTTATTCCGGCATTGATTTTATGAAGGTTATTCCCATTCCAAGTTATATTTATAAAATGATACCATATATTGCCACGCTGATAGTGCTTGCCTTCAGCTCGAAAAAATCGCAGGCGCCGCAGTCGGAAGGCATACCTTTTGACAAGGGACGAAGATAGTAAAAAAGGAGGGAAAGATGGAAAAGCAATATCATATAGGTTTTGATGAAAGTCACGGAGCGCGTTACGCGATCCTTCCAGGGGATCCAGGCAGGGTGGAAAAAATCGCCGCGTTTTTGAAGAAGCCTGAATTTTTCTGCCAAAACCGCGAGTATACCGCATGGTTAGGTGAAATATTAAATAAAAATGTAATGGTTATTTCCACCGGAATGGGCGGACCGTCGACCGCAATCGCGGTAGAAGAGCTTTATAAAACAGGCGTGCGCAATTTTATCCGCGTCGGCACCTGCGGCGGTATGGCGCTGCCTGTAACGGGAGGCGATATTGTTGTCGCTACGGGCGCGATTCGTCAGGAAGGAACTACGCGCGAATATGTGCCGGTTGAATTCCCCGCTGTCGCTAACCTCGATATTACAAACGCTCTTGTACGCGCTGCGAAAAAACTCAACTTAACTTTTCACGCGGGAATTGTGCAATGTAAAGATTCTTTTTACGGACAGCACAGCCCCGATCGAATGCCTTGCGGTTATGAACTTAAAAATAAGTGGGAAGCATGGATAAAAGCCGGCTGCCTCGCATCCGAAATGGAAAGCGCCGCTCTGTACATTGTAAGCCAGATACTCGGCGCCCGCGCAGGCTGTGTGCTGAATGTTGTGTGGAATCAGGAGCGTGAAAGAGCCGGTATGAGCAATCCGCATTGCCACGATACGGAAGCGGCAATTAAAACAGCGGTGGAAGCTGTGCGTATTTTAATGGAAGAAGAGTAAAAATATTAAAAATAGACAATAATTTCTATTGCATTATAAAAAAATGCGCCGCGGCAAATAATAAAAAAATATTCACCTAACACGTACGCGTAATAAATTTGCCTGCGTATCTTTTTTGTATTATACTATCTTCATGATAAGAAAAATAATTAAAATTGATAATGAAAAATGCAGCGGATGCGGTCTCTGTGTAAACGCGTGTCATCAAGGCGCCATTGCGCTTGTTGATGGAAAGGCGAAGCTGGTTCGCGACGATTACTGCGATGGATTGGGAAATTGTCTTCCTGTCTGCCAGGCAGGCGCGATCGGTTTTGAAGAAAGAGAAGGCGAAGCATACAATGAAGCTGATCTGTCAAAACAAAATACAGAACTGCGCCAATGGCCTATACAAATAAAGCTGGTTCCTGTTAACGCGCCGTATTTCAACGGAGCGAATCTTCTTATCGCGGCGGATTGCGCGGCTTACGCCAACGAAGCGTTTCATCAGCAATATATGAAAGGAAGAATTACAATCATCGGCTGTCCAAAATTGGATAATGTTGATTACACGGAAAAACTAGCGGAAATTATCGCAAGGAATGATATTAATTCCGTGACAGCAGTCAGAATGGAAGTGCCATGCTGCGCAGGAATTGAATATAGCGCGCAGAACGCCGTAAAATATTCCGGTAAATCAATTAAATTAAGAGTGTACACGCTTCCGATAAACTAAAGTTTATCATGGCGCGGTTCAACGGCTGATACTATGATAAATTTCGCCAATACGCTGTAAATATTTCATTGACGCCCTGTGGTAAAAATCTTGTTTTTTTTGTATAGTTTACTCAGGAGCGTAAAATGTACAAACCTTATAAGCCTATCGATTCAAAAGTAAATTTCCCCAAACTTGAGGAAGATGTCCTCAAATTTTGGGAGCAAAACCATATTTTTCAAAAATCACTGGAACAGCGCAAAGACGCGCCGGATGCGGGAGAGTTCGTTTTTTATGACGGTCCTCCTTTTGCTACAGGACTTCCGCACTTCGGTCACTTTGTTCCAAGCACAATTAAAGATATTATTCCGCGCTACCAGTCAATGAAGGGTAAGAAAGTCGAGCGCCGCTTCGGCTGGGACTGTCATGGTCTTCCTGTCGAAAACCTTATCGAAAAAGAACTGAAACTCAAATCAAAAACCGACATAGAAAATTACGGTATAGCAAAATTTAATGAAGCCTGCCGCGCGTCAGTTTTACGCTATGTAAATGAATGGCGCCAAACTATAACGCGCCTCGGCAGGTGGGTTGATTTCGATCACGATTATAAAACCATGGAACCCGATTACATGGAAACAATCTGGTGGGTCATGAAATCACTCTGGGAAAAAGGTCTCCTATATGAAGGTCACTACATACTTCCGTACTGTCCGCGCTGCGCCACGGTGCTTTCCAACCATGAGCTCAACCTCGGCGGTTACAGGGACGTGCATGATCCTGCGATAACAGTACGCTTCAAAGTGATCGATAAAAGTATCAATTTGGATAACGCATACTTACTGGCATGGACAACGACGCCGTGGACGCTGCCTTCAAATTTGGCTCTGACAATGGGCGCTGATATCGATTACGTTTTAATAGAAGATCAAGCATCAAAAGACAATTACATTCTCGCTAAAGCGCGATTATCGGCGTATTACAAAAAAGAAGACGAGTATAAAATTGTGTGGAGTAAAAAAGGTTCAGAGCTCGCAGGACTTCAGTACGAGCCTCTTCTGCCTTATTTTAAAGACGCGCCTCATGCCTTCCGTGTTTTCCTTGGTGATTTTGTCACCACAGAAGACGGCACAGGCATTGTTCATACAGCTCCCGGTTTCGGCGAAGACGACGCGCGCGTACTCAAGGGGACAGGCATACCTGTTATCTGCCCTGTGGATGCCGAATGTAAATTCACAAGCGAAGTTACAGATTTCGCTGGAATCTTTGTAAAAGACGCTGATAAAGCAATCATCGAAAAATTAAAAGGAGAGGGTAAGCTTGTAAAGCGCGATCAAATCCTTCACTCCTATCCGCACTGCTGGAGATGTTCAAGCCCGCTCATTTACCGCGCTGTCGGTTCATGGTTTGTAAGCGTGGAAAAAATTAAGCAGGATATGTTAGACGCAAATAATCAAATCTACTGGGTGCCCGGGCACATCAAGGAAGGGCGTTTTGGCAAATGGCTGGAAGGCGCGCGCGACTGGGCAATCAGCCGAAGCCGCTTCTGGGGGAATCCTCTTCCAATCTGGAGGTGTGAAGATTCCAATGGTAAACCTTCGTGCGGTAAAATAATCTGCGTTGGAAGCAGGGCAGAGTTAAAAGAGCTTTCAGGCGTTTATCCTGAAGATCTTCACAAACATTTTGTTGATGAAATTACAATTCCATGCAGCTGCGGCAATACAATGAAGCGAATACCCGAAGTCCTCGACTGTTGGTTTGAATCGGGCGCAATGCCGTACGCGCAGAATCATTACCCCTTTGAAAACAAAGAATTTTTCGATAATCATTTTCCTTCGGATTTTATCAGCGAAGGATTGGATCAAACACGCGGATGGTTTTACACTCTTACAGTTCTTGCCGCTGCGCTCTTTAAAAAACCGGCTTTTAAAAACTGCGTAGTCAGCGGTTTGGTGCTCGCGGAAGACGGTAAAAAAATGAGTAAGAGCGAACGCAATTACACAGATCCGAACGAAGTTATTAATTCATTCGGCGCGGACGCGCTTCGCCTCTTCCTTGTCCATTCCGCCGTTGTAAAAGCCGACGACCTTCGTTACAGCGATGACGGCGTGCGCGAAGTGATGAAAAGCATAATCATCCCGCTGTGGAACGCCTACAGTTTTTTTATAACTTACGCGAATATTGATAAAGTGACTCCGACAGGGGCCAGCGAAAACCTTGTCAATCCTCTGGATCAATGGATACTTTCAGAAACGCAGACTCTTGTAGAAAAAGTCGGCGGCGCTCTTGATGCCTGCGATCTTAGCCGCGCGATCGATCCTGTTTTAAGATTTATAGATCTTCTTAATAACTGGTATATCCGCCGCTCGCGAAGGCGCTTCTGGCGCAGCGAAAATGACGCCGACAAACTTGAAGCATACGGCGCCCTTTACGAAGCTCTAAAAACGCTGATAACAATCGCCTCGCCTTTCATGCCCTTTACAACCGACGCCATCTGGCAAAATTTGCGCCTTGAAACAGACCGCGAATCGGTTCACCTCGCTGATTTCCCTGTTGTAAACGAGAAACGCCGCGACAAATCTCTTGAGTTCCGAATGTCGGCAGTCATGTCGGCGGTTTCAATCGGAAGGTCTTTGCGCTCACAGTACAATATTAAAATGAGGCAGCCTCTGCGCAAAGCGGAACTTGTTACGCGCAATCAGGATGAAAAAAAATCACTAATCGAAATGGCGGATATTATCCGCGAAGAGCTAAATGTAAAAGAGTTAATCTTTTCAGATAACGAGGAAGACATTGTCGAGTACGAAGTAAAAGCGAACTTCCGCGTATTGGGAAAAGAGCTTGGAAAGGATATGAAAGCAGCGGCAGGCAGAATAGAAGCGCTCAGCCACGCGGAGATTCAAAGCGTAATCGAAGGCGCGTCTTTAAGTATCGATGTCCCGAGTGAATCAGGCGGCGTGCGCGCTGTGGAAATAACAGCTGAAAAACTGGATGTCAGACGAAACGAAAAAGCGAATCTCCGCGTTCTTAACGAAGGCACTTTAACTGTCGGTCTTGACACGGAGATAACCCGGGAACTTAGCATGGAAGGAGACATCCGCGATTTAATACGCGGAATCCAAAACGCTCGCAAAGAAAAAGGTTTGTCCGTTACAGATCGCATAGAACTCTGTGTCTTCGGCAGCGATTCGCTCAAGGAAGCGTGGGATCGTTTTAACGATATCGCCGCGGAAGAAACTCTAGCGGTAAAAACCGAATGGTGTAAAACAGACAATCAAATCCAAATTGAATCAGGAGACGATGCATGGCATGTAAGTATAAAAAAAGCATAACGCTCTTTTTGTTGTTAATAGTTTTTTGTATATCGTGTAAGACTATGTCAATGCCTGACGCGATGAACGCGTTACGTGATGACGCATCCAATGTTCCGCTTGATACCGGAGCAGAAGTTTATCTTTTCGCTCATGTAAAGGAAGCGCGTTCCATCATCGAACTTTTGCCGATAGATGAATTAAAAGACAGACAGGCAAGGCAGATGCTCGACAGGACGGATTTTGTCGCCGCCGCCGTGTTCCCGGCAAACTCAGGGAAGCGTTTTCAGATTACCGCGTGGGGAAGGTATCCCGCATCGAACGCCGGATCAGCTTTAAACTCCAATCAGAGCTGGGAAAAACTGACAGCTTCAAAGGGATACACATACTGGTATTCGGCTTCCAACAGTCTTTCGCTTACTTTAAATAATAAACAGGCGTTCGCAGTTTCCACATTGAACAGAAAACCTGCAGAGCCGCTCGCGGTTTTGCCGGGCAAGGAGATACCGCAGGGGTTTAACGAGTTCCGTAAAAGATCCCCTCTTTCATGCTGGATAGACAATCCCGCGCCTGCGATAATTAAAATTTTAAGCGAAGCCGGCATCCCTATTAGATTCCCTGTTCAAAAATTATTTTTTAACCTTTTCCCGGAAGGAGATAAATTCGAGGCAATAATCAGGCTTCAATTTGAAAACGCCTCGCAGGCGCGCGGCATTGCGGCAGTTTTAAGCCTTGCAGGCGGCTTTGTCCCGAAAGATCCCAATATGATGATTGCCGCGCTCCTCCTTGCAAATCTGCCTGTTCAAAGCGACGCCAATGTTGATATAAAAACCGCCGCCTTAACCAAGGAAGAGCTGCGGGTTTTGTTGAATTATTTTATCGGTATATAGTCAACGCCTGAGTTTCAGGCGGAGGCTGCCGCGTATATTTACTTTTAGAAATGTTTTCATTATAGTTGGAATTAATTATGCCTACTTACGAATACGAATGTAAAAGCTGCGCCCATAATTTTGAAGTTTTTCAATCAATGAGCGATGAGCCTATAAAGAAATGTCCCGAATGCGGTCAGGAAGTTCGCCGCCTCATTTTTGGCGGTTCTGGCGTAATTTTCAAAGGTTCCGGTTTCTACGTAACCGACAAAAGCAGGAGTGCCGGCAAAAGCGCCGCGTCTTCGCAAACCGCCTCAAAGACAGATAAAAAACCGGAAACAGCCGCGCCGGCTGCCGCCGCGTCCAGTCCATGCGCCGAGTGCCCAAAAAAAGCCGCTTCAGAGAAATGCCCGGCTTAAAAATTGCCGATAATAAAATCAATGAAAAGGAAACCCCGTTTTTATTGCGACAATTGCGAGAATGAAGTCGGAGACGATGTCAAAGTCTGCCCGTTTTGCGGCAGAAATTTCGTATCCATCCGCTGCCCCAACTGCAGTTATTCAGGACCGGACAGAATGTTTCAAAACGGCTGCCCAATGTGCGGTTATTCCGCCCCAAGCTCCAAGCCGCCCAAATACACGCTGTTAAAACCACCTCGCGCCAAAACCCGCCCTGCCTCAGAACCAATACCTTTCTGGAGCTACATCACAGTCTTTCTCGCCCTCTTCCTTGTAATCGCGTTTTTGTCTTATTTTATTACGAGGTGACAGCCGGCTTTTTTTCTAATAAAATAATAATGATGATGAAAAACATTTTTAAATTTTTAACCATTATTGTAATAATAGCTTCATGCGCCACTTCTCCTTCTTCTGATGTCGTAAAACCAAGGTATCTATTTCCCGGCGATTATATGGCAGATCCGGCGGCGCATGTTTTTAACGATCGTGTATACATTTATCCGTCACATGACAGAAGATCAGGCGGTTACGGCGGCGGCGGTCAGGACGGCGGTTTGTACGATATGGTAGATTATCATGTGTTTTCTCTGGACGATGTTTTTAACGGCAATGTAACGCATCATGGTCTTGCTCTGGCTCTCGCCGATATTCCGTGGGCAAGAGGGCAGTTATGGGATAACGATGTCGCATACAAAGACGGAAAATATTATATGTATTTTCCGGCGAAAAACCAGAATAATCTTTTTCGCATCGGCGTAGCTATCGCGGATAAACCCGAGGGCCCATTCGTTCCGCAACCCGAACCAATTCGCGGAAGTTACAGCATAGACCCTTGCGTTTTTGAAGACGACGGCAGCTATTACATATATTTCGGCGGACTTTGGGGCGGACAGCTCGAACAATATTATAACAATGTTTATACAGGCGCGGCAGGAAGGATCAATCTGCCGTTCGCTGAAGCAGATAAAGCCATTTCACCCAGAGCAGCTAAATTGAGCGATGATATGCTTCAATTTGACGAAAGCCCCAGAGAGGTGATAATACTCGATGCGAAAGGCATCCCGCTTACCCGCTCTGATACAGGCAGACGTTTTTTTGAAGCGTCATGGATGCACAAATACAACGGCGTTTATTATTTTTCCTATTCAACAGGCGACACCCATCAATTGTGTTACGCGACAGGCAGCAGCCCCTACGGTCCGTTTACATATCAGGGCGTTATTTTAACGCCTGTCACAGGCTGGACAACTCATCATTCAATAGTTGAGTACAAAGGAAAATGGTATCTTTTTTATCACGACGCGCGTCCTTCAGGCGGCATCGACCACTTAAGAAGCATGAAAGTAACCGAGCTGATCCACCTTGATGATGGTTCAATTCAACGAATGAACGGGATGAGGTAACCGCGTTTTTATCCGCTGATTTTTTCCGGCATCGGGAGGTCAATCCCGTCATACAGCGCCATGGCAATTGAAATATCGTTTACAATATTTTTGTCTATTCCGCCGTCATCTGCCATTTTATACATTATCTGCAGGGTAGCGTTTAAATCCCGCAATGGATGATAAGGACGTTTTTCGCTGACTGCCTGATATATATCGATACATGCCATAAGCCTTGAATTAAAATCCAGTTCATCGGCGCTCTTGCCAAAGGGGTAACCCGTTCCATTCAATTTTTCATGATGATTGGAAGCCCATCTGTAAATATCTTCAAAACCATCAATGTCTTTTAAAAGTTCATGCGTATAACGCACATGCTCTTTGATGATCAAATATTCTTCATCTGTCAGCTTTCCGGGTTTTTCCAGAATCGCGGTCGGGGTTTCAAGCTTTCCTATATCGTGAAGGGCTGCCGCAAGATAGAGTTTAACTTTTTCTTCATGCGTATATTTGTAATATTCTCCCATATGCCATGCCATGTTTGCAATGTTTGCGGAATGTTGTTTGGTAAAAACTGATTTATAGTCGATTATTTTTGTGATAAAACTTACAAGATCAAAAATAACATGATCTTTTATATCGACAACCCATGGAGTTAAAACATTTTCTGCGGTTTTATCTATGACATCATCTCTGAGAGATTCGATCATGGACCAATCTAAAATTTCAAGCATTGTTTGCGCGGCAATTTTTCCGTATTTCTTTTCGGTTCCATCTTTAATTGTCCGCGCAACATTGTCTAACATATCATGTTTTAATGTCTGCAAATGAAAAGCCACATCAATTGAATCCGCAATTGCAATTAACTGCGCGCCTAAAGGACATTCCTCTTCGCGTATCCCAAAAGGTCCCCTGCCGTCAGAGCGTTCATGATGATAAAGAATATAATCTTTTATGTCAGCGTCAGACAGCAGCGCATCAACATTTCTCTGACCGTACTCGCAGTGTTTTTTCATAGCCGAATCATAATGACCGCTTTCGCGGGATGCGAGAATATATTCAGTAAGCGCGTTATCATGCAAAAGCGCGCAGTTCGTTAACCCTAAAATTTCTTTTGTGTTTTTCCCCGATATTATTCCCATTTTAGCGCACAGAACCGCGATACGTTTCCCGTGATTAGTGCTTGCGCCTAAAAGTTCTTTTTCGACCGTATCCAAAGCAGCCGCTATTGTCTTGATAAGAGAATCCATTCTTATTGTCATATATTAATAATAATAGCAGGAAATTATTAGTTTGTATATTATCTTGTTAAGAAACGGCGGCTGCTATTATATCCGGTTTGCGTTCTCTCTTACTGCGGTCTTGCCGCGTCAATAACACTTTCTACACTAAAAAGGCTGTCTTTTCTGTTTTTAAATATTCTAAAATAAACGCCGTCAATATTTCTTCTGTCAAAATAGATGTAGCCTCGTCCTTCTTTGCGTCCGGTGCCTCTTCCTACCGCAAAAAATATATTAAAATTTTTATCTAGTAAAATTTTACATTTTTCCTTATCTTCTTCAATGCCTTCGCCGTACGGGTAAATATAAAGATTTGTATCGCCAAGCAAAGGGCGGACTTCTCTGTCCCAGCGGTTGGCATCGGCTATAAACTGTTCTATCGAAATTTCAGGCAGATGCGGATGCCCCCAGCTGTGCGACGCGAAACGCCATCCTAGCTGTTTTAATTTATTTACAACCGCGGCTGCTCTTTGTTTTTCTTCTTCGTATCCTGCGCTATTAATTTTATGTGTCGCATAACCCAGTATGCCCTCAAAACCTGTAAGCGCGATAATGCCTCTTGCGCCGCGAACAGAAAAATCAGGATGTTTTTTAATAAATTCTTCAAGATATGTTACAACATCAAGGTCATAGGAAATTTCGCCTCCGTTTTTATTATCCGTCCACGCAGCGATATTTCCGTTATTATCAATTACGAGCTTATGCACAGACGCGTTTCTTCTGACAATATCATAATAGCTCAAATCATCGATAGATATAATCATCGGTTTTTTCCCTTCCGGTACAAAAGGCTTTTTAAAAACGACTCTAACGCGGTTATCCGTATTGATAATTTCGTACACTTCGTTTATATCAACCAGCACATAATTACTGGCGTAAATTTCATCAAGGATTTTTCTGTATTCGTATGCCGTAACATACCATTCCAAAAAATGCTCTTTGTACCTGCTCCTGAAAGCCGTCTCAGGTCTTGCGACAAGCGGGTGAAAAAATATATGCATAGGCGGTCCGTCATAAAGAACCATTTTCTCTTCCTGAATCTGTACCTGTGCATTTAAATTATAATCATCTGAAGTTTTAACAGTATTACTGTTAGCGCATGAAAGTATTAATAAAGAGAATAAAAAGCAAACCAGGATGCATCGCTTGAACATCATAGTTTCTATAATACACTTTATTCAAAGATTTTTACAACTGCCGGTTAATACCGGCTTTCACCGTTCTTTTGAATATTTTTCGTAGAATTTAATCAGATCTTCTTTTTTAACATCGCCTTTTGCGACATCCATTATTTCGTTGTACAAGACGTCATCTTTACATTCAAATTCATATCCGTTTAAATCCAGAAAAACCAGAGAAGATGCCAATGCGGCTCTTTTGTTTCTGTCAATAAAAGGACGATTTTGACAAAGATGATATGCGTAAGCCGCCGCCATAGCTGGGATCGTTTCGTGCAGATAATTTCCGCCAAAGCTGGATTCGGGCATATAAACGGCTGAACTTAATAAATGCATATCTCTGACGCCATAAGCTCCGCCGTAATTTCTTACCTGGTTTTCCAGTATCTGTAAAACCTCAGATAATGTTAAAAAGTTAATCACTTTATTCACCGAGCTTTTTAAGAACTGTGCTGTATCTTTTATTTATTTTTTCCAGTGAATTGATAATATTACTTTCCCGGGATAGATCGTTTTGAGGCGATAAAATAATATTTTTACCGTCAGTGGTTAATTCAAAAGAGGTTTCATTTGTAATATTCAGCATTTCCATAATAGGTTTATCAATCACTAAAGCAACACTATTTCCATGCTGTATTAGTCTTTTTAACATAAAAATATCCTCCTGTCTCTATTGTATACACATTGTAAACACCTGTCAAGAGAATTAATATAAAATTTTTATAGCCCCCCACTTGACATTTTTTCCCATTTTATATAGATTTTGATTCCACCCCTTTATTTTTCTTAAGGGGAGGAGATTGTCTAAGACTGTCTCCAAAATGTGTAAGGAGTTTTTGACGAATGCCAACTATTAACCAATTGGTTCGTTCAGGTCGCCAGAAGATTACGACCAAAACGAAATCCCCGGCTTTAAAATCATGCCCTCAAAAGAGGGGAGTCTGCACCCGTGTAATGACTGTTACACCAAAAAAGCCAAATTCAGCTCTGCGTAAAGTAGCTCGTGTTCGCCTTTCTCATGGCACTGAAGTTACCGCTTATATCCCCGGAATCGGACACAATTTGCAGGAACACTCGGTAGTTCTTGTAAGAGGCGGACGCGTTAAGGATCTTCCCGGCGTGCGCTACCATATTATCCGCGGCGCAAAAGATACTTTGGGCGTGGCAGATCGCAAACGCAGTCGGTCAAAATACGGCGCAAAAAGGCCAAAGGCTTAAGGTATAGATTATGGGAAGAAAGAAAAAAACAATCGACCGCGGCATTTTGCCGGATCCAAAGTACAACAGCGTTGTAGTTTCAAAGTTTGTAAACAGGATGATGTGGGAGGGGAAACGCTCTCTCGGTCTTAGAATCATCCATGAAGCGCTTGATGTTCTTAGGGCAAAAACAGAGAAAGAACCCCTTGAAGTTTTCTTAAAAGCCCTGGATAATGTAAAGCCTGTAATAGAAGTTAAGTCACGGCGCGTCGGCGGCGCGACTTATCAGGTTCCTGTAGAGATTCGTGAAACAAGGCGCGAAGCCCTTGGAATGCGCTGGATTATAAGCGCGGCGCGAGCCCGTTCAGGAAAGGGCATGGGAGACCGTCTTGCGGCGGAGCTCTTAGATGCGTATAATAATACAGGTACTGCCTTCAAAAAGAAGGAAGATACGCATAAGATGGCCGAAGCCAATAAGGCATTCGCTCATTATCGCTGGTAGGTGTATCGGCGTATATATATTTTTTTAGGTTTGTTTCCAAACCGCTCGTTGCAGGTAAGTTTGCTTAAAACGAGAAAGGTGGAACGATGTGGATATTGCGAACGCTGCTACTGCTGCGATTAACCGCTGATTTTCCGCGACAAGCATAGCTTGGAACAAGCAACGCTTGTGTTATTCGTTTCCCCCCAATTTACAGGTAATTTTTTGAATTACCGTTAACAATGTATTAATGTACGGTATGTACATATACGGTGTGTACAGACAATGTCTGTGCGATGAAAATTATTAAGTGTTCATTAAGGAGGACACAATGGCAAAGGATAAATTTAATAGAACGAAGATCCACATGAATGTTGGAACGATTGGTCACGTCGATCACGGCAAGACCACTCTTTCTGCGGCTATTACCA
>Ga0209755_10002313_pt1 | contig 26555 bp, 20 predicted proteins | sample TergutCo191P1_FD_187301 | JGI IMG/M metagenome (GOLD analysis project Ga0209755, IMG submission 187301) | Cornitermes sp. P1 segment gut microbial communities from Petit-Saut dam, French Guiana - Co191P1 (SPAdes) (version 2) | ecosystem: Host-associated > Arthropoda: Insects > Digestive system...
GAGCCGAGTTGCTGGGCGCGGATATCCGGAAGCACCCCAGGTGCGCGGTTTCCGGATCCCTCTGCGGCTGGGGCGACGTGTTTATCCCCCTGTTTGGCCTTGTCGTGTTCCTGGACACCCCCACGGATGGACTTTACCCCTTCTTGTATACAGGAAGATAAGCACGAAATACAATGAGAAGGAGAGGGAAAATGACAAAGAAAACCATCAAGAGACGTTCCTACACGGAGGAATTCAAGAGGGAAGCGTCGGCATTGGCGGAAAAACGGGAGAAGCCAATCAGCCAGGTAGCCAAGGATTTAGGGCTGAATGAGAGTGTGCTCAGACGTTGGATCGCCCGAACCAAGGAAGTATCGAATATGCCGGGTGCCGAGGCCGACATAAAGGCGTTTCCGGGGCACGGGCGGGCAAGGGATGCCGAGCTTGTCCGTTTGCGGAAAGAAGTTAAAGCCCTTCGGAACGCGAATGAAATCCTAAAAAAAGCGGCGGTCATCTTCGCAACGGAAGAACCCCTGTGACGGCGTACCGGTTCATGCAGGCGAATATGAACCGGTATACCGTCAAGGAGATGGCCGCGCTTTTCGGGGTGAGCCGTGGCGCGGCTTAAAGCCGGATGTCCGGGCCATGAGAACAACACTGACGCCGGACTCATTGAGCTCAATCGTACTCACCGCTGGTACGGCATCGAGCGGGTACGCAAGGAGCTGTGGGTGAAGCACGGAATCAACGTAAGCCGCAAGAAAGTGGCCCGCCTGATGCGGGAAAACGGCTTAAACGCGCGAGGGAAGCGGAAATTCATACTGAGCTTTAGTATACCACCTTATTAGCTTTGGTCTAAAACGGTAAGTTCAGCGTGGGCGCAACAAAAGTGAGTGCGTTGTGTTTGCCCCCGAATGCGGTTTGCTTGGGGGTAAGATTGGCTAAGGTAGCAAATCGGGACGATGGACGGCCTTATGAGGGACTTGATTCTTGTGATGGAGAACGGGGATATAGTGGAGCAGGGTACCCATGACGCTCTGCTGGCTGGTGGTGGCTTGGCAGGTGTTTCATTTAAAATTTTTGTGTACAATTACCACGGGGGAAATGGGATGAAACAGGACGTTGTTACGAAAGAGACGATGTTAGGGGAAAAGGGCCGCCAAGTACAAGTTTATGGCGGCCCGTTTTATGCTAGCTAGCCTGCTAGCTAGAAAGAAGCATTTTATTCCTTCCCGTAGTCTTGGCATCGAAAAGGGCTTTTTCCGCGTTGCTGATAATACCCTGGAGTGTCTTGGCGGTACTCGTTTTGGAAGCGATACCAAGGGAAATGCTGACATCAAGCTTCAGGCCCTTGGTCGTAAAGGGTGCCTCTTTGACCTTCTTCTGGATTTGCTCGGCGAGCTTCATGGCGGTTTTATGACCGACATTGGGAAGCGTAATCACGAATTCCTCATTGCTGTATCTGGCCATCAGGGTGCCTTGCTTGAAGCTGTTGCGGGCGCGCAGCATCAGTACCTTTAGCACCTCGTCCCGTATCGCGTCGCCGTGGGTGTCGGCGAGATGTTTCACGTTGTCAACGCCGAATATGATAAGGTTAAAGTCCCGGTTTTCCTCTGTACAATAGCGGAGTTCCTGTTCGGCGGCTTCGAGAAAGTACTTCTTATTGCGAACACCCGTAAGGTCGTCGTTAAAGGTCCTTGTCTCGGTGTCGTTGGTCTTATGCAAGCCCTCCTTATTGATTTCAACCATACGCCGCGCGGCTTCCTTTACCTGGTGGGTAACATCGTTCACTTCGCTTACCGCTTGCAAAATCTGCTGGCTGCCCCGGCCCTGTTCTTCCATGGCGTTAAGGATGTTGTTTTCCTGTACCGCCACGGTTTTAACCACGTCCCCTATCGCGCCGAATTTGCCAATCACGGCATCCGTTGACATGGTTATCTTGTCGATAGAGGATTTGATGCTCTGCAGCACCCCATTGATGGTCTGGGACTGCTGGCTGGAGGATTCCGCGAGTTTTCGTATCTCCCCGGCCACGACCGCGAAGCCTTTCCCCGACTCGCCGGCGCGTGCCGCCTCTATCGCCGCGTTCATCGAAAGCAGATTGGTCTGCCCCGCTATGTTCTCCATAACGGCGTTGATTTCCAAAAGCGATTCGGATTCGCGGGCGATCTCCTGAATATCAGAGACAACCTCGTTAAGGCTGGACTGTCCAGCCGCAGAAGCATCCTGAAGATCATTCACGTTCTTCGCATTGTGGGACAGGGTATCGGTGACGGAGCGGATATTGGCAATCATTTCCTCGGTAGCCGCAGACGAGGCGGCGACGGAGACCGACTGCGCCTGTACATGTTCGTTGAACTGCTGCATCATGGCCTGTAGTTTGCTTTGTATGCTCCTGTCCCGTTCCCTTTCCCTGTACTGGTCGCTCAAGTCGCGGGTGTAGGCAATTATGTGAGGCTTGTCGGCGATAATTATGCGCTGCACAATCTCTTCGGCGGGAAATGGAGTGCCGTCGCCGCGCATGTAGGTCCACTCGAACCGGTTGCTGCCCTCTTTAAAGGCCTTCGCGAGCAACTCCCTGCTTTTTCTGGTCGATTCCGAGCCGTCTGGCTGGGATTTAGGCATAAACCTGCCGTGATCCGTTATGTACACCCGTTTGTCGGAGATTCCGAACATGTTTTCCACTTCTTTATTGACATCCATAATATCGCCCTTTTCGTTGTAGAGGGCGCAGACCATGGGCGAAGAGTCCAATATTGCCCGCATTCTTTCCTGAACCGCCTCTTCCTTTTTCGCCAGAACCTCCGCCTGGCCTTCGATTGAGGCGACCAGTTTGCCGAACTTTTCCATTACCTGGTTGAAGTAACGCGAGGCGGCGGCTATTTCGGCCCCGCCCTTCTCCTCAAGCCTCTTGCTCATGTCGGCATCGCCAGAGGCGATATCCTTGAGGCTGTCCGCCAGAAGGCCAAGTGGGTTTAATACCTGCATGATAAACATGAACAACACAACACCCGCCGCGAGCAGTCCCACCACGAAAGGCAGTACGCCCAGGATAATTTGCCCCGCCGTGGCCAACCTTGATGCACGGTCCACGCCGCCCATAACCATCCAGGCGTTTTCCGGCGCAATGTGCAGATGCGCCATTTCCCTGTTGCCCGTCAGCGCGGAAGTATACTCGAACATCTGGTCCTGGGGCAGCATGGCCAGGCTGGGAGCAATGCCCAGAGCCACGACGTTCATGTTCGTATAGTCGGGCCTGTTGGAATAGGCGACGAGGCCAAAGGGGTCGGCTATCACGGTAAAGTATCGGCCGGTTTGATAGGCTATGGATTCCAGGTAGTGACCCAAGCCTCCAGTATGGACTGGTATGGCCACCATGCCCAGGAAGTTGTTGCCGTCCATTATGGGTCTTGTAATCCAGACCTGCATTAGGCCGCTTACCGGGCTGTAGACCACATTGCTAAGCCAGGAATTTCCCAGTGGGGCCTGTCGGATGTTCTCGGTAAACGGGGTGTTTCGCGCGTTGAATCCTGGGGCAATCATAAAGTTGGTGGCCGAGTATATAAGGTCAAATTCGCTGTCAAACACCAGCAAACTGGCAAAAACACCGTAATTAATGACATTTCCGCCTATCGTAATTTGGCCCAACGGCGTGATACCCTCGAACAAGGCCCACAGAACCGCCGAAAGTTCCTCGATATTGCCTTGGCCCCGTACCGCCGCCTGCACCTGTGGCAGGGTGTACAGGATATCCAGCTTGCTCCAGGCGTTGCTGAAGAATTTGGTGAATACCAGATCGGTCATGATCACATTGCTTTCCAGGCGCTCGGCCAGGGTTGCCATGTTACCGTTGTGGATTTCCACCACCCTGACAATGGTAATTAGCACTGTCGTGGCGATGATAACCGTGGCCAGCATGGCCACTATTCTTGTCTTGACGCTTTTGGGGGGCTTCACTTCGTACCTCTCTTTTGTAAGATAGTCGCGTTCATTGCACGATTGTACTAACTTACGAGTAAAAGCGTCAAGTAGATAGGTGTTTTACCTATCCCTGCGCGATTTTTTTCTGTAAGGCCTTTATTTGCCGCTTGACTTCCTTGGGTGCCGGCCCCCCAGGGAGATCCCGGGCCCTTACGCAAGCGAGGGGTTTGAGCGCGGCGTAAACGTCATCGTCAAAAAGCTTTGACCGTGCCTTCAACTGCGAAAGATCAAGATCGGCGATATGTCGTCGGCCCGCCTCCATGCAGTCCCGGACAATTAGGGCTACGGTTTCGTGCGCCTTGCGGAAGGGAAGCCCCTTGCGAACAAGATAGTCTGCCGCATCTGTCGCCTCCATAAAGCCGCCCACACATGCGGCCTTCATCTTTTTCACATTGAATTCCGCGCTGGCGATCATCCCCCTAAACATCCGCAGACAGGCCCGTAGCGTGTCCAAGCTGTCGAACAAACTTTCTTTGTCCTCTTGCAGATCCTTGTTGTAGGCATAGGGAAGCCCCTTGAGCAGCGTTAGCAGCGTGACCAGGTTCCCCATGCTGCGGCCCGCCTTGCCTCGTATAAGCTCGGCGAAATCCGGGTTCTTTTTCTGTGGCATGATCGACGAGCCAGTGCTCCAGGATTCGGCCAGATCGATAAAGCCGAATTCCTCGCTGGCCCAGATAACTATGTCCTCGCAGAAACGTGAAAGGTGGATCATCGCCACGGCACATGCGCTGGACAGTTCCAGCGCGAAGTCCCTGTCCGCAACGGAGTCCATGGAATTAAGGCTGGGGCGATCAAAGCCCAATGCCTGCGCGACGGCCTTTCTGTCGAGAGGGAGGGAGGAACCAGCCAATGCGCCGGATCCCAGCGGGCATTCGTCCAGGCGCACAAGCGCATCGGCAAAGCGGGAATGATCCCTTTGCAGGGCGCATCCCCAAGCAACCAAGTGATGCCCCAATGTTACCGGTTGCGCCCTTTGCAGATGGGTGTACCCTGGCATTATACTTGCCGCGTGTTTATCCGCTTGTTCCAGAAGAGCATACACGGTCTGGGCAATCTCCCCCCGAAGGGATGGCACGGTACGTTTAAGGTATAAACGGAAATCCGTCGCCACCTGATCGTTGCGACTGCGCCCGGCATGAACCATTCGCCCCGCGTCGCCCAGTCTTTCGGTAAGAACGCCCTCGACAAAAGAATGTATGTCCTCGGCGGAATCGTCGGCGGCAAGTTTCCCAGATTCCATTTCCCCGGCAACACGGACAAGTTCCTTATCGATTTTCGCGGCGGTGCTTGCGGGAATGAATCCCCGTTCGCAAAGCATTGCAACATGGGCGCGGCTACCGGTAATATCGTCAGGCGCAAGACGCTTGTCAACGTTAATCGATGCTTGAAAGGCGAAGGCTTCGGCTTCTGGTTTTTGGGAGAGTCTGGCAGCCCAGAGCGCCTTTTCGGCAGCGGCTTTTTCGTTGGTTTTCATGATAACTCCTTTGGGTCTGCACTCCTTGCTATGCCAGTTTTCCTTGCGGCCTCTGCCGTCGCCTTTGCCACGGCATCCCTTACACGAGAATCGAAAGCTGCGGGAATAATATAATCGGAGCGAAGCTCGTTCTCGCCGACAAGATTCGCCAATGCAAACGCCGCCGCGATTTTCATTTCGTCATTTATGTCCGATGCACGCACATCCAACGCCCCACGGAAAATACCAGGAAAGGCAAGCACGTTGTTAATCTGATTGGCGAAATCACTGCGACCCGTACCCACAACCGAGGCCCCAGCGGCAATTGCGATATCCGGCATGATCTCTGGCACCGGGTTCGACATGGGAAACAGTATGGCCCCAGGGGACATCGACCTGACCATTTCCCCAGTTACCATGTCTGGCCCGGACAATCCTATAAACACGTCCGCACCCCGAATCACTTCGGCGAGACTTCCCTTTTTTATCTCGGGGTTCGTTACCCCGGCAATATCGGCCTTCTCGCCGTCAAGTCCCGGCCTGCCGCGATAAATTGCACCGCCACGGTCGCACAGCACCTGATCGCGAACCCCCAGAGACAAAAGCAACCTAGCCGTAGCGATCCCTGCCGCACCCGCCCCCAGAATAACGGCGGCAGTGTTCTCTGGCTTTTTTCCAGTAAACCGCAGGGCATTCAACAGGGCTGCCGCCGTCACCACGGCCGTTCCGTGCTGGTCGTCGTGAAAGATGGGAATGTCGCAACGGGCTTTCAGCTTCCGTTCGATTTCGAAACAGCGCGGCGCGGAAATATCCTCCAGATTTATCCCCCCGAAGCTCCCGGCAAGCAGGGCTACGGTTTCGACAATCACATCGATGTTCTTGGAACGTATGCACAGGGGAACCGCGTCCACCCCGCCGAAGGCCTTGAACAAGGCGCATTTTCCTTCCATGACTGGCATCGATGCTTCTGGGCCAATGTCGCCAAGACCCAGCACCGCCGTACCATCGGTAACAACCGCCACGGTATTCCAGCGGCCCGTTAACTCCCAACTTTTTTCGGGATTTTTCTGAATCTCAAGGCAGGGGCTGGCGACACCTGGTGTGTAGGCCAGCGAGAGATCCTCCCGTGATGAAACGGGCATCTTGGGTACGGTTTCCATTTTGCCCCGCCATTCGTAATGTTTTCTAAGTGATTCTGCTGCATAGTCCATGAGTTTGATTCTACACATTTTGCGGGGTTAGTGCTACCCGGTAACATCCGTTTGCAAGGGTATAACCTCTTTCCCCTTTGACGTGGAAACCTTCAACGCAACATCCCCGATTTCTATGTCCGCGTTGGAGAATGCAAAGCACAGATATGCATCATTGGACGCATTCCCCGTCATTGAAAGTGGCAATAAATTTTCGGACGAACCGAATGAGAAGCTTGATTTTCGGCCTGAATGTGTAGCCGTAGCGGTAAATTTTTCATGCACCATAAGCCCCTTTCCATTCCCCATTGTTGCCTCGATTGTACGTATAATCAGCATTTCGTTGCCTTCGTTCACTATCACCACATGAAGCATTAAATAGGCTTTGTCCTTTGTGCGGTACAGGCTGGCACTTCTGTTCGTTTCAAATAACAATGGGAGCCGTGGGGCTTTTGCGGGAATGGGTTTCGTTCTGTCAAATCCGCGCGCAATGGGTTTCCTGCCCGCGCTTATTCTGTTTGCGATAAACACTATGAATGATACTAAAGCGATGCCTCCCCCAATCAACAACCATTCCCCGTTTGCCCATATCCATTGTAGCGTGTTATTCATGCCTATGCCCAGCATACCACATTCTACGGCACAATGGGAATTCCGATCTTTTTTTCTTGCGTATCCATGATTTGTGTGCGTAAATGGATATATGCGGTTTCCCCGTTATGGTGACCCCATAATGAAGGGTCGCAAATCAATTTAGGCGAGGGAATCAAAAATGGTAAAACAATCCGTACAGAAATTCGGAAGAGCGCTTAGCGGTATGATAATGCCGAATATCGGCGCGTTTATCGCCTGGGGTCTTATTACCGCGCTTTTCATCCCCGTGGGATGGCTGCCCAACGAAAGGCTGGCCCAACTTGTCGGCCCAATGATTACTTACCTGTTGCCGCTCCTAATCGGTTACACGGGGGGATCGATGGTGGGCAGAAAAGGAGTGAGGGGAGGTGTGGTTGGGGCAATTGCCACCATGGGTGTTATAGTCGGTTCGGACATCCCCATGTTTCTTGGTGCGATGATTGCCGGTCCTCTTGGCGGTTTTTGTATCAAAAAATTTGACGATGTTTTCGAGGCGAAAATCCCCACTGGTTTTGAAATGCTGGTCAACACCTTTTCCGCAGGAATAATCGGCGGGGCATTGGCCCTTATCTGCAACGTCGTTATCGGGCCGCTTGTAGAGGTCGGCACCAACGCTCTGGGCAACGGCGTGGGCTGGCTTGTCGAAACTGGTCTTCTTCCCTTAACTTCGATCCTTGTGGAACCGGCAAAGGTTCTGTTCCTTAACAATGCCATCAATCACGGCGTGTTTACCCCGTTGGGCACGGCACAGGCGATGGAAACAGGACGGTCGATATTCTTCATGATTGAGTCAAACCCTGGTCCTGGTCTTGGCCTTCTTCTTGCCTATTTTCTGGTGGGCAAAGGCACCGCAAAGTCCAGCGCGCCAGGTGCTATTGTCATCCACTTCTTCGGCGGTATTCACGAGATATATTTCCCCTTTGTGCTGATGAACCCCGTGCTGATCCTTGCTATGATCGGCGGCGGCTTTTCTGGGGTGCTGACCCTTACGGTTTTCGGTGGTGGCCTTATCGCTCCCGCCGCCCCTGGTTCCATCTTTGCGCAACTAATGATGACCCCGATGGGTGCGCATGTTCCAAACATACTTGGCATACTTGTTGGCGCGGGTGTTACTTTCGTGTTGGCAATGTTGTTGCTGAAAATATTTGGAAAAGACGATGCCAATTTCGAGGCGGCACAGGCCAAAGTGAAGGCGAGCAAGGCCGAATCCATGGGGAAGGATACGACGATTGTTAATTCCAGCGTTAAAAAGATAGTCTTTGCTTGCGATGCTGGCATGGGATCCAGTGCAATGGGAGCCACCAAACTGCGTAAAAATTTGCAGGCCGCTGGTATTACGGACATTTCCGTAATAAATTCCCCAGTTGGCGATGTTCCTAATGATACCGACCTGATCATCTGCCATAAAGAGCTTGGGAATCGGGCGCGGGAGGCAAACCCTAGTATCCGACTTGTCATGGTTAGCGATTTCCTTAGTGCGCCGGAGTACGAGGAACTGGTCAAAGAGCTTAAAAAAAGGGGGTAAAATGACGGAATTTTCGTATACCATAAGCGATCCCAACGGGATCCATGCAAGGCCTGCGGGTCTCTTTGTGCAGAGGATACAGGGGTTCAAAAGCATTGTTACCGTTATTAAAGATGACCATGCCGCCGATGGTACCAAGGTTAGCACCGATGGTAAAAAGCTAATCGCCCTGATGAAACTGCGCATCAAGTGCGGACAGACGATTATTGTCAGAGCCGAAGGCGAGGACGAACTTGTCGCAATCGAAGCGGCAAGGGAATTTTTGATGGCAAATCTGTAACGTTTTTTGGGGGATGGTATGGCACAGATTCTGAAAAAGGACAACATAATTTTGAACCAGCCCAAGGCCGAAAGGGAGGAAGTTATTCGCAGGTGCGGGCAAATGCTTCTTGATTCGGGCTATGTCAACGAGCGATATATCGAAGGGATGATTAAACGTGACAATTCCTTTACCACAGGAATCGGCAACTTTATTGCCATTCCCCACGGCGAGGAGGACTACAAAAAGGACATCGTTTCCACTGGCCTTGTTGTGCTAACCTATCCAGAGGGCATCGACTGGCACGGCACTACGGTACACCTGGTAATCGGTATTGCGGCGAAAGGGGACGAGCATCTGGACATCATAGGAAACGTGGTGGACCATCTGGAGACTGGTGACGACACGATAAGGCTTGTCAAAAACGCCAGTGTTGACGATGTTTACAATATATTGAACGGGCTGGGCATATGATCGTTACTGTAACGCTAAACCCTGCATTGGATAAAACCGCTTTCGTGGACGCGATGAAGCCCCTGGCTCTAAACCGTCTGCGGAATTTGCGGCTTGATGCTGGGGGAAAAGGTATTAACGTTTCCGCCGTTATTCGTGAGCTTGGTGGTCGCAGCATTGCCACGGGTTTTGCTGGTGGAGGGGTAGGGGAGGAGTTGTTATCTCTGCTTGCAGGGAAAGGGCTGGAGGCTGATTTTGTTCGTGTTTCGGGGGTAACCAGAACTAATCTTAAAGTCGTTGATATGCATGGTGGACTTACCGAACTGAACGAACCTGGGCCAGAAATAAAACCAGAGGAATGGCTGGAAATGGAAAAAAAACTTTCCAGCTATGGAAAGGCGGGCAATATCGTGGTACTTTCTGGGAGTCTCCCTGGTGGGCTTCCCAGAGGGCTTCCTGGGGACACATATCAAAGATTTTCCGCCATGCTGCGCCGCCGTGGGGCAACCGTGTTTCTCGATGCGGACGGTGCTGCTTTGAAACTTGCCCTTGAATCCCCCCCCAGCGAAGTACCCGACTATATCAAGCCGAACCGATACGAGCTGTTGCAATACTTTGGCATTGCAGATGACGAAACCATAACAGAAGCAAAACTTGCCGAATTATGCCGTTCATTGCTTTGCAAGGGAATCAAACTTGTCGCGCTTTCCATGGGGGAAGCTGGGGCGATTTTTTCCAATAGAAACGGAACATGGAAATTCCCAGCAGTTGATATACAGGTGCGCTCGACCGTGGGGGCTGGCGACAGCATGGTGGGTGCGCTGGCTTACGGTTTCGAGCAGGGGCTGCCAGACGAACAGTGCTTTGCATTGGCGATGGCAGCATCTGGGGGGGCATGTGCTACCGAGGGAACCAATCCGCCCGACCGTGTTCTTGTTGACACGCTTTTAGGTAGGGTCAGAATGGAAAAAATTACGTGACAGAGGTATGTATGGGACAGAAAACTAAAGCCGTAAGGCTCTACGGTGCAGATGATTTAAGGCTGGAAGAATTCGAGCTTCCCGAAATCAAAGACGACGAAATTCTTGTCAAGGTTGTTAGTGACAGTATTTGCATGTCCACTTGGAAGCTCCTAAAGCAAGGCAAAAAGCATAAACGCTGCCCGCAAAATGTTGACATCAACCCTATCATAATCGGACACGAGTTTGCTGGGGACATTGTTAAGGTCGGTGCCAAATGGCGACACGAATTTACCGCAGGGGAAAAGTTCGCGCAGCAGCCCGCTCTGAACTATAATGGAAGTCTTGCCTCGCCTGGTTACTCCTACGAATTTTTCGGCGGAGCCGCCACCTACTGCATTTTGCCTAACGAGGTCATGGAACTCGGTTGCCTTCTTCACTATGACGGGGATGCATATTTTTACGCATCGCTTGCGGAACCGCTAAGCTGCATCATTGGCGGCTACAACATGATGTACCACACAAACAAGCAAAACTACAATCATGCCATGGGTATAAAACCTGGAGGTAACGTGCTTATCCTTGGCGGCGCGGGGCCGATGGGGCTCGGGGCCATCGAATACCCACTGTATGCTGGCAATCGTCCCGCCCGTATAGTGGTAACTGACGTGGACGGCGGCAGATTACGCCGCGCCGAAAGACTGCTTCCGCCTGAACTTGCGAAAAAGCACGGCGTAGAACTGTTGTACGTCAACCCCCACAATCACGCGGACATTTTCGCCTTCCTAATGAGCATAACCGAAGGTTCTGGTTACGATGATGTGTTTGTTTACGCTCCTGTGCGTGAACTTGCCGAATTGGGTGACAGGTTGATGGCGTTTGACGGCTGCCTGAATTTTTTCGCTGGGCCAGAGGATAAAAACTTTTCCGCCAGTATAAATCTTTACAATTGCCATTACACAAGCACCCACATCCTTGGAAGCACAGGCGGCAACACCGATGATCTAAAGGAGGCACTGAAGCTTTCTTCGGAAAAAAAATTGCGTCCAGCGGTCATGGTTACCCATATCTGCGGCTTAGATGGCGTGGCGGAATCCACCGCAAAGCTGCCAGAGCTTAGGGCTGGCAAGATTCTTGCCTATACCCATATCAATATGCCCCTAACCGCGCTTGTGGATTTTGAGGAACTTGGCAAGACGAACCCGCTTTTCGGGAAGCTTCACAAGGCCTGCGAATCACATAGTGGCCTGTGGAACGCCGATGCGGAGGCCTTGCTATTGGGGGTATAGGGGCGGAAGCGAGTATGGTCCCTTTTGTTCGGTTCGAATGTTCCGAACGGCCTTGATTTCCAGCTTTTTTAAAAAAAGAAGGCAAATAAGTGTTAAGCCTGGGTGGAATCGGCCTTATATAATATCATCTGGCACTGATTAGGAGGAGCGATGAACCACTTTATGGTAACGGCAAAATGCGGGCACGTTGGCAAAGGGCAGTATTACAAGGGCGTGTTTTTTGTTTGTGCGGAAAACGGAAAACAGGCGGCGGCAATTGTTAGGAAGATACCGCGCGTCAAACACGACCACAAGGATGCCATTCTTGGGGTTGACAAAGTAAGCTATGCGGTGTACAAAGAAGGAAAAGCTGCGTGGCAAGCGAACCAGTACTTTAGCTGTCGCAGCAAACAGGAACAAGAGCTGTTTTTTGATGAAATTGCGGGGGACATATATAATGAGGCGTGTTGTGAAAAGCGCGAAAATGCCGATAGGCACGGCAAGCTTAAGGTCATGCGGCGACATTACCGCAAGATGGACAAATACAACAAACTTAGCATGGGGGCGTAGGTAAATGAAAAAGATAGTTTTCTGCAACATTATGATGATGAAGAAGTTCCAGCGCTTTTGCTATAAGGTTACAGGCAACAGCACTATCGAGTATGACGGGGAGGTAGCTTTCCCCATAAACGGCGTGCTTGCCCGCATGTTGAGAAAAGACGACGATGTAAAGGTCGTTCTTCTCAAGAAAGAAGACCCTGATGGCAACAGCACCCGAAATGTCGAGGAATTCAAGAACGAGCTTGATGCTATAAATTCAAGTCTGGGGGCGAAAATCGAGTACAAGGTTTTACCCATGCCCCACAACGAGGACAGCAAGGAGCAGGAAAAGCTGTTCAAGGGAATGGTAGGGGAGCTTGTCGAAGGTGCGGAAATTTATGCCGATATTACCTACAGCGCAAAATCGCTGCCCATCCTTGTCTTTTCGGTGCTTAGTTTTGCCGAAAGGTTTTTTAGTGCGGACATAAAGAGCATTGTCTATGGACAGGTGTCTTTTGACGCAGAAAACAAACCCTATAATCCCAAGCTGTTCGATATGACAAGACTGTTCTATATGAACGTAATCGCAAACACGATGGAATGTGAGGACGGCGAAGCCGCAAAAAAAATGCTAGATGCCATTCTTTCGGAATAGAGGGACACAATGAAGAAGACACAGGAAGAACTTGAAAACGCGATAAACAGCTCGCCATTGTTTTCGATTGATCACGTCAATAATGGCGAGCTGTTTGCAAAGGAAGAAGAGCGCTTGCTTGCCGATCTTGTCAAACTTATGTCTAGCCGTAGAGATTTTGATAAAATCGGGTTTGAGATAATATGCACAGCAAAGAGTTGCGTAAATTGCGTAAAGTCAAAGTCATATAAACCAGAAAAGGGGAAATTTCTTAATTTTTTCAATGTCTCATTACAACAAAACATAAGATGGGATAAAGGCAAGCAGGAAATTGCCGATATACGCAAAGGGATTAAAATCTCCAAGAAAATGGATCTCGTAATCCGAAACCTCTCTAGATATGCGAAAATGCATAATGTGAAGGATGCTGACAGCGATGAATTTGCAGTCAAGGCTTCTAACGCTTTGGCTGTTCCCATTGAAGAAGTGCGCGAGGCAATAGCCATAAATAAATACATAAACGTTGACTCTGGGAATCGTGCCATTTCGGGCGATGGCGACAGTAGATCGGAGCTGTTTGATTTTGTAGAAGACAAATCAAGCACCACAGAAGAAAAAATCGAAGAGACAGAAGACTTGATCCACAAAATACGGCAAGATATAAAGTCCATAGACGCAAAGTTTAAAAAAGAGCACGAAGGGCGCCAACCACTGCTCGCCAAACTCCTGACGGTGGATTTGTTGACTGACTTAAAAGAGCTGCGGATTTTGGATGATGTCGCTATTGTCGATAGGGTCTTTTCAGGGATAAGCTTTATTAACCATGAAATATATGCCAACTATGTAGGGAACGGCGTTATTCTTACGTATCGTGAAATCGCCAAAATCCATGATAAATTTGAGTCAAGCGTAAATAGAACCCGTAGTAGGTTTAAGGAAAAAGGGTTTGATGAGCATTTAGAAAAATAGTATACTGTCTTGAACGCCGCAAAAACTCCAGAAGCATGGTTAAGCGTTGACATTATTCGACATATATAAAGAGAGAGGAGTATAGTATGGGACATTTATTGTTGAATTTTGCAGGGAACAGCGAAAGCGGAAGTTCACGGCTCCAGGATTTTTACAACACGCCGCTTAAAAAGCAATACGAGGCTTTGGTATCGCGCTATTCCCAGCTAAAGCGCTTTTCGTACGAGCAATTCATCCAGGCTTGTTTTCCTGTCACGTCTGATAAGGACTACTATATTTCCATGCCTAATTTCCTTCGCGAAGGCTTGAGCGGCAGTGAAACCATATATTTTAATAATATTGTTATACGATCGCCAAGGGATGGTTATTCGGAACATGTTTTACCCAAAGGGCTTGAACTGATTATAATTGGCGATATAAGAATAACCCCTCATGGCATATTTACGGTTAAAGGTATTGAATTCATAGATGGCTTTATATACAAGAAAGGCGAGAAAAAAATCCATGCAACGGCAGCTTGTGCTTTTGGCACCACGTCTTTTCCTGTTAATGGCGCAACAATAACAGTCCCCGATTATGGTCGTAACATAAAGGAATTTATGTCGGTTATAACACGCAATTTAATGGAAGAGATATGTAGGTGTTGCTATACCGTTTCCAAACCAGTTGATGTACTCAGGACTTATGAAAACTGGAAGGAATATATCGGTTTTCGAAATTATTATCTTGAAGAACAGGGCAAAGATACAATGCCTATTGATAGTTGTGAGGCAATAAAATGTTATGTCATTTCCAAAAGTGATTATCAAAAAAATCGCGAGAAATATGACGAACATATACTTGATGACCATGACAGGATAAGAAGCGATACCCAAATTGTCGTTACAAAACAGTTTGAAAACAGCGAAGCGTTTCCACTTGTTCGTGTCATTATAGATAAAAATAAAAGAGAACTCTTTGCAGACAAAAAGAACAAAGGCGATAGACCTGTATTTGTGCAGAAACTGAATCGCTTTACACGCTCAAATGTTTCATTGGAGAATATTGCTAATGGAAGATGGATTTCGATAGATGAGCGATATGGCGGACTTTACGAAAAGGATATAGAACCAGACTATTCCCAGGAAGAGAGTCGTTTTACGCAAAAACTTAAATTCGCATATCTGGAAATAGATGGTCGCTTTGCTGCTATATTAAAACAAAGGTTGACGGAATATGTTCGAAACAGAGCCGAATCTTTGGAAAGTGATTATGCAAAACGTCTTTCAGACTATAAAAATGAACTTGCCAGAAGTTTGGAACGTGATGTAAGCGAAAATAAGGATGCGGGAGTCCGTGCGGAATATGCGGCACAGGTTAAGAAAAAGGAAGATATCGTACGTGCGGAATCTCAAAAAATGGAAGAGCAATATACGAAAAAAATAGAATCCGCCCAGAAGGGCAAAGAAAAAAGTGTTAAGGAAACTGTCGTTATATTGGAGAAACAGCGCGGGGAAGAGCGTATTGCCTTTGCCGAAAAATTGGCTCAGCAAAAGAAAACGGTTTCCCTGCGGAAGCTCTACATAGAACTAAATGAAAGGCGTGTTGCACGAAAAGTGACGAGTCTTAAAACGGAACAGAAAGATATGCTTCTTCGCAACGAGGCAGAGAAAAAACGCGAAATTCTTGACGAACAGGAAAATCAGGTGCGTAACGAAAAGGAAAAAACAAAGCGCGAGCTGGATGCCGCCCTTGTCGAAAAAAAAAGGGACATGAAAGAAAATGATACTATTCGTCGTTATTTTGTTTACTTTAAATTACAAGGTGATGACACACCGGACCGTATCAACGACGAGATCGCTAAAATTGCTCCATCGCATTTTAAAAATGATGTGACAGCGGAAAAGAGTAAAATAAAGCGCCTGGAAAAATCGTTGAATAGTTTTTTTGGCGGGTACGTAAAAAACCCGTTCCTATCGACATATCTTTTCGCTACGGATGAACTTGGGGATAACAAGGCGGAGCTGCCAGAATTAGAATATTTTTCTCCGCGTTTGAATCCTAAGCAAAAAGAAGCGGTAGGAAAAGCCATTGCTTCTGAGAGCGTTTTCCTGTTGCAGGGTCCACCTGGAACAGGAAAAACGGAAGTAATAGCCGAAATCGCAGCGCAATATGCAAAACGAGGCAAGCGTATTTTGATTTCAAGCGAGACACATAAGGCAATAGACAATGTGTTTGAACGATTGCCGAAAATCCCAGAAATTCGTCCGCTTAGGCTAATACCGTCCCAATCAAAGAAAGAGCAGAATCAATATTCGCCTGAGAAATTGGTGGATAATTTCTACATAAACATCAGCGATCGTTTAAATGCCGAAGTGGAGCGTTTTGAAAATTTCAATGACGAAAAAATGAAATTCAAAGATGAATACGGTTTGCTACGTCTTGAACATAGCAGATTGAAGAAAGAAAAATCACGTATCGAGAAAATCCAAATCAATCTTAATAGGATAGCACGCAAAAGAGACGTTTTGATGCAAATGCATGATGCGGGAAATGAAAAACTACGCCTAATTTTGAAAGAGAAAGACAATGTCTTTCAGCGGATCAAAAACATTGAAAGCCTGAATTTGTCTGACAATGAAGACGAAAAGTACATCAAGGCATCTTTCTATAAGCTTCTGCAAAAATACCCTGTGTTGAAGCAAGATATTAAGACGCTTGTCCATATTCGTCAAATGGATATTTATACTGCCAAAGAGGAAATAGATTCACTTTCTGGAAATTCAAGATTGGTGGAATTGGAAGCAAAGCGTAACAAAATAAGGGAGCAAATGGCGGCAATACGCGATCCAGATACGGAGGATCCTATTATTGGCAAAGAAAATGAATACAAAGAGTTGAAGAATGCTCTTATTGTAACAACGAAAAAAATCAAAGATGAAAAAAGCACCTCGAATGTTGATTTGTCCGAATTAAGCATCGCAAAAATTGTAAATACTGCCGAGCTTAAAGAAGATACAATTGCTTTACTTGTTGGTGTTCTTGCTGATATTAAATCCGAGTTGATACGGTGGATAGAAAAGTCAAAAGAACATGTTAGCGAATACTTTGACAAGAAAACGGCCGAATACAACAGGCAAAAACAGGTTCTTGGCGAATTAAAATCTGAAATTCGCAACAAAGATAACGAAGCACAAGCGGCAAGGGATGAAGGCGGCTATGACAACTATAAAACAATGGAAAGTGGCCTAAAGCGTAAGATTACCGAATTCTTCGATAAGTTCGAAATACTTGAACCTTACGATGACATAAACGCCGCGCTCGATATAATCGACACTGAATGGAACGAACTAGAGCGCAACTATGCGGCGCGTGATGCGGAAAATAAGAACAAAATCCCTATGTATGAGCGCATTTTGAAGTTCTTGCGGGAATTGCAAGGCGATGGCACAATCGAAGATGATCGCATGAAGTACACGAAAAAACTATTTGAAAATGCAAATGTGCTAGGACTTACTTGTTCGAGCCGTGATAATTTCAGAGCAGATTCAATAGAAGCATTTGGGAGGTATAATATAGATGGCCTGGATGTAAAAAAACAGGGCATAGATGTTGTAATTATTGACGAGGTTAGTAAATCAAGCTTTCTTGATTTGTTGGTGCCAATACTCTATGGTAAAACAGTAATCCTTGTTGGTGATCATAGACAGCTACCTCCGCACTATGATCTTCGAAATCTGCGTAGAGATGACTTTGATGGCTTAAATCCAGAAATAATCAACAGGGAAAAAAACGATCACTTCATCAACTTGTACGAAGAATGTTTTTTCAAAACTTTGTTTGAGAATGTTCCAGATCGATTACGTGTAACCCTTACAAAACAATACCGTTGTCATGAAGATATAATGCGTGTGTTCAACCATTTTTACAGCAATGAAAGAGGGCAGGGTGGTCTTGAGTTAGGAATTCCCAACCAAAACGATCAAAAACAGCACGGTTTGAATATAAAAAATCGAAACAGCAAGAGCATAATAGAGAATGACAAGCATATCTATTTTGTTGATTGCGGTGATTCATACGAAAGATTTGGAGACGGAACTTCTGCGACTAATGAGACGGAGGCAAAAGTGATAATTAGACTTGCTAAAGAGATTGATGAAGCGTATGCTCGAACAGGCAAGTTTACGGTTGATAAATCACGTGGGAAAGACACCCGTATGAGTATGGGGGTAATTTGCACTTATGGTGAACAGGCAAAGTTGGTAAAACGTCATTTGAAAAAAAATACATTAAAAAATGTTTGTGAAAAACATGACGAACGTTTTATAGTCAGTACGGTCGATGATTTTCAGGGTGATGAGCGCGATATAATTTTTGTTTCAATGGTAAGAAACCCAGAACCAAAAAACAGGGCTAGGACACGGGCGGAATTTGTAAAAAAATTCGAACGTATAAACGTGGCACTTTCCCGTGCAAGACGATTGCTTGTAATAGTCGGTGCGAAAGATTTCTTATCTGAAGCAACTATTGATCTGCCTGATATGAATGGCAATAAAGCCTTAGACAGAAGGGCATATCCCATATATAAGGAAATCATAAACACGATTTTCATGCGTGGATTGTTATTAAAAGCCGCTGATATACTTGAGGAGGGTAAACCATGGAAAAAATAATATCGACTTCTTGTCCATTCCCATTGAAGAAACTTAATGTCAATTTGAAGTATGCCGCTGTACAAAAGCCGTCTGGTGTAGGCTACATCATCTTGGAATTGATCAAGGATGCCAAAAGTCGTAATGTCTTGTTTCATGATGTATTAAAGCGTTTCGGGGTTCCAGAAGATCTGCAATTCATTTTTGTTGAAGAAATAGAAGTATTGGTGAATCGGGAAATTTTACGCATGCGGCAAGGTAATACATATAAACGCGAATACTTCGAGCAGTATGAAATCGCTCATTTTGAATTTACCCCAAACGGTGAACGTATGTTTCGCGAGGGATATATACCAACTGGCGATGAAAAAGCCAAACAATTGACATTGTATTATAACCCAATGCTATCTCTTTTTTCTTTTAATAATGGCGCAAGGCATAAACCTATAGAAAGTTCTGCTTGCTATACCAAAGATTTTTTGGGACGGTTGGAAACCGATTTATCTGGCCTAAAGGATTACCTTGTAGAGAACATAAATCAAACGGGGCTTCAAAAAGAAGAACGGCTCCTTGATTGTAGTATTTTGGATGATGAATACGTAATTACAAGTGCGGATAAAAATCTTGAGCTGCATATCGATAATGACGGCATGGAAATTAACTTAAAAACAGCAGGTGCGGAGGCATTTTACGAGGAATATTTTTCGCCAGAAATGCTGGAAAATGAATTATCTTCGAAGGACATGTTCAGATTTAATGTTAGGGTTTATCCTGTTCGCAAATTTGCAAGTCTAAAAAATCTTTCTGCCGTGTATCCACCAGAAGAATACGCAAAACAGCTTTCGCGTCCTGCAGAGATTCTTTTAACTCATAATAAAGATGTGTTCAATGTTAAGTGCGGTAGCGATACAACCCCACTTGACGGCGGAAAAATAATCACAACGACAATAAATGAATTATATCCTAATTGGTCATTTATTGCCATTGATGCCAATAAAGTACGTCTTTACACAGCGGCTTGTGTAAAAATTATGGAACGAGTTATTAATAAGTCTGTGGGCGTAAATCTCTTGCTTGAACAAAATTACGGCCTGGAACAAAGATATAATATCTTTGATGCGATTTTTAACGAGTGCAAGGCGGTTGCATTTTCAAAAAAACATTGCAGCTTAATAAAGTCAATTTCGGGGCTTGTTAAAAAGGCGGATTTTACTGTCGGATATATTAAGGCGAAGCTGGCTGGAACAGACGATTTGGAAAGCCAGGTATCGATTTTGCTTGAAGCTAACAATGTATTTTCAGGTCCTGCATGGATGGCTGCTGCAAAGAGCATCGCAAACGATATTTACAATGGTTTTATCTCGAAGCTAACGAGTGAAAATGTTAGGAGCACTGTAAAAATAGCTAAAACCCTTGACGGAATTAGACAGCTTTCCGAAAAAGATCAACTTCTTACAGATGTCTTTGAAAAACTGAAAAGTCATACTTCTGACGAAATTGAGCTATTTAACTTTTTGGTGAATGGTGGATTCAGCGAGAACGAAGCGTTATCCGTGACAAATGTGGTCAAAGTGTATGTAGAGAAGATCCTCGCAGGAGGGGCAGTAGAGATAAAAAAGAGTCGGGTTTCCGATGATTTTTCGGTATTGTTGGGTAGCTTAAACGATTTAAGGGAAAACCTTGGCATTAAGAGTACCATAAAATATGCCATCCGCGAGGGATACAACATTACTGAATTTATAGAAAACTTTAGGGTGTTCCAAAGCAAACTATTGCAGATTGAAAAATATGCAGGCTTTGCATCGGAAGGCTTTAAAGAACTTTCTAAATACAACGAAATAATGCAACCCATATTTGACTACATAATGGTTGAGCGCAATGCATCGCAAATGCCTCATAAAATAAACGAAAACTATGTTCGCCAAGCGATCAATAGAGGGGACTGGCGTATGGCAATTGGAAATATGGTGATACGCCTTGATTATGTGCTTTGTAATCTGTTGAAAATAAAGAGTGGGGACACAACGCTTTTCGATAAAATGAAGCGTGCCGAGAAAGAACAGATATTGACAGAAAGTCAAACCAACATACTGCATGAACTTCGTGAGTTTAGAAATCGACTAGAACACCCAACCGAAGAACAACTTGTTTTTGACAAAAATAAGATTTCCGAATGGGCCGATTCGCTATTTTCAATCGGCGAAAACAAGAAAGGGGAAGAAAAATGAGCCACCAAGTTGTAATAAACTATGAAGCCATATCCATCGAATGTCGCAGTATTTGCGAAGTTGCCGCAAAACATCTTTGTCAAATTGACGCACTGTTACAAAAAATAGACAAAACGTCTCAGTCTCTCCAGGGAAACGAAACGGAGGGTATGAAACGCGCTTTAATGGAACGGGCGGCAGCAATAAGGTCGCGCATTGATGAAGTTGTCAAAGAGTCGGAGCGTGTGTCAAAGCGTGGGGTCGTTTATACGGATTCCGACTTCTTAAAAGGCAATGAACGCGCTATTGTTCAAGCCGCACGAAAGCTAAGCAACGAAGTAAACAGATTCACGACCGATGAAATAGCAAACTATGAGGCATTGCTTGATAGCTTGCTTGCTAAAAAAGTATCGGAACACGGTCGAGATATTAGACTTAGAACAACTGGAACTGTCGCATATAACGAAGAATTTTCCCGTAAGCTTGCAGGTATATCGGATGAAGCACTAAAGGGCTTTATATACCTTGAGTGGCTGGATAACCAAAATGTAGGAAAGAGTTTTGACGAATTAAGGGTGCTTGCCGAAAGCAAAATGAAATATGGTGCGGAAAATTATTTCAAAACCGAACGCAAACGGATTATTGCCGAGATTGAATCCGAAATGCGCAACGCAAAACTTGACAACGAAACAATAATGTCTGTTTTGGCAACCGATTCTTTGGACGCAAAGGCGCAGGTTATCGACATTCGCAATAAAGCGACCGAGAAAATAGTGACCGAGGTTATCCGTAAGAAAACATTGAAGGTTGTTATGGATTGTATCAGAAGCAAGGGCTTTATTGTGGATTCCAAAAACATAAAGCTCCAGAAAGAGCAAAATGAAGTGGTTATGCTCGCACAAAAGGCAAGCGGCGAATGGGCTGAATTCAGAGTGATGCTCGACGGCAAATTCATTTATAGGTTTGACGGCTACGAAGGGCAGGCCTGCCAAGATGACATTAAGCCATTCATGAGCGACTTGGAAGAAATCTACGGAATAAAAGTTACTGGAACCCAGGAGATATGGAAAAACCCAGACAAAATTTCGACCCAAAAGTACCAACAGATGAAATCCAAAAGCAACAAGGAGTAGAATGTTATGGCACTTCTCTCAAACTTTAACAGGCTAAAGCGTGAAGTCGGAATTAAGCGTTGCGTTATTATAGACGGTAATGTCGGCGATGTGTATCTTAATGACAAAGATCGAATTGTAGACATCAAAGAATACCTTTTGCAAACGCTAAAGGGAATGGAATATGACGATGTGCTTTATTGGGATAGAGTCGAAGGGCTTGATGGAGATACAAGTCGATTAAAAATCACCGAAGACGTAAAAATTGAAGGGGACAGCTATGACCTGGATGACGAAGTCGCAACACCTGCAAAAACTTGCGACGGTCAATTTAAAACACCAGAAGAAGTTTTTAACATTATTTTTAAAAATCTGACAAACAAAAACAGGAAGATAGCGTTTATTTTGAATTGGGCAGACTATTTGTTCCAAGCAAACGGGCTTTCCGATGATGAACGACAGAATCTTACCCTGCTTTCAAAGGCGATAAGCGACAAAAAAGTCGATTACTTGTCAACAGACATAAACGAAAGCACAATAATAATCATAACAAACAAGCTTGCCATGTTTCCTATTTCGTTTTACCAGGGCAATCCAGAAGTAAGTACGATAACATTGTCACGCCCCGATCGCATGGAAAGGGAAAAATTGCTCAGTAAAATCGAAAGCGGTTTTGATCTTAAGCTTAAACCTGGTGAAACATTGTCAACGACAGAAAAGAGGAGTGAATATGTCGATATGCTTGATGATTTTACCAATCGTGAGATTATCCAAATGGCACGGCTTTCGCGTAAGGAAAACAAACTGACATTCGAGAAGCTGTTTTGGCTTTTCAAGTACGGCGAAAAAGACAACCCATGGGAGAAACTTGACTATAATGAGGTGAAAAAAATCAAGAAAAAACTTGGCGAAAGGGTTGTTGGCCAGGAAGAAGCGATAGAAAAAATAGAACAGGTCGTTGTAAAAGCATATATGGGGTTAACGGGATTGCATAAGATGTCAAGTCGTTCCATGCCCAAGGGTGTGCTTTTTTTCGTTGGACCAACGGGTGTAGGCAAAACGGAACTGTCAAAAACTCTTGCGAAATTTCTTTTCGGTGATGAACAAGCTTGTGTTCGTTTTGACATGAGCGAGTATGCACAGGAAAACAGCGACCAAAAACTAATTGGCGCACCTCCTGGGTATGTGGGTTACGAGCAGGGCGGACAGTTGACGAATGCCATTAAGGAAAAGCCGTTTAGTGTTATTCTATTTGACGAAATAGAAAAGGCGGCAAAACCAAATCCCAGGATTCTTGATATCTTCTTGCAAATATTGGAAGATGGTCGTCTTACCGATAGCAAAGGTGAGACCGTGTATTTTTCCGAAAGCGTGATAATATTTACATCGAACCTTGGGGCTGGAGAAGTTGGTGCAAATGGAAGTAATGCGGAAACGGCAACGGAATTTAACCGTATAGTCAAAAATTATTTTGACAATGAAATTAAACGTCCTGAAATTCTTGGGAGAATAGGCTATAACAATATTGTGCCGTTTAACTTTATTCGAGACAGGGAGTTTATGGTCAAAATTGCCAAGTCAAAGCTGAACCCCATAAAACAGGCCATTGCGGAAAAATATCGTTTTGATTTGGAGTTTGAAAACGAACTTAAGTTTATCGAGCATATTCTTGGCGATGCAGATATTACAAAGGGCGGACGCGACATATTGAATGCGATAAACGACACTTTGCTTAACGGCCTTTCCCTGTTCCTGTTCGAACACAAACCTGATCTTGTAAACTACCGTGGAGCAAGAGTCGTGGTGCGTGTAGGACACAAAGGGCTAGAGTTCGAATTTGATGCCTAAATTCAATATCGCGTGTATCAATCAATGTACCGAAGCCGAAGGGCCAGGCAAAAGGCTTGCAATATGGTTTCAGGGTTGCAACAAACGGTGTAAGGGGTGTTGCAACCCACAGCTACTCGACATCAAACCAGTGAACATTATATTACTAGGGGATTTGCTGAAAATCATTGAGGAAGCGAAGAATCGATTCGATATAGAAGGCGTAAGCTTTCTTGGCGGCGAACCTACGCTTCAGCAAGGTCTTGCAGAGTTGTCGCAGGAAATACGAAATATGGGCTTAGGCGTAATCTTGTTTACGGGAAATAAAGCTGAAGAATTAGACGGGCAATTAAAGGCAAATGTAGATTTAATAATTGACGGGGGCTTTGAAAACGACAAGCTGGACAACGAAAGAAATCTAATAGGCTCTACAAATCAACATCTAATTTATATGACCGAACGTTATCGACCTTCCAAGGAATGGTTTTATACCCCTAGGCCCAAACGTCTGGAGATAAATATTTCCAGTGAATCTGGCTTGTTTATTACGGGCGATAAGGTATAAAAATAGAACCCTTGCAAACGGTCAAGATCCTTTGTATATTCGATATGAAAGGCGATCGTCAAATCGGAAAATAATCGCCGCGCGCGTGACTACCTAATGCACCGAGCGAAATCACATCACGTTGCAGGGCAAGACAGTAGGAGCCACCCACTTTGAAACAAGGGGGGGAGGGGGTAAAATGATCAAACTGCACGGAAATGGCGTAAGCCCAGGAATCGCCAAAGGGCGGATTCGCTTTCTTGAGCGCAAGGGACTTTCCGTGGAGAAGCGTTTGGTTGACGATGCCGAAAGGGAAATCGAACGGTTCGACAAGGCTAGACGTGTTGCCGCCGAACAGCTTGATGTTCTGTCTACGGAAATGGTGGACAAAATAGGGAAGGAAAACGCCTTGCTTTTCGAAGTTCACCGAATGCTACTGGAAGACAGCGACTACACCGACCCGATAATCGCGATTATAAAAACGGAAAACGCCTGTGCCGAGTACGCCGTCAATACCGCAGGTTCGCATTTGGCCAAGGAATTCGCCGACATGGACGACGAATACATGAACGCCCGTGCTATCGACATTTACGATGTTTCAAAAAGGGTGATAGAAATTCTGTGCGGCAGGCAGGATACCGAAGGCGGGGAAAAGGAACCAGCGATTCTGGCTGCCGATGATTTTACCCCCAGCGAGACCGCCCGACTTGACCGAAGTCTGGTGCTTGCGCTGGTGTCAAGGCAGGGCGCGACCAATTCCCACACGGCGATTTTCGCACGCACCATGGGAATTCCCGCAATCATCGGATTGGGCGCGTTTCTTACCGATGACCTTTCTGGAAAGTGTGCGATTCTGGACGGCGAGATTGGGGATCTTTATGTTGAACCTGAAGCCGACGTAATCCGCGAATTGGAGGCGAAGGCAGATCGGGAAAGTCTCGAACGGGAAAGGCTTGAGCGGTTTCGGGGGAAGCTTACCGTCGCCAAGAACGGTCGCGCCATAAGGCTTTACGCCAACATCGGTTCGGTGGCAGATGTCGAGGCCGCCCTTGCGGGGGACGCGGATGGGGTGGGTCTTTTTCGCAGCGAATTTCTCTACCTTGGCAGAAACGATTTTCCCGACGAGCAAACACAGTACGAAAACTATCGCAAGGTTCTTGAAAAAATGGGTAACAAGCTTGTGATAATCCGCACGCTGGACATTGGCGCGGACAAGCAGGCTGGGTACTTCGGCCTGCCCGCCGAGGAAAACCCGGCACTGGGGATGAGGGCGATTCGAATATGCCTTACCCGCCCAGATATCTTTAAGACGCAACTCCGCGCGATTTACCGTGCATCGGTCCACGGCAACGCCGCGATCATGTTTCCAATGATTAGCTCACTCTGGGAATTGACTCAGGCCAAGGAAGCGGCAAAGACCGCGCAGGAGGAGCTTGCGGCGGAAGGTGTGCCTTTCGCTCGGGTACCCATCGGCATAATGATAGAGACCCCTGCCTCGGCGATTATCAGCGATGTTCTGGCGGGGGGGGCGGATTTTTTCAGCATCGGTACCAATGATCTTACCCAGTACACCTTGGCCGTGGACAGACAGAATGATTCGGTCGTCGAGTTCCGCGACACTCGACACGAGGCGGTGCTGCGTCTTATCCGCATGACCTGCGAGAATGCGCACAGTGCGGGGATCTGGTGTGGGATTTGCGGCAGCCTAGGCGGGGATTTAACCTTGACAAAAACGTTTGTGGAAATGGGGATCGACGAGCTTTCAGTAGAGCCGTCGTTGATACTCAAGCTGCGTTCGGTTATTGCGGAAACCTGAATGCGGCTTATCTCCAAACAACCTCGTAGCTAAGCGGCGTTTCCAGCACAAGAATATCCAGAAGCGGGATCACGAACTCTGCCCTTCTGCCTGAAAAGGTACCGCCCCTTGCGCTCTGAATGGGCCCTGGGAAATCTATCCAGGCGCGGATCGTGGCGTTAGAGATTTCCTCGGCTATTCCGCCGCCGTACACCATGCCCACGAGAAACAGGTATTCATCCCTGGTCATTACCTCGCCTGTAGCTACTGGGGCCATAAGAGCGGCAAGATAGTTGGTTATGTCCGGGGAAATGAGGGCCAGGATTGCCCGACCTGAATCCCGGTCCAGGCTGGCGGTAAAACGCCCGCCGCCTGCCGTCTGTTCAAAAGTGATGAAGTCCGTCCCACCGCCGGCAAGAAGCTCACCGACATGCGAAGCCTGAATCTGCCCTTCGATAGAAACCGGGGAAGTGTTGCTTAGCGAGACCGATGCAATGCCTGGCGCGGCGGCCATGGAGACGGCTATGGCGGGACCATCAAGAATGGCAGTCCCAGGCGCGATACCGGCGGCGGCAGCGAAACCCATTATAAGCGCG
>Ga0209755_10002314_pt1 | contig 26549 bp, 21 predicted proteins | sample TergutCo191P1_FD_187301 | JGI IMG/M metagenome (GOLD analysis project Ga0209755, IMG submission 187301) | Cornitermes sp. P1 segment gut microbial communities from Petit-Saut dam, French Guiana - Co191P1 (SPAdes) (version 2) | ecosystem: Host-associated > Arthropoda: Insects > Digestive system...
TGGCGGCTTCCGTCTCGGCTTCTTTGCGTCGTTTGGCATCCTCTGCCCTGGCTTCCTCCCATCGCCGATCGGCTTCCTTTTGTCGTTCCGCGGTTTCCCGCAGGATGGCCCAGATCTCCTCGGGGGTCGCGGGGCTTCGCTCCGCATTGGCTGTTACAATCATTTCGCTCTCCTGTCATGTTGAAATATACCCTCCAGCAGTCATGCCGTCAAGGTTTTATCCCAGACACCAAGGTGCCATCGCTCATTTCATAAGCCTTCCTCTTCGTATTCCCCCAGCGTTTTGCAAAGCGTCGAGTGCCACAATATGTCGTCCGTTTAATTTCTACATGCTGATGGTGTGGTATGCGGGCAAGTGAATGCCTCTGGAGAGGGGCCTATAAGAGAGAGATAAAGAGGCACAAGGTGTTCGTGAGGCATCTTCTCTTATCTAATATGCAGGAGGATATTTAATGATGAAGAGAGTAATTGCGATCTTGGCGGTCTCCGCCATAGTGACGACAGCGGTCTATGCACAGGCGGCGATAGCCGGGACGGTACAGACCAGGTTTAACATGTTTAATGGGAACCTCAGCGACAGCAATTCCGACCTGACAATGGGCGGTGTTGTGAACACGGCGTGGTTCCAGTTGTCTGGAACAAATGCCGACGGTACTCTTGGGGGGATGTGGCGTTTAAGGAACCAGGACATTGTTAGGGATGCCCCTTGGTTCCACAGGGCGTTCGTATGGTGGAGACCCATTGAACAAATGCGGATATGGCTTGGCATAGACGACGACGGGATGTTCGACTCGGATCATTTCATGGGTTGGGGTTTCCACCAGGGTGAAAACGGCGACATGTTCAATCATCATTGGGACTTCTGGCGGCGCATATTCCCCAGCCACTTCTCCACTTTTGGCCTGGCGCTGTCCTTTACCGACTTTGGTGTGGACGGATTGGGCATACACTTTATACTTCCTACTGGTCACCAAGGTTGGCCAGGGGCCACGGCAGATAGCATATCCCAGGCACCATCGGTTCAGGAGATGCTGGCAGGCTTCAGGTTCCACATGACCTACGCTCTCCCTGGATTGGGACTTGTACAATTCCAATACAATGCCCCAGGCGGCATAAGATTTTTCGAGTGGCATCAGCAGATCAATCAGTACACGACCGAGTGGGGTGATGCGACGAACCTAGGGCAGATTGGCCTGTCGTTCTTGCTGAACGGGCTTCAGTTTGGTAACCTACTGATCGGCGGCGCATTCATTATCCCAGACTCTGACAATGACCTTGACCTCCACCTTGGGCTTGGGCTTGAGCTTCCAAACTTGGCAGATCTCATGACCCTAAGGTTTCGCGTAGGGGCGCAGGTTCTCACCCGCTTTAATGCGAATCATAACGAGTACGGCGATTGGTGGAATGACGGGGACGGCGTACTCACCGCCAACATAATGCCTGTAATCCCCTTGGGGCCAGGGTCGCTCATGGTTGATCTTGGTTTGACAATGGCGTTGCCTGATGGGGACTTTGAAGCCGAGCGTCATTTGGGCTGGTCAGTAATACCCGCCTACAGACTCCCCCTGCCGTCGGGCTCGTTTCAGATTGGCCTCCAGCTTTGGAGTGGCCTCAGAATGGGCGGTAACCAGGCTCATCTTACTGGGAACAACGATGTCCACATGAACATCCCCATGTTCCTCACTTTTTCCTTCTAGTCTAGGCTGACCGCAAAAATTGACCACACGGAAAATTTCGGGTGGTCAATTTTTCAGCCCCCTTAAAAGCCTGTCCCTGCGATTAAACTTACCTACAATTATTTTGCAATATGCTTCCCCTAAAGCGAAAACTTCGGGAGGGAAAATGGCGAAAAGTGGGCGTTCGACATGCGGGAGAAATTTGCGGATTGGATTTCAACTCAAGCCGTCTCGATGAGCGGTTCGTCAAAACCAGAGACGCTGTACACCCAGCAAGTCCACATAGCCGTGCAGCGGGAACCGCAGGTAGGCAAAAACGATATGCCAGAGCTGGGCAACGAAAAACTGGATCTGAATAAATGCTGGGAGTGTACCGCGAATCAACGATCGGGCGGATGGTGCGAAGGGCACGGCGGGCCTTAACTAAAGTGAGTTCGATGGGTGAATTGAAGCTACCCGCAAATGTCAAATTCTGAGGCAATTCCCTTAAAATTTCGTGAAAAAACGGGTTTTAGACGGCTTTTTACGGGAATTCAGGGCTACGGTTTGGTACTCCCTCTGCCCGTAGAACTCACGTTATAACTACAGCATGCACATGAAAACGGAGGGGAGGGGATGCACTGGCGACAAAACGCTCGGCGTGAATGTTCACCTGCCTTGCGGTAAGTTGCGAGGGTCTGGTGCTTGGTGTGCCCGCCAGCAATACTACAATCGCGAGAAGGCTGGGTAGGACGACGAGGCATGTACAGATGTATCCTGTGATAGCGGTCATGATAATAAACATAACATAGAGGAACCGAACCGTGCACCGTGTTTTCGGGGAGATGGGATTGCCTGCGGTGCAAGCCCTGAACTTTTACTCACAAAAAAAGACCCATCCACTGGGACAGGCCTTTTAAGTACACCCTTTAGGGCAAACCAAAAACAATTGCCACTCGATCTGAAAAAATTGACCACCCGAAATTCGGGCGGCCAATTCTTCACGTCAACCTAAACTAGAATGAGAATCTGAGGAGCATGGGAATGTGAATGAGGATATCGTTGTTTCCAGGACCAAGCCCTTGGTTGCCGTCAAGCGCACCCCGGGCAACGCCACCACGTTCGTGGAGGCCGCTATGAATGTGCAAGCCAATCGAAAAGGCACCAGAGGCCAAGGGGAGCCTGTAAACGGGTTTTATGGACCAGCCCAAATGTTGCTCTGCGTCAAAATCGCCATCGGGTAATGCCATTGACATACTCAGGTCAAGCATGAGCGAGCCAGGACCTAAAGCGAAAATGGGCATTATGTTGGTGGTGAGAAAGCCGTCATCAATCGCAGGATTGCGGTTGAGAACATGCGCTCCAAGGCGGAACCTAAGGGCAAAAAGATCGCCCAAGGTTGCGCTCGGAATGTCAAGTGCCGCACCCAGGTGAAGATCCAGATCGTGAACCTCGTCGGGGATTATCATGGCACCGCCAAACAAAATGTTCCCAAAATCAAGTGCCGTCAACAGGAACGACAAGCCCAACTGACCAAAGTTGTTTGGCTCCAATTCGCCCTCTCCCCCCCACTCGGGCTGGTGCTGGTTCAAGTTACCAGCATCAATGTTCATTATGCCGCCTGGGGCATTATACACAAACTGTAGGGTACCAGTGCCAGGAATTGCGAAGGTGCTGTGAAGCCTGAAACCAGCCAGCATTTGCTGAACCGTGATGGGTCTAGTTACCCCGGCACTTGTAGCTTGCGGCCAATTACGTTGGCCAGTGGGAAGAACAAGATTAACATTCAATCCGTCCACTATGTTCATAAAAGAGAGTGCTACGCCAAAGCTGTCCCAGTTCCCTGGGAATATGCGCCGCCAGAAATCCCAGTGGTGGTTAAACATATAGTCGTTGTCCCCCTGGTGGAAACCCCAACCAGCGAAATGCGCCGTGTCGAACATTCCGTCCTGATCTACGCCAAGCCATAGTCGAAACACATCGACGGGTCTCCACCATACAAATGCCCTGTGGAACCAACCGTCGGTTCCTCTAACAGTGTCCGTGTTTCTGAAGCGCCATAAGCCCCCCAAGGTGCCGTCGGCGTTTGTTCCGGATAACTGAAGCCACGCCGCGCCTATAGAGCCAGCTCCAGCGCCGCCTGCGAATCCGCCCATGTACAGATTGTCATCACTGTCGCTAAGGTTTCCCCGCAACACGCTAAACCTGGTTTCCACCGTCCCAGCTACCGCTGCCTGTGCATAGACCGCTGTCGTCACTATGGCGGAGACCGCCAAGATCGCAATTACTCTCTTCATCATTAAATATCCTCCTGCATATCAGATAAGAGAAGATGCCTCACGAACACCTTGTGCCTCTTTATCTCTCTTTTTTTGACCCCTTCCCAAAGGGCATTCTCTTGTCCGCCTGCTACCGCCAGGGTGTAGGAATTAAACGGACCTCTATTTTAAGCATTTTTAGGTATTTTTGTACGGGCAATAACCAGCAACCTAACCTCACCAATGCCTGCAATAAGCATAACATCTTTCCAGTGGCTGTCAAGGCCTCAAAGGTTTTTTTTTGCATTTCTTTCCGCATCCTTACAATTCCCATCCTCAAAATTATAACGCTTCCCATCAGGGGGTTAATTCCAAAAATCAAAAAACAAAACAGCTTACGTGTGTTACTTCATCCTCTCTTTCAGAAACGAATCGACGGTCATTCTGTTCACGCCGAACATGCGGCCAATGGCGCTTTTGGAGGCACCCTGCTCTATAAGCCGCCGTATTTCCTCCTCGCGCCCCGAAAGCTTCACCCGGGACGATTTTTTGCCGTGGGGCCTGCCTAGGACCTTGCCGCTAGCCCGTTTGCGGGCAAGGGCTTCTTTTGTCCTCTGGGAAATGAGTTCCCGCTCTATTTCGGCGGACAAACCAAAGGCGAAGGCAAGCACTTTTGACTGGATGTCGTCGCCCAAGCGGTAGTTGTCCTTTATCGTCCAAATCCTGACCCCGTTCTGCATTAGGTGGTTCAGGATCGACATGATCATGAAAAGGCTCCTCCCAAGGCGCGACAGCTCGGAGCAGATAATCAGATCGTCCTTTTTCGCCCCGGCTAGGAGCGAGCCAAGGAGCCGCTTTTCCGGCAGTTTGGTGCCGCTTATCGTCTCCTCGATCCAATGCTCAACTGTGAGGTTGTGTTTCGAACAAAACCTCTCGATTTCAAAGCGCTGGTTGTCAACGCTTTGCCTGTCTGTACTAACTCTGATGTAACCGTACGTCATAGTTCCTCCAAAAAAAAGATATGTACAGAGTTTATCGCCAGCTTGGCCGTCTGAAAATAGCTGTTGATAAAATACGTCCGTTTATTTTTCACCTAGTGTGGGCAATGAACCAACCAGGAACGTTTCTTAAAAGGGGGCTTGATTCGGCTAGATAAAGAGGCAAAAGGTGCCCGTGGGGTATCCTCTCTTATCTTATATGCAGGAGGATCTTTCATTATGAAAAAGTTTCTTACGGTTTTGGCGGTTTCCGCCATGGTGACGACGGTGGCCTTTGCGCAGATGGACATTGGAGGAATGATTGGTGTTCGCGGGGATATTATAAACAACTCTGGTACCACCCTTAATAATGTGCCCCATAATACCCCCGAAACTGCATTGCCCGGGGACGGGGCGGACGGCCTGGGAAGGGGCTGGGATCACGAGGCCCGGCTCAGCCTGAATATTTCGAATGGCGAGGGTACCGCCGGTGGCGGTGGCAGGACGTGGTTCAATGGGCTTAATGCGGCGGATCTCCACGCCTGGGTCTGGTGGCAACCCATGGATGCCCTTCGGGTGTTCGCCGGGCGGGACCCCTGGGCCATTTACGCCGTCAACGACCTTGTGGGCTGGAGCTTTATGGCCAACGGCGCCGAGGACTGGTTCCTTGGCTGGGGTTCGCCCGGCGCGTACCACTACCAGGCGCAGGGTCAGACCGGCGCGCTGGGCCGCAACACCGGTTTCTACGATGGGGTTAGCATTAACAACATGTCCGTTCGGGTTACCCCCCTTGCCCTTGACGGCTTGGAGATTATCTATGCCCTGCCTTTCGTGAACCTGGGGCCCAATTGGGTTGACAACGGCCTGCTCAGTTCGCATTTCGGGTTTAGGTATACGATTAGCGGCGTTGGCCGGCTTGCCTTTACCTGGAGGGGGGACAGCAACGGCTTTGACGCATCCGATTTCTTCCTGTCGTTCCTTGTTACCGCTATTCAGGGGATGCAGATTAATGTTGGCGCCCATTTTGACCTTACTGGCGAGAACAGCGATCCCCTGCTTAACCTTGGGCTTGGGCTCCACTACACCAGCGGCTCCCTGCGCGTTGCGGCACGCCTTGCCGCGGCCCTGCTTGACGAAAGCATGACGAGGATAGGCTTTGGTATTCACCCCAGCTACGACATGGGCGCGGTAAGGCTGGCCCTTAACGCCGGCATTCAGGCCAACGTGCCGGATCAGGGCGAGACCGTCCTTTCGTGGCATGCCACCCCATATATAATGAGGATGATCGCCGGCCCCACCAGGATTTATGCCGGCCTTAACCTTGCATCCAGGGGCACCGAGGCCGCGGATGTCATTTGGAGGGTCCCGGTGGGGATTCTGCTGGAGTGGTAATTGCCTAGTGGCTAGTGCTTAAAAGCCCGCCCGAAAGGGTGGGCTTTTTTGTGCGGCTGGGGGCTGTTGCGTGGTGTCATTATATAGAAAAAAGTGAACGGTTACGGTGGCGCTAGCCGTCCTGGAACCCTTGGAATACGACATTGACACGGTACCAGATTCCAGATAGACTACCAGCTAACGGGATTTTCGCCGCAACCGGCATTTTATGCGGTCGGCAGGTTCCGGCCCCGTTAATGCGAGAGTGGTGGAATGGCAGACACGCCAGATTTAGGTTCTGGTGCCTTTGGTGTAGGGGTTCAAGTCCCCTCTCTCGCAGCCTGAACACAGGGAATCCAATTTAGGTATAAGGAAAGTACAGTGGCGGTAAGCAAAGAAATCACCCGTTTGGAAAAATCGAGCGTCAGGCTAAGCCTGACCATTCCCAAGGAAGATGTCGCGTCCGGTTACCAGGGCGTTCTAGGCGAGTATACCAAAAACGCCCAGTTGCCCGGTTTTCGCAAGGGCAAGGTGCCGCCCGCGGTACTCGAAAGGAAATTCGGCGATTCGCTCAAGAGCGAGGCCCTGGGCAAGATTCTGGAAAAGGCCATGGAGGAGGTCTTTGACGGCGACATGTTGTCCATCGACGAAAGGCCCCTGCAGTACTCCCAGCCCAGGATGGAGAACGAGCCGAAGCTGGATTTTGAACAGGACTTGGTTTTCTCGCTCGTTTACGATGTCAGGCCCACCGTAAGCCTGGGCCAGTGGAAAGGGCTGGAGGTCGAGGTGCCGGAGTCCGAGATAGGCGACGACGACATTGCCCGTGAACTGGAAGCGGTACGGGAACGCAATTCCTTCGTCCTTGACAGGGACGATGGCGCACAGGCACAGGACGGCGACATTGTGACGATTTCCTACTGTGAACTGGACGAAAACGGCGAGGCCCTGCCGGATACCGGTAGGGACGACTTTGCCTATACCCTGGGGAGCGGGCAGAGCGCGTATATGTACGACGACGAGATCAGCGGGATGGCGAAAGGCGAAACGAAGGAGTTTACCAAAACATTCCCGGAAGCTGCCGAGGGTGGGAATACCCCCAATCCCCTTGCCGGGCAGACCGTCAAGCTGAGGCTTACGCTTACGGCTGTTAAAGAGAAGAAACTTCCCGATTTGGACGACGAACTGGCGCAGGACGTTGACGAAAAATTCAATACCCTTGACGACCTAAAGAAAAGCATAAGGGATCGCCTGGAATCGGATCTTAAGGCCCGCCTCAGGACGCTTAAAATAAGCGCCATCCTCGAAAAAATAATGGAAACCAGCCCAGTAACCCTGCCGGAATCCATGGTAAAGGCCGAAATCGGCGGAAGAATCGGTGCGTTGGCCCGTAACTTTGGCCTTAGCAACGAGGCTGTCATGCGGATGCTGGCCGCCGGCGGCGACGGCCTTGAGGACATCGAGGGGAAGTGGCGGCCTGCGGCGGAAAAGTCCCTGCACTCCCGCCTTATCGTCGAGACCATTATGGAAGATTGCAAAATCGAGGTAAGCGACGAGGAGCTGAAACAGGAACTGGAAGACCTTGCCGCCGGGGCCGGAACCTCCGGGGAGGACCTGCGGGCACGTTACGAGGACGAGCAGCTTGAGGCCATAAGGAATGAGATTAGGGACGATAAGTTTTTCGATTTCTTGTTGTCGGAGAACACCATCAAGACTGGCCCCAAGACGAGTTATCTGGACTTAATGGGAAATAACGGGTAAATTATAAATATGACCGAACAAATGAACAACTTGGTTCCTATCGTGGTCGAGCAGACGGGGGCAGGCGAGCGTTCCTACGACATATTCTCTCGCCTCCTTAAAGACAGGATTGTGTTTATCGATGGCGAGATAAACGACATCACTGCGGATCTTGTGGTGGCCCAGTTGCTTTTTCTGGACGGGCAGGATACGGAAAAGGACATCAACCTGTACGTCAACTCGCCGGGGGGCTCGGTTACCGCCGGGCTTGCCATCTACGACACTATGCAGTACGTCAAATCCGACGTGCAGACTATATGCCTTGGGCAGGCGGCCAGCATGGCGGCGCTCATTGTCGCCGCCGGGGCCCCTGGCAAGCGCCTGGTCCTTCCCTCGTCCCGCATGCTTATCCACCAGCCTTGGGGGGGCGTTCAGGGGCAGGCCAGGGACATTGGCATACAGTCCAGGGAAATAATCCGTCTAAAGAAAATGACCATAGACTATTTTGCAAGGCACACCGGCAAGGACCTGGAAAAAATCGCCGCCGACATGGAGCGCGATTTTTACATGTCCGCGGAAGACGCCGTTGACTACGGTGTTGCGGATCGTATTCTTACGAGGGAAAAAAATGGCACGTCTTCGTAACAACAGAATGCCCAACGAAAGGATATGTTCGTTTTGCGGCAAAAGCGCGGATATGGCCCGCAGGCTTATCGCCGGGCCGGACGACGTATTCATCTGCGACGAGTGCGTGGAGGTATGCCGCAAGATACTTACCGAGGAGGACCAGGAGCTTTCCTCCCAGTTTTCCGGTGACATACCCACGCCTATCGAGATAAAAAAGTTCCTTGACCAGTTCGTGATTGGCCAGGATGCGGCGAAAAAGGCCCTGTCCGTTGCGGTGTACAACCACTACAAGCGGATTGCCAACCCCAGCAAGGGCGGCGGCGACGTCGAGATCGAAAAATCCAACGTCCTCTTGATTGGCCCCACCGGGACCGGCAAAACCCTGCTTGCCAAGATACTTGCCAGGAAACTAAAGGTTCCCTTTGCCATAGTGGACGCGACCACCCTTACCGAGGCCGGCTACGTCGGCGAGGACGTGGAGAACATCCTGCTCAAGCTGATCCAGAACGCCGGGGGGAACATCTCGGCGGCCGAGCGTGGCATTGTGTACATCGACGAGATCGACAAGATTGCCCGCAAGGGGGAAAACGTCTCGATTACCCGTGACGTGTCCGGCGAGGGCGTGCAGCAGGCCCTGCTCAAGATAATAGAAGGAACGATTGCCTCGGTGCCCCCCCAGGGCGGGCGCAAGCACCCGAACCAGGAGCTTATCCGCATAGACACCACGAACATACTGTTCATCTGCGGCGGGGCCTTTGTCGGCCTCGACAAATTCATCGAGCGCAGGGTGGTGCAGCATCCCCTGGGATTCGGTGCCGAGGTGGTCGGTGGCGAAAAAAGCCGCAAGGAACTCTTCGACGCGCTGCATCCGGACGACCTTATCCACTTTGGCATGATCCCCGAGTTCATCGGCAGGCTCCCCATAACCGTAAGCCTGGAGGATCTAAAGCGCGACGAGCTAAGGCGGATCATAACCGAGCCGAAAAACGCCATTGTGAAGCAGTACCAGGCATCGCTTGCCTACGACGACGTTAGGCTGGAGTTTACCGAGGAGGCGATTGACGCTATCGCCGACACCGCGATAAGGCAGAAGACCGGGGCGCGTGGCCTGCGGGCCATCGTCGAAAAGCTAATGACCGATGTCATGTTCGAGATACCGTCCATGAAAGGCAGCAAGCAGGTTGTTATTACCGAGGACGTTGTACAGAAGTCCGAAGTGCCCGTTATCCAGTTGCTTCAAAAGAGTGCGTAGGTAGCAGATATTGAAGCACGGCGGAGGTTCAAAAAAAACTGGGTTTTCGTCGTTCTTTTCCGGCTTTAGAAAGGCCGATTCCATTTTTGACCTTACGGCGGAAGGCGGCGAAAAGATAACGGACGAGCAGTTCACCCTGCTCCCAATGCGTGAACTGGTTCTGTTCCCCAATACCATAGTCCCGATTTTCATTACCGCGCAGCCCGGCATGGCGGCGCTTGACGAGGCTTTGCAGCGTGACAAGCGGCTGTTTGCCGCCTGCCTTAAAAAGCGGGAATCGCTCCTGGCCGAGGTGGAGGAGACCTGGCCCGTCGGCACCGTGGTTCGTATCGTCCAGCACCTTAAGCTCCCGGACAATACCATGCGGGTCGTGTTGCAGGGGGAATACAGGGGCAGGATCCTGGAGACCGAACAGCGTGAGGGCTTTGCAATCGTCAAGGTTGCGCCGATCGATACCGAGCTTTTCGGCGACCCGCCCTTGCCCGAGGACATTGCCCTTTTGCGCACCGTGCAAAGGTCCTTTGCGCAGTATGCGGAGCTGTCCAAAAAGATAGGCTCGGAAACGCTGCTTGCCGTCGAGCGCACGGAAAACCCCGAACGGCTTGCCAACCTAATCTGCAATTCCTCGCTGCTTAAGTCCGAGAAAAAAATCGAGCTTTTGGCCATCTCCGGCGCAAGGGAACGCCTAGAGGCGATTCTTGAAACGCTTGAACGTGAAAACGAGATATTCGGCATACAGAAAAACATTTCCGGCAAGGTCAGGAGCCGGATGGAAAAAACCCAGCGTGAGTACTACCTTAACGAGCAGCTCAAGGAAATCAACAAGGAACTGGGCAAGGATGTCGTGGAGGACGAATTCGCCGAGCTGGAAAGGCAAATCGGGGAAAGGGATCCGCCTGCCGAAGTGCTGGCAAAGGCCGCAAAGGAAATTGCCCGCCTTCGCAAGCTCCAGGCCATGTCGCCGGAGGCCGGGGTTCTGCGCGGTTACCTTGAATGGATTTCCGACCTTCCCTGGAGCAATTCCAGCGTGGATTCCGGCAACCTTGACATGGCGCAGAAGATTCTCGACGAGGACCACTTCAACATGAAGAAGGCCAAGGATCGCATTCTGGAGTTTATCGCCGTAAGGCAACTTCTTGCCGGGGCTGGCACGCTGGCCGACAAAGCGGCCGCGGTGGGCAAAAACCTTGCCGCCGAAACCGCCGCTGCCGAACCTGCCGCCGTGAAGGGGCCGATCCTCTGCTTCGTTGGGCCGCCTGGTACCGGCAAGACCAGCCTTGGCAAATCCGTGGCAAGGGCCCTGGACAGGCGTTTTGTCCGCATATCGCTTGGCGGGCTTAGGGACGAGGCGGAGATTCGGGGGCACCGCAAGACCTACGTCGGCGCGCTACCGGGCAAGATAATCCAGTCGATGCGGAAGGCCGGTACCATGAACCCGGTCATCCTTCTTGACGAAATAGACAAGCTTTCCAGCGACTTCCGGGGCGATCCTGCCAGTGCGCTCCTTGAGGTGCTGGATCCGGAACAGAACGCCAATTTCTCGGATCACTACATGGAAGTGCCCTACGATCTTTCCAGGGTGCTGTTCATAGCCACGGCGAATTCCCTGTACGGCATTCCCTACCCCCTGCTCGACAGGATGGAAATCATCGACATTCCAGGCTACGGCGAAAACGAAAAGCTTTCGATAGCCAAGCAGTTTCTGGTTCCCAAGGAGCTTAGGGATAACGGGCTTTTGCAGGCGAAGATACGCTTTACCGATGATGCCCTGCGGGACATTATCCGCTACTGGACAATGGAATCCGGCGTGCGTGGCCTTGAGCGGGAAATCGCCCGCTGCACCAGGCGTATCGCACGGAAGGCGGTGGCGGCGGGCTACGGTGGCTTAGAGGGCGGGCGGCCAATTTCCAAATATACCAGGACCGTAAAAAGCGAGAACCTGGAAAAAATCCTTGGCCGGCGGAAGTACAAAAACGACGTGGTGTTCCGGGAGGCAAGGGTGGGGGTAAGCTGCGGGCTTGCCTGGACCGAGTCGGGTGGGGCGATGCTTCCAGTTGAAACCACGGTTAGCGATGGGGGCGGCGAGGTCATTATAACGGGGAACCTTGGCGACGTGATGAGGGAAAGCGTCCGCATAGCCCTTTCGTACCTTCGTAGCGTGCAGGATACATACAGTTTCCGCATGGGCGGTATCGGCAAAAACGATTTCCACATCCATGTACCCGAGGGTGCCATCCCCAAGGACGGGCCTTCGGCGGGTGTTGCCATTGCCGCATCCCTGCTGTCCACGCTTTGCAGGAAGCCCCCCCGCCCGAACATTGCCATGACCGGCGAGCTTACCCTTACGGGGCGGGTGCTGCCAATAGGCGGCCTAAAGGAAAAGCTGCTTGCCGCCATCCGCAACGGCATGGAAAAAGTGCTTTTGCCCATGGACAACCGCAGCGAGTGGGAGGAGTTGGACAAGGACATACGGGAAGCCCTTGCGGTTGAATTTGTCGAAAATGCCGCCGCCGCATTTGCCCTGGTGTTCGAGGAGGACATTTTTAGGAAGAAGGCTGTACGGAAAAGAGCCGGTGGATCAGAGAAAGCGGCCGATTCCAGCAAAACAACCAATCCGAAGGGTAGCCTGCCGTGGTGAAACAGGGCAGGTAAGGCGGCCTAGGAATCCTGCTGGCGGACGCTCCCTGCGGTTTCGTCGAGGATGGCCAGGGTTCGTTCGGCGCATTGATCCCAGGAAAAGGCTTTTGCGCGTTCAAGGCCCAGTTGGCTGCATCTTGCGTGCAGCTCTTTGTCGCAGGCCAGCGCCACCATGCGATCCGCCATGTCCTCGCTGTCCTTGGGGTCGAAGTAAACCGCGGCATGGCCTGCGGTTTCCGGCAGGGATGCGGCCCTGGCACATGCCACCGGGATTCCGCATGCCATCGCTTCGACAATCCCCATGCCGAAACCTTCGTACATTGACGGTACCACCGAAAAATCCGCCCCGGCGTACAGTTCCGGCAGGTTTTTTACCGGGAAATGCCCCGTTAGGAAGATGTCGCTTTTCCATTCCGCACTTGCCGCCGCCGCCTTGACCTTGGCGGCGTTGGTGCTGTCCCTGCCGGCAAGCACCAGGCGGTGGGGGTAGCCCGTGCGTTCCTTAAAAATGTCAAATGCCTTGATAAGCCGTATGTGGTTTTTTATGGGGTGGTCGATTCGGGACACGTAGAGGATATAAGGCCGGCGGAAGCTGAAAGGCTGTACCAGCAGTTCGACCCCTTCCCCGTAAGTGCGGGGGAAAAAGGCCGAGTGATCGATGCCGTTGGGCACCACCTCGATGCGGTTTTCCTTTACCCTTACAAGCTCCACCAGTTCCTGTTTGACCCATTCGCTTACCGCGATAATCCTGTCGAGCCGCCGCAGCGAGTTGGGCATGACCGTGCGGAGCACCGCCCCCAGGTGTTCCCTGGTTCGCCGTGTCCCCCAGTAGGCGGCCATGTCATGGACGACGCCGATTGTGGGGCAGGGGGATTTGTACGGGGGCTGCCTGTGGGCGGCTGGGAAGAAGCAGGCGTTGTACAGCCGCTCCTTCGCGAAATTTAGGTATCTGTACATGTGCCAAATGGCATTGGCGGTTTTTCCGTTTATCGAACAACGGGAAACGAATTCAAGGTCGGGAGCATCCTCGCTAAAGGCGTAACGGTCGTATTGCCAGCCAAACAGCTCAAAACGGTTGCCCGAAGGCGGGATGCGCCGGAGCAACTGCGACAGGTAAGATCCCACACCGGATTTTCCACCGTCGCAGGCAAAGGTGTCTATCCCTATCTTCATCGAAGAACCTCCAAACGAGCCCTTTACAGGTCGTTTATGTAGCCGACTGCAAAACTGGCCAATCCTTGCGGTTTGGCTCCCCCACTATACCACAGGAGCGGAATTTTTAACAGCTAGGGAAGCGCTGAATAAATCAGAGGAATCAGCGGTCCCTAGCTGTCAGCATGGTTCCGATACCATCGTCAGTGAAAAGCTCGACAAGAAGGGCGTGGGGAAGCCGCCCGTCGATTATGTGCGCCCTTTGCACCCCTCCGTCTAAGGCAAGCGCACAGCAGTCAACCTTGGGAATCATGCCCTTGTTTATGGTGCCGTCTTTTTTCAGGCCGTCCAGTTCCGCCCGTGTCAGGGCCTGGATGAGGGAGTTGGGATCCCGCGTGTCACGTAATATGCCCTTCACGTCGGTCATAAGGACGAGCTTTTCGGCGGACAGGGCTACCGCTATTTTTGCCGCAGCGGTGTCGGCGTTTACGTTTAGGGGGACGCCGTGACCCTTGCCGCCTTCCTCGCCATTGCCGAATGCCACGGACGACACCACGGGAATAAAGCCCGAATCCAGCAGGGAATTAAGCAGGGAGGCGTTCACTTCCTCGATTTCGCCTACCTGCCCCAGCCGCCCGTTTGCTATGCGCCGCGCCCTGAGCATGGCCCCGTCTATACCGCACAGGCCGACGGCCTTGCCGCCCGCCTGCTGGATAAGGCCCGTTATGTCCTTGTTCAGCTTGCCGCATAGAACCATCTGCACGATTTCCATCGTGTCGCTGTCGGTGTAGCGCAAGCCGTCCACAAAGTGGCTTTCCATGCCGGTTCTTTTCAACATGGTGTCGATTTCGGGGCCGCCGCCGTGAACCAGCACGGTACGTATGCCCACGCAGGCCATTAGCACCACGTCCTGTATCACAGCCGCCTTGATATCGTCGTTGATCATGGCATTGCCGCCGTACTTTACGACGATGGTTTTTCCCCAGTAACGCTGGATATATGGCAGGGCGCGGATCAGAACCTCCGCCAAGTTGCCGCCGACATTCGCTGCTTCATTCATTCCGTTTTCCTAGCTCCGGTAGTCACCGTTTATTTTTACGTAGTCGTAGGTCAGATCGCAGCCCCATACTGTGGCTGTGTCGTTGCCGCCTGCGATGTCGATTAGGATCTCGATTTCGTCCTGCGAAAGTATCCTTTTTGCGTTCTCCTCGGAAAATGGGAGCGGGTTTCCGTTCGAACACATGGCGATTTCCCCTTGGGGGCTTCTGAACCGTACGCTGGTACGGGATGGATCGAAATCCACGCCTGCGTATCCCATTGCACAGAGTATGCGGCCCCAGTTGGCATCCGCCCCAAAGCAGGCCGTCTTGACCAGGCTGGAGGATGCGACGGACTTCGCGAGCTTCTCGGCGCTTTCCTCGCTTGCCGCCCCGCCAACAGTAACCGTTACCAGCTTGGAAGCGCCCTCGCCGTCGCGGGCTACGGCACGGGCCAGGGATACGCAGACCGCTTCAAGTGCCCTGGCAAAGATTTCAAGGCCTTCGCTGTTTTCGTCGAGGGCGGGAACGCCCGATGTGCCGTTGGCCATTAGGATTACCATGTCGTTGGTCGAGGTGTCCCCGTCAACGCTAACACGGTTGAAGGAGCGTACCGTGGCACGACGCAGAAGGCGATCCAGGGTTTCGGCGGATATTGCCGCATCCGTGGTGAGAAAGCCGAGCATGGTTGCCATGTTGGGGTGAATCATCCCCGCGCCTTTTGCCATGCCCCCGATGCGCAGGGGAACGCCGCCTATCTCGATTTCGACCGCGATTTCCTTTTTCCTGGTGTCCGTGGTCATGATTGCCTCAAGGGCGGCGGCGTGGCCTGCCTCGTCCCCACGCAGGCTGTCCGCCAGGGCGTTCATGCCCTTTTCGATTTTCCCTATGGGCAGTGGCACGCCTATGACCCCGGTGGAGGCAACAGCCACTTCCCCTGCCTTAAGCCCCAGCTTGCCGGCGGCAAGTTCCGCCATGCGCCGCGCCGCGGCAAGGCCAGCCTCGCCCGTGCAGGCGTTTGCGTTTCCGGAATTGACGATGACTGCCTGGAGTGTCCCCCCTGCGACATGCTCCCTGGTTAGCAGCACGCAGGCCGCCTGTACCAGGTTCTTTGTGAATACAGCCGCCGCCGCGCATGGTTTTTCCGAATAGATAAGGGCGAGGTCTTTTTTTTCCGCATCCGCCTTTATGCCGCAGTGAATGCCGCCCGCCTTGAACCCCTTGGGTGCGCAGACTCCGCCTGAGATTTCCTTCAACAGTGACTCCTTGTCGTTTGCATAACTATAGGCGTGGAGCGGAGTTTGGTCAAGGATTGCTGTCCCGCGTCTGTGACTCGGCAATGTTTCTAAGGAACGCCATCGCCGCGCTTCCGGTGTCGGGGCTTGAGTTTTCCAGCAGTATGTCTATGCCAGGCTTCCGTTCCATGACAATCTTTAAAAGGGCCTTGTAGTCCAGTTCACCAGTACCCGCTGGCAGGCTGCCCTTCTTTTGCCCCCCTTCCATGCGGAAGTCCTTTGCATGAATGGCGACAATCTCGTTTCCAAAAGCTTCGAAGGCCCGTGCAAAAAAATCCCCCTGGCTTTCTTCCAGGCCGCTTTTGGGTATAAGGTTTACCGGATCGTAGATAAGCCTTAGCGCAGGGGAGGCTAGGCGGCGCAGTAGCTGTTCCATTTTTTCGATGCTGCAAACGGTGTGCTGATCCGCCACTGCCTCGATTGCCACGATGGAACCGCATTTTTCCGCCGTTGTGATCAGCCGCTCCAGCGAACGGCAGAGCAGGTCGAAGGTTTCCGTTTTTTCCGTGTCCGGGTGAAAGGAACAGTCGCCCTTGCAGGAACCTGTTTCGGTTCCAACCATCGCGCAGCCGAAGTCCCTGGCAAAGCGCAGGTGTTCCTCGAAGCGGTAAAGATGCTTTTCCCTTGCATCCGGATCGGGATGCACCGGGTTAATGTAACAGCCAAGAACCGCGATAGAAATATTTTTCGCTTCAAGGATTCCCCGTATTCGCCTTGCGTAAGCTGGGCTTAGACCCCCCGGCTTGGGGGCATCGCTCAGGGATTTTGCCAAGGCAAGCTGGATGGAGGCGGGTTGAAAATCGCCAAGGATTTCCGCCAGCTTTTCGGCGCTAAGGTTTGTTCCGTAATCGTGGGCACGCAGGCCGATTTGCAGCATAAGGCATTATGCCGCAGGGGGAGGGGCATGATCAAGATCGTGCTGACGGCCACGGAAATCAATTTTCATATATCCCTCTTGCTAAGTCGCCGCCAAAAACAGTACTTTTCGGGTATGACCGTTTTGAAATAAACACAGGAGCCTCACATAAGCCCTATTATTCCCGTATGTCCTCAATCTCCACGCCGTCCAGTTCCTTGGCGGCTTTTTCCACGCTGGCAAGACTGACACCCGTTATTTTAAAGGTTGCCCTGCGGTGGGCCACATCATCCCCCTCGGAAGTTACAAGGGCAACAATGTTGCCACCTTCCTTGGCAACCGCCCCGGCAAGTGCGGCAATCTGTCCAGGCTGCTCTTTGGCGTTGATGGTTATCCGTACACCTTTGTGACGTGCGCCAAAAGCATTAACGAAAAACTGGAAAATGTCCGTGTCGGTAACAATGCCCACCAACAAGGTGCCGTTCATAACAGGCAGGCAGCCTATGGTGCGATCCGCCATGATTTTGGCGGCTTTTTCCACGGTCTCGTCTTCCTGCACGGTAATAACGTTTTTTACCATCGCCTTTTCAACGGTGAGCTTTGCAAGCAGGTAATTGATCTCGTAAACGTCCAAGCTTGTCGCCAACGAAGGGCTGGCTTTAAGGAGATCCGCCTTGGTTATAAGTCCCATAAGATCGCTGTTTTTGTTCAACACCGGAAGGTGACCGATATTTTCACGCTCCATTATCGCCCGGATTTCGGTCAGCGAAAGTTCCGGGTTAACAAAAATCGGGTTTCTCGTCATAATTTTGGATATAAGCATATCAACCTCCCAGATAGGCGGCCTTTACCGCCTGGTCTTTCATTAAGTCTGCGGCTTTGCCGCTTTTGACAATTTCCCCAGTTTCCAACACGTAAGCCCTTGATGCCAAGGCAAGAGCCTTGTATGCGTTCTGTTCGACAAGCAACACCGTTGTCCCAGTTTCGTTAATGTCCTTGATAATCGAAAAAATTTCGTCAACAAGAATTGGGGCAAGACCCATCGACGGTTCATCCAAGAGCAGCAAGCGTGGACGAGCCATAAGCGCACGCCCCATCGCCAGCATTTGTTGTTCCCCACCGGAAAGTGTCCCAGACATTTGTTTGAAGCGTTCTTTCAACCTTGGAAAAATGTTAAAAACATTTTCCATGTCGTCACGTATGGCCTGCCTTTCAGACGGTGTTACGGAACGACGGGTGTAGGCCCCCATCTCAAGGTTGTCACGTACGCTAAGGTTGGCAAAAACACGCCTGCCCTCGGGAACCTGCACCAGCCCAGAAGCAACTATTTTATCAGGCGGCATTGCGCTAATGTCGTTCCCGTCAAAAAACACCGCCCCGGAAGTCTTTTTGATAATGTTGGAAATGGAGTGCAGAATGGTGGTCTTTCCCGCACCGTTTGCACCAATAAGGGTGATTATCTCCCCCTTTCCAACCTCAAAGGAAATTCCACGCAGGGCGTTGATCGCCCCGTAGTTAACCCGTAGGCTTTCGACTTTCAGAAACGGTTCAGTCATAGACAGCCTCCGTCCCAAGGTAAGCCTTTATCACGGCGGTATTCCGCTGGATTTCTTCCGGAGTGCCTGCGGCGATGATCTGCCCGTAATCCAAGACCAGGAGCCGTTCGCAGATTCCCATCACCAGGCGCATATCGTGTTCAATAAGAAAAATCGTCAGATTGAATTCGTTACGGATAAAGCTGATTAAATGCATCAATTCCTCGGTTTCCTGTGGGTTCATTCCAGCCGCAGGCTCGTCCAGCAAAAGAAGGCTGGGCCTTGACGCAAGCGCACGGGCAATCTCCAGCTTACGCTGTTCACCGTAAGGGAGGTTGCAGGCAAGCTCGTTTTTCTTTTGGGCAATCTTGAAAAGGGAAAGCAATTCATGCGTCCTGTCAATCATGCGCTGTTCGTCAAGCCGAAAACGTTTTAGGCGGAACAGGGCATCCAAAGGCCCGGAGGATCTGCCCGAATGTAGCGCAATGCGGATATTGTCCTCGACACTCAGGTTTTGGAAAAGACGTATGTTCTGGAAAGTACGGGCAAGGCCAATGCGGTTCAGTTTGGCAGGGCTAAGTTTGCGAGTAAGATGTGTGCTGCCGTGCTGATCCCGGAATTCAATTTCCCCTTCCGTGGGGACATAGATACCAGAAAGCATATTGAACACTGTCGTCTTGCCCGCACCGTTGGGGCCAATTAGCCCGACCAACTCCCCGTGACGCAACTCGCAGAAAAAATTGCTCACCGCTTTAAGGCCGCCAAAATTAATGGAAAGGTTGTTAACCCTCAATCGCATTTCGTTCCTGATCATGCTTTGCCTGCCTTTCGCCTAAGCAACGCAAATTTGGTGGCTATTTTGTCGATAATCCCGATAAAGGAAAGTTCCCTCATTCCCAAAAGCCCCTTGGGGCGGAACAGCATAACAAGGATAAGGATAATCGGGTAAATTATGAGGCGGAAATCCTGCAAAAAGCGCAAGAACTCTTGCAGGTAGGTGAGTACATACGCCGCAAGAATGGCCCCAGTCATGGAACCCATGCCACCCAGCACTACAAAAATAAGGAAATCGATGGATCTCATAAACTGCGCATCGGCTGGCACCACAAAGCCCACGACCATTGCAAAAAGGGCACCGCCCACACCGGCAACAAAAGCTGAAACTACAAAACCCATCATCTTGTAACGGAAAATGTTAATACCGTTTGCGTTTGCGGCAATCTCGTCTTCCCTACACGCCTTAATTGCACGACCGTAACTGGAACGCAGAAAATTCTGCAACAGCGCAAGGACAACGATTAAGGTCCCCGTTGTCACGGCAAAAGCAAGCGCCGGGTTCATCGCCATGACGGTGGTAAACGGCCTGCCTTGGGGGCCTCCCGTAAGAGGCCTTATGTTAATGAACACAACACGAATAATTTCGCCGAAGCCCAGGGTAACAATGGCGAGGTAATCCCCGGATAGCTTAAGCACCGGAAAGCCTATAAGAAAACCTATAAACGCCGTAAAAATAACGCCAAAGACGGCGGCAAGCGGCAAGGGTAGTCCAAGATCAAAATGGAAAAAGATACAGGCATAGGCGCCTATCGCCAGAAAGCCTGCCTGCCCCAGCGAAAGCTGACCGGTAATGCCAACGATCATGTTTACCGACATTGCCATTATTGCATTCACTCCGCCCAAGGTAAGAATCAGCGCAATGTAGTCGTCGATAAGCCCGATCCTAATAAGAAAGGTTGGAAGGATCACCGCCGTTATGCCGATGGCCCCAAGTATCAGCGTGGATCGCAACGGGAATTTTGTCGTTGTCATGCTACACCTTTACCCTCGTTTTTTTGCCGAGTATGCCAGACGGCCTAAACAACAGCACGACAATCAAAATCGAAAAAGTAATCGCATCGGCGAATTGGCTCGAAATAAAACCCCTGGTAAATGTTTCGGTAATGCCAAGAATGAAGCCACCGAGCATGGCTCCAGGAATGGAACCTATGCCGCCCAAGACCGCCGCAACAAAGGCCTTAAGGCCGGGCATCATGCCCATCGTGGGGGACACCTGGGGGTAGGCTATCGCAAACAACAGCCCACCGGCACCAGCCAGAACCGAGCCTATGGCAAATGTATAAGAGATAATTCTGTTTACGGAAATTCCCATAAGGCTTGCGGCCTGTTTGTCGAAGGAAACAGCCTGCATGGCCTTGCCGTTCTTGGTGTGGTTGACGACGTAGTTAAGCGCAAGCATCAAAAGCGCCGAAAGGATTATCACTATTATTTGAATGCTGGAAATGGAAAGCCCACCAAGGTTGAAATTAATCACCGTGGGGCGGGGGAACTGCCGTGGATTTGGGCCGATAAAAGGCAAAATCCGTGCGCCGTTTTCCAAAATAAGGCTGACGGCAATGGCAGTAATAAGCGCATTAAGGCGTGGCGAGGCACGGATTGGACGGTAGGCAAAACGTTCGATGGTTACGCCGAAAATGCCGCAGACGATCATCGCAGCCAAGAAAGCAAGCACCATCCCCCAGGGGCCGGCACCAATACCAGCCAGCACGAAAAAAGCGGTATAAGCCCCTATCATAAGAATGTTGCCGTGGGCAAAATTTATCAAAAGGATTATGCCGTACACCATGGTATAGCCAAGCGCAATAAGCGCATAGATTGAACCCAAGGACACGCCGTTTATTAATTGCTGTAATACGATCATCTAAGTTTATGCTTCCGAGTAAGTGGGAATAAAATCCGCACGGCAGGGCCTGGGAAACCCAAGCCTTCCGTACGAATTCCAGTTATCAAGATCAATCAGGATTAACCATGGTTCTGTAAACGTTGGCAAGCCTGCCGTCCGGCATTCTCGCAATCTCAAGGATTGCGGCACCCTTGATTGGGTTGCGGTCTTCGTCGAAACGGATGCGTCCGGTAATGAAATAGTCGTCGATGTTCGCCAAGGCATCCCTGACAGCAGTTACCTCAAAAGTCCCGGCGTTCCTGATTGCGGCGGCAATCAGCATTATCGAATCGTAGCCGAGAGCCGCAAACTGGGAAGCCGGGCGGTTGAACCTGCTCTCGAAAGCCTGGACGAAAGCCACGCCCCTGGGGTCGGTGGTATCCGAGGCAAAAGCCGCAGACCAGAAACCGCCGACAATCTCGTCGCCGGCACCGTCCACACCCATAAGCCCCACAAGGCCGTCCCAGCCATCGCCGCCAAGCAGGATGGCATCAACCCCCTGATCACGAAGCTGTATGGATTGAAGCGCCACATCATTCAGGAAGTTGGGAAGGAACACCAGCTCAGGGTCGGTAGCCCTAATGCGGGTAACCTGGGCGGCGAAATCGACATCCCCCGTCATGTAGGATTCCCAGGCCACAATCTGCCCACCAAGTTCAACGAACCGATCCCTGAATGCCTCGGCGAGACCAGTGTTGTAGTCCGCACCCACGTCAAACAGAACCGCCGCCCGGCGAACCCCCAGATCATAGAAGGCAAAATCGGCACCGACAATGCCCTGGAAGGGGTCGATGAAACAGGCACGGAAAATAAAATTGCCGGCTCTGGTGACATTAATGTTTGTGGCGGAAGGGGTCATAACCAGAACCCCTGCGGCCTGGGCACGGTCGGTTATCGCCATCGTCGCCCCGGAAGTACTGGAGCCAAAAATCATACTAACCCTTTCCCGTGTGGTAAGCCTGGTAAAAGCACTGACCGTAAGCGCCGGGTTGTTCTCGTCGTCCTCGGACAGAAGGGCAAGCTGCCTTCCCAAAATACCGCCTTCGGCGTTAATCCGCTCAACGGCAAGCAGGCCCCCGTCCCGTGATTCCGTGCCAAAAAACGCCTGTGGGCCAGTAAGCGGGAAAATCGCCCCGATTCTAAAGGAACCGTCGTCTTCGGCCCTACACGAAAGTGTCAGAGAAGCGGCACAAGCCACTATCGCCAGTAATAAAATCACTTTTTTCATAGTCTTCCTCCGTAATATGTATTATATGCGTTTTGGCGCAAGCGTTGCAATAGGCCGTTACCAATGCGCAGGGGACTTTGCTTAACGTTCAAAGTAACTGACCGAGCCGCCGCAGGCGGCGAAGCAGTTACTGTTTGTTAAACGCCATACCTGCTGATAGTTATATATCTGTAATTTGCTAACGTTTGGTAATACCCATTGATAATGTAGAATCCATTTTACCAATAACAGAGCAAAGAATGGGCGAACCTTTACAGGTAGAGAAGAGATGAACTCAAATCTTGAAAGCATGTTATTTTATGCGTTTTATGTAATAGCTTTTCGCTTTTGAAAAATCTGGAAGTTTGAAACCCCAACTAGATTTTTTATATATAGGCATACGGTATTCATCATTAATTTCGAAATTATCAGGCCCCCATCCTTTAGGCCCTCCATGAGCTATTATACCCCAGTGGTAGTCATTATAATTTTCTCTCATAAAGGAATATATTTCGCCTAGGGCCACATTCTCCAAGACATGCTCTTCAATTTTAAAATCAAATTTCATAATATTGCTGTTTCATACTTTCTCCCTATATATTATCGGCTTGTATCATATAATACTTAGGTATCAAGTTTCTAGCTTTGTATCGTTCAACGGTCGAATGCTAGGTATGCGTGATGATATAATTACGAAGTCTATTATGACTTTTTGTTTTGGGTCGTCTTAGATGGTTCATCAAATAATATATGATAGGCAAATTGTGATAAAAAATATCGAATAGACCGAGGCAATAGGAAAGTGCGAGGTACGCATGTATGGCGTTTAACAAACGGTAACTGTACGCCGCCTTACGGCGGCTAGGCTACGCAGAACTGCACAAGGGGCGCAAGCCCGACTGCGATTTTGCGGAACCCGAGCCGCCCGAATGGGCGGCGAAGCAGTCATCGTTTGTTAAGCACTGGTTTTTTGCTTCATTATTCCTCAACAGAAATATTTTCCACAAAAAATTCAATGCTTGAACGACAGAACGGGGCTCCAAGAATGAAGTAAAACCCCAGTGTAATTATACCCATTACCATCCAGTAAACAAACTGAGCCCAAAAACCCATGCCGCTGAGATGGAAATTGAGTTTCTTGCCACTAATCACACAGTTTCCAAAAATATAGTTGAACATAAGGGTGGGGGCAAAAATCAGTACAATAGGATTTCCATAGGCCAAAAGCATCAACAACCATTCAATTTTACCGCCGTGGAATTCAGATGCGCCAGTTTCGCCTTCAAACTGCGTGTTTTCAACAACGAATTTAACAAAGCCCCTAAGGTAAAAGAACACAAGATAGATTCCAAGTGTCACAACAGACAAAAGACCCCAAATCAGGAATTTAACAAATAGTTGACCGCCTGTGGCGTTAAATGAAATTGCTTTGCCGTTGATTTTCGTATGAGAGTAAAGCCATTTCATGAACTTTACAAAGAACCACGAAAAACCGATGCCTAATGTAACAAAAGTGAGAAGACAGAGAATGAGCAACTTAATGAAAAGTTCCATTTTACCTGCCGTAAAAACACTTCCTGCTGTAGCTGTGGTCGTAACGCCGAATGCATCCTTAATCCTATCCCTAAATCGCGTGAGAGTACCAACATTTACCGACATAATTATCCTCCATTTGCGTTTTTGTCCGCCGACAATATTTTTAAAATGGCATTTAACAAATACATTTGATTTTTTACCACTTTATGCTTTTATATTACACCTTATGCATTTTTTTGTCAAGCAGAATATTTTTCTCGAGCCAGTTCAAAAAACTTACGCTTAACTCCATTACAGATGCAGCTTATATCGTATAATTACCAAAAAATGATACTTACACAATACTACAATCAGTACACTTAAGGGGAGAAACTTCTCGTCAAGCGGTTTCTGGAATAATTGTCTAAAATCTCACATTTGCTTACAAATGATTCATAATACATTGCATTAGAAATGAAATAAAGATTCATATGTAGTTGGACAATTACCGCTTTCGGTATTGTCCCTCAAAACTGTCCAGGGACTCCTTATCGTCAAGGCTCGCAACATGTAGGCGCAATGGTAATGGTAATCCAAACCCAGGGCTCGCCCAAGCCGTGCACTTGGAAACACTGGCAAAGGGAGCCCTGTTTCCATGGATTGCGCCCTTGGAAACTGCGTTCTGAGCTTCGCCGGCCTGTCGTCGAAGCTGGCACTGGCTATCCCGGCTGGAGAAATGGAAAAAAGGCAGGTTCCCTTGCCCTGCGGGATGTAACTTCATTGCCTCATTCTTGGTTTTTCGGTATTATACGGAAGTGATATGAAAAACATACAAAAACGCCATATTCGCTGTCTTTTTCTGGTTCTGACGGTCGTAGCCGCAATCGCGGTTCTTTCCTCCTGCTCATCAAGGTTGGGTTGGGGGGTGTTGCTTTGGACGGCGGAGGATCCCTTTATTCCGTCTGGAACGGTATTGCCTGTGTATATCCGATCCAACATCGACAGGGTTTGGGTGGTCGGCCTTCCTGCCGGCCTGCGAACCAGCGACGGATTGGACAAGATAGAGGTTCCCCTTGCCCATCTCGAACTGGTGGGAAACAGGGCAAGGGCGGAAACCCGTGCGCAGGAGTTCGGCCCTTTCGCACGGACCTATGCGGAAACCCTACAGGTTGGCCTGCCAATCCGTGCCAATCCCGACAATAATGCCCGTAGGGTTTACAGGTTGCGGGAAAACGAGATAATCAAGGTCCTTGCCGTGTCGGAAAGGGGCGTTTCGCCGCTCGGCGTGACGGGCCAGCCGCTGCCGGGCCAATGGTACAGGGTTCTTACCGAAGATGGCACCATCGGTTACGCCTTTTCCTACAGGCTCAGGTTTTTCGAACATACCGGCGGTGAGCTTGCCGCCCCGGAATTTGTCGTCGATGAAAACCTTGGCGGCTCCGATCTGGAACTGCTGATGTCGAGAACCTGGCTGCCGGAATCGCACCTTGCGATGATAAACTCGGGAAGGATCAACCTTGACGAGCTGTCCCGTCGCTGGCATTTCAATCCGGGGCGAGATACCAACGTGGCGCAGATCGTTGTGCCCGGCATCAATCAGCTTTTTCCCTATGCGGCCATCGTCTACAACGGGAACCGCTCCTGGCATTTCGAGGGAACAACCCTTTCGGCCCAGTTGCGTTCCGATACAAGCCTTGCGGTGCAGTTTACGGAAAGCGGCGGCGGCATAAGGCCCCTCACCTTTGTTTCGTTGCCCGTTGACATCGATGAGCTTATCGTCCAGGAGCGTGACCGCCGTGCGGCCCTATACGACATCATTTTCAGCCATGGCCCGGTCTTTACCAGCAGCAACTTCGGCACGATTATCTTTGAGGAAGACGGGACATTCACCTGGAGGGGCTTCGACCTTCTGATTCCCCAGCACATCCCCCGTACCGCACAGGGGCGTGGGACGGTCTCGATGGATCTCTTCCTTTCCCCGGCGCTTGGGGATCTCTACAGTGGGGCGTTCACCATGCGTTTTGCCGGGAGCGACGGAAGCGAGGTTGCGGCCTTGCGTTCCATATATTCGCTTGACAGTCGGGGTTTTCGGCTGGAGATTGTTCCGGAGGCCAGCATAGACGGGGTTACCGTCGCTCGACGTGCGGCATCGCCGATGGTCATGTTTTTCTTTGCGGAGCAGGAAATCGCCGGCTTGCCCGGAACCGACTTCATGTAGACTGTAGACGTTCTTTTTCGAGACGGTTCAGCATGGCTTTCGTACAGTTCTCCAAAGTTTCCCTTGCGTTTGGCGACCGTGACATCCTGAAGGATGTCAGCCTGCGTCTTGCGGCGGGATCACGATCCTGCCTTGCCGGGGCGAACGGTTCGGGAAAATCGACACTAATGAAGATACTCGCAGGCGAGATCCAGGCGGATTCCGGGGAACGTGCCGTGCAGAAGGGCACCCGTGTTTCCTACCTGCCCCAATCCGGAATTGTCCACCACGGGAAAAGCCTGCGTGACGAGGCCGAGATGGCGTTTTCCCACATGAAGGCGCTGCTTGCCGAGGCGGAAAGAATCGGCGGCGTGCTGGAAGGAGCAAGGGAGGAGGAGGGTTCGGTAAGGGCCTTGCTGGAGGAACACCACCGCCTGCAGGAGCAGCTTGAAAACTCCGGCTATTACCGCAGGGAGGCGATGATTGCCTCCGTGCTTGCCGGCCTTGGTTTTTCCCGGGGCG
>Ga0209755_10002315_pt1 | contig 26540 bp, 27 predicted proteins | sample TergutCo191P1_FD_187301 | JGI IMG/M metagenome (GOLD analysis project Ga0209755, IMG submission 187301) | Cornitermes sp. P1 segment gut microbial communities from Petit-Saut dam, French Guiana - Co191P1 (SPAdes) (version 2) | ecosystem: Host-associated > Arthropoda: Insects > Digestive system...
GGAGAACCTTTTTGTGAACAAAAAGGTTCTCCCCCAAACCCCCTCTCCAAAAAAACTTTAAATTTGGCGATGACAAAGCTGATTTGTGTGCAAATTTTAGGGTCAAGGGACAACGTCCCTTGCGGGGGTTCGGGGGTGGAACCCCCGAGGTCTTATCGCCAAAAAAGAAAGAGTGAAAAAAATGGAAAATATTGAAATGTGGCAGGGGCTTTCGTGCGGCGGAATTACGGCTGTGCCGGGCTTTCGGGTATCGGGGGTGCATTGTGGTATTCGGAAGAACAAGGGGAAAAAGGACTTGGCACTGATTGTTGCAGATAAAATGTGTTCTGCGGCGGCGGTGTATACTACCAATAAGGTAAAAAGTGCGCCGCTTGTGCTTACGATGGAGCATTTGAAGAACGGGCAAGCGCGGGCGATTCTTGCCAATTCGGGAAATGCGAATGCGTGCGCGCCCGGCGGAATTGAAGCGGCGAAAGAAATGGTGGATGCCGCGGCGAAAGAACTTGGCATTGAAGCAACGGATATTATTGTAAATTCCACGGGCGTGATTGGAGTGCAATTGCCTATCGACGCGATTGTTTCGGGCGTGCCGCAGCTTGTGAAATCGCTTTCGCGGGACAATAATCCTGCGGCGGAAGCGATTATGACAACGGATACATTTCAGAAAAGCTGGGCGGCAAAGTTTGAACTGGACGGAAAAACCGTTACCATCGGCGGCATTGCGAAGGGTTCGGGGATGATTCACCCGAACATGGCAACCATGTTATCGTTTTTGGCAACAGACTGCGCCATTTCGCCCGAGATGTTGCAGAAGGCGTTAAAGGATTCTGCGGCGATTTCGTACAACCAAGTGAGTGTGGACGGCGACACTTCCACCAATGATATGTGCGCGATTTTGGCAAGCGGCACGGCGGGAAATTCTCAAATCGAAACCGAAAACGAGGATTACAAAAAGTTCCTCGCCGCCCTTAACGAGATTAATCTAAAATTGGCAAAAGACATTGCCCGCGACGGCGAGGGCGCGACAAAGTTGCTTATTTGCCGCGTAAGCGGCGCGGCAAGCACGGAGGACGCGGCACGGCTTTCAAAATCTGTAATCCGTTCATCCTTGGTGAAGTCTGCAATGTTCGGCGCGGACGCTAACTGGGGGCGCGTTTTGTGCGCACTTGGTTACGGCGGCGCAACCTTCGACCCCTCCCGCGTAGATATCAGTTTCTCGTCACTTGTGGGCGAAATTCCCGTGTGCAAACAAAGCACGGGGCTTGCTTTCGACGAAGAAATTGCGAAAAATGTTCTAAGCGAAAAAGAAATTACCATTGAGGTAAATCTTTCCGATGGCAACCACAACGCCGAGGCCTACGGTTGCGATTTAACCTATGACTATGTACGCATTAACGGGGATTACCGCACGTAGAGGGGGCGGGATAAAATGGAAAATTCACTTTTGCAAAACGAGTTTCCGATTTTGGAATTTGACTCTGACAGAAACGCATTTATAAGACCTGAAGTGGTTATTGCGCCCATTGATATATCCGAGCGGGCGGTGATGTGTTTCTTTTTGGACGCGATAGAGCAAGTAATTTCGGATTATCCTCACAGAATTGTGACACATATAACAATGGAGGGTTTGAGTCTTCCTGTGTACGAGGTGGATTATCATGGTGAGAAAGTCGCACTTATACGGGCAATTGTTGGTGCGCCGATGGCTGCCGCACACATAGAGGAGCTTACCGCATACGGTTGCAAAAAGTTTATAGCTTGCGGCGGGTGCGGGGTTTTGGATAACGATATCGCCGTGGGGCATTTGATAATTCCCACTTCGGCGGTTAGGGACGAAGGAACGTCATATCACTACGCGCCGCCGTCCAGAGAAATTGCCGCTTGCGAACGTGTCACACAGCTAATTGAAACGGTTTTAACGGAGCAAAATGTGCCGTACATCAAGGGCAAGACATGGACAACCGATGCATTCTACCGAGAAACACCCGCAAAAATAAAACGGCGCAAGCAAGAAGGTTGTGTAACTGTGGAAATGGAAGCAAGTGCGTTTATTGCGGCGGCGAAGTACAACAACGTGGAGTTTGGGCAAATTTTATATGCGGGGGACAGCTTGGGCGGCGATAAATGGGACGGCAGGGACTGGAAAAACCGAACCGATATACGAAAACTTGTGCTAAAGCTGGCTATGGATGCCGTCTTGCGGATGTAGGTGAGGTGCGAAATTATGACCACAAAAGACTGGCGGCAACTAAAACTTAGGGAAAAAACCAAGATGCTACTGGAAAAAATTTCGGAAACAACGCATTCGGATTTTGTGGAGTCTATAATTTTGTTCGGCAGTGAAGCGCGTGGTGCGGCAAATTTAACAAGCGATGTTGATATCGCGCTGGTAAGTTCGCGGCAACTTGATATGAAGGAACGGTTAAGCATACTGTCGAATGTTCCGCAGGATTTGTACAACGATGTAGATGTTCGGATAGTTTGTTTGCGAAAAGGCGCACTGGAAACAACAAACAGGCTGGACGTGGGCTACAGCATAAAAAGGGAGGGCGTTGTTATTTATGAAAACATATCTTGATATAGCCCTTCGGGATTTGCACAGTGCAAAGATTATGCTGGACGCAGGTGTGTATAACAATGCCGTTAGATTCTGCCAGCAATATGTTGAAAAGCTTTTCAAGGAGAAAATTCATACAGCGGGTTCAAGCGATTCAGACCAATTTTTATTGCACACGCACAGGATAACAAAACTTGCGGCACGTTGCGAAGTGTTGGCAGGGATTAAATTCTCAAAGGACGAAACTATTTTGTTCGGCGAACTAACAAACTACTACTTCGACACAAATTATCCGGGCGGTGACTATGTGGAAGTTGACAAGCAAACAGCCGAAAGTATTTACAATCAAACGTTGGAATTTCAAGAAAATCACGAAACCAAAATAACGAGAGGTTGAACACAAATGCCCATGAAAGATTCACTATCAAAACTGGAGCAAGCGGTGGTAATTTCCGAAGCGTTGCCGTACATTCAGCGTTATCACGGGAAAACGATTGTAATAAAATACGGCGGGGCGGCAATGCAGTCACCCAGCCTGTGTCGGCAGGTGATGGGCGATATTGTTTTGCTGTCGCTTGTCGGAATCCGCGTTGTGGTGGTTCACGGCGGCGGGCCCGAAATCAACGAAATGCTTGCAAAAATGGGAAAGAAGCCGCGTTTTGTGAACGGTCTTCGCTACACGGATAACGAAACAATGGACGTTGTGCAAATGGTTCTTGCGGGTCGGGTAGGAAAGCAGATGGCGCAACTTCTTGGCGAACTTGGCGGCAAAGCACTAAGCCTGTCAGGCATGGACGGGCGAATGCTCACCGCAAAAAAGCGCGCGGGGCGCGCAGCCAATTCCGCAGACACATATTCAAATCAACACATTCTCTCGAAGCCGGATGAGGTTTCCGATACGGAAACGAGTACGGGCGATGATGACCTTGGTCTTGTCGGCGATATCTCGGGCGTAGACCCCGAGCCGATTAACCTGGCGTTAAGCGGCGGATACACCCCTGTTATTTCGTCAATTGCCTGCGGCGAAGAAGCGGGCGAAGTGTACAATATCAATGCGGACAGCGCGGCGGCGGCAGTTGCGGCGGCAGTGGGTGCGGAAAAACTAATCCTCCTCACAGACGTGCGCGGCATTCTGCGCGACACTTCATATGAAAACACACTAATCACAACCCTCTCCCTATCCGAAGTACCGCAACTTGTAAAAGAGGGCGTAATCTCCGGCGGTATGATTCCAAAAGTCGATTGCTGTGTAGAGGCAGTTCGGCGCGGCGTACCCCGCGCCCACATTTTGGACGGACGCATTCCCCACTCCTTGCTGGTCGAATTATTATCCGACCAAGGAATTGGAACAATGATATTGAATTAGAAAACCTCGGGGACTCCGTCCCCGAACCCCTGCGAACTTTTTTGAAAAAAAGTTCGACAAAAAACTTTAACCTGAAAACCGCGTACGCGGTTTTCAAAGATAGGGTCAAGGGATGAAATCCCTTGTGGGGGTTCGGGGGTGAAACCCCCGAGAACTTATCTTTATAAAGGGGGAGCCTATGCCGAATGTATTTCACAGCGGGGAAAAAGACGCCTGTTTGCCCGTTATTGATACGATTTTGAAAGCGGCGGAAACAGCGCGGCGAAGCGGCGTATTGTTTTTGGAAAAGTTTGCGCAAGCGCATGGCAATGATTTTCTTTCGTTTGCGATTATGCTTATTGTTGACGGCACAAAACCCGCGACAGTAAGGGATATTTTGGAAACACTAACGGACTCCGACAACCATATGGGAAGCGCGTTTTTGGAGCGCAAAATAATCACCGAAGGGGTCTTGCTTATTCAAGCGGGGGAAAACCCGCGGATTATAGAAATGAAATTGCTTGCAATTCTTGGCGAACGATATCTGCGCGAACGCGGACACTATCCGTTTTTCGACCCCGCCGTGGCAGTAGACCGCCGAATTTCGCAGTTAACGCAACAAAACCCAAGCACGCTGTTTTGTCACTTTATCGCACGATTGCCCGATGAAAATATCGCGCAGGTTATGAAAGACGTTGGGCAACGGGATTTGGGCATTGCCGTAAGCGGTTGCGAAGAATACGCGGCAAAATTAATACTGCAAAACGTGCCAATTCGCACTGCGGAAATGGTGCTAAATGATATGGAATACATGAGCGCGAACAACACACTCACCATGGAAGAAATAACAATCACGCACAGAAAAATCATGGGAATGTTCAAAGCAAAGGGGCTTGATGACGGTGAACTTTAATGACATGAAAAATATGTATGACGAAAACATTTGCGCAACTTACGGGCGGTATCCCGTGGCATTTGTGAAAGGCGCGGGCAGCCGTTTATGGGACTCGGAGGGCAAGGAATATGTAGACTTCGCATCGGGAATCGGCGTAAATTCCGTGGGGCATTCGCACCCAAAATGGGTGGACGCAGTTTGCGCCCAAGTGGGCGTTTTGGCTCATGTTTCAAATTTATTTTACACGGAACAGGGCGGGCTTTTGGCTGAAAAACTAACCGCGCTTTCAGGCACAAAAAAGGCGTTCTTCTGTAACTCCGGCGCGGAGTCTGTGGAGGGCGTTATTAAGACGGCACGAAAATACAGCTCCGACAAATACGGTGCAAACCGTCACACTATTATCACACTGCAAGGCTCGTTCCACGGGAGAACAATGGCGGCTTTAACCGCAACGGGGCAGGATAAATTTCACAAACATTTTCACCCGTTTGTGCAGGGGTTCAGATACGTGCCGCCAAACGATTTTGCCGCGCTGGAAGCGGAAGCAAAAGCGGGCGATGTTTGCGCATTCATGTTTGAACCCATCATGGGCGAAGGCGGCGTTATGCCGCTGGACACAGACTATTTGCAAAAAGCGGCACAACTTTGCGAAAAAAATGACTGGCTGTTAATCGCGGACGAAGTTCAAACGGGAGTTGGCCGCACGGGCAAGTGGTTCGGCTTCCAAAACCACGGCATTCAGCCAGACGCAATCACATTTGCAAAAGGAATCGCGGGCGCATTGCCCCTCGGCGGCTTCCTCCTCGGCGACAAACTGCACACCACCCTTGGCGCGGGCGACCACGGCACAACTTACGGCGGCAACCCAATCTGCGCCGCCGCCGCCCTGTCCGTACTTGAAATCCTAGAACCCGTCCTGCCATCCGTCACCGAAAAAGGCACATACATCCGCGAAAAAATCCTTGCAATGAACCTGCCCTGCGTAAAAGAAATCCGCGGCTGCGGCCTAATGCTCGGCATCAAACTCGACACCATCACCAACACAGAAGCCGTCTCAAAACTCCTTGCCGCAGGGCTTGTTACGCTCCCCGCAGGCATAGACATCCTGCGCTTTCTTCCGCCGCTCACCATTTCCACGGAAGACATAGACGCAGGGCTTTCAATTATCAAAAAAACACTTTAGACCTCGGGGCTCTGCCCCGAACCCCGCAAACTTTTTGAAAAAAGTTTGAACAAAAACTTTAACCTGAAACCCGCGTACGCGGGTTTCGAGATAGGGGTCGAGGGGACTTGTCCCCTCGTGGGGGAATTGGGGGCAACGCCCCCAAGGTCTTTCTTTAAAAAACTAAAATCTTGGAGGATATCATGAAAAAAGACTTGTTAAAAATGTTGGATTTGACGAAAGACGAGATTGTGGAAATTTTAAATTTGGCAGACCAAATGAAGTATAATTTGAAAAACGGGATTGCCCATGAGGTGCTTAAAGGCAAAACGCTGGGTATGATTTTTCAAAAATCATCTACGCGGACGCGAGTGTCTTTTGAGACGGGGATGTATCAGTTGGGTGGGCAGGCACTTTTTCTGTCGTCCAACGATTTGCAAATTGGACGGGGAGAACCTATTGAAGATACAGCAAGGGTATTGGCGCGGTACTTGGACGGGATTATGATTAGAACGTTTGAGCAATCGGAGGTTGAATCGCTGGCGAAATGGGCGAGCATTCCCGTGATAAACGGGCTTACGGATTTTTCTCACCCATGCCAGATTCTTGCGGACTTGATGACGGTTCGGGAGTATCACTCCGCGCTGGAGGGCGTGAAAATGACGTACATCGGCGACGGAAATAATATGTGCAATTCGCTTATTGTCGGCGCGCTTACAAGCGGCATGAAAATCAGTGTCGCAACGCCGAAAGGCTACGAACCCCACGCGGATGTTTTGAAATTTGCAGAAAAATTCGGCGGCGATTTCGCGCTGGTAAACAGCCCCGAAGAAGCGTCTGCAAATGCGGATGTTATGGTAACGGACGTTTGGGCAAGCATGGGACAGGAGCAAGAAGCGCAAAAACGTATGAAAGATTTTGCGGGTTTCCAAATTAATGATAAACTTATGGCGCAAGCGCACGCGAAGGCGATTGTTTTGCACTGTCTGCCCGCGCACCGCGGCGAAGAAATTACCGCAGAAGTTTTTGAAAAACACGCAGATTGCATTTTCGATGAAGCCGAAAACAGGCTTCACGCACAGAAAGCGGTTATGGCATTATTGATGGGCGCGAAATAAAATGAGCGAACTAAGACGGCCCGCTCTCATGCGGGCAATGACGGCGCAACTGGCAGACGGCGAAGAAATTATATGGGAAGACGCGCCGTGTTATCAGTCCTATCGGGCGCACAGGTTGGCGGCACGCGGAGCGTTCGCGCTGGTTTTCAGCGGAATTGCTTGGATTATTGTGGGCGCGTTTTTTGTCATGATTCTCACGCAAGACCCCACGCACTATTATCCGTACACAGACTATCTGCCCGCGCCAGCCATCTTTTTGTTTATGCCGCTGATAATGGGCTTGCTGTTTTCCATCCCGTTTTTCATGTGGATTGCAGAGTGCTTTACAATCCGCGATAGTTGGCGCGATACCTATTTTGTAATTACAAATCGGCGCGTGATTATCCAATCTGCGGGAATTGTCCGCCGCGAAATAAAAGCAAGTTTAATCCGCGAATTATCGGGTGCATTCTTAAAAATAGACTGGATGGACAGAATCTATCACACAGGCACGGTGCGGCTTATGTTCAATAATCTGAATTTCATGCACACGCAAAGTACAAGCCACGGTTCGCGCTCTGCCGCCCTCAACGAAATCCGCCACATAGATAACGCAGAAGACGTTTTCGCCAAAGTGCAAAAATTGATAACCGAAGGAGGGAGTTCGCCATGATAAACTTCGACATCCCAAACGGACGGTTCAATTTTCGGGTAGCCGGGCTTATTTTCGACAGCGGGCGGGTGCTTATACACCGTCTAAAATGCGACGATTTTTACGCACTCCCGGGCGGGCGCGTGGAAGCCATGGAAAGCACGGAGACCACACTAATCCGCGAAATGCAAGAGGAGCTTAATATCACGGTTAAAACAGAACGGCTCTTGTGGGTAGGCGAACAATTTTTCCACACCGAAGGCACTCGCTTTCACGAAATTTGCTTTTACTACCTCTTAAAAACCGCCGACCCAAACCTGCGAACATCCGAAACCATTTTTGAAACAACCGAAGACGGACGCGAATACGAATTTAAATGGGTAGAACTTGACAAGCTGAAAAACGAAAATTTTTACCCCGCATTTATGCGAACCGAAATAACCAACCTGCCCGAACACACAGAAAAATTTGTTGAGGTTGATAACGTCTTGCAAGAAGGAAGTTGAACCCATGACAATAACCTACAGCGACACACAAAAAGCCCTACCCGTTGACCAATTGCATCATCTGTTTTTTTCTGCGGGCTGGACAGACCCAACACTTGATGACCCCGACTCGCATATGTATGAAAATTTCAACAAACCCTTTATCAATTCCACGCTGGTAATTTCTGCATGGGATGGGGAACGGTTAGTTGGCGCGGTACGGGTACTAAGCGACAAAGTCATCCGCTCTGTAATTTACGATTTGGTAATCGACCCTAAGTTTCAAAACAAAGGAATCGGCAAGGAGCTGATAAAGCGTTGCATAGCGCACTATCCCAACTCGGAATGGCTTGTTCAAACAACCGCGGAAACCGCACCATACTACCAAAAACACGGCTTCAAAATCAACACAGATACATTTTTGACAATTCCATCCCTATACCAAAATGACACATGACAAATTGCGAGTATACGTGAACTTCAACTTAAAAAATCGGAGGAACTACCATGCCACAAAGAAAAGACATCAAAAAGGTACTAATCATCGGCTCGGGGCCGATTGTAATCGGGCAGGCTTGCGAATTTGACTATTCGGGAACACAGGCTTGTCAAGCATTGAAAGGGCTTGGGTACACGGTTGTGTTGGTAAATTCCAACCCTGCAACAATTATGACAGACCCGGAAATGGCGCACACAACGTACATCGAGCCGCTTAACAAAGCGCGGCTTACGGAAATTATCGCAACGGAACGGCCTTGCGCGCTTCTGCCTAACTGCGGGGGGCAAACCGCTCTTAATCTTGCGATGGAGCTTGAAAAAGAAGGGGTGTTCGCGCAGTACGGCGTGGAAGTTATCGGCGTAAACCTTGGCGCAATCGAACGCGGCGAGGACAGAATCGCGTTTAAGGCAATGATGAAAGAACTGAATATTGAAATGGCGCGTTCGTCACCTGCGTACAGTGTGGACGAGGCGGTTAATATCGCCAAGGAACTGGGCTATCCGTGCGTTGTTCGTCCCGCGTATACAATGGGCGGCGCGGGCGGCGGCATTTGCCGAACGGAAGAAGAACTGCGAGACATTGCTTCACGGGGTATTAACGCCAGCATGATTAACCAAGTTCTAATCGAAGAATCCGTTTTGGGCTGGGAAGAACTGGAGCTGGAAATCGTCCGCGATTCCACCGACCACTGCATAACAATTTGTTATATCGAAAATGTAGACCCAATGGGCGTTCACACAGGCGATTCCATTTGCTGTGCGCCGATGCTGGATGTTTCCGAGGAAGTAATGGCGCGGCTTGAAGACGCGGCGCATAAAATTGTTCGGCGCGTGGGCGTAATGGGCGGATGCAACTGTCAGTTTGCGTACAACCCCAAAGACGGGCGCATTGTTGTAATCGAAATTAATCCGCGTACTTCGCGGTCGTCCGCGCTTGCGTCCAAGGCAACGGGCTTCCCCATTGCGCGTGTTTCCGCGCTTCTTGCGGCGGGTCTTACGCTAAAAGAACTGCCGTATTGGCGTTTGGGAACGCTTGACAAATACAAACCCTATGGCGATTACGTTGTTGTAAAATTCCCGCGTTGGGCGTTTGAAAAATTCCCCGGCGCGCAGGACGCCCTTGGCACGCAAATGAAAGCCGTTGGCGAAGTAATGAGCATCGGCAAAAACTTTAAAGAGGCGTTGCAAAAGGCAGTGCGTTCGCTTGAAATAGGCCGTGCGGGAATTGGTTTCGCAAAGGGTTTCAATTCGCTTTCCAAGGAAGAACTCTTCGAGAAGATTAAAATCCCCACAAGTGAGCGTCTTTTTGTGCTGTACGAATTACTGCGCAAAGGCGTTACCGTAGACGAACTGTTTAAACTTACAGCAATCAAACCGTATTTTTTAAACAGCCTGAAAGAACTGGTTGAACTTGAAGAGGAAGTTCTAAAATACCGCACAAAACCACTGCCCAATGGCAAACCCGTTGAGAATCCGAAAGCCGCGCCCGCGGGCAAAACCATGCCCGACGATTTGCTTCTGCAAGCGAAAAAGGACGGCTTTTCCGATAAATATTTGGCGTGGCTGTTATACATTCCCGAAATCGAAATATCCAAACAGCGCGAAACCCTTGGCATAAAAAAAGGCTGGGAAGCCATCCAAGTTTCCGGCGCGGAAAACGAGTTCTACTATTTCTCCACATATCTTGCAGACACGCCGCTTCCGCAACCCGCAAACGATAACAAGAAAAAAGTCATGATTCTCGGCGGCGGGCCAAACAGGATTGGGCAAGGCATAGAGTTCGATTATTGCTGTGTTCACGCCACATACGCACTGCGCGATATGGGTTATGAAACGGTTATGGTAAACTGCAACCCATCCACAGTAAGTACCGATTACGACACAGCAGACAGGCTTTATTTCGAGCCGCTTACCGTTGAGGACGTACTGGAAATTGTAAAATACGAAAAGCCAATGGGCGTGGTGGTGCAGTTCGGCGGGCAGACGCCGCTTAACATTGCGCAACAGCTAAAAGCACTGGGCGTACCCATTCTTGGAACGCCGCCCGAAATTATCGCAACGGCGGAAGACCGCGACTTGTTCCGCGCAATGATGGAAAAATTGAACATCCCCATGCCTGAAAGCGGAATGGCAAAAACCGTGGAAGAAGCGGTTGCCGTTGCAACGGGCATTGGTTTCCCGCTTATTGTGCGGCCTTCCTACGTCCTTGGCGGCGCGGGAATGGCGATTGTTTACAACATGGACACACTAAAAGAATACATGAAAAACGCAATAAGCAAATCCGACCCCGAGGAAGAAATGGCTCCAATTTTGATTGACCGTTTCCTTGAACGCGCCTTGGAATGCGAAGCGGACGCAATTTCGGACGGCACAAATGTCTCCGTTCCTTCAATAATAGAGCATATCGAACACACGGGCATTCATTCAGGTGACAGTGGTTGTACAATTCCGCATCACTCAATTCCCGAAGCGGCTTGCGCCACAATTTACGAATACACCCGCAAAATAGCCCACGAACTTGGCGTAATCGGGCTAATGAATATCCAGTACGCCATCGAGGCAAAAAGCGGCAAGGTTTTCATTATCGAAGCAAACCCCCGCGCTTCCCGCACTGTACCGCTTGTTTCCAAGGTATGTAATATCCAAATGGCAAAACTCGCAACGAAAGTGATGATTCAAGCCGCAACGGGCGAAGGCGACCTAGACCTCACCACATTAAAACCCGCGAAAGTAAATTTCTTCGGCGTGAAAGAATCGGTTTTCCCATTCAATATGTTTCACGAAGTTGACCCCGTTCTTGGGCCTGAAATGCGCTCCACAGGCGAAGTTTTGGGAATGGGCGGAACATTTGAAGAAGCCTTTGCCCTTGCGCAAGAGGGCGCGAAATGCCCGTTGCCTAAAGTCGGAACGGTGCTAATCTCCTTCTCCGAATCATATATGCGCGACCTGCCGGGTATCGCCCGCGACCTGCAACGCCTTGGTTTCGGCCTTGTCGCAACCGAAAGCACCCACAAAGAACTGGAACGCGCAGGTATTCCCGCACGGCCAATCTGCGAACTCCTGGACATGGAAACCGTACAGCCCATCTCCGACCTCATCATGGACGGCACAATAAACATGGTGGTAAACACGCCCGGCGGCTCTATCCATGGCATGGGTCCGAACATCCGTCGCGCCGCAATCCGCAAATCCATCCCCATGTACACCACCCCCGAGATGGTTCTTTCCGCAATAAACGCGATTAGCGCACGAAGCAAACAGCCGCCCAAGGTTAAGAGTTTACAGGCATATCATGCGGGGGCGAAGAATTAGTGATAAGACCTCGGGGGAAGGGAAACTTTAAAAAGTTTCCCTTCCCCCGAACCCCCATCCCATCAAACTTTAACTAAAAAATCCGCGTACGCGGATTTTTTGTGTTGTGCGATGCAGTTCGCGGCTAGTCAAAATTTAAAGTTTTTGTTCAAACTTTTTTCAAAAAGTTTGCGGGGGTTCGGGGCAGAGCCCCGAGGTTTTTCTACACAATAATAATCTCGTTGCCGCGTTCGCTGCGGAAGCCGCCGGGGGCGTTTGTGGCTGTGCGGTAGATGTCGCCGGCTTCCAGTTCTTTGGCGAGGAGTTTTGCGGCGGGGGTGTTGGATTGCAGTATGGAGTCCATTGCCGCGCCGTTGGTGATTACGGGCAGGGTGGCTTTTTTTGTTATTTCGCCAAGCAAGTTTGAGCTGTTTTTGCGGAAGCCGAGGACGCGAATGTATTGCGCGCCGCCGTGGTTTTCGTAGTGCGCCATGTCGGCGGCGGTTATGTTTAGGATTATTTTAAGGGCGGCGCGTTGCAGGCGGGTTAGGGTGTAGCGTTTGGTTTTTGCGGCGGAAAGGAAATCCGATAGTGTTGCGAAGTCTCCGTTTAGTTTGCGAAATCGGTTTTCCAGCCCTTCGCCTAAATCGAAATCGCGGGTGCTTAACAAGTAGCGGAATATGGATGAAAAATCGTTAAGGGTTGCGGTTTCGCCGTTTTTGCGGGCGGCTTCAAGAATTTCCAGCGCGTGCGGCGGAAGGTGGTCTTGTATCCGAAAGGGCGATGTGTTCGCGGCACTATCGTTCGCGACGTTAAAAGCGCGGCGGATTTTTGTGGCGGAGGGGCCACCGCTTGTTCTGTGCGTGGTGAAGATTTCCATCGGGTCGCCCAACAGGCGCAACGCTTTGCAGTATTCCATTGCAAGCCCGTTGTTTGGTTTGGTAAGCAAGCCGTCGGGCGTTTCGCCCAAACAGGCCTCCAGTGCCGCGCCTCGTGCCGTCGCAAAAGACGCGCCTTGCGCCAGCTTTTCGCGCAGTGCGTTTTTGTATGCGGGCGGTTCTTCTGCCAACACGCGCCCCGCTTCTTTTATCGTGCTAAGGTCGCCCGCTTCACTGCCGAAACTAAGCGCGTCAACCACGCCCGTTGCCGCCAACAACCCGACCCCCGCCCGCGCAAAATAATCCGCGCCCGCAATTACATAAGGCACAGGAATTTCAATCACAATATCCACGCCCGAAAGCAACGCCATTTTTGTGCGCCGCCATTTGTCGCAAAGCGCAGGCTCTCCGCGCTGAACAAAATTGCCGCTCATTACTGCAACAATTCTATCTCGCCCGCTAAGCTCCCGCGACTCCCGCAAATGCACACCATGCCCGTTGTGAAACGGGTTGAATTCTACTATCACGCCAACGGCTTTCATATTAGTTTTCCTCCGGTTTAAGTTCTCGAAGCCACCTGTATCATCCATATCTCCACTAACATTAGCACAAAGCAGCAACAATGTGATAAAATTACTTCACAAGCTGAACAACAAAAACAAATTGCGCAAAATTTATATTTTGGAGGCAACCCATGAAAATATCTGAAAAATATATAAATGGACTCAAAGAAGCATATTTAAAAACCGGCAGAGATGAAGAGTGGACGCATTTTGAGAAAAATATTCATGGTGCAAGTGAAGAGGATATATTAAAACTGAAAGAACTGTACCCCAATATTCCTGATTCTTTAGTGGATTTGCTTAAGTATGTCGATGGCACGTATTGGAGAGCCTACGGTAGCGAAACGGTTGGCGTGTTGGTTATTGGCTCTGATATAGAAGAGTATGGGTACTACCTTCTTTCCTCAAAAGAGATAATTGAAAATCAGAATATAGTGAGAAAGTATGCGCACTATTCCGCCTATATCAACAGAGAATATTGTGAGGTAAAAGTTGATGAGAAAATTATTGATAAATCAGCTTCCGTTAAATGGCTTCACTTTTCCGATTGCATGAATAATGGTGGCACATCACAATTGTTCATCGACTTTACCCCTTCTCCTAACGGCAAAATAGGGCAAATAGTAAGGTTTGTTCATGACCCTGATAACTTCAAGGTTATTGCAGATAGTTTCGATGATTACTTAAAAATGCTAATGGATAGCGGATATGATTTCATCAACGAAGACGACTTCTTTTGAGTATATTGGATATAACATATGATAGCATAACGGAGTTTGCAATCGCAAACCCCGAAATTCCGCCCGAAACCTTAGGCGATAAGTTCTGCCTGATTGAGGAAAATTGACCGCAACAAAAGGTGTGAAAAGAATGCCGTTTTTGCCCGTTAGTTCGCAGGAAATTGGAAGCCCGCCGGATTTTGTACTTGTGACGGGCGACGCGTATGTGGACCACCCATCGTTTGGGGCGGCGATAATTGCGCGTGTATTGGAATCGCACGGGTTTTCTGTGGCGGTTTTGGCGCAGCCGTGCTGGAAGAGTACGGCGGATTTTACGCGCTTTGGCGAGCCTAAACTGGGCTTTCTTGTAACGGGCGGGAATATAGATTCAATGGTGAATCACTATACGGTGGCGTTGCACAAGCGCAAAACGGATGCGTATACGGCGGGCGGCGAGGTGGGCAAAAGGCCTAACCGCGCAAGCATTGTGTATTCCAATAAGATTCGGGAAGTGTATAAGGAAGTACCGATTATTTTGGGCGGGCTGGAAGCGAGTTTGCGAAGGCTTGCGCATTATGATTACTGGGACAATGCGGTGCGCCGCTCTATACTTTTGGACGCGGCGGCAGATTTAATTGTGTACGGCATGGGAGAGAAACAAATTGTAGAAATTGCGGAAGCATTACAAAGCGGAATTGCCGTAAAGGACATCACCTTTATAGACGGCACGGTTTTCAAAACGAAAGATATTTCATTTTTGCCCGAGCCGCTTATTTTGCCGACATTTAAAACAATCAAAGAGCCGACAACGGCGGCAAAAAAAGAATACGCCCGCAGTTTCATGCTTCAATATAACAACACGGATTATTTAACCGCAAATGTACTGGTGGAAGATTACGCAAACCACTATGTAGTGCAAAACCGCCCCGCAAAGCCGCTTACCGCCGCCGAATTGGACAGAGTGTATTCACTGCCGTACACGCGGGAGGTTCACCCCATGCATGAAAATGTGCCCGCAATCGAAGAAGTCAAGTTTAGCATAACCGCCCAGCGCGGGTGTTTTGGCGGCTGTAATTTTTGCTCGTTAAGTTTTCATCAAGGGCGAATTGTACAGGCTCGCAGTCACAAATCCATTATAACAGAAGCGCGAAATTTCACCCACGACCCGCTGTTTAAGGGCTACATCCACGATGTTGGCGGGCCGACGGCAAACTTCCGCGCACCCTCCTGCGACCGACACAAAAACGAAAATGCCCCGCCATGCAAGCGACAGTGCCTGTTCCCAAAACCCTGCCCGCACCTGAAATTCGACCACGCAGACTACTTAAAACTCTTGCGAACCCTCCGCGAAATCCCCGGCATAAAAAAGGTATTCATCCGTTCGGGCATTCGCTACGATTATCTGATGCACGACCCGAAAGGCGATATCTTTCTGAAAGAACTCTGCGAACATCACATAAGCGGGCGGCTTAAAGTCGCGCCGGAACACGTTTCTGCAAAAGTACTTTACAGCATGGGCAAGCCCGACTTTTGCGAATACAAAAAGTTCGCAGAAAAATTCGCCGCCATAAACAAAAAACTAAACAAAGACCAATATCTCGTACCTTATTTGATGTCCAGCCATCCCGCCTGTACCCTGAACGATGCAATCGAACTTGCCGAGCATCTGCAAAGCACAAACGTAAAACCCGAGCAAGTGCAAGACTTTTACCCTACACCCGGCACACTTTCTACCTGTATGTACTACACCGGCATCGACCCACGCACCCAAAAGCGCGTTTTCGTTCCCAAGAGCCAACACGAAAAAACAACCCAACGCGCCCTAATCCAATACCGCTTGCCCGCAAACAAAAAAATCGTAACATCCGCCCTAATCCGCGCAGGCCGAAAGGATTTAATCGGCCATCATCCCAGGGCTTTAATTCGTCCGACGAAAAAGCCGAAAAGATGAACAATTGGGAAGTTCTCGGGGCTCTGCCCCGAACCCCGCAAACTTTTTGAAAAAAGTTTGAACAAAAACTTTAAATTTGGACTAGCGGTAAACTGTTCCGAAATCTAAAAATCGCGCGAATGCGCGATTTTTAAGTTAAAGTTTTTTGTCGAACTTTTTTTCAAAAAAGTTCGCAGGGGGTTCGGGGGACGGAGTCCCCCGAGAAGATAACTTAGCCAACTTTACCCTATAGACCCCGGTGCATAGTAGCTGAAGCCCGGAACTATATCGTTGTGTTGTGTGTGTATGGATACGGCTTCGCCGTTGTGGAGTGACATTTGCAGTTCGCGGCCTGTGTTGTCTTCGATTGTGAAGAGGATTCCGCTGAATGCAGATTGGGAAGGAATGTTGGCAGGGCCTGCGGTTATAGCGAAGGATTCTGTTTCGAGTACGAGTGTTGTGGTGTTGAAGTGGCGTGCGGCGGCTTCGCGTGCGGTTTGCAGGTATGGTTCAATGTCTGCGTCGGTTAGGCCGAGGTATGCCATTCTTTCGGCGGTGTTTTTGTAATGCCATGCGATATGCCAGTCGCGTCTTTCGTCGCCGGTGCGCCATTGCATAAATGCTTCCAGTTCTTCTTCCGACAGACCTGCAAGGCGGTCAATAAGGCGGCCAATGTCTACGCGCATTCCCGTTACCGCGTCTATGGTGAAGCTGAATTGCGGGCTGTAGCTGCGAAGCGTCTCATCCCTGCCGACAGCGGATGCCGGGATTGAGCCGACGTTTCCTATCCAGTATGACCGCATTTGACCGGGCCACGAGGCATAAAACATTTCCACATACATACCGTCAATGCGTTCGCCGAAGATGTCCCAGATGTATTCCGCGCCTATTCTTGCGGCTTCTTCCATTTGCATTGCGTGTTCAGATACGGTGTTGTTTGGGTGGTCGTTAAGCCACGGAGATGCAACAATGGTAACGGCTGTTGGCGGAACAAAAGCGGCGTAATCGTCTTGTTCGTTTTGTTCTGTTTGTGCTAACGGAGCGGGGGCGGGTGAAAGGGCTTCAACTATCGGCAGCGGTTCCGTGCCGTTTGTTGCCGCCGAAAAAGTCAGGCGGTTAAAGCCAATAAATGCCGAACTCATAACTCCGATAGACAGCGCGCAAACCGCCGCCACTTTAAAAATTTCTTTTACTTTCATGATAAATCTCTCCTTTGAGTTTTTTTGTTGAGTGCGCCTCACAAGAAATATGATAAAACATTTTTATCATGGGAATATCTGCAAGTTGTCACGGAGTTGTAAATGTTACAGATACGGTTGTGCCTTCGTTCGGGGTGGATTTTATTGCCAGTTCCGCGCCGTGTACCTCTGCGATTTTGCGGCACAGTGCAAGCCCAAGTCCTGCGCCGCCGTGTTTTCTGTTGCGGGCTTCGTCCACGCGGTAGAATGGTTCTGTCACCTTCGCCACGGATTCTGCGGGGATTCCGCAACCGTTATCTGTTACAGAAATTGTTACGCCGCTTGCGTTTTCCGTCGCTGTCATGCATATAATTCCTTCGTTCGGGGTGCAGGCCTTTATGGCGTTTTGGCACAGGTTAAGCAAAAGGCTTTTTATCAAATCTTCTTGGCAGTTTAACGAATTTGCGTTACAGGCATAGGTAAATTTTACGTCTTCCGATTGCGCTTTTACTGTTTGCGAAATATCATCAAAGAGGTGCGGAATTGATACTTCTTGTTTGGTCGGAACATAGTCGCGCAGCATGGCAAGCTGCAACAGCGAGTTAGCGATTTCTTTCAGATAACTTGCCTTGTCCATAATGCGCGAGGATATTTCGATTACTTCGCCGTCATCCAAGAGTGCCTTGTGCATATATTCGGCATAGCCGTAAATGGACGTTAGCGGCGTTCGCATTTCGTGGGCGAAGTTGTCTACAAATTGCTGTTTGTTTAGGGCTTCTTCTTCCAGCAAAATCATTTGTCGCTGAACGCGCTCTGCCATTTTGTTGAAGTCCAACGCCACTTGCGAAAGCTCGTTTTTTGAACCAACGGGAATGCGCTCGCTTAATTTGCCGTTTGCAATTTCCCGCGAGGTTTCGGCAACAATTGTAAGCGGCTTAAAAATTGACGACAAAATTACATACAACGCGGCGGCAGAAATAACCGAAAAAACAATTGCGGAAACCAACAGCGCGTTTTGGATATTGCGCATATTTGTGATACTTTCGGTAATATCCAGACTGTAGTTGACCAAAAAATTGCTCATTGGCAGACGCCCAGTGATTAAAATAAAATGCCCGTCGCCGCGGTTGGCGAAGGTGAGTTCCGCCGCGTGTTCTCCCCCCGCCCGAATACCCGCCACAGATATCGTAATCCCGTGTCTGCCGTAGTACCGCGCATAGCCCCGCACAAGGGTATCCACCGCCCCGTAGAAATCTACTTCGCCGCGCCCGCGCAAAACCGCGATATCCCTGTCCAGCGAACTCACTATAGTTTGAAACTGCGCAATGCTTTTATCTTTCAGCATATTAATTTGGCTGTTGTTTAGGTAAAACGAAACAATACCAACGCTGGAAAATAAAATGGTTAGGATAAGCAAAAATATGGCGATGAAAGTTTTTAGCTTCATAAATATGTTACCTCCATAATCATTTTACCTCCAAGCGGTAGCCCAGTTTGTAAATGGTTTTTATTCGGCTTTCCCATCCCAGCTTGCTTCGCAGTTTTTGAATATGATTGTCTACCGTGCGTGTTTCGCCAAGATAGTCATATCCCCATGCCAATTCGAGTAGCTTGTCCCTTGAGAGCGCGATATTTTGGTTGCGGATAAGTACCTCAAGAAGTTCAAATTCTTTGGGCGATAAATCTGCGTATTCGTTGCCAACTTTTACGGTGCGGTCGGTCATGTTCACGTTTACCTCGTCTAAGCAAAACGTCGTGATGTTTTTTTGTGTACGGCGCAAAACCGCTTCCGCCCGCGCAAGAAGCTCCAGCATCTCAAATGGCTTCACTATATAGTCGTCCGCGCCCAGTTTTAGCCCGTTAAGTTTGCTGTCCAGTCCGTCCTTCGCCGTGATAAAAATAACCGGCGCGAACGGTATCTTTTTAAACACAGAAAAACCGTCCAGCCCCGGCAACATAACGTCCAGCAAAATTAAATCAAACTCGGTTTCCGTAGCCAGCTTCACCGCTTCAATTCCGTCAAACGCTTGCGCATAAGAATGCCCCACAAGCTTTAAGTTCTTGCAAATTATTTCGTTTATATCTTGGTCATCTTCCACCACTAAAATATGCGCCATAAAAAAATCTCCCTTCGGTAGGAGATTTTATTATAACGCAGATTTGTAATGAAGTTGTCATGTGAAAATTGCCAATAGCTTGTTTCGTTGTTTGAAGTTTTGCATTGATGAAATTTCGTTTGTTTGCTAAACTGAACCCAAGGCAGGGGATAATACTATGGAATCGGGCGAAAATATAAACGAAACCGCCGAATTTGGTGGTGGCTTTGCCGGAAAATCGGGAGAACTTCACCTGAAAAAACGTCAAAGTAATGGTGAATACTTGGAATTAAACGAAGAACAATATACTGCGCGGGCTCTTAATTTGTTGCAAAAAGAAGTCGGCGGTGGCATTATGGGCTACAAAACAAACTCCGGTAAAGTTGTAAGATGGAATACCGCCAATGACGATTATGCAACCGGAATTAGCGGCGTTAAGATAAAAACGCTGTTTCCGTTAGTGGGTGGAGAGCAAAGATTTAATGCGTTGCGTGAACGCGACGAGCGAGAAGGAGGTTTGGCATATGAATAATTTATTTCCATGCCCATGCTGTGGAAATCATACGTTAGAAGACATTGGAGAATTTGATATTTGTGATGTTTGTATGTGGGAAGATGACCCCATGCAACGTGAAGACCCCAATGATAGTGTAGGAGCAAACAAGCAAAGTCTTAATGATTACAAAGCGGATTGGCTTGCGAGAAACCCGCAACAACCTCCGGTTCATAAAACCGCTTACGCGGCGGCAGTATAAAAAACAGCAAAAAACGCCCTGCATATGCAGAGCGTTTTTTAATGCCAATAAAAAATGCCCGGTGCCGGAATTGAACCAGCGACACGTGGATTTTCAGTCCACTGCTCTACCAACTGAGCTAACCGGGCAAGGTTTGTTGCATATCCAATTTTCAAATGCGAAAGCTAGTATAAACCACGCGTATGCATTAGTCAACAATAAATTATAAAAAACGTTTGCATAATACAAACACGGGTGTATAATCGGCAGGTACATATTAAAAAAAGGAGACGGTTTTGTGATAAAAATTATCGACTACAAAGCGGGAAACGCGCCGAGTGTTTTGCACGCTGTACGGCATTTGGGTTTTGCGGCAGAACTGGTATCGCAAGCGGAAAATTTAAGCGGCGCGACGCATATTATTTTGCCCGGGGTCGGCAGTGCGAAAGCAACCATGGATTCGCTGAACGAGATGAAAATTTTTCCCGTGCTTGAAAAACTTGTACGGGAAGAAAAAACGCCGTTTCTCGGCATTTGCGTGGGCTTGCAAATTCTGTTTGAACACAGCGAAGAGGACGACTGCAAGTGCCTTGGATGGCTTAGCGGGCGCGTTGTGCGTTTCGATAATTCGCAGGTGCGAGTGCCGCAAATGGGCTGGAACGAAGTCCGTTTTGTGAAAGACTCGGGAATTAACTCCGCAGGGCATTTCTATTTTGTAAATTCGTATCACGCCAAGCCCGAGAACCCGCAAGACCTATGGGCAGTTGCAGACTACGGCGGCGATTTCACTGCGGCGGTAAACAGCGGAAACATTTTCGCAACGCAATTTCATGTGGAAAAAAGCGGCGAAGCGGGGCTTTCCCTTCTTAAAAATTTCTTGCAACAGGGGGCGAAATAATGCTTACAAAAAGACTAATCGCTTGTTTCGACATAGTGGACGGCAGGGTAACAAAGGCGATTCAATTTCAGGATAATATAGACGTTGCGGCGGCAGATGTTCTTGCCGGCGAAATGTACAACGCGCAAATAGACGAGCTTATTTTTTACGACATTCACGCCAGCAGCGAGAAGCGTCTTATCGACATAGAAACGGTAAAAAAAGTTGCGGCGCGTGTTTTTGTGCCGTTTACCGTTGGCGGCGGCATTAAGGATTTAAACGGTATGTACGAAGCCTTAAAAGCGGGCGCGGAAAAAATAAGCGTGGACTCCATGGCGGTGCGCACCCCCGAAATTATACGCGAGGGCGCGAAAGCATTTGGTTCGCAGTGCGTGGTTCTTTCCACGCAAGTAAAACGCGACCCCGCTTTTCCAAGCGGCTATCAAGTGTACATTGACGGTGCGCGAACCGCCACGGGTCTTGACGCAATCGAATGGCTTAAACGCTGTGAAGACCTTGGCGCGGGAGAAATTTGCCTAAACAGCATAGACTGCGACGGCACTCTGCAAGGCTACGACCTGCCCCTGATGAAAAAGGCAGAAGCCGCCGTTCGTGTTCCGCTAATTGCATCCGGCGGTGCGGGCGAGCCATCACACCTCTCCGACCTTTTCACCCAAACTCAAGCACAAGCCGCAATCATAAGCAGTATGCTTTACTCACCGCGTCTGCAAAAAAATTACACGCCAAAGGAATTAAAACAGTTTTTATCCGACAAGGGCGTTAGTGTCAGACCGTTTGTATAAAGACAGACCGTGGGGACTCCGTCCCCACACCCCTGCAAGGGATTTCATCCCTTGACCCTATCCTAAAACCGCGCATTCGCGCGGTTTTAAAGAATACGGCGAAGTTTATTGCTAGTCCATGTTAAAGTTTTTGCACCGCTTTTTTCAAAAAGCGGGCAGGGGTTCGGGGACGGAGTCCCCGAGAACTAGAGGAGATAAAAAAATGAATCGTGTTTGCATAATTGTTTTGGATAGTGTCGGGATTGGCGCGTTGCCCGACGCAAGCGAGTATGGAGATGTTGGGGCGCATACGCTGGGCAATGTTTACGCGGCGTGTAAGCCCGAAATCCCAAATTTGCTTGCAATAGGGCTTGGAAATATCGAAGGCTCGCGGTTGCCGCAGGTGGAAAACCCGACGGCGGCATTCGGGCGAATGGCAGAGAAAACAAGGGCGAAGGATACAACAAGCGGTCACTGGGAAATGACGGGCATTGTTGTAGACCCGCCCTTTCGTGTTGTGGAAAAATTCCCGAATGAAATGCTGGAAGAGTGGCTGAAACGGGCGGGGCGTGATGTAAAATGGCTTGGAAATTTGCCCGCATCAGGCACGGAAATAATAGCGCGGCTAGGCGCAGAGCATATGGAAACGGGTGCGCCCATTGTGTACACTTCGGCAGACAGTGTGTTTCAGGTTGCGGCGCACGAGAGAATTATTCCGCTTAACGAGCTGTACAGGCTTTGCGAAATCGCCCGCGAAATGCTGATTGATGATTTATTTATGGGGCGCGTTATCGCACGGCCTTTTATCGGAGAAGCGGGCGCGTTTTCCCGCACAGAAAACCGCAAAGATTACGCCGTTCCGCCAACAGGAAAAACCGTCTTGGACGCACTGGAAGAGCGCGGCAAAACCACCCTTGGTATCGGAAAAATTGAAGATATTTTCTGCAACCGAGGCATATCGGAAGCGAATCACACAAAAAATAATGCCGACGGAATTTCTGCGACAATTGACGCATTAAAAACCGACCGCAAACACGCAATTATTTTCACAAACCTTGTGGACTTTGATATGAAATTCGGACACCGCAACGACGTAACGGGTTACGCAAAAGCCCTTGAAGAGTTCGACGCAAAACTGCCCGAAATTCTTGCCGCGCTTCGTCCCGAAGATTTGCTAATCATCACCGCAGACCACGGCTGCGACCCCACCACCCACGGCACAGACCACACCCGCGAATATGTACCCGTTCTGGCGTACCCGCCCGCAAATGCGCAAAACCTTGGCACACGCGAAACCTTCGCAGATATCGCCGCAACAATTTACGCAGGTTTCGGTTTCGGCGCGTGGGATATTGGGAAATCGTTTTTTTAGGTTAGTTCTCGGGGGTTTCACCCCCGAACCCCTACCCGCTTCTTTGAAAAAAAGCGGGGCAAAAAACTTTAACTTGAATCGTAAGCGTCATATTAAAGTTTGGGTCAAGCCTTTTCAAAGGCTTGCAGGGGTTCGGGGACGGCGTCCCCGAGGTCTTAAAAAAAAGCTTTTTAAAATATCAGTAGTATGCTTTGTAAAACGGGGCATACTATTTTTATGATTATACGATTCTTAATTTATGGTGCGCTCGGTTGGTTAATCGAAGTGCTTTGGACGGGGCTTGGTTCGCTGAAGAACGGGAACTGGTCGCTTAGTTCCAATACGAGTTTGTGGATGTTTCCCATTTATGGGATGGCGATATTTTTAGAGCCGTTTTTTGTGATGCTTTCGCCCGTGAATTTTCTTTTGCGCGGGTTGGTTTACGCGGTGCTTATTTATGCGGCGGAGTTTATCACGGGTTCGGTTTTGAAGCGGGCGAATGTCTGTCCGTGGGATTACAGTCACACTAAGTATCATGTGAAGGGGCTTGTACGGTTGGATTATCTGCCGGGCTGGGTGGCTCTTGGTTTGCTTTACGAGCAAATATATTGGTTTTTTGTGGCTTAGTTCCAAAAATTAGTATATAATAAACCCTAAGAAGCTACATTCGGTCAATGAATACAGCTTCTGAAAGGGGTTGCAAAAAGATGCGATGGGTTCTTGGTTATGTTGCCGCCTTGTGCGTGCTTGTGCTGGTTATCAGCCAAAGTGTAATCATTCCCACATTTTTTATGCCCTTTTTCAGATGGCACTATACCCGTGCAGACGCGCAAACAGGGCTTGATATTGCGGAAACGATAGGTATAAGCCACGAAGATTTAACGCACGTTACCACGGAATTGTTGCGATATATGCGCGGCAGACGCGATTCCCTTGAAGGAATCACGGCGGTGGTAGCGGGTCGCAACGAGGTTGCAAGCCGCGTCTACGGTCAGAATTTCTTTTCGGAAACGGAAATACGGCATATGGTGGATGTCCGCCGCTTGTACGAGCAATTGTTTGCGGCGCGGAATGTGGCATTTTTTTTGCTGATTGCGCTGGTGCTGGGGATGCTTCTTATTCAGGACAATCCGTTGTTTTTGCTTGCGCGTTGTTCGCGGGAAATTCTGGCGGGGTTTTTGGCTGTGATGGTAGTGCTGGCGGGCGTGATTGCCATTGATTTCGGGCGGTCTTGGGATATTTTTCACTACATTTTTTTCCGTGGCGATGCCGCAAATTATTGGCGGCTCATGCCCTTTGAAGACCTTATGATTAATATGTACCCGCTTCATTTTTTCTTGCATATATCTATTTTTGTGGCGGTTCTTGTGGTGATTATGTCTGCAATTATTATTGCCGCCGCAAGTTTTTATTTGCAGTATCACCGTCGCTTGCCGGGGTTTAACTGATGATAGTATTGTGGATTTTTTTATGGATTCTAATTGTCGCGGCGGCACTGGTTTTGTTGGTGCTTCTTCTTTCTGCCGTGCCGATTAAGTATTCCGCAACCGCCAAGGTAGACAATGGCACGGACGTATCTGTGCGGGTTAGCTGGCTTTTTCGGCTGGTTCGGTTTGTTTACGAAAACCGCGGCGGTGTTGAAAAAATGGATTTCCGCATTCTGTTTTTCAAAATTAATCTGGACGAAGAAAAACCGCCGCAACCTTCCGAAAAAAAAGCCGCGCCGCAAAATTCTTCTCCCGATAAAAAAACGCATGAAATTCCGCCTGAAAAGAAAGAAAATGTTTACGAAACTATTTCAAATTCGTTTCACGTCTTGACAGAATCCAAAGTTAAACAGATAATAAAACCTGTAAAAGTTGCAATTAAAAAAATACTGAAATTACTGCTCCCGAAATATATAGATATTTCGGGCGTTATGGGTTTGCCGTGTCCGTTTGAAACAGGGTTGCTTGTTGGGGCATATGAAACCGTTGCGGGAATGTTTAGGTTGAGGGATAAGGTTCGTTTCGCGGGGGACTTTAACACAGACGTGTTGGTCTTTCGCGTAAATGCCGATATTAGGGGGCGGTTTTCCGTTTTCCAAATCGCGATTCCCATCATCGGTTTGGTTTTGCATAAGCCCGTGCGTTTAGTTATACGTGATATGCTACGAAAGGAGCGTTAAAGTGAGTAATGTAAATGAAAATTTAAAAATGCTTTTCTCTAAGATGGAAGATTTTGTCTCCACCAAAACAGTAGTGGGTGAACCCGTACATTTTGGTGACATTATCATAGTACCCCTCATAGATGTGACATTTGGAATGGGAACAGGCGTTGGCGGCGGTGCGGAAAAAGGCGGCGGTGGCGGCGGCGGAGTTGGCGCGAAAATGACGCCCTCTGCGGTAATAGTTATCGTAGACGGCACTGTTCAGCTTGTAAATGTAAAAAACCAAGACAGCGTAAATAAACTTGTTGACATGGTTCCGGGGATTTTGTCCAAGTTAAACTTGGGTGCCGTGTTCAACAAAAAAGGAAAAGCCGATTCGGAAGGCGATGAGATAGGGGAAGAATAAAATGGATGCTTCTTTTGTAAATCCTTTTGTTCAAGGGGCGCAACGTGTTTTTACCACGGTTTGTCAAGAGACCCCTTCACTGGGCAAAATATTTGTAAAAACTAAACCTTATGTAACGGAAGAAGTCACCGTTTCTATTGACATTTTCGGTGCTTTTGAAGGCGAGGTTGTGTACACCATGAAGGAAGACGCGGGGCGTTTTATCGTGTCGCAAATGATGATGGGTATGCCCGTGGAGTCTTTGCAGGATGACATGGCGAAGTCTGCAGTGTGCGAACTTGCCAACATCATATCCGGCAACGTGGCTACCATTTTCTCGGGTAAAGAAATTGTGGTTGACATAAAACCGCCGCAGCTTAGATTTGGCGCGAAAGAAACAGATTTCCCGTTTATAGAGCGTGTCTCCAAGGTAATCTGCATACCTATGATGTTCCAGAGTGGTCACATATTTGAAGTGGATGTAATGATTCCGTAGAAATTTGAACGGTTTGCCCAAGCGGCAATGTTATATTCGGCATACAATGCCCACAGGCAAGCCCCGCAAGTATGGGCTTGCCTTCCGGCACAAGAAGCTCGCCTATGGCGAGCTTTATTGTTTCCGTCGTCTCCGGCGAAAAATCGCCCAACACAAAGCCACTCGCGTCACCCAATTTGCCCGCCAGCTTCAACTGCAAAAGCAACCTATCCACCCTATACGCACTTTCTCCCGTCTCCTCCAAAAACAAAATCCGTCCCCGCGTATCAATCTCATACTCCGTCCCAATCATCGACGCGATAACCGTTAAATTTCCGCCTGTTAGCGGCCCAACGGCATTTCCTTTAACAATTGGAATAAGACCTTGGGGGGAGAGGGACTTTGAAAAGTCCCCCTCCCCCCAAACCCCCCTCCCCTCAA
>Ga0209755_10002316_pt1 | contig 26528 bp, 19 predicted proteins | sample TergutCo191P1_FD_187301 | JGI IMG/M metagenome (GOLD analysis project Ga0209755, IMG submission 187301) | Cornitermes sp. P1 segment gut microbial communities from Petit-Saut dam, French Guiana - Co191P1 (SPAdes) (version 2) | ecosystem: Host-associated > Arthropoda: Insects > Digestive system...
TTGGGGGAAATCTCGGCGAAGACCAGCACCAGCACGGTCATGGAAAGGGTTGCGAAGGTTACGCCCCTGGCCCCGAACAGCCCGATAAACAGCATCGTGGCGATGGCCGACGACGCGGTGTTGACCAGGGTATTGCCGATTAGCACTGCGGAAAGGAGCCTGTCGTAAGATTCCAGCATCCGCAGCACCAGTCCGGCCTTGCGGGAACGTTTCCCGGCCCTTCGCGGGTCGGCCATGCTCTTGAGCTTGGTTCTGCTTACGGATGTGAACCCGGTTTCGCAGATGGAAAAGAACGCGGAAAGGCCCAGCAACGCGACCAGCGCGGCGACAAGGCTCAGGTAATACGAGGCGGGGTTGTCCATCGTGAAAGGCGCCGATCAGATTCGAACTGATGCATAAAGGTTTTGCAGACCTCTCCCTTACCGCTTGGGTACGGCGCCGTGTATATAGTATAGCAAAGGTGCGGGTTTGTGTCCAGCGGTTGATCGCGTAAAAAGCGCGCCTTGAACTACCTGGGCGAATCCGGTATAATGGTATTATCGAAATGAACGAAATGCCCTTTCATGCTGCCGGTCTACGATTTTCCTGCACCAGATGTTCAGGCTGTTGTCGCCATGAAGGTGGGTTTGTATTTCTTTCCGAAGAGGATCTTTCCCGCCTGGCGGAAGGGTTTGGCCTGGACTATACTGCCTTTATACAAACTTGGTGTCGCTGGGTTCCGTACACCCCCGGCAGGGAGCGCCTATCGCTGCGGGAAAAATCAAATCTTGACTGTGTTTTCTGGAAAAACGACGGGGGATGTTCGGTTTACAACACCAGGCCCCTGCAATGCAGGGCCTTTCCCTTTTGGGATTCGGTTTTGTGTTCGCCGGAAGCATGGAAAAAGATGGCAAAGGACTGTCCGGGGATAAATTCGGGCAGATTGTGCTCGGGGGATGAGATTAACGGCTATCTTCGCCAGATGGAGGGGGAGTTGGTGATTGAGCGTGCTAGGGGGGGCTAAATGCGGATACGTTTCTGGGGGGTTCGAGGCTCCCTGCCGGCTCCCTTGCTGCCTTCCCAGGCTAGGGAAAAGCTGTCAGCGATACTTATGCAGGCGGTTCCCGAGGATTTTGCGAGTTCCGAAAGCAAGGAGCGTTTCATTGCCGGGCTTCCGCCGTGGCTTTTCGATACGGTTGGTGGCAATACGTCCTGCGTAAGCCTGGATCTTGACGGCTTTGACGAACAGCTTGTTTTTGACTGCGGTTCTGGCATAAGCCAGTTAGGGAGATCTCAGGGTGGAAGCTGCATGTCAAAATACCATGTCTTCCTGTCCCATTTCCATTGGGATCATTTGCAGGGCCTCCCTTTTTTTGCACCCGCCTACAACCCCTCGGTTGACATTAATTTCTACTCGCCCAAGCCGGGTTTCAAGGACGATCTTTGCGGGTTATTGCGCAGGCCCTATTCCCCGGTACGGATAGAGGACATGGCGGCAGAAAAGAATTTCCACTTGATGACGGCTCCCACGGCCATAGGGCCGGCAACCGTCTTTTTCAGGGAAATGAACCATCCGGGGGGCTCGTTTGCGTACAAGGTCTGCCATGGGGGAAAGCGGTTTATTTACGCGACGGACTCGGAACTAGAGGCTGGCGATTTTGTCCGGAACGACGAAAACACGGCTTTTTTCGGAGGCGCGGACATGATTGTGATAGACTCCCAATACACCCTAGTCGAGGCTCTCGAAAAGTTTCAATGGGGGCACAGCCCGTACAGCATGGCGGTCGAATTTGCGGTTACCTGGGAGATTAAGCACCTTGTTCTGTTTCACCACGATCCGGGTTCCGATGACAGGAGGCTTCACGAGATGCTCCGGTCGGCGCGCCAGTACCTGCAGCTCATCTTTGGCGAGGGCATAGAGATAAGCCTTGCCAGCGAGGGCATGGAAATTGTATTGTAGTAGCAGTTTTAGGAGAACTCATGCCACGAATTGTCAGACGACTAATCGGTCTTGTCGCAGCCCTAATCGCCCTTGGGCTTTTGGCTGGCGTCGTCGCGCTCGCTGTTTTTGCTTTCGGCAATTCCCCGCCGCCGTCGCTGCCCAATCCATTCCCGGAGGTTGACGGCGTAACGCTGGAACTGGCCACCGGTACGGACGGGGGCGCTGTGGTGCATTTCGAGGTTAGGCGGGGGGAAAGTTCGCAGTCCGTGGGGAACAGGCTGGAGGCGGCGGGGCTTATCCGCAGCAGGGATTTCTGGAACCTTATGGCGCGGTTCAGTGGCGAGCATGTAAGGGCCGGCAGCTATCTTATCGAGGTTCCCTCCAGCCAGATGGCTATCCGCAGCCTTTTGGAATCCGGTAGGGAGATCCTGCTTCGGGTTACCGTGCCGGAGGGCCTTACGGTAAGGGAAACGGCGCTTATTATGGAAAGCGCGGGCGTGACCACGGCGCGGGAATTCATCGCTGCCGCCTCCGATCCGGAAATCCTTGCCCGCTACCGCATTCCCGCCCCCAGCATGGAAGGCTTTCTTTTCCCGGACACGTACTTTTTTCCCGCAGGTTTCCCCGCGACCAGGATCGTGCAGACCATGGCGGACAACTTTTTCGCCCAGATCGCCGCGATAGACGAGCGGATGCCGGCGATGCCGCCGGAGGATTTGCTCAGAACGGTGGTCCTTGCCTCGATAGTCGAAAAGGAATACAGCGTGGCGGAGGAGGCGGCTATTATGGCCGGGGTCTTTACCAACAGGCTGAACATAGGCATGATGCTGCAGTCCTGCGCCACGATTGTGTACATTCTGACCGAGGTTCTGGGCGAGGAACATGAGGAGACTATTATCCACAGGCGTTACGGGAACAGGATTCTCTACAGGCATCTTGTGATTCGCAGCCCCTTCAACACCTACATGGTCCCGGGCCTGCCCCCGGCGCCGATTGCTTCCCCTGGAGCGATTGCCCTGCGGGCCGCCTTCGAGCCGGTTCAGACAGAGTACCTGTTTTTCGCACTTAGGCCCGGCGGGGACGGCAGGCACAATTTTTCCAGAACCCTGGCGGAACATAACAGGTTTGCGAGAGCATTTCACGATTCGCTTAGATAAGGAGCGTGCGTGGGTCGCATAGCCAAATCGACCATTCAGGAGGTCCAGGAAAGGCTGGACGCAATCGCCGTGGTCGAGGACTACATTCGGCTGGAGAAGCGCGGGGGGGCTTACTGGGGTAGATGCCCTTTCCACGCCGGCGGGCAGGAGCGCACGCCCTCGCTGAAGGTGGATCCGGACAGGAAGCTTTACAACTGTTTCGGTTGCGAGAAGGGTGGCGGGATAATCGGTTTTGTCATGGACATGGAAAAAACCGATTTCCCCGACACGATCAGGAGTCTTGCCCGCAAGTTCGGCGTGGAGATAGCCTACGAGGAAGGTGGCCAGCGGGATGCCGCGAGGGACGAGGCGGAGCATTCCCGCAAGGAACAGCTTTTCGAGCTGTACCGCCGCACCGCCGTCACTTTCGGCCATTTCCTGCTGGAAAGGCCCGAGGGAAAACCCGTTCTCGACTATCTTTTGTCCAGAAAAATAGACAGGGAGATGATTGTTCGCTTCAGGCTGGGTTATGCCCCCTCGGACAGGAACTGGCTGTACCGCTTTCTGCAGGAAAAGGGCTATTCAAGGGATTTCCTGGACGGGTCTGGGCTTTTCTCGGCCAACTACAAGGGGATGGCCTTTTTTTCCGAAAGGCTCATGTTTCCCATTTCCGACAGGCAGGGGCGGACGGTCGCTTTTGGGGGCAGGGCGCTTCCGGGGGCCGTGCAGTCCGACGGCAGGGAACCGCCGAAGTACATCAACAGTCGCGAAACGGACGCCTACAAGAAAAGCCAGATCCTCTATGGCCTGGACTTGGCCCTGCCGGAGATACGCAGAAGCAAAACCGTCTACATCGCCGAGGGCTACATGGATGTTATCGCGCTGCACCAGGCCGGCGTTGCCAATGCCGTGGCCCCCTGCGGCACATCCTTTACCGACGAGCAGGCCAGGGTCCTGCGTAACTGGGCGGACACGGCGGTGCTGGTATTCGATTCCGACGAGGCGGGCCTTAAGGCATCGGACAGGAGCATCGTTACATGCCGCAAAAACGGCCTTGCCTGTTCGCTGGTCGCTCCCGGAAAGGCCTCCGACGGGGAAAAAATGAAGGATCCTGCCGACATTCTTCAAAAATTCGGCGCTGGAACCTTGATGAACTCGATGCAAAACGTTACAATGGACCTTGAGTATCTTATCGGTAGGGGCAAAGCACTGTATGACACTTCCTTACCGCAGGGTAAGGCGGGGGCACTCACTGTGCTTTACCCGTATCTGGACGCGCTTAGCTCACAGACGGAAAGGGAGTCCTGTATAGAGGTCGTCGCCGATGCGTTGCGTGCGGATAGGGAATCTGTAAAGGCCGACTATGGGCGCAGGAAGCGTCCTGGTGCGGAGGCGGTGGATCGTAGTGAAATAACGGATACCAAGGATGTTCGCTATACGGGAAAAGTGGTACGCATGAACGACGAACTGTTCCTGCTTACACTGGTATCGGTCAACACAAATCTGTACAATGAGTTTCGTGCTTCCGTTGGGATGCGGGAAATAGAGGACCCCGCCGCAAAGGAGCTTTTTATTGCCCTTGAGGAATGTTTTGTAAACGGGGAGGGCGGTACCGAGGCACTTCTGTCCCGCATAACCTGGGACGGGCTGCGGGAATTTGTTGTGGAGAGGGGCATTTCTCCGGAATTCAAAATCGGGGAGGGCTGTGATCCAAGGAAAATGATGGAGGATGGAATAAAGAGGATTAGGGCGAAAAAGCTTCGTCGTCGGGTTTCCGAAATAGGCAGCGAACTGCGGCTTATGGAACGGAATTTGGGCGCAGAGGACGGCGGCGACGATTTTCATGATCTGATTGCCGAAAAGATGGGACTTGACGCCGAAATACGCAGACTGGAAGGTAAATAAGTAATGACGGATACGAACAAAACAGAGGTGGATTCCACAAACGAGGCCGAACCTCTGGACCCTAGCAAAGCGCAGGCCGCCGAAATGCCTGAGGATGGGCTGTCCGAGGATGAAGTGTTTGCTGTGTTGGAACAGGAAGACGCGGGTGTTGACTACCTGGTCGGCGAGACCCTTGCCGAGGCGACCTTGGACGTGGATGCGGGAGAGATGGTGGCTGTAGAGGAAGGCGATCAGGGGGCTGCCCTTGAGATGGATCCCGCCGTAATAAAGCTGCTTGAATACGTAAAGGGAAAGACAACGCTTTCCTTCGAGGAACTCTCCGACTTCCTGCCCGAACATATATCCGACACCGACAAGATAGAGCCCGTACTGGCCTTGTTGGAGGCCAACAACGTGCAGATGGTCGAGGACGACGGTTCCGCCGATGATGAAAGCAAGCTGGATGAAACCAAACGCGCCGAGCCTGGCAAGAAACGCGCCGATTCCGCCGACAAGAAGGCTTCCCTGGTGGACGATCCGGTGCGGATGTACCTGCGGGAAATCGGGCGGGAAAATCTTCTTACGGCGGAACAGGAAATCGAGCTTTCCAGGCAAATGGAGGAAGGGGAGAACATCATAAAGGACGTGATCAAAAAGTCCGGCATGGTCATCCCCGAGTTTTACCGCATCTCCGAGGAAGTGTTTTCCAAAAAGGACCTGCGGGAGATGAACCTTTCGAAAAAGGAAATGACCGAACTCCAGGCGGAACGCAAGCGCCTGGGTTCGTTTTACAGGGACGGCCTTCGCACGATCCAGGCGGACCTGAAGCATTACGTGGAAAACAAGCAGCGCCTTATAGACCGTGGCATGGACTATCTTGCGGACAAGGATATCGTAAGCCTTCGCAGAAGAATCAACCGCGTGCTTAAGAGCGTGCAGATCCACCCCGACGAGCTGCAGGACATATCGGAAAAATTTATCAAGGCGTCCACGGAAATAAACGAAAACAGAAGGGAACAGGAGCGCATTGGAAGGCACCTAAGGGTCGAGTCGCTCAAGGATCTGCGTACCCTTGGGCGCAATCTTACGATCCAGGCGGAAAGGGAACGGCTGGAGGAGGACCTGGGGCTTACCGCCGACGAAATCAAGGAAAAGATCCGGCTGATACAGGTAAAAGAGAAAAACCTCCGCTCGATTGAAAACGAGTTCGAGGAATCGAGCGAGACAATCAGTCTTATGGCCAAGGAGATACGCGACGGCAGGGACAAGATGAAGCGCGCCAAGGACCGGCTTATAAAGGCCAATCTCAGGCTGGTGGTTTCCATCGCAAAGAAATACACCAACCGGGGTCTGCACTTTTTCGATCTGGTCCAGGAGGGCAATATCGGCCTTATAAAGGCCGTCGAGAAATTCGAGTACAAGAAGGGGTTCAAGTTTTCGACCTATGCCACCTGGTGGATACGGCAGGCGATTACCCGGTCGATATCCGACCAGGCAAGGACGATTCGCATTCCCGTCCACATGATCGAGCAGATCAACAAGGTGTCGCGGGAATCCCGCCAGCTTTTGCAGTCGCTCGGCCGGGAGCCGTCGGACGAGGAAATCGCCGAGCGCCTTGGCTGGACGGTACTGCGGGTCAAGCAGGTTAAAAAGGTCGCCAGAGAGCCAATCAGCCTTGAGATGCCGATCGGCGAGGAAGAGGATTCCCTTTTGGGGGACTTTATCGAGGACAAGGATGTGGAAAATCCGGCCCTCCGCACCGCCCGCACGCTTTTGCAGGAGGAGGTCTCGGACGTGCTTGCCACCCTACCGCCCCGCGAGCAGGAAGTGCTAAAGATGCGTTTCGGGCTTGGGGACGGCTACTCGCTTACGCTGGAAGAGGTCGGGCTGCTGTTCAAGGTTACGCGGGAGCGTATCAGGCAGATAGAGGCGAAAGCCTTGCGGCGGCTGCGCCATCCAAGGCGCGCGACGAAGCTCAAGGATTTTTTGGATAACTAGGTGCGAAAATACCTTTGTGAATAAGGAGCAGATATGGTAACGGAAAACGAGCTTAACAAACTGCGGGTGCTGCAGGACATTCTTTCGCGGAAGATACGGCTGGAACAGACAATCCTGGAAATACCCAAACAGCTTGTAAACCTGGAGGAGGCGTACAACAGGACCCGCAAATCGTTCATAGACAAGAACCTTGAGTACGAGAAAATCAAGAGCGCCGAGGAAGAGGCCAGGGCGCTTCTAAAGGATGCGGAGGCGGCCCGGGAAAAGGCCGAAAAGACCATTTCCGAGATCAACACCCAGCGCGAGTACGAGGCCCTGGACAAGGAGCGCCATACCGCAGAGGAAAGGGAACAACAGTACGGCAGGGAGGTCCAGCAGAAGGAGAAAGCCCTTCTGGAACTGAGCGGGCAGATAAAGTCCCATGCCGAGCTTATCGAGCAGCAGGAAAAGGAACTTTCCGAAAGGCGATCGGTAATTGAGGCCGAAAAAGCAGAAAAGAACGCGCAGATCGAAGCCTTGCAAAAGGAAGAGAGGGAATTGACCGATGATCTTGATAAGGAGGTCGTGTTCAAGTTTGAACGGATACTCCGCAACAAGATGGGGATCGGTATTGTCGCCATCAAGGGCAATGTGTGCATGGGCTGTCACATGATTCTTCCGGCCCAGTTTTCCAACAATGTCCGTCTCGGCGTGGAATTCATTTTCTGCCCATATTGTTCGCGAATTTTGTTTTACGAGGAAACCTCGGACGGCGAGGAAGTGTTTTTTGATTCAGGCGATTCCGGGGCTTTGTACGATCCCGAGGAAGAGGAAGACGAATTCGAGGAAGACGAAAGGGAGGAGGAAAAGGTCGCCGATTTTGACGAGTGATTTTGGCGATGAACTGGACCGCCGCCGGGAGCCCCGTTCGGGTTCTTGGAGGAAAGTCCGGGCTCCGCAGGGCATGATGCCGGGTAACCCCCGGGCTTGGGGTCTACGGGATTCCGTTGGTTCTGGGACAGACAGCGCAACAGAAAGCAAACCGCCCGCCTGGCTTGCCAGGCTGGGTAAGGGTGAAAGGGTGGGGTAAGAGCCCACCTCGGCGGTGGCAACGCGGCCGGAATGGCAAGCCTCATCAGGAGCAAAGCCAAGCAGCGTGGTGGCCGGCTTGCCGGTCGCGCCGGCGGCCCGTCGGTCAAGCGCGGGTAGGCTGCACGGAAAAGGCCGGAAACGGTCTTTCCAGACAGATGGCGGTCTCTGGCTTCTGGAAATGCCTTGCGTTTTCGAAAGTCGGTAACAGAACCCGGCTTATAGGTTCATCGCTTTTTTTGTGGACAAAGAGCCTGCGGTGCGGGAAACGCGCTGGGCCAAGTGAGGAGGGTGTATGAAAAACGCGTACCTTGAGGCGCTGCCTTTGAAGGATATCGCAAAGTATTCGGGCGGAAAACCGAAAAACGCCCTTTCCTTTGCGGGGTATCCCAGGCAGCATCCATCGGAAAAGAACAAGCTTATTCTTGTGTATGATCCCCTGGGTTCCCACCCGACGATCATGGAGTTTAAGCTCGACGACGTTCTTTCCGTGGAAGAAATCCCGTCCGCCGTCACCGAGGCAGGGGAGGGGATTCCGCTGATACGGCTGTGGATACGGAAAGGCGCGCACGGGGTTATCCTTGAGCCTTTCGAGGTGGACAGTCCGATGAAGTTTGCCAACAAGTCCATGGAGATACGGGAACGTTTCATGAGGGCTGGCGCGCCTGGCTCGGGATCAGCCTCGGGGACTGGTTCGGAAAACCGGGCTTTCATGTAGGATGGAGCGGGAAGGCCGTTTTTTTGTCGGCGAAACCGAAATCCGTTGCGTTTTGTGCCCCCATTGCTGCAAGATACCGGGCGGAATTTGCGGTGTACGCGGAAAAGAAAACGGCATACCCTTTTACGGCCATGTAACGGCCCTTGCCGTGGACCCAATCGAAAAAAAGCCCCTGTTCCACTTTCGCCCAGGCACGGAAATCCTTTCCGTGGGTTTTGTTGGTTGCAACCTAAGCTGCCCCTTCTGCCAGAACTGGCGCATTTCCCGCCCACGGGCTTCCGTCCCTGGCAAACGGATGACTCCCGCCGATATTGTTTCCGCCACCCTGGATAGGGGCATTCTGGCAATCGCCTACACCTATTCCGAACCGTTGGTTCACGCGGAATTCCTGCTTGACTGTATGTCGCTGGCAGATAAGCAGGGTATCGCCAACGTACTGGTTACCAACGGTTGCGCCAACACCGAGGTTGCCGAGGAAATCCTTTCCCTTACAGATGCCGCCAACATAGACCTGAAATGCTTTTCCCAGGAAACATACGCGCAAACCCTTGGCGGCGCTTCGACTAAGGACATTTTCGAAACGGTGCTGGCCTTTATCCGGCTTGCCCGCGCGAAAAAAGTCCATGTCGAGATCACCACACTGGTTGTTCCCGGCATGAACGATACCCTTGGGGAACTGGATGCCTGCGCCGACTTCATAGCATCCCTTAACGCCGAGCCCGATTTGCCGGAAATACCCTGGCACCTTTCCGCCTACCACCCAAGTTACCTCTGGAAGGCCCCGCCCACGGATCCCGCCTTTTTGCTGCGTGTAAAGGAGCGTGCCGAAAAGAGGCTGCGGTTTGTGTACGTCGGCAATATTCCGGGGGAGGAAAACGATACCCGCTGCATTAATTGCGGTGCGCTTTTGGTGCGTCGCTTGGGGTACGTGACGGAGACAGGAGGACTTGCGGAACCGGAGAGAGGTGAGCAATTTTTTCGTTGCGCCAAATGTGGAAATGGAACAGGTATTTCCTGTTGAATTCGAAAACTTGGCAAACACTGTGCCCTGAGGGCGGCTTTTCAAATATTGAGCATCGTATGCGAAAATGGTACGATGTAGCTAGATTTTCTTTGTGAGGGTTACCGAATGGGCAAAATTCTTAAAGCGGATCACATGAACAAGTGCATAGGGTGTTTTACGTGCCAACGTGTTTGTGCAGGCATAAACAACAAGAGCTATTCTGATAGCGAAAGCGCAATTAAGGTACGTACATTGGGCGGTCTTACAACTGGTAGGTTTTTTGCTATTTATTGTCTGGCCTGTGACGATGAAAGAAACTGTGTCACAATTTGTCCGACGGGGGCGTTAAGGGAAAGGGAGGGTGGCGGTGTTCTCCTCAATGAAAAAAAATGCATAAAGTGCAAAAAATGCGCCGATGCCTGTATAGTAAAAGCCGTTCACTTTGCCGGCGAAAATACCCCGCCGATTATCTGCAAGCATTGTGGAATTTGCGTTAAATACTGCCCGCATAACTGCTTGAAAATGGAGGAAAAGTCGAATGATTAACGAAAACCACATCAAGGTGCTTTACATCAACCTGACAACAAATAAGGTCAAAGTTGAATTGCGGGAGGATCTTCTTGAATATCTTGGCGGGGTTGGCGTGGCCTCCAGGTTGTTGCTTGAAAACATAAACACGGAAGCATCCCCTCTGGACGAAAGCCAGCCAATTATATTTGCAATAGGCGCGCTGAGTTCTATTTTTCCCGTCGTATCCAAGGCGGTGGCGATGTTTATTTCCCCGGTAACGGGCGAGCTAGGGGAATCCTATGCGGGGGGCAGGTTTGCCTACACGATGTTCAACGCCGGGATAGACGCCTTGGTTATTACGGGCAAGGCGAGTCGCCCGTCTTACATTTCCATTTACAACAACCTTATCGACGTTAAGGATGCCCGCGCTTTTTGGGGTTTGACCGCGGACAGGGTCGGCCAGTACATTCGGACGGTCGAAGGGGGCAGTGGCAAGCGTTCGATAATCCGCATAGGCCCTGCGGGGGAAAACCTTTGCAAAATAGCGAACGTTAACGTCGATACTTACAGGCATTTTGGAAGGATGGGCCTTGGTGCCGTTTTTGGAAGCAAAAAACTGAAGGCAATACAGGTTACCGGGGACGGCAACAGAAAAGTGGCCGACCACAAGAAATATATCTCCGTATACAACGAGATTTACAAAAAAGTAACCACCACCCCGATAATGTCAAAATACCACGATTTGGGCACGCCGATAAATGTGAACGTTCTTAACGAGATTGGAGCCCTGCCCACGCAAAACCTGCAGAAGGCCTCTTTTGACATGGCCCAGGAGATCAGCGGGGAATCGTTTGCCGAAAAAAACCTTGTGCGAAAACTGGCCTGTGTAGGCTGTCCTGTCGGATGCATCCATATTGGCCAGGTGCGTAGAGAGTTTGACAAAGGCCACGAGTACGAAACCCTTCATGTTGCATATGATTACGAACTTATCGCCACCCTGGGATCGTACCTGGGAATAAGCGACAGGGACGCCGTTCTGGAACTAATCGAGGCCGTCGAGGAATACGCCCTTGACGCGGTTTCTGGCGGTATCTGTCTTGGGTATGCGACGGAATGTTATCAAAAAGGAATTATCACGAAGGAACAGACAATCGTGGAACTTGCCTTTGGCGACAAGGACGGATATTTACAGGCGATAAAATACATGGCAACAAAGGCCAACGACTTTTACGCTGCATTGTCAGACGGCGTGTATGTTGCTTCGGGTAAATTCGGCGGAAGGGAATTTGCGGTCTCGATTGCCAAAAACGAAATGCCCGCCTACCATACGGGTTACGGTGCTATCGTTGGCTATGCCTGTGGCGCAAGGCACAGCCATCTTTGCAATGGCGGTTATTCCTACGACCAATCCCGCAAGACGCTTGATAACGAACGGTTGGTAAACGATTTGTTTGACGAGGAAGTCAAGCGCTGCGTATTGAATTCCCTGGTTATCTGTCTTTTCGCAAGAAACGTATACGACAACGAAACCATAATCAAGGCACTGGACGCGATAGGCCTTACTGGTTACGATGCGGAAAAGCTGAACGAGCTAGGCAAGAGGATCTACAAAACAAAGCTGCAGATCAAGGAAAAGCTGGGTTTTGAGCTTACCGACGTGCAGATATCGAAACGGGTTTTTGATACCCCGGCAATGGGCGAAATGTTGGACAAAAACATTGCCAGAGAAATGATAGCAATGTTTGATGAGAAAAACAAAATGTTGCTGTCAGGAAGGGGCGTTTAGACGGACCTCATAAAGGTATGGCGCACACGAATTTCTTAAGCGATATACTAACCCACCGCCTGGAACCGGATGCCGAACTGGATATTTCCGGCGGTGGGCGGGTATTGATAATCAGCGATCTGCACATGGGCACCGGCAAGAGGGACGATCTGGCCCACAACGGCGAGCTGCTTTCAAGTCTCTTAAAAAGTTACTATTTCGAGCAGGGCTGGTACCTTGTACTTAACGGGGACATCGAGGACATCCATCGGCATACCCTGGATCGCATAGAGGAACGCTGGGCTAAACTTTGCAGGATTTTCGATCTTTTTGCCAAGCATAACCGCCTTTTCAAGCTGATTGGCAACCACGACGAGGGGCTTCTGCTAAAAAAAACGTACAGATACCCCCTGCGGGAAATGCTTCGGATCGAGACGGGCGTGATTCCCGCCTATGTATACCACGGGCATCAATCATCTAAGATCTATGGGGCTTTCAACAAGCTGATGGGCGTTGGCATACGCTATTTCCTTACACCCTTTGGCATAAGGAACATTTCCTCTGGTCGCAACCCGCTCCGGCGTTTCGCGGTGGAAAAGGCCGCCTACGATTTCTCGCTCAAGAACAACTGCATATCGATTATCGGGCACACGCACCGTCCGCTCTTTGAATCGCTTGGCCGTTTTGAGTATGTCAGATTCGAGATAGAGGGTCTTTGTCGCAGGTACCCCTTTTCATCGGGGGAGGAACAGAAGAAAATAGAGGCCGAGGTTAGCTCCCTTCGTCTGGAATTGGGCAAACTGAAGCGAAAGGATCGCCGGGACATGCTGCGCCAGAGCCTAAGCCTGTACGGCGACCAGATGCCTGTGCCCTGTCTGTTTAACTCTGGCTGTGCCATTGGCGACAAAGGCCTGAACGCCATAGAGTTAAGCGCCGAAGAAATATCCCTTGTGTACTGGTTTGCCAAAGGGAAAGGCAAGAAATTCGTGGACAGGGGTGGCTACGACATAGAAAAACTCGGTGACAGCGAATACCGTCGCGTCGTTCTGAACACCGACAGGCTGGAAAGTATTCTTGCTAGAATTAAACTTTTGGCATAGCCGGCAGGCAAATTCGGCGTACCTTTCCTTGCAATTTTTAATTATTTCTGCGATATTGGATCCGTAGCTAATATGTCAGACCAGATAATACCCATAGAACATATTCTCCCCCCAAAGCTGCCCCTTGTGGCGCTTATGGGTCGCCCGATTTTTCCGGGGATTTTTACCCCGATAATGATTGGCAATCCCGCCGACGTAAAGGTTGTCGAGGAAGTTGTCGCGGGCGACGGCATGGTGGGGCTGGTGATGCTCCGGAATGAGGCGGAAATGCCTGCCATTGACGATCTGCACAAGATAGGCACGGTGGCGAAGATCGTCAAGAAAATCAACCTGCCGGATGGCGGGATGAACATATTTATATCCACGCTCAAACGGTTTCGAATAAAGAAAACCCTCCATGCCAGGAATCCCATAGTGGCGGCCGTGGAATACCTGGACGACGAGGAGGACGATACCAGTGAGGTAAAGGCCCTTACCCGGGCCCTTATTTCCGAGATGAAGCAGATCTCCGAGAACAATCCCCTGTTTTCCGAGGAAATGCGCCTCAACATGATCAACATCGACCATCCCGGAAAAATCGCCGACTTTATCGTAAGCATCCTCAATATCGACAGGGCCGAACAGCAGAAGGTGCTGGAGGTGGTCAACGTCCGCAAGCGCATGGAGCAGGTGCTGGTGTACATCAAGAAGGAGCAGGAGCTGCTTCGTATCCAGAAGAAAATCCAGCGGGAGATAAACGAAAAAATCGAAAAATCCCAGCGGGAATACTTCCTCAAAGAGGAGCTGAAGGCAATCAAGGGCGAGTTGGGGATGACCACCGACGCCAAAAGCTCCGACTACCAGCGTTTCCGGGAGAAAATCGACACCTTTAATTTCGTGGGCGAGGTAAAGGAGTCCGTCGAGCAGGAGCTGGAAAAGTTTAGCCTGATGGAACCGAATTCCGCCGAGTTCATCGTTACGCGGAATTACCTTGACATGATTGTAAGTCTTCCTTGGAACGCTCCCGCGCCGGAATCTTTCAGCATGAAAAACGCGCGGCAGATTCTGGAGGCGGACCACTACGGGCTTAGGGACGTTAAGAACCGGATTGTGGAATACCTGGCGGTGCTGAAACTACGGGGAGGGGCATCGCCCAAGGGCAAGGCTTCTAAGGGGGGCGAGGATACCGGGGAAACCGTTGTTCCCACAGGTTCAATAGTTTGTCTTGTGGGGCCTCCCGGTGTGGGCAAAACCTCGGTGGGGCGTTCGATTGCCCGTGCCCTGGGCAGGAAGTTCTTTAGGTTTTCGGTAGGGGGGATGAGGGACGAGGCCGAGATTAAGGGACATCGTCGCACCTACATAGGCGCGATGCCGGGCAAGATCATTCAGGGGCTAAAAATAGTCAAAACCAGGGATCCGGTGTTCATGATCGACGAGATTGACAAGATGGGGGCGAGCTTTCAGGGCGATCCTGCGAGCGCGCTTCTTGAGGTACTGGATCCGGAGCAGAATTCGACCTTCAGGGATCATTACCTGGATCTTCCCTTTGACATCTCCCGCATCTTCTTCATCGTTACCGCGAACACGCTGGACACGATTCCCGCGCCGCTCTTGGACCGTATGGAGGTCATCCAGCTTCCCGGTTACATCGACACGGAAAAGCTGGAAATTGCCAAGCGCTATCTGATACCTAAAAGCTTGGAAAAGAACGGGCTGCGGAAAAGACATGTAAAGTACACCAAGGACAGCCTTTTGCATATTGCCAATGCCTACGCTCGCGAGGCTGGCGTAAGGAACTTCGAGAAAAACCTGGACAAGATACACCGAAAGTTTGCCAAGCAGATTGTCGAGGATGGGGAGGCCAAAGCCGAGGAAAAAAGAGCGGTGGAAATTTTACCAGTGCAGTTTTCCATCGACAAGAAGCTTGTCGAGAAGCACCTGGGCAAACCCGTTTTTCCCGAGGGGGATATCAAGAAGGCAAACTTCCCTGGAATGTCCGTGGGGCTTGCCTGGACGAGCATGGGCGGCGACACTCTGGTAATCGAGGCGACTTCGGTCCCTGGCAAGGAAGGGCTTACCCTTACCGGCAAGATGGGCGACACGATGAAGGAAAGCGCCGCCATAGCGATGACCGTGGCCCGAAAGCTTGCGGTGGAACGTTATGGTCTTGACACGGAATGGTTCGATAAAAACCACCTCCATTTGCATATCCCCGAAGGCGCGACGCCCAAGGATGGTCCTTCTGCCGGTATCACCATGGCCACGGCGCTGGTTTCCCTTATGCGTGGCAAGATCGTTACCGACAAGCTGGTAATGACGGGCGAGCTTTCGCTTACGGGCAGCGTTTTGCCCATAGGCGGCCTAAAGGAAAAGACTATCGCGGCAAGGCGAAACAAGGCCAGGCATATCATAATTCCCCGGCAGAACGAGCGCGATTTGGACGAAATTCCGGACTATGTGAAAAAGGGAATCATGTTCCACTCGGTGGACCGTTTCGAGGAAGTGTTGGCATTGGCCTTACCGGATTGAATTGGGGAAGTAAAACCTTAGTTTTCCTGCTCCAGATAGTTTCTTGCAAGCTGGTCTTCCGGATCAAGCTCCAGCACGGTGCGGAAGAACGCCGCCGCCTCGTCTTTTTTGCCGTTTTTCAGGGCTAGCACGCCCAGGTTCGAGATTATCTTTACGTTTTCGCAGTCGTCGCGAAGGGCGGATTCAAGCTGTTGGCGCGCGCCCTTTAGATCCCCGTTTTCCATAAGGCAAATGGCAAGCTCGTTTCGGGTATCGCTGTTGCCACCGCCAAGTTCAATGGCCCTTTCGAAGGCCGCAGCCGCGTCCCCCCAGCGACCAAGCCTTCGAAGGGCCCAACCCAGGACGAACCAACCGTTCCATACTTCGGGCTGCCTTTCGATGAAGCCACGGATGCTTTGCATTCCAGCCTCTTCTTTTCCCTCGCGTACCAGCATGTACGCTTCCCTGAAATTTTCGTCCTCAAGGCCACTGGCGTCGATTTCCCTGATAACGGCTTCCGCCCGTCTTTTCTTGGCCATGTCTTCGGGCATGGAATCCTCGTCCCCGACATGGTTTACGTACAGGGAAAGGCATTCCCTGGCGCGGGTAAAATCCTTTCTGCCAAGGAAGAAGAAGCTGGCATTGAACCAGGCCTCGGGGAAAGGGGGTTGCAGGGACATTGCCTCGTCGTATGCGGTTTCCGCTTCGCGAAAGGCGACCTCTGCTTCCTTCTTGCCGTGTCGCTCCAGAAAATCAGCCCGTTGTTCCATGACCAATGCCCGGTTGAGCCTGACGCTGGGCGAGTAGGGGAATAGCCCACGAAGGGAATCGAGTATTTCCAGCGCGAGACCGAATTCGCCGTTTCGCGCCTTGAGTATTGCCGCCTCGGTAAATTCGCCCATGATGGCGGGGCGCACCGCCAGCACGAAAGCACGGTAATAGTCGATCCAGTCCGACCTTGCCTCGCCGGCGGATACAACCCGCAGCATTCCGGAGACAATCATTTCCCAGGAAAGGTTTTCCAGGACGGCTTTTGCGTCCGTTATCCCCCCTTCCGGTATTTCCACGGGTAGGGGTATGTCAGGGTCTATGGAGAAACCGCTTTCGGGTGCATCACTGGAACCCTGCACAAGGTCCGAGATATGCCCGCGAAGGCTTTCCGGAACGGATAGATAGAGAATTCGGTCTTGCTGCGTGTCCTGGTACACTAAGGCTTACCTTCCAGGTGGAGACGAAGTGCGGCTGTCCGCCCTTGTGGAGTTTATGTATTCATTGATCCGTATCTTGTAGCCCATGGGGACCTGCGCGTCGTCGAACGACATGGCCAGGGCCACCATTCCCTGTTTTCCCTCGACGCCTTCCGAACGGACAAATTTGCCCTGCAGCAGGAAACTTTCCCTGGGATCGTCGAAGTCGGCGCGAAGGGTCGCCTCTTTTTCCAGGAGAAACCTGCTGACACCCATCATTATCAGCTTTGATCCGGAGAACGAAAGATCCCGTATGATGCAGCGCCGGGGGACCTTCTGGATAAAAACCACCGCCTCCCTGGAAAGCAGCTTTAATTTTCGTTGGGATTCGGCGGTGACCTGAAGCCGTTCGTCCTTGCGTTTTGCCGAATTCACGTTTGCGTCGAGCACCCGCCCTATAATCTCTATAAAATCGTCTGGCGGACGCTGCGTGAACTGAATCCCAAGAAGGACGACTTCCTTGGATCCCTTGTACGGAGACAAATTAAGGACACGGCCCCCCACGAAAAACGTCACGGGAGTTCCCCTTTCCGTGTTTTTAAAGCTAAGGCGCAAGCTTATTACGTTATTGGCCTGTTTGAGCTTGTCCAAAATGCCGGACTTGATGTTGGCGACGACCTTTGCGCGTTGAAAGGATGTGGCAAAGAAAACGCATGGCCAGAAATCACTTCCGCATTTCAAATGTACCTGTTCGGGGATAAGACCCGTTACCTGGATCATGTCCTTGGTAAAGGTTATGTCAATTCCCTTAAAGGTCTCGTAATAAGTTGCGACCTTTTTCGCCGATAATATACCCATACATAATCACCTTTTTTAGTTGTACCATAATATCTAGTCGTTGATCAACCAGGCCTGTTCGTCCGTAAGTTCGTCCAAAAACTCGTAGTAATCATCCAAAAACAGCGGTACAACGTGCCCCTGTGTACCATGCACTCCTATTAGCTCCATAAGATATGCCTGGTCGAATACCCTTGCCAGATCGGCGGCCTGGGCGCGGGTAAAAAACATTTGGATCTGCCGGGATTCCGTTCGCCCGGTGCCGGCGTCCGCGGTCTCTTCCGACCTGGCCGAACGCATAAGGGTCGAGAAAAAAGGCGAATTTTCCCTAAAACGGTAGCCAATTTCTATTACAGGGTACGAGACATGGTTGGTGGTGAATCTTGCCGTTTGCCACTCAAGTCGCCCGGCCACGCTTCCGTAGGCGTTTCGCGTCCGTCTGTGCCGATTTACCAGGTTTCGTGCGTCAAAGTCCGCGTTGTACTGGTCCAGGGCCATGGAAAAATGCCGTCTGGCCGTTTCGTCCCAAAACTGCCGGAAGGTGACAAACCCGTACCTAAATTCTATGGATACAGTGTTCGTCCTGGGATGGAAAATCGCTTCCATGCTAACCACGTTCAGTCCCCTGCCCATAGTCCTGTCGAACACTGCGTAAACCGAGCCTACGGAAACTGGGTCCATATCGGCCACCATTCCCGGGAATCTCCTTACGGGATCGGCACTTGCGCATGAAAGCGTGGAAAGAATGACCAGAATGACGATGGTTGTGGCAAGTGGCTTCATGACACCATTATAACATCAAACAGGGCAATTGTTAAAGTATGGTGCGAAGCATTGTTTCCTGCAGTTTGTAAATCCTCGCGGGCATGATTGACAAGCTCAAAACCGCCATATATACTTTATTTTAATGAGCTATTGGGAATGCCCATTTTTTCCGATAATCAGGAAAGTAGTGCGCGTTGTCTTCAAGGATTAATGAAATGGGAGCAGTTCATGGCATTTGAGAAAAAAACCTCTTCGAACTCCGATCGTGGCAAGGTTCGTTCGGCAGAAGAACTTGAAACCTACGGCGTGTGGGTAAAGAGCGAGCCGCAGGACATAGCCGCTGAAATGGCCGGTGCCGTGAATTTTGGCGATGATGCCGTACCTTTCGAGACGGGTTTCGATATGGAGTATGCCGAAAGGGAACCTTCTGGCATTGCCTTTGACTCTTTCGGTGACGGCGATTTTTCTGGTGGTTTTGAGGATGCCAGTTTTGTTTCGGGGCCCTTTGAAAACGCCGATTTTACGGAAAGCTCCCTTGATGAGGACGGTTTTGCTTCCGAGGCTGCCAGCGAAGAGGTACCCGCCCAGCTTCTGCTAAAGATAGCCGGTGAATTATCGTCGATTAAATCCGAACTTGACACCATAAAAAAGGAAGTTGCCGAAATCCGCGCCGGTGGCTACGGCGAAAAGAGCGAGGCTCTGGGCAACGGTTTCTTCATCGACAATGATGATGAAAAAATCACCCTTACGGACAGTGAGATGGACGATATTCTCGCGTCCAGCCTTGACGGTGATGGTGGCCTTGACCTTGGCGACTCCTTCGGTTATTCCCTGCGGGATGAGGACGAGGCGGCGCTGAAAGAATTGTCGCGGCAAAATGAGGCGCGCGCTGCCACAGGCGGAATCGGCGACGAAGACGGCGAAACGAAAGAGGATTATGGGTCGCCCTTTGGCGATATCGAAGAAAAACTGGACGGGGCGGAAAGGGATATACAGGATCGCTTTCTTGGATCGGAAGCCGACAATATCTTCGATACGGATCTTGACTTTCTTACCGGGGAAATCCAAACGGACAGGCTGGACACTGGGGAAGACGATATATTCCAGGCTTTTGCCGACGAGCTTCCTTCGCCGGATACGTTGGAAGAAGTGGACGAGCTTCGTGATCTTCGTATTCGTGGCGCGGACCTCCTTACGCCCCCGCCGGAGGACAGCAGCTACCTAGAGGAAGACGAGACTTTGCCGTTCAACGAGGATACATTTGGCGAAAGTGTGGGCGAAGACGAAGATGCAGACTCCATGCCACCTTGGTCGCTTTTCGAAACTGGAATCGGGGAAGCTGGTAATGATCATTCCATGGACGATGAACCGTATCTAAATGGTGAAATGCCCCTTGATGAGGCGTTGCCTTTGGATGACACGGATGGCGAATTCATTATGGACGATATGGGCGATCTTCCGCCTATTGAAGGCGATATGTTGTCTTCGGACGATGAATTATCCATTGGCGAGGAAGTGTTGCTGGATGACACGCTGTCTTTAGATGGTGAATTCGACGATCTTATGCCTGTCGATAATACCTTGTCGTTGGGCAATGAATTCATCGAGGGCGAGGAAATATCGTTGGATTCCGATATTGGGCTTTCGGAAGTCGATGATGATCTGTCCACCGATGGCGAGCCGTCTTTGGATAGTGAAATCATTTTTGAAGACATACCGCCTTTGGAGGAAGATAGCGGTGACGATACGCCGTCTGCGGATGATGGTTTGCTTTCCGAACCAGAACTTTCGGAGCTTGATGACGAACCGCTCATGGATGAAATATCCGATGAAGAACCGTCCGATCTTTCCGCGGAGTTTGCCGAAGTTTCGTCTGACGATCTCTTGCTAGACGAGCCACTGTTTGAGGACATTTCTCTTGAAATGGAAGGCATGGAAAGCTTTGACATCGATGATCCTACGATAGAAGATTCAACCCTTATGCGGGAAATCCCTGAGGGCTTTCAGGTTGACGCCGAGGAAGCCCTGGTCTCCGACGAGGACTTTGAAACAATCGAGGAAAACGAGGAAATTTCTCCGCCTGCCGGCAAGCATGAAAACCCTGTCGCAAAAACGGAGGAGGCTGGCGCGGACGCCAATATTTCCCCGGACCTGAAAAAAGACCTTAAGGACGTGTTGGCTTACATGGATCAGCTTCTTGAATCCCTGCCGGAGGACAAGATCGAGGAATTTGCGAAATCCGATCATTTTGACACCTACAGAAAACTTTTCAAGGAATTAGGGCTGGTGCAGTAATGGGTCTTTTGGACAAAGTCGATGCCAAGGGTGGCCCTGGTGAAACCTCTGCTTCCGAAACAATGCGGTCTGTCATTACCGATTTTTACCAGGAAAACCCTTTGTTTCACTGCGTAGTTCTTAGGTACAACGGGGAACAAAAAGGGCTTTCGGATAAAATTGCAGAGATTGCGGCCTGCCATGGCGCGGTTTGCGGTGACTTGTCGGACAGAACCTACCTTCTTTTGCTTCCGGGCGATCTGGACATGGAACTTTTTTCCCACAGAATTTCCAGGAGTACTGGCTCTACCGTGGCTTTTCAGTTCACCGCGGATTCGCCTTCCATAGCTTTCGACACTTTGTATTCCTATTTGCCATGAACGGCACTGCTAGCCTGTCCGGTGTTCGGCAGCAGGTTGGCCGACTCCATTCCAGGTACCCAGAGGCCGAGGCGGACCGTTATATAGAGGCGCTCAATCCTGGTCATGACATTGATTTTTTTGTCCTTGTGGAACCGGGCATGGGTTATCTTGTTGACGCCCTGTGTAAACACCGACCGAACAGCAAAGCCGTTATTCTCCATGCCGATACCGCTTTTCGTGAATCCGGGAATCGCCATCAAGGAATTCCAGTCTGGTATCCCGACAGCGGGAAAACCGTCCAGGAATTCCTTGAAAGCGAAATTCCCGAGGGGGCATCGGCGCGCATAATCGAGTGGAGGCCAAGCCTGTCCGTTTACGGAAGATCCTGCCTTGAGCTTGTCCGCGAAAGCTCGGAATTCATAAAACGCGCGGATATCAGTCGCAGAACCACCGCGGCTTTTGGCAAAAGATGGGTGCGTAACTTCTTCCGCAACCTGGCGCTTCTGCAAACCGTATTGTTGTACAGGCATATGGACATGCCGATTGTCGTGACGGGATCCGGCCCCAGCCTTGAAGCATCCCTCCCGGATATCCGCGCCTCCAGGGACGGCGTTTTTGTCCTGGCTTCGTCGTCGTCCCTGTCCGCGCTTGTGGCAGGGGGGGTGATACCGGATATGGTGATCGGCACTGACGGCGGTGGTTGGGCACTGATGCATATGCATGCCTGTTTCCGCCTGGGTGCGGAGCCTCCACTAAAGCTTGCCTGCGCCTTTTCATCCGCGATTCCCTCTCGCTGTTCGGAAAGCCCTATTCTTCCCATTAGCGATGGTAGCCTCTGGCAAACTGTGGCGCTTAATGCCCTGGGCATACCGTCGGCGCTTGTTCCGCAACGGGGAACGGTAACCGCGTCGGCCCTGGAACTTGCCCTTTCCCTTTGTACTGGTGGCGTTTTTCTGGCTGGCGTGGATCTTTCCGTCCGAGATATCAGAAGCCATGCGCGGCCCTACGGCTTTGATCAACTTTTTTTTGGTACGGCCTCGCGCTTGCGGCCCGTATACTCGCAGGCTTTTGTCCGTTCGGGCGAGATAAGGGCGGGTGGAAGCCATGATGTCTACGCGGCTTGGTTTAAGAGCCGGCTTGCGTCATGGCGGGGTAGGGTTTTTTCCCTTGAGGGTGGCCACGGGATTTTCGGAGACGGGCCTTCTCTCCGTTCGGTGGTGCCGTTTGCGGAGAGGGGGGGGGATTTCCAGGCGATTCCGGCGAAGGGCCTTCCGGCGGAAAGGTGCGGGCGCGCATTGGAAGCGCTTATTATCACGCTAAAAGACCCCAAATACTCCGCTGTCCTTGTTGGCGAACTTGCCCCCCTCCTGTTTCCCTTGCGTTCCGATGCCTTTTCCGGAGATGATATTGCGGAGGCCCTAAGGGACATTACCAGGCGGTACCGGGGTGAAAAACGTGGGTAACCGCTTGTTCGAACAAAACCTCTTGGCCCTTTTCCTGCAAAACCCTGAACTTTGCGCCAGGCTGAAGGCCTCTGGGGCTGGGCCTGCCAGGTACAGGTTTCGGAATACCCCTTCTGGAGAAACGGTGCCGATTATTGTTGATGCTTCCGGTATTGCCCGCCCCCTGCACTCGACCGTGAACCCGAAAAGGGAAGCCGAACGGCTAGTGTCGCATGACATTGGTGGCGACGGATGTGATCCTGCGAACAGTCCAGCGGATATTGGCTTTGCGGTATTCCTTGGCCTTGGTGCTGGCTTCGCGCCCTTGGCCGCGTTGAACCTGACGGGTATCTCGGGCGTACTGGTAATCGATTACGACATTGGTGGCATTGCCGAGCTTTTCCGCGAGTGCGACTACGCTGGCCTTCTTGGCGATCCCCGTTTCACTTTGCTGGTGGATCCCCCGCTGGCCCTTGTCGAAAGCGCCATCCTGGAACTTTACCGTCCGGCCCTTTCCGGTGGCATAAAGGTTTTTCCACTTAGGGCCAGAACCGAACAGGACAAGGGGAAATTCGTCGAAGCCAGCGAGGCGCTGCGACAAGGCATAGAAAAGGTGTCCGCGGACTATTCCGTACAGGCGCATTTCGGTACCCGCTGGTTTGCAAATATAATCCGCAACATTATGGCCGTTCAGGCTAGACAACCTGGGGACATACCTCCCATACGGGAGGCGGCGATCTGCGCCGCCGGCCCTTCGCTGGACGCGCAGATACCGTTTTTGCTTGAACGAAAGACCGGGGAGCTTTTCGTAATCAGTACCGACACCGCCCTTCCCGCGCTAAGGCACCAGGGGTTAAGGCCTGACGCCGTTGTTTCGATAGACTGCCAACATATCAGCTACCATCACTTTATGGGTTCTGTCTGCCGGGATATTCCACTTTTTCTGGACATTGCCAGCCCGCCCTTACTTTCGGCCCTTTCAGATTCCCCGTTTTTCTTCCTGGGCGGGCATCCCCTGGCTATGTACCTCCGCCGAAAATGGATGCCCCTTCCTGTTCTGGACATTTCCGGTGGCAACGTAACATTTGCCTGCCTGTCCCTTGCGGAAAGCCTGGGCGCGGGCAGGATTACCGTCTATGGCGCGGATTTTTCCTACCCTTCTGGCAAAATCTATGCCAGGGGAACCTATGTTTTTCCATACTTCGAAAGACGACAGAACCGGCTTTCCCCAATGGAAGCCCAGGTTTCCGCCTTTCTTTTCCGCAGCCCTTTCCTGCCGGCCGAACCAGCAGAGGCCGACGCCGGCCCTCGCCGGTATGAAACGGCCACGATGCGTTCCTACCGCCTAAGTTTCGAGCGGAAAATATCCGAAATGGCCACGGTAATGCCTGGACCAGGAATTCCGTTTGTCACCCGTAGTACCCACAGGAGCTTTGCCCAGGGAAAACCCCTAATGAGTGCCGCCAAATTTTTGGAAGGGTACAGGCGGGACATTGTTGCGCTACCATCCCTTGGCAAGGGTAGGGGAGCCCTGCAAAGCCTAAACGCCGAGGCAAAACAGGTTTTTGCGACTTTACTGCCCCAAATGGCCACGCTGAAACGCCGCCAACCTGAACTGTCTACGCCCGAACTTTTCGATGCTGTCAAATGTTACTGTGCGAATGTAATCGACAGAGTGTTGAATACCTAGGCGGCACATTTCCAAAAAAAATCCCCCCATGGAACTTTTTTCTTGACTTGCGGTGTTTTTTTTAGCATTTTCTAAACGGGCCCGTTGCTGGCGCTAACACAAAACTACCGATTGATACAGCATTGCCTTTGTCCCAGAGATCCGCAAAGGAGTTCCTGTGAAAAAACGTGCGAAATCTTTCCTTAGCGCTTTTGTGGTGCTAATCGGGTTTTCAGTGGCTGTTTACGGTGTAACTGGTGGGGTCGTGCCAATTCCCGCTGTAACTGGGATAAGTATTTCCCCTGATCCCGTGGATGTTGAAAAAGGCGAAAGGCAAAGGTTTACTGTCAGGCTTGTGGAAACTGGCAACATCCCGCAGCAAGGCGTTACATGGACGCTTGAGGGGGAGGAGCGCTGGGATACCTATATTTCCGACGACGGCATTCTGACCGTGTCGCCCTACGAAAAAGCGGAAACACTTACGGTACGGGCAATCTCCGTATTTAATACCGACATATACGAAACGGTAACCGTTACCGTCATAGCGCCAACGCCGGAAGGTAGCATCTCCAGGCAGCTTTCCTGGCTTCGGAGTTTCGCGCTGGATGGTGGGGTATATACCGTCGAAATAAACGACGACGAGGAGATTACTTCTGCCAGGGCGGCGCTGCCGGTTGACAGGGGCAACCTTACGATCCACCTTCGTGGCATTGGGGAAATGCGTACCATTAGCCTTTCTGGGAACGGTAGTCTCTTTAGCGTGGGTCCAGGTGTTACGCTGGTACTGGACGGCAACGTGACATTGAAAGGAGTGGCCGGTAACGATGCGTCCCTGGTGTTCGTGGAGTCTGGCGGAAACCTTGTTGTGAACGCGGGGACGAACATTACTGGCAATACTCGCGCGGACGCTAGGGGTGCCGGGGTGAACGTCCACGGTACTTTTGCCATGCATGGCGGGGAAATCTTTGGCAATGTTGCCACACGGGAAGGTGGCGGGGTGTTTGTCGGCCCTGACGGTATATTTTACATGCACGGTGGGAGAATCGGTGCCAATGTCGCCACGCGGGAAGGTGGCGGGGTATTTGTTGCTGGTATGTTTACGATGTATGGCGGGGTAATCTCCAACAATGTCGCTTCCAGCTATATTTGGGCCAGAGGTGGCGGTGTGATGATTGGCTGTCTCGATAACGCCTTGTTTGCCATGCGGGGTGGGGTAATCGCCCGTAACATAGCCGTTAGCGATACCGCTACTTGGGCTGGTGGTGGCGGGGTGCATGTTGGTGGCTATCGCCCGGGTGGCGGAACCTTTCTTATAAGTGGCGGGATTATTTCCGACGACAACGTGTCTCGGTTTGTCGGAAACATGGCCGATATTAGCAGCCCGTTAAACGCGGATGGCACGGCCAAGGCCCGGCACGGTACCTTCGACGAAGATGTTTTTACCCCGTTGGGCGATCTGTATTCTGTTAGCCATACCATTGAAATGATGGACGGTGTTTTGCAGGGTGTTCTAACGGTAACCATTACGGGAATACCGGTTCGGTATGACAACTGGGCAAGGAGCATATCCCTGTGGAACGGCTCTTGCGGATGGTTCGGCTCCACTGCGGAATGCGAAGCGGGATCCTCGGCGACTTTTGCCCTTCTTGCCGATCCAGGGGCTTATCGTATCCATTTCTATATTTGGTATGAGGAGGACTGGGCGGAATATGCCTTGCGATCAAGAAGGCTTGTCGCCGGGGACAATACCATACCGTTTAGCCTGTTCCACTAACATTGGGCGCGCAGGGATTCGAACCCCGGACATCCACGGTGTAAACGTGGCGCTCTAACCAGCTGAGCTACGCGCCCCCAGAATCAAAGCCTACCGGAAAACAAGGAAACGTTCAAGCACCCTGCGTGGCTAAATGGCATCGGACCGTATGCCCCGGCGCAATTTCCGTTATTGGAGGCTCGTCGCTGAAGCATCTTTTTGTGGCCTGCGGGCAGCGCGGGGCAAAGGCGCAGCGGGCGGTCTCGGCGTCGTCCCCGGACTTACGTGTCCGAGGGGTTTCAAAGCCGGGGAAAGGGGCCTTTATGCCCGTGGCGGACGAAAACAGCATACGGGTGTATGGGTGCTGGCAGTCTCGCCAAAGGCCGGCGGCGGGGGCCTCCTCCACCAAATGCCCGGAATACATGACTCCGATACGGTCGCAGAAATGGCAGGCGACTTTCAGGTCGTGGGCGATGAAAAGGTACGACATTGAGCGGTTTTCCTGAACCCGTTTCTCGCGTATGTCAAGCAGCAGATTTAGGATCCTTGACTGAACCGAAACGTCCAGCGCGGAAACCACCTCGTCGCAGATAAGCAGCTCCGGCTGCGGCAAAAGGCTTCGCGCAATGGAAATGCGCTGCCTCTGGCC
>Ga0209755_10002317_pt1 | contig 26526 bp, 27 predicted proteins | sample TergutCo191P1_FD_187301 | JGI IMG/M metagenome (GOLD analysis project Ga0209755, IMG submission 187301) | Cornitermes sp. P1 segment gut microbial communities from Petit-Saut dam, French Guiana - Co191P1 (SPAdes) (version 2) | ecosystem: Host-associated > Arthropoda: Insects > Digestive system...
AAGTGATACATAATGAACGCCCATGCTTAGGGTAGTTCATCGGCTAATTCCTTGTGACACAAGGAATTAGCTTACTTTGGGGAGTGGAGGATTCGAACCTTCGAAGGCTGAGCCAACAGATTTACAGTCTGCCCCATTTGACCGCTCTGGAAACTCCCCGTAACATACCGTCCAACCAACGGTAGAGCCGCCTTCCGGATTTGAACCGGAGGCCTCATGATTACAAGTCAAGTGCTCTACCAGCTGAGCTAAGGCGGCTAAATCGGCGCATCACGCCAAGCACTATGTCTACAGTTTGGCAGAAACGTACCGAAATGTCAATAGATCCAAGTGTCTCAACCACGACAAACGCGCGAACAAGCATTGCATCGAAAAAGGCATGAAGAACCCTGTCATACTGTGGCTTGGCCGTAGCGTCCATTCGATTTCAGGCAGATTTCTCTAAGGAACCGCAGTTATAAAATCTTAAAGATTATAATATTACAGCCAAAGGCTACAGCACGACGAGGAAGTGGCCGCTTAGAGCCTATCCTTAAATAACACGGGTTTGGCAAGGCTTTATAAAAATTGTTTAAAATTGCGAAATTTTAGAATTATTTCTTGCGGCTTCATGAAAAAACTGGGCTTAAACAGCTTTTCGTGGCTATTAATGAGAGGTAATGTTATTTAAGGATAGGCTCTTAATGTGTTCGCGCGTTTGTCGTGAGCCCAGAGGGGCGGGGTATTAAACCCCAAAGGGCTACCGCCTCAATAAGTGAAAACCATGGAAAACATTCCCGTTTATCGCATGAAAATCGAAGCAAAAAATAGTTTTGACACAGCCTAGGGTTGGGGACGCTAGTGAACATACCCCCGCCCTAAAAACTTGTCTTGGTCCGCTCGGCAATCCCGGTGATGTTGCTGAATCCGATTACCGCGCCATCGTCCAGAACGGCCCTGCCGGAAAAACTGCCGAAGAACTGGCGGCGGGCGAAAGAGTGGAAAAATATCCGCCTGCGATCCGTGCGTTCCTGTTGGGGGGTGAAGGTCATTTCCAGACGGTTGTCGCTGCCGGTGAAACGCCAGGGGGAAAGCCAGTTTGCCGGGGGGATGTTGAACGTTATCTGATCCAGCTTGTGGAGCCGCCCGTCCACGAAAAACGCGTTTTCGGTCCCTTCAGACGTGTCCTCGAAACCATGCCCGACGATGAAACCTATCAGCCGTCCTTCGGCCATTCCGCACGCCGCGGCCCAGTGGCGGGTGTCGGCGCGGGGGCGCACGCCGCGATTCCAGTCGAAAATTCCCCACGAGTTTCCCTTTGTGAAAACGATCTCGGTGGTGCCTAGCTGCACGACGCCTTCCACGGTGTACCAAGGCGAATAACGGGAGTACCGGAAAGCGCTTCCTTCGTTGCGCCAGGGCAGGTTGCAGATCAGCGACTCCGCGGGAAAGCCGGCCGGGATAGGCTCGCTCAGCACAAGCTCTCCCCTCACGCTGCGGTTGTTCCCGCGCTTGGGGACATCGGCCCTGATTATCCTTACCCCGCCTTCCATCGGAACGAAATCCAGCGTCGCCCCGTATCGGCGGTAGCGCACCGCGCCGCTGTGGCTTCCTGGAGGCATTCCGTAACCGCCCAAGGGCAGAAGCGTCTGCAGAACCTCGGTGGAACGCTTTTTTTCCCTTCTGGACACCACAGTTACGCCCATGCTCCCCAAGTAGCCATCGTCGCGTACCTCGAAAACTATGGTGTGCGTGGGATTGAAAACAACGTAACGGTCGGCCTCGGAGATTTTGCGCCTTGGGGCCCATACCATGGCCGGATCGTAGAAAAAGCCGGGCTGTCGGGACCAGCCGAAATTCTGCGGCCTGCCCGTGTCGTCCACCACCGACAGCGCGGAAAGTATCTCATTCTGCGGCACGAAAACCTCGTTTACAGCACCAGACCATCCTGCGCCGCACCGTTGCCTGGTACCCATCTTGCATGGTATACAATATAGCATGAATTTTTCCGGAATGAAAGTCCTCGTCATGGGGCTTGGGCTGCACGGCGGGGGACTCGAATCCGCCCGTTATCTGTACAGACGCGGTGCGGAGCTTACCGTAACCGACCTTCGCGACGAAAAAACCTTGGCCCCTTCGATAGAGCGGCTTGAGGCGGAGCAAGCGAATTCCCCTGGACGTACGCCCGTCCGCTATGTCCTGGGCAGGCACGAAATCGCCGACTTCGAAAAAGCCGATTTGGTGATCAAAAACCCCGGGGTGCGCCCGGATTCGCCTTTCCTTAAGGCCGCCAGGCGCGTCGAAACCGATATCTCGCTGTTCCTGAGCGCCTCGCCGGCGCGGATCTCGGCGGTGACCGGCTCGAAGGGCAAATCCTGCACGACCTCGGCCCTGCACTGGGTGTTGGCGCGGGCCTACGAAAAGTCGGAGGCGGGCGCGCCGGTGCCAAGAAGGGCGTACCTGGGCGGCAATATCACGGTTTCGCCGCTGGCGTTTCTGGACGAACTTAGGGAAACGGATGATGTGGTGCTGGAACTGTCAAGCTGGCAGTTGGGGGATTTGCGGGGGCGGGTTAACGCCTCGGGCGTTGCGCTGCTCAAACCCAGGGCTTCGGTGCTCACCACGATTCTGCCGGATCACCAGGACTTTTACGGGGGGATGGTGCCCTACGTCGCAGACAAGCGGGTGATCTACGAAGGGCAGGGGCCGGAGGATGTCACGGTCGCTTGGGACGACGAATGGGGAAGCAGTTTTCTCGCGGAAAGCAGGGCCGCCGGCCTGACCTGTTCGATTTCCCCCCTGCCGGATGGAACCAGCGGCGGCTGGCTGCCCGATCCCGACGGCCCGGCCTTCGCGAGGCTCTACGGCGCGCTGGGATGCGGCATTTTCGACGGAAATGTTACCGAGCTGGTTCCGGAACGGCCACTTGTCCCCGGCTACCACCAAAAGCGGAACTTCCTGGCCGCCGGCCTTGCCCTGCTCGGCCTGGGCTTGCCGCCCGAAGCCATCCGGGAGCATCTGGAAACATTCCCGGGAATCGAGCACAGGATGGAACTGTTCCACAAGGCCCGGGGCATCGACTTCTACAACGACAGTGCCGCGACAATCCCCGAGGCCGCGGCGGCGGCTCTGGAAACCCTTGGCGGCGAGGGGCGGGTGATTTTGGTCACTGGCGGCACCGACAAGGATTTGGACTTTTCCCCCCTGGCCGCGGTGTCCGGGAAGGCGAGGGCGATAATCCTTTTGTCCGGCACCGGAAGCGAAAAGCTCCGACCGCTGCTGGAGCGGGTCGGGTCCGCGTACCTTGGCCCCTTCGACTCGCCGGAGGCCGCGGCGGCGGCGGCCCTGGAGGTCGCGGCGGCGGGGGACAGGGTGGTGCTTTCGCCCGGGTGCGCATCCTTCGGGATGTTCCTGAACGAGTTCGACCGCGGCCATAAGTGGAAGGACGCAGTGCGGCGGCTGGCCTAAGCGGGGCGGGTTTGGACCTTGAAATGCTATGGGAACGCGCGCGGATTATCCGGCAGGTGCGTTCCTTTTTCGACGCGAAAGGCTTTCTGGAACTAGACACGCCGTTATTGTCGCCGGATCTGATCCCCGAATCGTGCCTTGAAGTCTTCGAGACTGGCAGGGTTTTGCCCTCCGGCGCGGTCAGACCCTATTGGCTGATCCCCTCGCCCGAAATCTGGGTGAAAAAGGTCATCGCCAAACACGGGGTAAGCGTCTACCAGATCTGCAAGTGTTTCCGCAACGGGGAATCGTCGGGGTTTTTGCACAGCCCGGAGTTCACCATGCTGGAGTACTACTCGATGGACGGCGGCTATCTGGACTCGCTCGCGCTTACCGAGGAACTGTTCGGGTTTCTTTCGGAGGGGGCAGGGGAGGCGGCTGCCGGCCTTCGCCCGCCCTTTGAGCGGCTTACCGTGGCCGAAGCCTTCGCCCGTTACGCCAGCTTCGACCTCTTCAAGGCGGCCGCCGAGGAAGGGGCGATGGAAGCCGAGGCCCGCCGCTTGGGGCTTGATCCCGCGCCCGGGACGGAAACCGCGGTGCTGTACGACCTAATCTTTATACACGCGGTGGAACCGGAACTCAAACGGGAGCGGCCCGTCGCCCTGCTCGACTACCCGGCCTTCGTCCCCTGCCTGGCCCGGCGCGGTGCGGACGGCAGGACAATGGAACGCTGGGAGTTGTACTTTAACGGGATAGAACTGGCGAACTGCTTTTCCGAGGAGACCGACCCGGGGTGCGTGCGGGAGTTCTTTGAAAGCGAGGCCCTGGCGAAGGCGGAGCGAGCCTTGGTGCGGCACGGGGTTGATCACGATTATTGGAAGATTTTTGCGGGATCGGAACCCTTCCCCCGCTGTTCCGGGGTGGCGATGGGGCTGGATCGCCTTGTCATGGCCCTTTGCGGGCGTTCGACAATCGATGCCGTCCTGCCCTTCCCCATGGGGTGAGTCGCCGCGCTTTTCCAAAAGCCTGCCTGTTATCCGCGAACGCTACCGTGCCAATATCCAGTCCACGATATCCCGCAGCACTTTGGCATCCATGCGCCCTGGTGTTTGTATGATCCCTGCTGCGTGTTCGAGAAAATTCGTCGCCGTGGTGGGCACGAAAACGTGGTTCAAATCCTCGTACAGTTTGAACGTTACATTGTCCCGCCCTTCGAGCAATTCCTGCAACAGGACAAAATCCTTGTCGGCGCGCACCTGAAAATCCCTGCCGCCCTGCATGACCAGAATTGGCACCGCTACTTCCCCGACATAGTTGCCAAAGGAACGCGCAGCCAGATCGTTGAAGTAATACGCGGAAATGCCCATAATATCCACAGTTTTGGCCTCGGCGGGGGTCATGCCTGGAATGGTGGCGAACAGTTCCTCAAGCATGTCCATTTGGGCAAGTTGCATGTCTTTTTCCGGGCCGGCCTCCATCGCCAAAGCAATCGATGCTCTTGACTGTTCAAGAATGAGTTCGGGAAGCGAGCGCGGCGTTCCGGCCATCACTATAAGCCCGGCGAAGTTACCGCCCGACGCGTGGATGTTCGGAGCGAGCATTCCGCCCATGCTAAGGCCCAGCAGGAAAACCCGGTTTGCGTCAATGCGCGGGTCGGCCCTTAAAAGTTCCGCCGCAAGAATAGCGTCCTCGACGCTTTCCTCCCAGGCTGTCAGGCCGCTGCCCAACGCTTGCATCATCCGTTCGCCGTGGGTATATGTGCGCTTGTTGTAGCGGATTACCGCCACGCCGTTCGCCGCAAGATGGCTTGCTATGTCGAAAAATGGCCTGTTTCCGAACACGTTGGAATCCATGTCCGATGGGCCAGAACCGTGCACCAGTACCACCGCCGGAACGGGGTTTCCGGCCGAGGCTTCGCGGGGCAGGGTCAAAATGCCGTCAAGCGCCCATTCGCCGCCCGCGCCTATGACGATTGGTTCGGCAACGTACGGGCGATCGACCACGGCGGCGTCGGTGCCGCAAGCCACCACAACGAACCCCAGTGCGAACATGAACGCCACGAGAACCGCGGGCGCTTTTCCAAATTTCCTCATCTTCATCCTGATATCCCTCCTCAGTGATGGGCAAGTCCCTCGGCTCGAAACGCACCACATAACATGCGGATGTCCAGCAAGACAGCTTTCGATTCCAGGGACTTTGCCTTTTACTTACAAGGCAAAGCTTACCAGAAAACGAGCGAAAAAAACACCTTTTTCGGGGGATGTTGCAATAAATAGTCCCCTTTTCGTAGTAATTAATCCCCCTTGCCCCGTAAAACGCGAAAATTTTCCGAAACTGCGAAAAAAATCCGCCCAGACTAAAGCATTTTTGAATTCCGCGCCATATATAAGGTATACAGACAATTTTCAGACTGCGTTCGTTGTATCCAGACTGCACTTTGTCTGTATGCGGCGGCCGTGCGCTGCCGAATTCACGCCATATGGAGGCAATTTATGAGCAATCTCAACAGCATTCTAATCGAAGGGAACTTGGTACGGGATCCACTGTACCGCACGACTCCCAAGGGGAGGCCGGTCTGTACTTTCAGCGTGGCTTCCAACCGCTACTACAGGCACGATGCCGGGCTGGAGGAGGAGGTTTCCTTCTTTGACATCGAGGCATGGGCGATCCTTGCCGAGGCTTGCAACAACCAAGGGAAGAAAGGACGCGGGGTGCGGGTGGTCGGCCGCCTGAAACAGGACAGATGGACGGACAACGATGGCAAAAATCGTTCCAAGGTTTTTATCGTCGCCGAGCACATCGAGTTCCGTCCCGACTTTAGGCATGATTCCGCTCTGGAAATGCATACGGGCGCTATTGCAGGCAACGGCATTTCCGCGGGCACCGCTTCCGTGGACAGCTCCGGCTATGAAATCAGCGCTTCGGAACAAACGTATCTCGAGGAGGATCTGGCCGCGGGCTATGAGGACGACCCGGCGATGGCCAATGTCCCCGCATCGGTGGTGTTCTGAGTGAAATCGGACTTGTCCGGGAGCCGATCTGGTTTTCGGACAAGTCCGCAAGGGGATATTGACTCTTTCCACCGTTTCGGGGTATAAATTAATATACTTGTGCCCCGTGCGGGTGCGCGGAATGAAACGGAGAACTCGTGATGTACGCTTTGATTGAGTTTAAGGGAAAACAGTACAGGGCCGAAGCTGGCGCCCTGCTCAAGGTTGATAAAATCGATGCGGAGCCGGGGACGGCTCTGGACATCGAAACGGTGCTGATGACGTCCAGCGACACGGTGACGGTGGGCAGTCCCTATGTGCAGGGTGCGAAGGTGAGTGCGACGGTGGAATCCCACGGCAGGGATGCCAAGATCATCGTTTTCAAATACAAGCCCAAGAAGGACTATCGTCGCAAAAAAGGGCACCGTCAGCAGTTTTCGGTGATTAAAATCGGGGAGATTACCGCATAAAGATGCGGTAATCGCTGGTAAGTGATCGAGATCAAGGCGGTTTTGGACGATAATGGAACTTTGCGGGCCTGTAGCGCTTCCGGACATGCCGGGGCGGGGTCTGCGGGGAGCGATATTGTCTGCGCCGCCGTCACGGTTTTAATGCGGACCGCGGTTCGCGCCCTTTCCGGAAGGGATGGGATAACAATTCGGTGCGATGCGCCGGAGCCAGGCTTCCTGTTTTTGGAGGCCGATTATGCGGAAAAGGGAAGGGATTTCCTTTTTGCCGCGGGGGTGTTTCTGCTGGAGGGCCTTGCGTCCGTTGCCGAGGAATACCCGGAACATTGCAGTTTATCGATACGGAGGACTTGAAATGGCAAGGAAACGCGGCGGAAGCGGCGCCAAAAACGGACGGGATTCCAATCCCAAATATCTTGGTATTAAGGCATCGGGTGGTTCCTTTGTCAAGGCTGGGACGATTATCGCCCGTCAGCGGGGGACGAAGATTCACCCCGGCACCAATGTGGGTTGCGGCAGGGATTATACCCTTTTTGCCAAGACCGCCGGCACGGTAATGTTCCACAATCGCCGGGGGCGCAAGTTGGCGTCGGTTGTTCCTGTGGAGCAGGCTGCGACCGTGGCCGCGCCTTCCGCATAGGGTTGTTCTGTAATTTCCTGCGGGTTATCCCGCGTTTATGAGGCGCATATGCGATACCCCTGCCGAGATTGTGTGGGTGTGTATGTCCAAGCCCGAATTCTTGGGTTTTATGTCTGTCCTCTTGATTTTTTTGCTCACATTCATCATTTTGGATGTGTATATTAGGCTGGCTCTAAGAAAGAGCTAAAGGAGACTGTTATGATGAAAAGAAAAATCTGGAAAGCCTTGCCGATTCTGGCGTTGTCGGTCCTGATTTTTACGGGTTGTGCCACCAGGGTTACGCTGGAGGCGCAAAGGGCACCAAACTTGGATACGACGGGTATTCGAACCATCGCCGTCAGGCCTTTTGATCCTGGCCTCCCTGCGCGCGCGCCTATAGCCGATCAGCTCACCAGCGAGGCGAACCGCAGGATTGCGCAGACGGGTGCTTTTCAGATGGTAAGCTTTACCTCGCTTCAGGGCATGTCAAGGGCGGACATCGAAGCTCACGGTGTGGATGCCCTGTTTTCCGGGCGGGTGATACGCTATGCCAATACGGTGAACGAGAGGACCAGGACAAGAGTTACCAGGGGTGGTCAAAGGCAACAGTATATTGTTCACGAACTGGTAGTCCAGGTCGAATTCGAGTATTTCTTTGAGCGAACGCGGGATGGCAGCATGATTGGGCCGATTCGCAGAATAGGACGCACCTCGCGAACGCGTGAGGACAGAAATGCGCTTCCGGATCCGATGACGCTTGCCCACACGATTGTCACGCAGCAGCTCAGGAACTTCCATCGGGATGTGGCCCCCCATACCATCAGCATTACCCGGACTTTCGAGAGTGAGCCCCGCAGGGACCTGCGACCACTGCACAATGTGGCGGAGCAGATGAGGCGAGCGGGTGATATAAGGGGTGCCCGTGATGCCTATGTCGCCATCTGGGTCGATCACAGAAGCATTGCCGCCGCCGTAAATGCCGCGATTCTTTTCGAGGCGACTGGCGACTTGGATGATGCGATTTACCTGATGGAGCAGGTTTTTGTTGCGACCGGTGCGCCTAGGGCCAATCAGAAACTTGCCGCCCTGAACAGGGAGCAGGCGGAAATTATGGGCCTTGAGGCGATGGAAGATGCCAGGTCTCCAATGGAAATGGTCGTGGAACATGCGGTCGGTGAAGTCGAGAGGGTTGTTACTGCGAACGCAAGGCTGTGGATTCACAACAATGCGACCGTTGAACAGGGCCTTATAAACGATGCCATTGACAACATGACCTCTGGATTCTTGTCCTCTGGTTTTACCATTGTTGAGCGAGAGTTGCTCAGTTTGATTGCGGCCGAACAAGACCTGCATCTGGACGGCGTAATCTCTGACGCCGATTTCGTGAGCATCGGTAATATGGCTGGGGCAAACTTTATTGTAGCCATTAACATGACTGGATCTGGTCTTGCGCGCCGCCTGCAGGTTCGGGTGTTGGACATTGAAAGAGCCACCGTAATCATGCAGAGCAATACGGCCACTGTGTGGAGGATCTAAGGAAGCGCTGATTCATTCAGCGGGTTCCCTAGGGAAGCACTGATTAAATCCAATGGGGATTTAATCAGTGCTACTTAACCGCATCTGCGCCATGCAGATGCGGGGGAACCGCAGAATTCCGCTTTAATCAGCGGTTTCCTAGGCTTCGCCGTAGTACAGGCACAATGATTCTAAGGGCCGTCCGAGTGGAAACATGCGGGCGGTCTTTTTTTGTTACCCCACTGGACCAAAAAACTTGACAGACACCGAAACCCGTGGGACAATCTTAGGATGGTTCCTTTGGGAGGTATGTATGTCAAAATATCTTGTAGCCATTGACCAGGGAACGACGAGTTCCCGCGCAGTGGTGTTCGACAAGCAGGGTAACATAATCCGGATGGCGCAGAAGGAATTCACCCAGATTTTCCCGGAGCAGGGCTGGGTGGAGCATGATCCCATGGAGATTTACTCCACCCAACTTGGAGTTTTGGCCGAGACCAAGGCCCGTGCTGGGATAACCGCCGGGGATATTGCTGCGATTGGCATTACGAACCAGCGGGAAACGACGATCGTGTGGGACAAAACCACCGGAAGGCCCGTCCACAACGCCATTGTCTGGCAGTGCCGCCGCACCGCGGACTATTGCGACAGCCTTAAAGCCAAGGGCTTTGACAAAACAATTCTGGAAAAAACGGGGCTGATAGTCGATGCCTATTTTTCCGCTACCAAGATTCGCTGGATACTTGAAAATGTCTCGGGGGCCAGGACACAGGCCGAGAAAGGCTATCTGCTTTTTGGCACCGTCGATACTTGGCTGGTCTGGAACCTCACGAAAGGCAAGGTCTTTGTTACCGATTACAGCAACGCCTCCCGAACCATGCTGTTCAACATTCACAGTCTGGAATGGGATGCGGATATACTTAAAGAGATGAACATTCCCGCGCAAATGCTGCCGGTGGTAAAGCCTTCGAGTTGCGTGTATGGGAATACCGCACCGGGGATCTTGGGCGGGGAAATTCCCATCGCCGGCATTGCGGGGGATCAGCAGGCAGCGCTGTTCGGCCAGTGTTGCTTCGAACCGGGAACGGTGAAAAACACCTACGGAACCGGCTGCTTCATCCTTATGAGTACCGGCGAAAAGGCCGTCGAATCGAAAAGCAGGCTGCTCACCACCATTGCCTGGGGTGTCGGGGGCAAGGTTGAGTATGCGCTGGAAGGCAGTGTTTTCATCGCTGGCGCCTCGGTGCAATGGTTGCGCGACGGCCTTAAGATGATTGATGATGCGGCGTCCGCGGAACGGTGCGCCATGAAGGTGCTGGATTCCGAGGGGGTGTATGTGGTGCCGGCATTTGTCGGTTTGGGTGCGCCCCATTGGGATCAGTACGCCAGGGGTACTATTTTCGGTATTACCCGTAGCACCACTAAGGAGCATTTTGTCCGCGCCACTTTGGAATCCCTTGCCTACCAGAGTTACGACGTAATCAAGGCGATGGAAACCGATGCCGGCGTGCCGATAAAAAATATTCGGGTTGACGGCGGTGCATCCGTCAATAATTTCATTATGCAATTTCAGGCTGACATTCTGAACACGGACGTTATTCGTCCCAAGGTGATCGAAAGCACTGCGCTGGGGGCGGTTTACTTGGCGGGTCTGGCCGTGGGTTATTATTCGGACAAGCAGGATATCGTGAAGAACATGGCACAGGACAGGGTGTTCAAGCCTTCTATGCCGGAAACGGATAGGGAAAAACTTATCGCGGGGTGGCAGGAAGCAGTCAGGCGTTCGCTTGGCTGGGAGAAGGCATCTGGAAGGGTATGTTGCCAATGATCGTCGCCATTGGTCAGGTGCGTTCCATCATCTGCGACATTGCCAGGGTAATGGAGAAACATAAACAGTATCTGAGCGATCTGGATCGCGCAATCGGGGACGGCGATCATGGGTTTAACATGGCAAGGGGGTTTGGGGTTGTTTTGCAGAAGCTCAAGGATGCGCCAGGGGCCGATATTGGCGATTTGCTAAAAATAGTTGCAATGACTCTTATCTCAAATGTCGGAGGGGCGGCTGGTTCGCTCTACGGCAGCATGTTTCTAAAGGCCGCCACCGCCGCCAAAGGGCTGGCTGCAATTGACCTGCCAAGTTTCGTCCGGCTTTTTCGGGAAGGGATCCTCGGCCTGAAGGTCCGTGGCAATGCGGATCTGGGCGACAAGACAATGATTGACGTATTGCTTCCGGTGGCTGACTCCCTTGAAAAGGACAGCGCGGCGGGGCTTTCCTGCATCGAGGCATTCGCCAATGCCGAAAAGGTCGCCGCAGTCTGCATGAAAAAAACAAAAAACATCATCGCCAGAAAAGGACGGGCCTCATATCTTGGCGAACGTAGCATCGGGCACATTGATCCAGGTGCGGCATCGAGTTATCTGATAATCTTCGCGGTTCATAGGGCCTTGGCCAGGAAGAAATAGGAGGGTAAAATGATGCGGAAAAAACTTATCGTCATTTTTTTCTTGGCGATATTTGCTTTGCTGACTATTTCATGTGTGGGTCTGCACGCACGAAGCGGCATGGCAGACCAAGGACGGGCGCATATAAAAATATCCGAGGGGAACGCCGTGCTCAGAATTCATGGGCAGGTTACTCAGGATGTTCATGGAAATTTCAACCCAGGGCAAAAGCACTTACTTTTTCAGTCGTAAAATCCAAGACACATGCCAAATTTCAACAACTCGGGTGCTGCTACCATCTGTTCGCATTACAATTATAGTGTTTGTTTTTGAAATTTTATGCATAATTCCTTTGAGATTGCGGTCTCGCTGCAAGCAGATAGATTTAGCGACATAATTCATCACGGATAGATAGGTAAGTGCTTTTGCCCTGATTTCAACCATACGCCACTTGACGAACCGCAGATCCGGAAAGGTACCGTAACAAGAAACGAGACCAGACGCCTTTTCGCAGGGGAGGAAATCTCGTTGTGGATGGTCCCATCCGAAGTCGTTACCGTGACCGTTACGTCCCTTGACGGAGGCGACGTGGAGATAATAACCCGTCACCCATCAAGGGGTGAAAGAACGCACAGGCTATTAGGCACAGACAGAATGGGACTTATGATTATCCTTTGAGCAGGGCAAGTTCCTCTCGAATTTTTTGCGCCAGTTCCCCGGCCGCCGCTTCCAATTCGACCATGCGGTTTTCTTTTTCGCTGCGTCGCTTGATTTCCACCGCGGGCGGGGATTGCGCAAGACCCTTGTCGCCAACCAGCACTCGCCAAGGTATGCCGACAAGATCCGCGTCGTTGAACTTGACCCCCGGGCGTTCGTTGCGGTCGTCCAGCAGAACTTCGATGCCCGCTTTCTCAAGCTCGCCGTAAAGGCGATCCGCAGCGTCTTTTACCGCGCCGTCATACTTGATAGGAACAATGACAACATGATACGGCGCAACGGAAACCGGCCACACTATGCCGGCCTCGTCATGGTGCTCCTCGATTACCGAGGCAAGGGCGCGGTCAACGCCTATGCCGTAACAGCCCATCGTTGGGGTTTGGCTTTTGCCGTTTTCGTCAAGATAACTCACGTTCATGCTGCTGGTGTACTTGTACCCCAGCTTGAAAATGTGGCCAAGCTCGTTGCCCTTTTTCTCGAACAGTTCCCCGCCGCAAAGGGCGCAAGCGTCGCCGGCTTTTACGATGCGAAGATCGCCCGTCATCCAAGGCGCAAAATCCCGGCCGTAGGCAACGTGCCTGTAGTGCAGGTCTTTCGCCAACGCGCCTGTAACCGCGTCCTTCATGCCGGTAACGGTGAGGTCGGCAATGACCGGCAGCGAGTCCAACCCCACCGGCCCGGCAAACCCCACTGGCGCGCCCGTCAACCTAACTACATCGGCATCTGACGCAAGACCAACTTCCGATGCTTTGACCAACGCGGCGAGCTTCGTCTCGTTCAGGTCAAGGTCGCCGCGAATTGCCACTGCGAAAAACGCCTCGGGGTACACGGCACCGCCCTTTGAGGAAGCCGCGTCCTGCCCGATTTTTTTTTGTTCAAGGTTCTTGCAACCCGGCGCATTCGAAAGATCAAGCTCGACATTGATGGCGCGGTAGATTAGCGTTTTGATGAACTGCGCGGGATTCATCGCGCTGCCGTCGGTGTTTTTCACGAATCCGCAAAGTTCTTCAATGGTCTTAACATTTGGGGTATCGATTTTCTCGTAGGGCGGAACGTCCGCAAGCGAACCCTGCCCGGCGGATTCCCCGCCCGCGAAGTCGGGGGCGCAGCCGGCCTTTTCCACGTTGGCGGCATAATCGCAACCCTTGCAGAGGATCAAGGTGTTGTCGCCGATCTCGCTTTCCACCATGAATTCCTCCGATCCCGATCCGCCCATCGCGCCCGAATCCGCCTTGACCGGAATCACCGAAAGCCCGCACCGCTTAAAGATGCGGCGGTAAGCGCGCCCCATTGCCTGATACGTCTCGTCCAGACTTTGCTCGTCTGGGTGCCACGAGTAGGCATCCTTCATCACGAACTCTCGCCCGCGCATCACGCCGTAGCGCGGGCGGATCTCGTCGCGGAACTTGGTGTTTATCTGGTAAAGGCTTAGGGGAAGCTGTCGGTAGCTGGAAAGCTCGTCGCGCACGATCGCGGTAAAGGCTTCCTCCGCGGTGGGGGAAACGACGAAATCGTTGTCAAGGCGGTTCTTTGCCCGCAGCATCCCGTCGCCCATCGAGTCCCAGCGACCCGATTCCTTCCATATCTCGCCTGGCAACACCACCGTAGGCTTTATCTCGAGCGCGCCGATTGCGTCCATTTCCTCGCGCACGATCCGCTCGACCTTGCGAAAGGAGCGAAGCCCCAGCGGCAGGTAGGCGAAAAGCCCGTTGGCGAGTTTGCGGATCATGCCCGCCCGGAACATCAGCCTGTGGCTGGCGATAACCGCATCCGCGGGAACTTCCCGCAGCGTGGGAATGAACGCATTACTGTACTTCATGTTAACCCCTGTTTGGCGCGGCACCGGCCGCGTGTCTAGGGTAACTATACCGGTTTTTGCCGGGTGGGACAACATTATCAACCGGAAAAGGCTCGAAACTGCGGATTCCCGATACGAAAACCCTCACTAGTAGACACTTTCGCCGGGAAGCAGGAAAATAACCCATGAGGCGGATGACCCTTCCTTCGCAACACGCTCCTGGCTTATTTGGGCACGCCTTTGGGAGTCTGGAAGTCATGAATAAAATTGCACGGATTACTATTTCCATCGGATGACGGCGGGGCTATTTTTGAACTGCCGGGAAGAAGGAACGCGGCACATATACGAAAAGGCCTGGGGCGAAAGGTGAACGAGTATTTGACGATGCGGGAACTGGGCGAACGATTGAAACTAAGGCCGCAGACCATAAGGCGGTGGGTTCAGACGAACGAAATACCGCATTACAGGATAAGAAAAAACGTGAGGTTTCGTCCAGACGAAATCGAGAAGTGGATTAAGAGCGGCGGTACCGCTGCGACAAAAGTCGGAACGGAAAACCAAGGCGCGGAACTTTTCGCGAGTGAAACCATGACGGAAAACAAGACGGCGTGGGAGGGGGCGGGAAAATGACGGCCATCGAAAAAGGTGATTGATGAGGCACTGAACGACGATGCGACCATAGGATTTCGTTCGCCGACTTCAGCGCCTTGTTCTCCTTGCGCAGGCGGGTCAGCTCCTCGTCCCAGGGCCGCCCATGGCCCGGGGAACGTGCGCCGGCCGGTCTGTGCGGTCTCCCTCGCTTCCTGCATCCATCGCCGCAGCATGCTCTCGTTGACGCCAAGATCCACGGCGACTTGGCTTACGGGCTTCTCGCGTTTTTCGGCCAGCGCCACCACCTCGGCCTTGAATTCGCCAGTATATACGCGGCGCTCTGTCCCTTGCTTCTTCATCTTTTCCTCTCCTTACTGTTGTGCTACACGCTTATCTTTTCGTATACATTAATGGGTAAAGGCCAGTTCCAGTTTAGCTTTCATGCAAAAATCTATTTCCGTGGTCCAAAATTACGCCTTGTCAAACGCCGCTGATATGGGTACGATGCAACAAGAAGGAGTTCCATGGATGATGAAACTGAAAACCGCCTTACCAGTCGCATTACTGGTCTTGGCAATGGTGTTCATCACAGCGTGCGCCCCAAGAGGCGATGGCGGAGACAGCACAATCAACTTCGCAAACGTACGCAGCGCCTTTGCGGAAGCCGGGTATATCGTTGTTGGCCCCTTGAACATGGCGCACATGAGATACATCTCGGCGTCAAACGCCGCAGAGGGCGAGGAATTCTGGCTTTGGCAATACAACAGCGAACTAATGGCTACCGTGGGATGGGACTCCGCAGGTGGCTATATCGCCGACAGACCCAATATGACAAGAGACCGCAGCGGCCTCTTCGTCTGGTATGGCACGGCAAGCGCTATCGCAATATTTGAGGCGACCAGAAGACAAGTTCGGGGCGACGTAGTGTACGGACGCTAAAACCAGATGGAACATCCGCAGGAAACACGGATGTTCGGCTGCTCCCTGCCGTTCGGTTCTGGTATTTCAGGAACCGAGATGGTTTCCATTGATGGATTTTCCCTTTCAATCCGCTCGATTTACCTGGTTTTCCCGCAAAGCGAAATATCCCCAAGGGTCCCGGCGCGGTTGTCCCGCATGTACGCATCGATCCCTTCTATAATGTCAATCATTGCGGGCGGATGGGCGAACGTCGCGGAACCGACCTGAACGGCAGCGGCCCCGGCCATGAGGAACTCCAGCGCATCGCTGGCACAGGCTATGCCGCCCATCCCCACGACCGGAACCTGGGGGGCAAGCCCCTCGCACAGTTCCCAGACCATGCGCAAGGCGATGGGCTTTATCGCCGGGCCGGAAAGCCCCGCGGTTATGTTGTCGAAAACCGGCCGCCGGTTCTGAACGTCTATCGCCATTGCCTTGAAAGTGTTTACGAGTGAAAGCGAATCGGCCCTGGCCTTGACGCATGCCCGGGCAACGGCAAGCAGATCCCCAGCATTGGGCGAGAGCTTTACCATGAGGGGTTTGTTCCGAAGGGTTTGGCGCACCTGGGACACCACCGTCGCCGCCATTTCCGGGTCAAGGCCGAAAGCCATTCCCCCGGCCTTGACGTTGGGGCATGAAATGTTGAGTTCCACCATGTCAACCGAACTTGCGTCCAAAAGCGCCGCGCCTTCGGTATATTCCTCGACAGTGGAACCGGAGAGGTTGGCTATCACCGCGGGGCCAAGTTCCCGGAGCGCGGGCAAATCCTTCCCTATAAAGGCGCGGATTCCGGGATTTTCAAGCCCTATCGAATTCAAAAGCCCGGCCGGAGTTTCCCAGAGGCGAATCCCGGAGTTCCCTGGCCGGGGATTCAGAGTAAGCCCCTTCGTGCAGATTCCGCCAAGGCGGGACACATCGATGATCCCGGAGTACTCCTTGCCGTAGCCGAAAGTCCCAGAAGCGGCTATGACTGGGTTCCGCAGGCGAACGCCAGCGATGTTTACGGAAAGGTCGGGCTTGCTCGCGTCATTCATCGAAAATCACCTCCTGGGCATTGAAGATAGGCCCGTCGGCACAGCAACGGCGGCTTCCGTTCGCGGTTTTTACCGTGCAGCCAAGGCAGGCCCCGACGCCGCAGGCCATGCGCTGATCCATGCTGACAAAACAGGGGACCGCGGCGGCGGCGCATTTATCCGCGACTACTTTCATCATGGGTTTCGGCCCGCAAGCGCAGACGGCCGCATACTTTCCCGGCTCCAGAAAGTCGGTAACAAACCCCTTCTTCCCAAGCAGACCGTCCTCGGTCGCGAGAAAGACGTTTTTGGCCTTGAGGTTGGCCGCTCCCAAAAACGCGTCTTTTTCTTCCTTGCCCCTAGGGCTGGTTTTGAAACCGGCGTATACATCGAAACCATGCCCCGGCTCCTCGTGCAAAAGGGCAGCGAGGGGGGCAAGGCCAACCCCGCCGCCGATCAGGGCCACGGGCTTACCGCCCAACGATTCCGCCGGGGGCAGGAAGTCCGTCCATGCGTTCCCCAGGGGGCCGATCAGCTCGGCTTCTTCGCCAGGCCGCGCCTGACCGCGGGCATTCATGTCGGCAAGCTCCCGCGTTCCTTTTCCGTGCATGGCGATGAAAAATCTGATGGCGCCCTCTCCATCCCTTGGTCTTGCGCACTCATACTTGTGCCAGTATTCGTCGATGATTGACTTGCCCGGGAACTCGAACCAGCTTTCCGCGCAGATCGGCCTGCCAAGGAAAACGCCGGAGCGTTTGGGCCTTATCATGAAAAACTGCCCCGCCTTCGGCATGGGGCCTTTCCATGCGAACTCAAGGAAAAACATCACGTCGTCTACGCTCTCATTGCGAAGCAGTTCGCAGCTTGCGTGGATCATCCATTCGCCCCCGCCGCCGCGCGTATCGCATCGCGCATCTCGACAACCGCCCTGCGCGCCGCCTCTGCCGCAAACGCGTTGGTCGCAGCCGATTCGTCCCCTCCGGATTTCCCCAATTCCGCGCTCCACGCCTTGAGTATCGACCGCGATGCGTTCACCACCCCGCCGTTTCCTTCCCTTAACAGCAGAGCCGCATCGTCCGCCGCACCGCCTTGCGCGCCGTAACCGGGGATCAGGAAAAACAGGTTTGAATATTTGCGGCGAATTTCCGCAGCCTCGTCTCGCTCGGTGCAGCCCACGACCGCGCCGAACACGCCGTATCCACAGGTCCCCGAATGCGCAGAGGCAAGCCCGGCAAGTTTGTCCCCAACCGCGTGGTACAGCCGCTTTTTCCCGCCGCCGTCCGCGCCAGACACCTCAAGGTACTCAAAGTCGCGCATGCCTTTGTTGCTCGTCCGCATCAACACGAAAGCGCCCTTGCCCTTCGCCTTTGCCGCCTCAAGCCAAGGCTCGATGGAATCCATGCCCATGTAGGGGGCAAGGGTAACAAAGTCCGCCTCAAAGTCCCCGTTGAAATGGCCCTTTGCGTAGCGAAGCGCGGTATCGGCAATGTCGCCGCGTTTGACATCGGCAATGGCCAGTCCGCCTTTTTCGCGGATGTACCGCAGGGTTTGCGAGTAGGCCGAAAGCCCGGCGAGCCCCATCTCCTCGTAATACGCTATCTGCACCTTGTAGCAGGCGGCGACATCGAGGGTAAGGTCGATGAGCGCCTTGTTGAAAGCGAGAACGGCTTCCGCGTCGGAAAGGCCCTGCCTGCTTTTGGCGGGAACGTACTCCGCCGCGGTGTCAAGGCCAACGCACACATGGCCCTTTGCGGAAACCGCATCGAAAAGCCTGTCGATATTACTCATTCATATCCCCCTTGAAAAACGATTCTTCCTGCGACCATCGTCATAAGAATTCTCCCCCGCAGATCCCTGCCGTCAAAAGGGGTGCATCTTCCCCGCGATTTGAATTTCGCCGCGTCAACTTTCCACATGGTCTTGGTATCGGCCAAAACAAGATCCGCCCTTAGACCTTCCGCGATGCGCCCCCTGTCCCGCAAACCGAGAATCCGTGACGGGTTCGCGCTTGACAGGGCCGAAAACCGCGGCAATTCCATGGCGGAAAGGCTTGTCATGCAGGCCGCGAAAGCCGTCTCCAAACCCACGAAGCCAGGCGCGCCGGCAACCTTGTCAGCCTGCGAATGCGGAGCGTGATCCGTGGCGATGGCGTCGATGGTCCCGTCCAGAACCGCGGCCACAACCGCCCGGCGATCGGCCTCGGTTGCGAGGGGAGGGTTCACCCTGCCGAAACTTTCGCTCCCCATGCGTTCGGCGTCCTCCACCGTCGCGCCTATGTGGTGGGGCGTTACCTCGCAAGTAAGCGCAAAACCCGCACTGGCGGGCATGTTCGCTTTTTCTTTACGGATTATATCAATCGTTTCCTTGGTGGAAACATGGGCAATGTGAGTGTGGCAGCCAGCTTTCCGGCCAAGATCGATGGCCCGCCGAACAGCCGCGGCCTCCTCGCCACCATGATCGCAGTGGCAGGAAACGGGCACCCCAAGCCGTTTCGCCTCGCCCATCGCCGCAAGAAACATGGCGTCATCGGCGACATCCTTTCCGTCCTCTGAAAGCATCAGTAGCGGCAAGGCGCCGGGCAATTCCCCAATTCCCGAAAGCTCGCCGCCTTCCATGTTTTTTGTCAGCGATAGAACCGGGTAAAGATCGACAAGGGCGAGGGCATCACTGCGGGCTTTAAGGGCGCAAGCCTTGTCCGCGGTGTCAATCACCGGGTTCGTGTTCGCCATGCAGACTACGGTGGCAAAGCCCCCGGCGACGGCGGCAAGCGCGGCGGATTCGAGCGTCTCCTTTTCGGGAAAACCCGGCTCGCGGAAATGGGCATGAAGATCCGTGAACGCAGGCATCAAAACGGAACCCTCGGGAAAATTCCCGCCGTCGATTACCACCTGCGCACCTGGGAGATTGTCGGTACCGTTAAATACTTTGACGATAAGGCCGTTTTCGACGACAAGCGAGCCAAAAAAATCGCCCGCAAAGTCCACAATCCTGAAACCCCTAAAAACAACTTTTTGCACCTATCCCCTCGCTCCTAGGTACCAATTTTTACGGCCCATATAGGCAGGTTATAGTTCGTTAGCCTGAAAGTCAATCCCGAACTTTGAGGAACGCAGGAAAATCTTTGCCGGCAAGCCCTTCGGTAGTGAGCATAGTCTATACAGACATGGCAACAGTACATGCTTTCCGAAGAAACCAAAAATACTTGCACCAAACCGCAGAATGTGCTATGATTGCGTATGCCATTGGCTTGGAACGAGATCAAAACAAGAGCGGCCAGCAAAATGGGAAAGCTTCACAAACGCCTGCGGGGAATCGGCTATTCCAGGCATCAACTTGAACTATACCTTGTCCGCTTGATGTTCTGCCTGTTCACCAACAACACCGGCATTTTCGAGCAGGTCAAAGCTAGTGACTAACACCGTTGCGACTACCACGCAAGGTAAAGCGTGTTAACGGAGCGTTCACTGCGGCCCTGCCTAAAATGCTAAAGGCGTTGTTGCCCGTGGTGAACGTTGCCACGCTGTTCCAGTCGATATTGTTCTGGTGGGGAATGCTAGCGTTTCTGAACGTGGCGTTAACCCGCAGGGTAGTTCCGTTCCAGAACCATGTGCCTGCGGTTTCCTGTTCCGCTTGGCCTACTCGCTTATCTTTTCGTCTACATAAATGGGTAAAGACCACCCCAAAACCCGCCCCTCACCAAAAACTCCCGGCTCAACGCTAGACTCTCGAAAGGATCCCCCGTAAGAAAATCCCCGTCCTGCTCAATCACCGCGCAGGGGATATCGCTCCCTTCGCAACGGGAAACGATGTCACCCCAGTCAAGATTCCCCTCGCCGATTTCCGCGAACTGCCGCGTCCGCCCGTTTATGCGAAAATCCTTGAAGTGAATCAGCCTAATCCGTCCTTTCAGCTTGTCGATGTATTCTGCGGGATTGGCCCCCCCGGCCTGCACCCAGAAAACGTCAAGAATAATGTCAATATCCGGACATTCCGCCGCAAGCCTGTCGATGGCCCTTACCCCGTCGAATTTCTGAAACTCGAACTCGTGGTTGTGGTACCCGAAAGTCATCCCGGCGTCTCGTATCGTTTTGCAAATTTCGTTCACATTGTCGATGAATGCGGTCCAGCCCTCGTATGTGTCGGGGAAAACTCCGGGCTTCATGCCAAGGCCAATGTGGGAGCAGCCGAGCCTTCGGTGCTCGTCGATAAGCGTTTTCAGTTCCGCAGGATCCGCAAGACGATCCCAAGGGCTGTGGGTTGCGCAGAGTTCCATGTCCAGTTCCCGCAGCCACCCCGCAAGGCGATCCACGTTGCAGGGGCCAAGGGCAGAGGCTTGCACCATATCGAAGCCTATGGCCTTGAGCTTTCTAAGACTCGCCTCTATTCCGCGTTCGTCCTTGATGTACTCCCGTATCGTGTACATCTGCGCGCCGATTTTCATTGGCTTTCCTCACAAATAATCTTCACGGCATCCCCGACAGAAAGACCCTCGCGGTTTTGTCTCGCAGCAAGATCGCGCAAGGTAAAGGCGTCTTGCAGCGGCCTTTCGCCGGGAATGACCATCCAGCGCAGGCCCTTTTTTTCGGCAAGGACAAACTGTTTCACGGGCTGCTTGCCGCCGGCTTCCTCTATGAACACCTCGCAGGGAACGCCCGCGCCGCGGAATCGTCCCGCCAACGCCTGGTACAGCCCCGAGTCCTCCAGCCTTAGACAGGCGATGGCCACGGACGCGGAACCCGTTCCGCCGGGAAGCCTGTCAAGAATTTCCAACGCGGCGATGAGCCTGTCCAGTCCGACGGAGGAACCGACTCCGCTGATCCTGTTTTTCGAGTACAGCCCCGCAAGGTCATCGTATCGTCCGCCTGAACAAATGGAGCCGATGTCGGGAAGGTCGTTCAGGAAAGTCTCGAAAACCACGCCCGTGTAATAATCAAGCCCGCGGGTAATCGAAGGATCCAGACTGAAAAATCCCCCCCCCCCCTCCCCATCGGACAGCGCGCCGCGCATGAACCGTCCGAGTTCGGCCAGCCGCTCCGACTCAGGGGATGGCCCCCCGGACAGTTCCGTCATGCGCTCCAGCGTCTGCTCAAATGACATTGTTTCGGCCTTGTCGCCCCCGACTCCCGTGAAATCGAGAATCCTTTGCGCATCCGAATCCCCGACGATTTCGGCAAGCGCGGCCCCCGTCTCGTCCAGACCCACCTTTGCCACCTTGTCAACCGCGCGGAGTATCTCCGCGGATTTTTCCCTTTGCCCAATATGCGAAAGGAAACGATTGAACAGTCCCCGGTGGTTGATTTTGATGCTCACGCCGGCCCCCAGGTTCAGCAGGACGGTGCGTATCATCAGCAGGATCTCGAACTCGGCGGCGGGGCTGTCGCTGCCGATTATGTCGAAATCGCACTGGGTAAATTCCCGGTACCGCCCGCGCTGGGCGTTTTCCCCGCGCCACACCTTGCCAATGTGGTAGCGTTTCAAGGGAAAGCACAGTTCCGCCTGATGCTGCGCCACGAAACGGGCGAAGGGAACGGTAAGATCGAAACGCATGGCCACGTCCCGTCCTCCGTTGTCCTTAAAACGGTAAATCTGCTTTTCCGTCTCGCCGCCGCCTTTGCCAAGCAGAATCTCGGCGTATTCGAGCGCGGGCGTGTCTATGGGGACAAAACCGAAGGAACGGAACGTCGCCTCGATTTTCTCGGTCAGATTGCGGCGGATCGCCTCCGCCGGGGGAAGAAAGTCCCGAAAGCCTTTCAGTAACCTTGGTTCGATAAGTGCAGCCATTACTGGAGTATATTTCAAAGCGGTCGGGAAAGCAACATGCGCTCCCACCTAGCAAGGCAAGGTCTTTTTGTGCTATAATTGCCCCATGAAAAAAGAATTTCTCCAATATGACATGATGCGGAACAATGCAATCGAGCTGGCTCATCATATTTACAACGAAGGGTTTCGACCCGATGTCATTTACGTCTCCCTTAGAGGCGGGGCGTGTCTGGGCAACATCATAAGCGAGTTCTTCAAGGTGGTGCACAAGGGTAATCGTCCGGTGTATTACGCGGCGGTGGTGGCGCGCTCCTATACCGACGTGGCCAAGGCGGAAAGGGTACGGGTTGACGGCTGGACCTACTCGCCAGAATACCTAAGGGTGGGCGACAAGGTGCTTTTGGTGGACGAGATTTTCGACACCGGCAGAACCATAAACCATCTGGCGCAGATCATTCTTGACAAGGGTATTCCCCGCAACAATCTCAAGATCGCAGTCCATGATTACAAATACTTTTTCGACAAGCCTTCCCAGCTTGCGATCCAGCCGGATTACTGGTGCCGTAAACACGAAATGTCCATCAATGACGCGGCCCATTGGATTCACTACATGAGCCATGAACTGGTGGGGCTTTCAGGGGAAGAGGTTAACGAACATTATTTCAAGCGGGAACCCGAGAAATGTTCCCCCGGATTTCGCGATGCGATGCGGATGCTTCTGGGGGCCAATAACGAGCCATGATTTGCGGAATAGATGAGGCGGGCCGCGGCCCGCTGGCCGGCCCTGTCTGCGCCGCGGCGGTGGTGCTGCCCCCGAATTTTCCCCAGGGCGGGCTGGACCTGCTTGCCGATTCAAAAAAGCTGAAACCAAATGAACGGGAGGAGGCCCGCCGCGTCATTGTCGGCGGCGCGCTGGCTTGGGGGATTGGCTGGGCGACCCACGCCGAAATCGACGAGATCAACATTCTGCGCGCAAGCCTTCTGGCGATGCGGCGGGCTTTCGATTATCTTACGGCCTACGCGGAAGGTCTTTGGCCCAGGGGTCTTGAAACGGAAATCCCTTTCGGCAAACCCTTCGACCCCGCGGCCATTCCCGCCGGTCTTGAGGCGATAGTGGACGGCACGCATGTTCCGGCGCTGCCCATTCCCTGCAAGGCGATGGTAAAAGCCGACTCCAAAGTCCCGGAAGTGATGGCCGCCTCGATTCTTGCCAAAACCGCCAGGGATCAACTCATGGAGCATTACGGCAGGCTCTACCCCGACTACGGCTACGAACGCCACAAAGGTTACCCCACCGCGGAACACCGAAAGCTGGTTCTGAAACACGGCCCCTCGCCAATCCAACGAAAAAGCTTTCGGGTCGCGACATAGCGGCCGGGGAGCCGCCGAAAAGAATCCCCATTGGATTAAATCAGTGCTTCCCTAACCCAACCTGAGAACCCCGTACCCGTAAGGACTCTGCCAGGAATTGCCGCTGGTATCGTTCCACACCGCGATACTCTGCCGAATCCCCTGCGCCGAGGCCCCGTTCACCTGCAGGTCGAAACCGATAACCGTCCCGGCCTGTGGCTTTATCGTCCTGAAAGATATCTTCGCAACCACAGTGTACGAGTTCCCGGAAACACAGGCAACCGATTCAAACCCCTCCGCAAGCGCCGCAGGGGTAAGGCTCGACTCGTTGGCGAAATTCACCCGGAACACCCCATCGTCGTTCTCCATGCAACTCGCCTTGTGGTTGCCTTCGTCAACGTAGATTTCCACCGAATCCTGCTCGTGAACCGTGGGGTTTGCCTTGTTCAACTCGGCGTTGCTAACCGTTATGCGCACATAAAGATTCAGTTCGTCCCAAAGCACCCGGGCGTTTCCGTAAGCGCCCTGCCAAGCCATAAGGTACTGATTGACCGGAATGTCCGGCGCGGTCTGCCAAAGCGGATCGTCCGCGTCCATCGCGGGAGTGCCGTGCCGCGCTTCCGCCTGCCGTATTTCCCCGCCGACCAGGACCGCGCCATGTTCCGCAAGAAAGGTCTCGGGATCCAGCGCCCCGAAAAAGGCGGGCTTCGGACGCAGGTCGCCGTCGAATAAGAGCGGGTTCTGTTTCGCCCTCCAGCTTGAAGGATCGTCCAGCCCCCAAAGCGTTACCCTGGCAATCCTGTCAGAGTGTTCCCTGAAAAGGGCGAAAAGCCGCGCATACACAGCGCCTTGTTGAATCGCCTCGCCCTCGGTAAGCGCGGAATTGTCCCCAGCCAACACGTCCAGTTCGGTTATGCTTACCTCCACGCCGAGCGAGATAAATCGCTTTAACGATGCGGCCACGTTTTCTATCATCGTGCCAAGACGGTAATGCCCCTGCATTCCGATGCCGTCGATAAGGGGCCTGCCCAGCACGTCGGAGTTTTTCTCGTTAATTTCTTTCACCATGTGATAGACCGCAAGCGCCTTGTCCTGGTAATCCATGTTGTAATCGTTGTAGTACAGCACCGCATCGGGATCGGCCTCCCTCGCCGCCCTGAAAAGGATTTCGACATGCTCGGGACCAATCGCCTTTACCCATGGAGTCTGCCGAAGCGAGGCCCTCCAGTCCCCGGGGGAGGGGGAGCCGTCCATGATTGCCTCGTTAAGCACGTCCCAGGAAATAACCCTGCCCCGAAAATGTTTCGCCACGGTTTTGGCGTGGGTTACAAGGTTCCCGATCGCCTCGTCGCGGTCGATGCCCTCGCGGTTCATCCACTCGGGGGATTGCTGGTGCCATGCCAAGGTGTGGCCGTGAACTTTAAGCCCGGCTTCCAGTGCGGCGTTCACCAGCGCGTCCGCGATGTCGAAAGTGAAAACCCCAGGCTCGCCCTGCATGAACATTGGCTTCATCGCGTTTTCCGCGGTCAGGATGTCGAAGTGCTTTTTCAGGATGTCAAACCGCGCCCCGCCCAAATCCCCGGGCGAGACCACGTTGCCGACGTGAAAAAAAGATTTGTAGTTTTCCTTGAGGGCGGGGGCATCCCCTGTTTTGCCGTTCATCGTTCGGCCTCCTTGATTTAACCTAATCGACGGAATCGATGGCGTTGTAAAGCGTTCCCGGAGTAAGGGTCGCCCCTTTGATTTCCAGCAACTCGCTCAGGGACACGATCCCGAAACCCCTTGCGCGAAGCCCTGCGATAATAGCAGGCAAGGCCCGTTCGGTTCGCAGATCGTCGGCGCCGAATTGCTCATGCAGAAGGATTATCCCTCCGTTAATCGCATTGTCAAGCACGTTGTCAATAATTTCCTCGGTGGGCGTGTCCCCCCAGTCCACGCCTATGACGTTCGAGCCGATCACGGACATGCCCATCCCCCCCGCGGCCTGTCGAAGGGCCGGCGTGTTGACAAGGTAAGGGGCGCGGAAGAAAACCGGATCCGCGCCGGTCACTTCCCTTATAATGTCGGAGGTGCGTTCCAGACTTCGGCGGATGACATCCTCTTCCGCGTCGCCGAAGTTGGCGTGCTCCCATGAATGGTTGCCGATGTCGTGCCCCGCCTCGAAAACGCGCCTCGCCTGTTCGGGGCGCGCCTCGATGTGCCGGCCGATCATAAAGAAAGTCGCCCTGATGTCATGCTCGGCAAGAATACCCAAAAGCCTGCCCGAGTGCTCGAAGGGGCCGTCGTCAAATGTTATCGCGATAAATTGGTGAGGGGGCGGCATTTCCGCGTCAACCTGTCCCGTCGTGCCGCATGAGGCAAAAGCCAAAAGAGCGACGCCGGCGACCAAGATCAATCCTTTCATTACCACCACCCTCCATTTCAGGTTAGCCTATCGCTTTTTTCAGCGCATCGGTTTTGTCGGTTTTTTCCCAGGGGAAATCCGCGCGGCCAAAATGACCATACGAGGCCGTTTTTCGATAGATTGGGCGGCGAAGGTCGAAAGCCTCGATTATCCCCGCGGGGGTCAAATCGAAAACCTGCTTAATCGCTTCCTCTATACGCTGCTCGTCGGTTTTCCCAGTACCGAAGGTGTCAACCATTACCGAAACCGGGAATGGCACGCCTATGGCGTAGGCCACCTGAACCTCGCAACGGTCGGCAAGCCCCGCGGCCACCACGTTCTTTGCGACATAGCGGGCGGCGTAGGCCGCGGAACGATCGACCTTGGTCGGATCCTTCCCCGAAAACGCGCCGCCGCCATGACGACCCATGCCGCCGTAAGTGTCAACGATGATCTTGCGCCCGGTAAGCCCGGTGTCGGCGAAAGAGATCGGAA